>ERZ825896.1089-NODE-1089-length-32228-cov-12.414105_pt1 | contig 32228 bp, 35 predicted proteins | sample MGYA00519858_ERZ825896 | MGnify/ENA primary metagenome ERZ825896 (study PRJEB31778, sample SAMEA3449214) | human gut metagenome | biome: human gut; feature: human-associated habitat; material: faeces | place: United Kingdom | collected 2010/2012 ...
CCGCCGTCAGAGGAATGGCTGACCAAGATCGAAAACTATTTCAAGAAGGAACTGCATCTGGATGTGAGCATTTTAGGCAGGGTATAGCAGTGTGCAGAGATTCAGAGATTTTAGGAAATGAGGCAAGGGGGAAACAAGATGCAGATCAGAGCATCTCAAAAAGAAGACATAACAGCTATTATGAGAATTTACGAGAAGGCGAGAGCTTTTATGGATCAGACTGGCAATCCGACCCAGTGGGGTGACGGATATCCGCAGCAGGATCTGATCGAGGAGGATCTGCAGCAGGGTCACAGCTATGTTTGTGAAGAAAATGGGAAGATCGTAGGGACTTTTACTTTAATTTTCGGGGAAGATCCGACTTATCAGATCATAGAGAAGGGTGCATGGCATTCTCAGCAGCCGTACGGGGCGATCCACAGGGTCGCTTCTGATGGCACTGCAAAGGGTGTTGCCGGCGCATGTTTTGATTTCTGCAAAGAAAAAGCTGACTATTTGAGGATCGATACGCATGCGGATAACAGACCGATGCAGGCTGCTGTACTGCGGTATGGATTCAGACAATGCGGCATCATTTATACCCGGGATGGAAGCCCGCGTATCGCATATGATTATCTGGTGAAGTAGGCGCGTTCATTACCTCAAAGATACCATTAAATTACAATTTAAGAAAAATATGTTGACTTTTAAATCCCGTTTCGTAGAATGAAAGTAGAGCGAAGGAAATGCAGGCTGCGCAGGATGATGCATTCGCAGGAAAGGAGAGACGAAATGGGTAATACTTTGCGCTATGAGGGGTTTCGAAATGTGCTTTTGTCGCAGATGCGAAAAAGACTCTCGGGAAAGCTGGGAATCAAACAGATTTCCAGAAGAGAAACGGTAAAGAATAACGATACGGTAATGGAAATGCTGCTGGTAGAGCTGGAGGACGGCCGGGCAGCGCCGACTCTGTATCTGGAAGATCTGTATAAGGCGTATAGAGAGGGCGCCACACTTGATGAGATCATCCAGGGCCTCTGTGAGATGTTTACTAAGTATTCTGCTGTTAAAATGCCTCTGGAAAACAAACTGAGTGCACTTATAGATGATTTTGAGAAAGTGAAGCCGCTGCTGAAATTCAGACTCGTCAATGGTGCACGAAACAAGCGGAGAATGGAAGGAAAACCATTTAGCAGAATGGGAGAATTTTTGCTGGCTTATCAGATCCAGCTGGGGAACATGAAGATGAAGTGCGAGCCCGGCGAGCTGCGGCTGCCGGAGGACGCCCCCAAGCCCCCCAAGAAGAAACAGACGCCCACCGGCGGCACCCGCACCAGCCGTCCCGGCAACACCGAGCGGGAGGCCCGCACCGAGTTGGACATCCGCGGGATGGCGAGCGACGAAGGCCTGATGGAGGTGGATCGCTTCCTGGACCGGTGCATGATGATGGGCATTAAGAACGCGACCATTATTCACGGCAAGGGGACCGGCGTACTGCGGGCCGCGGTGCAGCAGCACCTGCGGCGGCTGAGCTTTGTGAAGAGCCAGCGCCCCGGCATGTACGGCGAAGGCGAGATGGGCGTGACGGTAGTAGAGCTGAAATGAGGCGGCGAGGAAAAATGGAGAGGCGGCCAGGAACCCCGCAGGCAGGCTCTTGCCCGGCGGAGCGAAGCGGAGGGCGGGCTGATGCCTGTCAAGGGGTGACACAGCCGGAATCCATTTTTACCGCCGCCGAAGGACGGTCACGGCAGAAAACAGAATAAAATGGCCCCTTGATGGAACCATAGTGGTATATGGAACCATTGGGGGGATTTTTTATGGGGAAAAAGGTATTGGACCGGGCGCTGGTATTTGGGACGGGGGCGAGCTTTTACAGCCTGCTGGAGACGATATGGCGGGGGCACACCCACTGGAGCATGAGCCTGACCGGCGGGCTGGTGCTGCTGACCGTTTACACAGCGGAGCGGCGGACCCACCATACCCTATGGCGGCGATGCCTGCGTTCCGCGGGGATCATCACAGCCTATGAATTTGTGGTGGGGTGCCTGGTGAACCTGCGGCTGGGGTGGCAGGTGTGGGATTACTCCTCGCAGCCGGGGAATGTGCTGGGGCAGGTGTGCCCGCTTTTTTGCTTTCTGTGGCTGATGCTCTCACTGCCTGTGCTGCTGCTGTGCGGCTGGCTGCGGCACCACATGGAGCCGGAGCTGCCCCGGCGGGGCGGGCTGTGCTGGCGATAGGCGAAATGCGCCTTTCCTTTTGCGGGGAGATGTGATAAAATGAAAGCAGAATCATTCCACCACGAAAGGAGAAGCAAGTATGATATCCAACGAAATGAGAGATCGGCTGATCGCAATGGCGCGGGAAGCCTCCCAAAATGCCTATGTTCCCTATTCTCACTTTAAGGTGGGGGCGGCCATCCTGGGGGAAAAGGGCGGCATTTACACCGGCTGCAATGTGGAAAACGCCAGCCTTGGCCTGACCATCTGCGCGGAGCGCAACGCCTGCACCACCATGATAGCGCAGGGCGAGCGGCGGATTGCGGCAGTGGCCATATACGGCGGCGAAAAGGGCGGTGAAGCGGCACCCTGCGGGGCGTGCCGTCAATTTATGCTGGAATTTGCCGATGAAGCGCTGGAGGCTCCGCTGTACTTTGCGGGGCGGGATGGCAGCTTTGTCATTTCCAGCTTTCAGGAGATCTGCCCGTTCCCATTCCGCAGCTTTGTAGGGAACGATTGACCTGCCCAAAAAAACGACCCGGCCGGGGATTCCTCGGTCGGGTTTTTATTCGGCTGCGGTGTCATCCCCAGTGCGGCAGGATGAGCTGATACAAGACCGCCACCACAACGGACAGCCCCATCTCCACCGCAAATTCCTTTCCCCTTCTGCGCAGAAGCAGCACACCGGCAAGCCATGTAAAGACCTCCATCAGGTGGTAGACATAAAACCCCCGGTCGATCCTCAAGTTGACCGCCTGCGCCAGCAGGGCGCCTAAAATAACGGCGGATAGCAGCACCGCCGGAGCACCCTCCCCTTTGGCATACCAGCAGACCATCGCCAGGAAGAACGAAGCGAAGGACATCAGAACCCATATCATCATATAGGAGCGGGGCAGGAAGCCCAAAACATAGTGGCAGTAAAGATAATACCCCGCCACCATGCTGATAAAAAAGCAGAAGGTATTGACGCCGGCCCGCAGCGGGGACGCCGCATAGACGGAGATGGCGGTTCCTATCAAAATCCATATCGCAAGCCGCCCAAAGTAGTTCCCGATATCCAGCCTTTGGAGCAGCAGCGGGAGGGTATTGGCAGCGGTTGCATCAAGCCATTTTTGCAAAACGCCGAGTGTGACCCCCAATAGGATAATCCCCACGGTGGCGGCAAGCTGCCGTTTCAGCGGGATGCCCGTTTTCGGCTTTCTTATTTTTTCGAGGAATTCTTTCATGCTTGCAGTCTCCCTTTTGCGGTTGGTGCGGCATTATTTTTTTGCCAAAATGGTTTTAATCTCCGCCAAATCGGCGGCAAAGTGGATATCCTCCAGCTTTTCCGGGGCGCATAGCCCCATTTTTACCATATGATGCAGCTGGGCACGCAGGCCCTCGTAGTAGCCATCAAGATTATAGAGGATACAGGGGGCGACGAGCTTATGGAGAGCGACACGGGACATTACCTCGCTGATCTCCTCCAAGGTGCCAAGGCCGCCGGGGAAAGCGATGAAGGCATCGCCCAGCTCGATCATTTTGGTGCGGCGCTGTGGAAGATCGCGGGCGACATAAAAGTGGGTCAGCCCCTCGTACTGGAGGTCTTGCTCCACGAAGAAGGAGACCTCCACGCCGGTGACTTCCCCGCCGGCCTGCAAGGTGCTTTCCGCCAAAGCGCCCATCAGGCCGGTCCGGGAGCCGCCGTAGACGAGGGCATGGCCACTTTCACCGATCCAGCGGCCAAGGGCGCGGACGACGGTATTCAGCTTTGGATCATTACCGGGGGAGGAGCCGAGATAAACGGTGATATTCATGGAGTCGATCCTTTCGTGGGATTTTATTTTTCGAAGGGGGATGGGCCAAACAAATTGCGGATCTTGGCGGCCAATTGACGGCGACGGACGCGTTCCGCTTCTTCGGCGCGCTGCCAACCGGCGGGGGTGCGGTGCAGCAGGGCGCCCTCTCCTATTCCCTGCGGCAGCTCACTGAGAGGGATGCGGCAGGTTTCGCCGGTGACGGTATTCTCACAGAGGGCGAAATCGCCCTCGATGCGGTCGATGCTCCACATGATAGGATCTCCTTTGGCATGAATCGGGGGGCGAGGGAAAATAGAGAGGCGGCAAGGAGCACCCCGAGGGCAGGCTTGCGCCCGACGAAGGCGGGCTGACGCCTGACGAGGGGGCGACACAGCCGGAATCGATTTTCACCGCCCCCATATAGAGGACTGACGGCCTGTAAAAATGCGGGCCGCTTTTATTTTGCGGTGGTGATGGTGAGATTTTCGCCATCACTGGTGACGGTAACGGTGCCCTGCAGGTCGGTGCGGTAGAGAGCGGCACCCTGTTCTTTGAGGCGGGTGAGGACGCCGGTATTGGGCAGGTTGTAGCTGTTATCCTCCCCAACCGAGAGGATGGCATAGCGTGGGGCAACGGCTTTGAGGAAATTTTCCGAGCTGGAAGTGGCACTGCCATGGTGCCCCACCACCAGCACATCGGCAGCCAGTTCGGTCTTTGCCGCCAATAGGGTTTCTTCCACTTCTGCTTCGGCATCCCCCATGAGGAGGAAGGCGGCATTGCCGTAGGTGACACGCAGCACCAATGAATAGTTATTGAGGTTTTCCCAAGTGGTGCCCCGAGCGGGGCTGAGAACGGTGACGGTAGCATCACCAAGGGGGATGGTATCCCCCGCAAACAGGTAGGCGGCGGGAACAGCCTGCTCCGAGAGGGTACTTAGCAGCTTTTCGTAGGACTGGGCGGTGGGGAGCTGGCTTTCCGGGACGGCGGCGGTATAAAAGGCGGCCGCTGGGGTTTTCTCCAACACGGTGCGCATACCGCCGTAGTGGTCGCTGTGGGGATGGGTAACGATGGTGGCGGAAAGCGACTTCACCCCGGCGCGGGAAAGGGCGGCCAATACCTTGCCGCCCGCGGCATACTCTCCGGCATCGACCAGGATGGCGTCCTCACCGCAGGTCAGCAGCAGGCTTTGCGCCTGACCCACATCAATGACCCGGAGGGTCAGCCCTGCGGCGGGCGGGTTGGGGGCAGGGGCTTTCTCCCACGGGGAAAGCTCCTGCCAAAGGAGGAAGGCGGCCAGGGCCAGCAGCAGGAAAAAGGCGCACCAGAGCCGTTTGCGCTCGCGGCGGGTGGTATACTGACGAGGCATGGGTGGTTCCTCCTTTCGAGGATTTTGCGGGGTTTAGGGGTAAGCGGTAGGGCCGCAGGCCAAACCGCCCGAAAGGCGGTTTCAGCGGCGGAGCCGCCGCGGCGGCCGAAGCCCGCCGGGCCTGCGGCCCCCAGCCTGCGTCTTTCGCAAACTCAGCGTTTTTTGCGGTGGGTGGATTTCGGGCGGCGGGCGCCGGGATGCGGCTTGGCGGTCAGCTTGGGATCAGGGCCGCCCTGCCCGGCTGCGCGGCGGGAAATGAGGTACTCCCGGTCGGGCTGCACCAGGCAATCCGGCCCGTGACCAATGAGGTCCTCCCGGCCGGCACGCACCAGCGCTTCGATGACAAGGCGGCGGTTTTCCGGCTTCCAGTATTGCAGCAGGGTACGCTGCAGCTTTTTCTCGTAGGGATCGGTGGGAACAAAGACAGACTGCATCGTCCAAGGATCAATGCCGGTATAGAACATACAGGTGGAGGCGGTGCCCGGCGTGGGGTAAAAATCCTGCACCTGCTGGGGGCGGAGGTGGTGTTTTTTGAGGAACAGGGCCAGCTCCACGGCATCCCGCATAGTGCTGCCGGGGTGGCTGCTCATCAGATAGGGGATGAGATAAAGCTCCTTGCCTTCCTTTTGGCAGATGCGCTGGAAGCGGCGCAGGAACGCCTCGTAGACATTGATATGGGGCTTGCCCATTTCATCCAGCACACGGGCGCTGCAATGCTCCGGCGCTACTTTAAGCTGCCCGCTGATGTGGTAGCGCACCAGTTCGGTGAGGAAGGTATCGTCCTCCTCGCCCATCATGTAATCGTAGCGCAGGCCGCTGCGGACAAATACCTTTTTGACGCCGGGGATGGCCCGCAGTTCCCGCAAAAGCTGGACATAATCGGTGTGGTCCACCCGGACGGCCGGGCAGCGGGTGGGGGCCAGGCATTTTTTATCCCGGCACAGGCCGTGGGTAGCCTGCTTGGCGCAGGAGGGGGCCCGGAAATTGGCGGTGGGGCCGCCGACATCATGGATGTAGCCCTTGAAGTGGGGATTGTGGGTAAAGCGTTCAGCCTCCCGCAGCAAAGAGGCGTGACTGCGGGTGGTGATGTAGCGCCCCTGATGGAACGCGATGGAGCAGAAATTGCAGGCGCCAAAGCAGCCGCGGTTGTGGGTAAGGGAAAATTCGACCTCTTTAATGGCGGGAACGCCACCCATTTCCTCATAGATGGGGTGATAGTAGCGCTCGTAGGGCAGCTCCGCCACAGCGTCCAGTTCCTCGGTGGTAAGGGGCAAAGCGGGCGGGTTCTGCACCAGGTACCGCTCCCCGTGCTTCTGCACCACGGCCCGGCCGGTCACATGGTCCTGCTCCTCCAGCTGAAGGCGGCAGGCACGGGCGTAGGTCTTTTTATCCTGCGATACCTTATCGAAGGAGGCGCAGGAAACGGCGTTTTCCGGCAGGGGGTCGGAAAGGGGGCAAAGATAGCAGGTGCCGCGGATATCCCGCATAGCGGCCGGGGGTTCCCCTCCCGCCATGCGGGCGGCAATTTCGGTCATCTGGTGCTCGCCCATGCCGTAGATGAGAAGGTCCGCGCCGGAATCCGCCAAAATGGAGGGACGCACAGCGTCATCCCAGTAATCGTAGTGGGCAAAGCGGCGCAGGGAGGCTTCCAGCCCGCCGATGACGATGGGAATATCTCCGTAGGCCTCGCGAATGAGGCGGCAGTAGACGATGGTGGCGCGGTCGGGGCGCAGCCCTGCCCGGCAGCCGGGGGAGTAGAAATCCTCGCTGCGCAGGCGGCGGGCCGCCGTATAGTGGGCGACCATCGAATCGATGTTGCCGCCGGAGACCAGAAAGCCCAGCCGGGGACGACCGAAGCGGGTCATATCCTCCGGAGTATCAAAGCGGGGCTGGGCCAGCACCGCCACCCGGTAGCCCTGGCTTTCCAGCAGGCGGGTGATGATGGCCGAGCCAAAGCTGGGGTGATCCACATAGGCATCGCCGGTGACATAGACAAAGTCCGCGGCCTCCCAGCCGCGGGCCGTCATTTCTTCTTTTGTGATGGGCAGAAAGCTCATAGCTGCTCCCTTCATTTCTTGGGCTCGGTTTGCTGGTCCTCGCTGATGCGGGGCAGGCTCCAGCGGTAGTGGGTGGCCAGCATGCGGATGGAAAATACCAGAATGACGCCGGTGAGGGCCGCGGTGCTTTCCTGCAGGGGGGTGCGCAGCAGAAAATAGGCTGCCCCGCCGATGATGCTGGCGATGGCATAGACCCGACGGCACAGCACCATGGGAATCTCCCGGCTCATCATATCCCGCAGGACGCCGCCGCCCACTCCGGTGAGCAGCCCCAGGAACACGCACAGGAAGGCATTTTCGCCATAGCCGGCGGCCACGCCTGCCCGTACGCCGATGACGGTAAACACACCAAGACCCAGGGCATCAAAGATGTTATTGACACGGTCGATGAGGACCATATGGCCAAAAAAGCCGATGCGCCAGTACCACGCCAGCAGGAACACGATAAGCGAGGTAGCAATGGCCACAATGGCATAAAGCGGCTGACTGAACATGACCGGCGGGGTGCGGCCCAGCAAAAGATCCCGGATGCAGCCGCCGCCAAGGGCGGTGGTAAGCCCCAGCAGCATAACGCCAAAGACATCCAATCTTCTTTGCAGGGCCACGGTAGCGCCGGAAATGGCAAAGGCCACGGTGCCCACCGCCTCCAGCACGGTGAAAAGTGTTTCGGTAAGGGTATTCATGGGATTCCTCTTATGTGGGTAGGATCAATCGGCGGACATGGTCTTGCGCTCGTAGTATTGGTCCTTGGTCATCAGCACCTTGCGGGGCTTGCTGCCCTCAAAGGGGCCTACAATGCCCTTTTCCTCCATTTCATCTACCAGGCGGGCGGCACGGGCATAGCCCACCTTAAGCCGGCGCTGGAGCAGTGAGGTAGAGGCAAGACCAGCTTCCACCACCACGGCAATGGCCTGCTCCAGCAGCTCATCGCCATCGGTGCCTTCGGCATCGCCGCCGGAAGCGGCAGCGGAACCGGAGGAGCCGCCCTTGCCCTTGACCTGGGCGGCGGACTGCTCGATCTCGGTCATGATGGTATCATCATATTCGCCCTTTTCGCCCTGCTTGATAAAGGTGACGACACGCTCCACCTCGCTATCGGTGACAAAGCAGCCCTGCACGCGGGTGGGCTTGCTGCTGCCGACGGGATAGTACAGCATATCGCCGCGGCCTAAGAGCTTCTCGGCACCGCCCATATCCAGGATGGTTCGGCTGTCGATCTGGGACGAAACGGCAAAGGAGATGCGGCTGGGGATATTGGCCTTGATCAGGCCGGTGATGACATCGACGGAAGGACGCTGGGTGGCGATGACCAGATGCATCCCGGCGGCTCTTGCCATCTGCGCCAGCCGGCAGATGTAATCCTCGACATCCTTGGGGGCGGCCATCATCAGGTCGGCCAGCTCATCGATGATAATGACGATCTGCGGCATGGGGTGCAGCTCCTCCCGTTCGGCGGCCAGGCGGTTATAGCCCTCCAGGTCACGGGTGCCGGTGGCGGCAAACAGCTTATAGCGGTTCAGCATCTCCCCCACCGCCCAGCACAGGGCGCCGGCGGCCTTTTTGGGGTCGGTGACAACCGGCACCAGCAGGTGCGGGATGCCGTTATAGCCGCCCAGCTCCACCACCTTGGGGTCGATCATCAAAAGCTTGACCTCCTCCGGGGAGGCCTTATACAAAAGGCTGATGATAATGGAATTGATGCAGACCGATTTGCCGCTGCCGGTAGCACCGGCAATGAGCAGATGCGGCATTTTGGCCAGATCGGCCAGGCAGATGCGGCCGGAAATATCCTTGCCGAGCGCGACTGAAAGACGGCTCTTGGCGGCGGTAAATTCGGTGCTGTCGATGATCTCCCGGATGGGGACGGCGGCGATATCCTTATTGGGCACCTCGATGCCGATGGCGGCTTTATTGGGGATGGGGGCTTCGATGCGCACGCCGCCGGCGGCAAGGTTCAGGGCGATATCATCGGCCAGATTGGTGATGCGGCTGATCTTGACGCCGGCAGAGGGCTGCAATTCATACCGGGTAACGGCAGGCCCGCGGGAAATATCCACGATGCGGGTCTCGACCCCGAAGCTGCGCAGCGTATCCACCAGCAGGTCGGCATTGGCACGCAGCTCCTTCTGGGTATTGCCGCCGCGGGCGGCCTTGGGCTCTTCCAGCAGGTTGACCGGCGGGAAGGTGTAGGTTTTTTCCTCCGGCACCGGCTCCAGCAGCACCTCCTGGGCGGCCTGCGCCGCCTTTTCCTCCGGCGTTTCGCCAAAGTGCAGCTTGCCGTCCTTGGCTTCGGCCGCCGGCTCCCCTACCACGGCGCTGCCGCTGACGGCACGGGTGATGAGATCCTCGATGGAGGTCTCGGCGGGTGTGGGGGCGGCATTGGCGACGGGCGGCGCGACCGGCTGGAAATCCGGCTGGGGTTCCGGCGCGGGGGTTGACTCCACAGGCTTGTCCGGCTCACTATCGAAATCGTAGGCACGGCCGGTATTAGTGCTGATCTTCATGGCGTCGGTCAGGCGCTCCACTTTGCGGCGGGAGGCTTCGCCCTCCTTGGTGAGGGCTTCTTTCCGGGCTGCGGCAGGGGATTTTTCTTCTCCTTCCAGCGCCACATCAATATTGAAGTTCCTGCGGTTTTTCTTTTGGGCGGCTTCAGCCGCCTCGGCAGCCGCCTGGCGGTTCTCTACCGCGGCGGTGTAGGCCTCCTCCAGCTTCTTGACGGGCTTTGCGGCACCCCTAAACAGACCAATGAGGGTGGTGCCGGTGGAGATCATAAAGAACACAAAGAACAGGAGGATATCCACGATGAGGGCCCCGGTGCGGCCCAGCCAGCGCAGCGGGTACACGCCAAACAGAATGGCGCATGCGCCGCCCCCGGTAAGGGCGGTGCCGCCGCGGTACAGAGCCTTGATGCTCTCGGCAAAGGTGCCCTCCGCGGCGCTGCCGCCGATGATATGGGTGATGCCGCACAGCAGCAGGACCATCAGCACCACGCTGGCGCTTTTGAGCCCCGGCGTGATGGCGGTGCGGTCCATGGTCAGCAGCACGGCCACAATCATCATAAGCGGGCCCATAAGATAGCAGCACCAGCCCATCAGGCCGCGCAGCACATTATGTACGGTATTCCAGGCGTTATCGCCGGGGATGGCCGCCAGCAGAAGCAGCAGCACCCCCAGCGCAAAGAGGATGATCGCATTGAGCTCCCGCTTGGCCTGCAGCTGCGCCTTGGTGGGCTTTTTGGCTGCCGGTTTGCGTTTTTTTGCCGTTGATTTTTTAGTAGTAGCCATAGTAGGGGTGGTTCTCCTTTCCCTTGGTTCCCTGCACCAAAAAGCAGGGCGGCGGCTCACCCCCTGCCCGGAAACCGAACAAGGGAAAAGCCGCTTTCATATGTACTCTCTTTATTTGGATTTTTTCTTTTGGAGGCGGTTTTCGTACCGGTCCCCCAGCTGGAAGGTAAGCATCTCCCGGAAATCCGCCAGGTCCTCGGCGGAGAGGCAACGCTTGGGGATGAGCAGTGCGCTCTGCTTGCCCAGGAACATGAAGAAATACTCAGCGGTCTCGTACATATTCATGATGTTGTTCCAGGCGTGCAGCGCGGTGGTACCGGCCTGTTCATCCAGCACATTGATGCCGTTATCATTGAATACATAGCGCATGGTGTGGCCGATGAAGGTCTTATCATTCTTGATAAAGCGGCGGGCAGAAAGCTCCGGCAGGAGGAACGCACCCAGCACGGCGATAACCGCCACAATGGTGATAATGGTGGGCTTTTGGTTTACCTTAAAATCGGCATAGACACCGACGATGGCGATCAGCAGCAGCAGAATGTTCATCATCACGCTGTTTTTATTCTTTCCGCCTGTCATAAAGCGGGTAAGGGCAAGGTAATCTCTGCCCTCCATAACGGCTTCGGCTCTGATTTCAATATCCATGGTTTTCAGTGTCCTTTCACAAGATGTAGTATAGGGAAGGCGCAGTATATTTTAATGGATAAGACCGGTGATAAACGCCTGAACTGCGTTGCCGGTTATCTTTTCCACAATGCCCAGGATGACAACGACAGAACCCAGCACCAGCGTGTAGATGGCGAAGATGCGGAACTTATCGCTCTTGATGAGATAGTTGACTAGGCGGATGGCCAAAAGGCCGAAGATGAGCGCTGCTGCCATGCCGATAAGGGCGGTGCCCCACTCGATGCCAATGCCGGCCGTGGCCGCGTCGTGCAGATCCAGGATGCCGGCCGCCAGCACTGCAGGCAGGCCCAGAATGAAGGAATAGGATACAGCGTAGCTGCGTTCCAGCCCGCACAGCTGCCCCACCGAAATGGTGGAACCGGAGCGAGAGATGCCGGGCAGGGTGGCAAAGAGCTGCGCCACACCGATGGCCAGGGCGTGCTTGCCCTTCATGGTGGAGGCGTCCCGGTGACCACGGGGGGCGCGGTCCGCCAGAAACAGCAGTGCCGAGGTGATGAGAAAGCAGATGCCCTCCACCAGAATATCGTTATCGGCGCTGACCGAGGTGATAAGATCCTGCAGCGGCAGCACCAGCAAAAGCGGCACGCAGGAAAGGATCAGAAGATACAGCATGCGGCGGTAAGGGGTGGCCTTCTGCTTAAAGAGCCGGCCACGGAACAGATCGGCAAACAGCAGGAAGAATTCCTTAAGAAGCTGCCACACGGTAGGCCAAAAGGCGATGATGACCGCCAACAGCGTGCCCAGGTGCAGCATGACCGAAAAAGTAACGCTGCTTTCGGAGTTGATGCCGGTGAAGTACTGATACAGTGAAAGATGGCCGGAGGATGAGACCGGCAGGAACTCGGTAAGGCCCTGCAGGATCCCCTGTAAAATGGCACTGAGAATGCTCATGATGTTGGTTTTCTCCTCTTGATGTGGCTATGTAAATGCCCCAAAAGGGCATTATTTACGGTCGGTAGCTTTGGCCGGGCTGCAGCGACGGCTTGAGATAGGCAGCGGGATCGGTGGAACAAATACCCTGCACGGTACGAAGGCCATCCGCATCCGTCATCACCTGCACCCAGCCCTCCGGGCAGGGCAGCCACTCACTTTCGGGCAGCTCCTGCAGGGGCAGCAGCGCTTCCGGCGGCAATATGGTGTGGATCACTTTGCGGCCCCCTTTGCAGGCGGCTCCTTGTCTGGTTTTGCCTTGGGCGGGCGGCCGCGGCGGGGCTTTTTCCTGCCGTCCTCCTCATCAATGAGATCATAGAGCTTGCCCAACGCATCCTGCAAGCCGCCCAGTGCGTCAATCAGCCCGACCTTTACGGCGCCCTCGCCGTCCAGCACCGTGCCGATATCCATGACCAGCTCGCCGTTATTCATCATCAGCTCCCGGAATTTTTCGGGCCGGATGCGGCTATTGGCGGTGACGAAGCCTGTGATGCGCTCCTGCATTTTATCGAAGTAGGAGAGGGTCTGCGGAACGCCCAGCATCACGCCGTTCATCCGCACGGGGTGGACGGTCATGGTGGCGGTGGGGGCGATGAAGCTGTACCGGGTGGAAACGGCCAACGGCACCCCGATGGAATGTCCCCCGCCCAGCACCAGCGAGACGGTGGGGGTCTTCATACCGCTCAGCAGCTCGGCAATGGCCAAGCCTGCCTCCACATCGCCGCCGACGGTATTCAAGATGACCAGCAACCCCCGGATGCTCTGGTCCTCCTCGATGGCGACCAGCTGCGGGATGACATGCTCGTACTTGGTGGTCTTGTTCTGCGGGGGCAGGATATAGTGCCCCTCGATCTGGCCAATAATGGTCAAGCAATGGATCTTATGCCGGCCGCCCTCGGTGGTCACGCTGCCGGAGTGATAGATCGCCTCGCTGCGGCGCTCCTCCTCATTTGCTTCCGGCTGGTTCTGCTCCTCATTTTTTGGGGCAGTGGATGCTTTTTTCTGCGGCATGGTTTTGGCTCCTCCCTATGGGTTTTACCCATAGTGTGAACCATTCCCGGCCGCTTTATGCCGGTTTAGTAGCCCTTGATCCCCTCGATGGAATCATCGTGGGCTACCCATTCCTCATCCACCTCAAAGGTGCGGTAGGTATCACGGGTATCCCGCACAATGACCCGCTCGATGCCGGCGTTGATGATCATACGCTTGCAAAGGGAGCAGGGCGCCGCGGCCTCCACATAGCCGCCGGTGCGGTTTTCCAGCCCCACCAGGTACAGGGTGGCACCCAGCATCTCGCTGCGGCTGGCATTGATGATGGCGTTCTGCTCGGCATGGACGCTGCGGCAGAGCTCATAGCGCTCGCCGCGCGGCACCTGCAGCTTTTCACGGGTACAGTAATGCAGCTCATTGCAGTTGGCACGGCCGCGGGGGGCGCCCACATAGCCGGTGGAGATGATGGTATCATTCTTGACGATGACTGCGCCGAAATTACGGCGCAGGCAGGTGCCCCGCCCGGTAACAGCTTCTGCGATATCCAAATAGTAATTGATCTTATCCCGGCGCTCCATGGGGCCTCCTTTTGCCTAACACAGTACGATATGAAACGATTTGTATCATTATACACCATTCTGTTGATTTTGTCCATCAAGAGATGGGGAATTAAATGTAACTTAATGGCGGCTGCCAGGGGGCAAGTTCGGCCGCAGGCCCTGATGCTCTCCCCCTGCATTTATCAAAGCCATTTCCGCACCATTCCGCCCTGCTCGGCATAAGATGGCCACTGGGTTTTATTTTTCGCTTACTTGGCCCGCCCCTTGCATCAAGGGCCGAATTATGGTATTTTTTTATAGAGTGAACGCTTCATCTTCCACATGTGAGGTCTTTTTATGTGCAAACGGATCCGGGAGGACATAGCGGCGGTGCGTCAGCGCGACCCCGCTGCCCGTTCCGGCTTTGAAATACTGCTGATGTACGCCGGCGTACACGCGCTGTTTTGGCACCGACCGGCGCACTGGCTGTACCGGCACCACTGCTTTTTCCTGGCGCGTCTTGTCAGCCAGCTCACCCGTTTTTTTACCGGTATCGAGATCCACCCCGGCGCCGTCATCGGGCACAATGTTTTTATTGATCATGGCTCCGGCATCGTCATCGGCGAAACGGCAGAGGTAGGCGATGGCTGCACGCTGTATCAGGGCGTTACCCTGGGCGGCACCGGCAAGGATACCGGCAAGCGCCATCCCACACTGGGGCGCAATGTAATGGTGGGCTGCGGCGCCAAGGTACTGGGCCCCGTGCGGGTGGGCGATAACTGCAAGATCGCCGCCAACGCCGTACTGCTGCACTCCATTGATGCCGACAGCACCGCTGTGGGTGTACCGGCCCGCGTGGTACGGGTAAGCAATGTAAAGCTGGAAAACGAACGGCTGGACCATGTACATATCCCCGACCCCATCCAGCAGGAGCTGAACCGGGCCCACCGACAGATCGCCGCGCTGGAGCAGCGGCTGACAGTGCTGGAGGCGGAGCTGGAAAAGGAAAGGGGAAAATAGCCGATGTTTTATATCATTTTTGATTTTTGCATGGCGGCAATTATGCTTTTATTCGGCATATGGTTTTATAAATCCGGCGGAAAAGCAGCCGATTACTTGTCCGGTTACAATATGAGATCCGCGGATGAGCGCCGAAAATATGACGAAGACGCCATGTGTAAAGCATATGGAAAAAGAATGATGTACATGTCGATCCCTTTTCTCATTGGGATTGCCATGGATTTCCGGTATCCGGGAATTGGCTGTCTCATCGCATGGGGGATGTGGCTTGTTCTGTTTATTCTGCTGCTTATTGAACGGCACAAAAGAGAACAATAAACTTCACTTTCCTGCACTGTCCTACAGCGCTGCCACCAGCCGACGCAGGGCGCTGAGCCAATCGGACTTTCGCTCATCCTCGGCCGCCAGCAGAAATCGTTCCCCGAAGAACACTGCTGTGGCTGTCTGTCCGGCAAATTTGGCCTCTACACGACCCATTGGGCAGCCATCCATCGGGTGTAGGGTGCCCATCTGCGCACCACCCGCTTTCATGGTTTCTTCCAGAGTGCCCGCGCCCTCCCGGATTATCGCGCCATGGGCGATGGGGCGGCCCTCCGTAGTAAATTCCAGTCCTGTAATGGTAATGATCTGGTCGGTCATGGTGGTTCCTCCTTGCGATCTTTTTTGTTCTGTCCTTATCATAGCAGGCTATCAGTCCCATAATCCGTACTTTGATGGACAGGCCGGGGCAGATGTGCTATATTTATGAGGAAATTGCGGCCAATAGACCTGTGGGAGGAACCAAAATGGAGCAAAATAAAGCCTTGCTGGAGCGCATCCGGCTGTTTGTGCTGGATCTGGATGGCACCATATATCTGGGCGACCGGCTGCTGCCCGGCGCCGCCGAGTTTATCACCACGGCAAAAGAAAAGGGCCGGCGGGTGCTGTTTTTCACCAATAACACCAGCCGCAGCCCCATGGAATATGTGGAGCGTCTTTCCCGCATGGGGATTCCTGTCACCCGGGAGGATATTCTCACGGCCGGGGATGTGACCATTCACTACCTGCAGACGCACTGCGCGGGACAAAGCGTCTATCTGCTGGGGGTACCTGCCCTGCGGCAAAGCTTTGCGGAAGCCGGGATTTCCCTTACCGAAGAACAGCCTGATCTTGTTGTGGTGGGCTTCGATAAGACACTGACCTACGAACGGCTGGAAAAGGCCTGCATCTACCTGCGCCGGGGCGCCCATTTCCTCGCCACCCACCCCGATATCAACTGCCCCACTGAGGCGGAGCCGATCCCCGATTGCGGCGCTATCTGCCAGGCCATCACCACCAGTACCGGGTTTATGCCCCATTCCTTAGGCAAGCCCGCCGCCGAAACAGTGGAGTTGGTGGAAGCGGTGAGCGGCCTGCCGCGGGAGGCCATCGCCTTTGTGGGGGACCGCCTGTATACCGATGTGGCCTGCGGCACCCAAAACGGCGCCTGCGGCATCCTGGTAATGACCGGCGAAACCACCCCCGAAATGCTGGCAGAAAGCAGCTTTTTCCCCGATGCGGTGTTCCCCTCTCTCGGCGCTATGGCACCGCTGCTGTAAATCTCACAATAAAAAGCCCGCCCCCTGTACCAACACCGTACAGAGGGCGGATTCTTATTTGATTACAGGTTTATTTCCAGTGTTTTAGCTGCGAAAGATGGGCGTCATACTGTGCCCGGCGCTCCGCCTCGCCGATATTTTCAGAGTTCGGCATATGCACTAGCAAAAAATCCAGCAGCGCATCCTTGCTTTGGTAAGCGAAGGCCCCCTCCGCATAGCACCACTTGCAGTAATCCTCATTATAGCTGCCATCTGGCTCCCGGCTGGTGATGCCGTCCTCCAGCGGCATGCCGCAGCACTGGCAGATGAGCTGCCGCGGCGTACCCAGCAGCGTATTGATGGATACATCGAACAGTGCCGAAAGCAGCTTCAAGGTTTCGGTATTCGGCACCGTTTCACCGGTTTCCCAGCGGGAGACCGCCTGCCGGGTCACAAAAACCTTTTCCGCCAGTTCTTCCTGCGAAAGACCCTTGCCGGTTCTCAGTTCATAGATCACATCTTTTGTTTCCATGCGCTTTCTCCTCCCTTTGGGAATAGTATAACGCCATACCACCTCTATGAAAAGCAACCCGCTGTTGCTTTTGCTGCTGCGTCACTCGGTCAGGCCAAAGAACCACACCGTTTCGGATTCATAGGTTTCGCCCTGCCGCAGCAGGATGGAGGGAAACTGCGGGTGATGGGGGCTATCGGGGCAATGCTGTGTTTCCAGGCAGATTCCGCTGTGCTTCTGGTAGGCAATGCCGCCTTTGCCCCGCTCTCCACACAGAAAATTACCGGAATAGAGCTGCAAGGCCGGTTCTGTGGTGAAGACGGTGAGCCTCCGTCCTCTTACGGGGTCATTGAGTTCCGCCGCCGGGTGCAGCGGATTTAGGCTCTCGGCATCATAGTCCAACAGGAAATTGTGGTCGTACCCGCCGGCATTTTTTAGCTGCGGACAGTCTGCCCCGATGCGTTCCCCGATGGTATGTGGCGTGGTAAAATCCAGTGGGGTTCCCGCCACCGGCAGCATCTCCCCGGTGGGGATCAGTTCCGCATTAACCGGGGTATATCGACTGGCTGCCAGCTCCAGCCGGTGGCCAAGGATATCCCCCTTGCCCTGCCCCGCCAAATTAAAATAGGTGTGGTTGGTCAGGTTTAGCAGGGTGTCCCCCTCCTCCGCCGTGGCGGTATAGTGGATAATGAGGGCATCCTCCTGGGTCAGGCAGTAGCGCACCTCCACATGCAGTTTGCCGGGATAACCCTCCTCACCTGCTTCTGCCGTACGGGAGAACACCACCACATTATCAATGTCCTCGGTGCTCCATTGCCACAGGCAGCTGTCAAAGCCTCGCTTGCCGCCGTGCAGGTGGTTGCCGCCGTCATTGGCCGCCAGCTGATACTCCTTGCCGTTTAGGGTGAATTTTGCCCCGGCAATACGGTTGGCCACCCGGCCTATTGTTCCGCCAAAGTGCGGGGCCTCAATGTAATCTGCAATGGTATCACACCCCAGGGTGATATCCTCCACCATGCCCTCTTTATCCGGCACACAGATGCTATGCACAGCCGCCCCGTAATTGAGAAGGTTTACCTCCATGGTGTTGTGGTTAAACAGGGTAAAGCGTGTTACCGCCTGTCCTTCCGGTGTCCTGCCAAAAAAGTGCTTATAAACCATTGGTTGCTCCTCACTTTTCGTTTGTTTCTGCCTATTATTGTACCGCATCAACGGCCAACTGCCAAGGGGGAAGTTTTCACTCTCGCCAGGTCGTCTGGGCGAATTTCTGCTGAGGGATGGCACCAGGCCGCAGGCTGTTTCGGCACAGCCGAAACCGACGGGCACAGCCCGTCGAGACCGTCCAAAGGACGGTTTAGCCTGCGGCCCGCCCTGCCCCCTGCATAAATTCCACGCATGGGAAAAGGGACGCCCCCGTTAGAGGACGCCCCTTTCCCAAGAGAGAAAACATTAGAAGATGGCGAGTTTAGACTGGACGGTGGTGGAAGCCACTACGCGTCCGCGCTTGATGACATAGCGACGCTCCGGAGTCAGACGAATGGCGTCGCGTGCATCACGGCAAGCGGTGATGACGATATCGGCATTGCAGCCGACCTTCAAGCCGTAATCCTTCAGACGGAGGATCTTGGCGGCGTCATCGGTGATCATATCGAAGGTCTTTTCAATCTCATCGGGCAGGCTCAGCTGGGCAGCGTGGCCGGTAATCAGGGCCACCTGCAGCATATCGCCGGCGCCGTAGGGATAGAAGGTATCATTGACGCAGTCCTGGCCAAAGCTCATGGTCACACCGGCAGCCAGCAGTTCCTTTACGCGGGTAATACCGCGGCGGATGGGCTGTTTATCCAAGCGGCCCTGGAGCATCAGGTTGGTAACCGGGTTGGTGATGACATTGATGCCGGCCTTCTTTACCTTTTCGATAACATAGGCCGCATAGTGGTCGTCATAGGCCGCCATAGCGCAGGTGTGGCCGGCAGTAACACGGCCCTGCCAGCCGCGGGCGATGGTCTCATCGGCCACCATCTCCAGCGTGCGGTAGAAGGGGTCGTCGCTTTCATCCACATGCATATCTATATCGGCATCGTATTTTTCGGCGATGTCAAAGCACAGCTTGACATGTGCGCGGCTGTCGTCAGGGCAGTTTTCGTTAGCGGGCATACCGCCTACTACATCGCAGCCCATCTCCATGGCCTGCCACATCAGCTTATCGGCGCCGGGATCCTTCATAATGCCTTCCTGCGGGAAAGCAACGGTCTGCATATCCACTACGCCCTTATACTTGTCTTTCAGGGCCAGTACGCCCTCGGTGGCCTTCAGGCCGGTGATGGTATCCACATCGATGTGGGTACGAATATTCAGCACGCCGTTTTTGATCTCACGCTCCACCACATCGCCGCCGCGCGCCAGAATGTCCTCATTGACATAGTTGCGCTTTTTATCCCACAGCATCTCAATGGCTTCCTTCAAGGTGCCGCTCTGGTTCTTGGGCAGAACATCCAGTACATTGACCTTATCCAGGTGGATATGGGGATCGATGTAGGAAGCGGTGGTCAGGTTGCCCTCGGCGTCAATAACGGTCTCGGCCTCGGCGGTCAGTCCCACGCCGATATCAACGATCTTGCCGCCATCGATGAGGATATTGACCAGCTCTTCGCGATCACGGAGCTTTGCGTTCTTAATGAGCATCTGCATACTTTAATTCCCTCCAAAAAATTTTTGTTAAAATAATCCGGCAGGGCGCTATTTCTCATTCAAACCAAATTTTCTTACTTCCCAACCCTTTTGAAAAGCGCCCTGCTCCCGGATGGGAGCAGGGCGCGAAACAACTTGGGGTGAAAGCCTCTCCATAGTCTGCCAATATCCGGAGGACTCCTATTCGGTTCACCTACATTTTATCATACAATCTGCCCAAAGGCAATTCATCATTATTTAGAAAGTTCCAATACATTTTTGTTGGAATCCACCAAATACATCGCATACATCTCCGGCGAAAGCCCGCTCTCCGCCACTATCTTCCGGGCCGGCTCATAGTCCTCGGCCGCCAGCCGCAAGGAGATCCCACAGCTTTGAGTCACGGTGCGCAGGGTGGGCATCGTCGCCACCTTAAAGTGCTGCTCCAGCAGCCGCTCAGTCTGTATGGCGGAATGGGTATTCTCAAAGGAAATCATCAGATAATCTTCGTTCATTGTTTTCACCTCACCCCCATTTTACCCCATAGTCCCAGCGGAATCAAGTGTGCTTTCCCTCCCGGCCTGTGCAGCAGGCTGGCCATGCGGCGCAGCCGCCGGGCTTCCGCCCGGCTCCCGCGGCTTCGCCGCGGGCCGCGCCCTGCGGGCGCTCGGCTGCGCCGCATGGCACCGCCTGCCGCCTCACCGCTCTCCCACGCAAAAGACCGCCCCGGAAACCCGGAGCGGTCACATATGCTTCTCTTTCTCAGGCTATCAGGCAGCGGTGGTCGCCAGCAGCACATAGCTGAGGATGAACAGAACGGAGAGAATGTACATCAATACAGGAACCTCTTTCGCCTTGCCGCGGGCCAGCTTGATGAGGGTGTAGGAGATGATGCCAAAGCCGATACCATCTGCAATGGAGTAGGCAAAGGGCATCATGGCGATGGTGAGGAAGCAGGGGATGGCAGTCTCCATATCGGACCAGTCGATCTTCAGCACACCCTTCATCATGAATACGCCCACGATGATAAGGGCGGGAGCGGTGGCAGCGGAGGGAACAATGCCCGCCACAGGAGCCAGGATAACCGCCAGCAGGAACAGGATACCGGTAGTCATGGAGGTCAGGCCGGTACGGCCGCCGTCCTCGATGCCTGTGGAGGACTCAACAAAGGTGGTAACGGTGGAAGTACCCAGCAGTGCGCCGGTGCAGGTGGCAATGGCGTCAGCAATCAAAGCACGGTCGCCGCCGGGGAAGTTGCCGTTCTCATCCAGCATGCCGGCGTTGCCTGCGGTACCCAGCAGGGTACCAACGGTATCAAAGCAGTCGCAGATGGCAAAGGTGATGATAGCGGTGAGGAAAGGAACCACGCCGCCGGCGGAAAGAGCACCGGAGAAGTCCAGCTTGAAGGCGACCTCGCCAAACGCCTCGCCGATACCGGCTACGGTAAAGCTCTCGGGAATGGTGGTCTGACCCATAAGGAAGCCAATAAGAGTAGTAGCGATGATGCCGATAAAGATAGCACCCTTTACGCGGTAGGCAACCAGAATAGCGGTAATTGCCAAACCGATGAGGGCCAGCAGGGCAGCGCCCTTGGTGATGGTACCCATATCAGTGTAGGCGCCGGCAATACCAGTACCAAAGGCAGTAACGATATTGACATTGAACATGCCGATGAGAGCAATGAAGAAGCCGATACCGGCGGAAATGGCAGCCTTCAAGGAAGCGGGGATCGCTTCAATGATCTTCTTGCGCAGGGGGCTGACGGTCACGACGAGGAACAGCACGCCGGAAATAAATACGATCGCCAAAGCCTGCTCCCAGGTGTAGCCCATGCCAAAGCATACGGTAAAGGTGAAGAAGGTATTGAGGCCCATGCCGGGTGCCTGGCAGAAAGGCACATTGGCCAGGAACGCGGTAAGCAGGCAGCCAATAGCGGCAGAAATGCAGGTCGCTACCATGACACCGGTCTTGTTCATGCCGGTCATGGAAAGATAGTTGGAGTTGACAAAAATGATGTATGCCATTGCAAAGAAGGTGGTAATGCCTGCACGGATCTCGGTTTTCACATCGGTGCCGTGCGCTTTCAGCTTAAACAGCTTTTCCATAGTGTTGCTCCTTTTACAAAAAAATTTGGAAGCGGACAAAACAAAACGCCGACCGGTCTCATTTAATAATGAGTGTCCCAGCCAGCCGTCAATAAAAACGCAAAGCCAACCCCTCCCGCCATAGCGGAACGGATCGGAACACCCATAGTGCCAGCCTTTCCGGGGCCGGCGTAGAAACGCCCGAACCATATTATCGGGCATATATGAGCTTTGGTCATATTTTGTTTACATTTGCAGTTTATCACTTATTTGGGTCGCCTGCAAGGGGTTCTTAGCGGATTTTTAATTTTCGTAGGCTTGCCACATCTTTCACAAACCTTCCGGCCGGTATTGGTGCATAATGACAAATTTGTCGTCCCTCTTATGCGGGCAGTGCTCCTTGGCAGGCCTTCTGCCCGGAACAGGCATCGGCCCGCAGGGCAAACCGTCCTTCGGACGGTTTTAGGGGCGGCCTCCGGCCGCCCCTTACGGCGCCGTTTCGGCGCCGGCCCTGCGGGCCGCTGTTCTCTCCGCAAGTCACTGTCAATTTCGTGGCCGCCATTCTCTCAGCGTCCCTTCGCGTCTTCCGTTCCTTCCTCAAAGAACGATACCTGCTCCGCCTGCGGCCCGGCCACACCGGATGGGATCACCAGCGGCCGGGTCCGATCCTCTATCTTGTAGTCAATACCCGCTTTTCGGGCCTGGGCGGTCTGCTCCCGCCGGGGGATGCGGAACACCCGTCCGTCCTTCACAAAATTCGCCCCGGTCTGGTGGAACTGGAATGGGATCCCCTTTTCCACGCATTGCTCCCGCAGCGAAAGGACCCACTCATAATGGCAGGGCCTCGCCTCCCGCCCGGATTCCCCGCTGGCAGTCAGCTCCTCTATCTTCTCCGGGTCCAGATACTCCCGCAGATCGAGGGCGGTCAGCAGCGGCGCCGCTATAACGGTCCGGTGCCGGATGGGCAGCTCCAAAAACAGGGGCAGCCGGGCATCGGCGCGGTCCTGGTTTTCCACCGTGCAGCCGATGATAACATTTTCATATCCCTCGCCCCAGTCCGGGGGCAGGCACTCCGCCAGCCGGTCTATGCGCTTGGTAAAAAAGTAGAACCAGCAGTCCCGCCGCCTGCGCATCATCTCCCAGCAGTCCGGCCGCCATGCGTCCGCGTCCTTCAGCAAAAAGTCGGAGGTAAAACAGGTAAAAACCACCGTCCCGGCCGGGATCTTCCAGCCCCCATCCCGCCTTTTGCGGATGGGCAGGTCAAAGGCTTCGTTCCTCCGGCATAATGACGCTCCCACGCCGGTCCCGTACATTTCATCCTGCCGGTAAACATAGCAGTACCGACACCCGGCGCTTATCTTGGTGCAGCCATGCCAGGGGTTCCACCCGGCATAGCCTGTGTTTTCGCTCATTGTCCGTTCTCCCCGCGTTTTACGCTAAAAATGCCACATACAGCATCAGGATACCGCTCAGCACCATCATCGCAATCATCCCGCTGTTGCCCAGGAACAGCCCCCGTTTCTCCTGTGCCGGGATGGGACTCGTCCCTTCCCGCAGATGGATTCTTTTGCGGTGTCGCCACAGGATCACACACCCGGCTACCGTAATCGCCAGGATCAGATAGCCATAGATGGCGGAGAGCACCAGACTATCCTCCACCGCCTGCGCCACCGTCATACCCAGCAGGTTCACCAGGAAGTGCAGCGCCACCGTATAGCGGATGCCCCCGGTGCGCAGCGCCACATAGGCAAAGACCGCCCCCACCGCGAAGGCATAGAAAAACTGCCCAAAGTTGCCGTGGAACAGCCCAAACAGGAATGCCGAGCCGAAGATCGCCACCGGCTCTCCCCAGGGGGCCAGCCGCCGCAGGATCAGCTTGCGGAAGATCCATTCCTCCACCACCGGCGCCAGCAGTACCCCAAAAAGGAATATGATCCATGGGTTGGTGCCCGTCACCATATCCTGCAGGGGCTCGCCCGCCTGCTGTCCCCGCAGCGCGCTGATGGCCGCGTTGATCCCCAAGCCGATAAGGTTGGTGAGATATACCACCGCGTAGCTTATCAGCGCCAGCGCCCCAAATTGCTTCGCCGTCACCCGGCGGCGGGGCGGGGCGGGCGGCAGGGGCATCGGCCGCAGGATAAGCAGCAGCACCGGCAGGCCCAGCCCGTAGTTCGCCGCGTCGGTAATGACCCACTGGAACCATTCGCTCTGGATAAAGGCGATCATAAAGCGGCTGCCCCGCATGGCCAGGAGCTGACACCCCAGCATCAGCAGCGCGGCGCCGCCCTGCATCACCAGCATCATGGCAAAGCACGCCCACCCGATGCGGCTAAAGCTCCGGCGCGCATCCTCTCTGTATTCCTCCAACTGGCTTTCCCGTGGGGCAAAAGGGTAAAATTCTGACATGGCAGCTCCTTCTCCGTGCAATGGCATCGGCAATATAATAGCTGATTATAGCCCAGCCGATGCCCCTTTGTCAATTCTTGCGCCAAAGGAAAAAGCCGATGACCTTTCGGCTGTCGGCTCTTACAATTATCCTTGCGCAAAAGGGATAATACTCCCGGTAATGACCTGCATCACAAAAATCACCAGAATAGCGGCCGTTCCCGCCACGCCCAGCGCAAATGCCGTTTTCCGGTCCTTTTCCACCTTTTCCTTATCCGCTTCGGGGGCAACGGGTTCCGGCACTAGGAAATCAAACCACAGCCCCACCAGGCCAAACGCCCACAGCGTCAGGCTCAGCATAATATTGATGGTTTTATCCTGCGGCAGTTCATTCAGCCGTTGCATCAGCGTGTAGGCACCCGCCTGCACCAGCCAGGCGATCCGCAGCGTCTCGCGGATGATCTGCCGTCCGGTTCTCTCTTTTTTCGTCATACATTTTCCCCTTTCGTTTTCTCCGTATTTCCATTGGCTTTCTCTTGCAGGGTGTCCCCGCCTTTCGACTATCAGAACAGCCGCCACAGGAACATCTCGCCTGTCACGAGCTGCGCAATAAAAATCGCCGTGACCAAAACCGTCAGCACGATCTCCGTTATGGCAACGATCTTCCGGTTCCGCCGGTTGATCTCCGGTCCGTAGTCCGGTTCCTCCACCGGCAGCAGCTCCCCCGCCCATACAAAGAGCATAAGAATCAACCACCACATCAGCTCCAAAGAAAAGTCGACCTCTTTCAATACACCGATCCGGTCAAGATCATGAGCCAGCCATGCGATCAGCGTAGCAATAAAAGACAACGAATAGTACAGGATATCGCTGCTGTATTTTCTCAGCTTTTCTCTCATTTTTCGTCTCCTTTCTGTTTCCCTCTTTTTTTAGCATACCATATCCGCGCAGATATCTCCATCGGCGTTTTCCCTCAAGATAACCCCCTCTTTTTGGCGCAAACGACAGATTGCGGCCGTCTGGCATCTAACCGTTTTTCCTCGGCAGTCTCTTACACCTCTTATAACGGCTCACACAGCAAAATTGCAACAAGCTTTTTTCATTTTCCCACACGCCGTGCCAGTCAGCACAGCAAAAAAGCGCCCTTTCGGGCGCTTTCTCTCCAATGCTGTTATTTCCGGTTCCTTATCAGCTTTATTCCCGCCAGAACTGCGGCGTACAGCACGCCTGCCACCGCCCAGATGATCCAGCTGTATCGGGGCTGGCCGTTGCCTTTGGGGCCAAAGGTATAGATCATAAAAATTGCCGTCGCCACCAGCCAGTAGATCACGCTCACCGGCCCGGTAATGTTCTTCTGGGATTTCTCCCTGCGGGTATAGTCGCCCTCCTCCAGCAGCTTCTCCATCGAACCGTAAATGGTCCCGCCGTACACAAAGAAGTACACACCGATCCCCACTACCGCCAGCAGCAGGCATACTGCCATCGTCATAAAAAAGCCATCCTGTCTCACCGCCATGACAGCGAACAGCGGCACAAACGAAAGAACACACAGCACCGTGCCAATGGTGTTCATGTGGTCATAGGTCGGCTTAAAGGCTTTCTGCCGTTCCTTTACCATGCCGGTCACACCGTATTCCGTCTCAAAAGGCTCCTTCTCCAGAAACTCATATTCCTTCGCCTTGTTCCCACAGCTCAGGAACAGCGTCACCGCAATGGCGACCAGGATCAACAGCGCACACAGTCCAATGCCGGCTGCCGTCTCCTCCCGCAGGGGAAATGCTGAAGCCAAAAGCTCGCTCACCGCTGCCAGTCCGATCAGCGCAATGGGCGAAAAAATGCACAGCATCGTTGCCAGTGCCATCTTGGGGGCGGCGGTGCGCCGCAGCGCCAGGTAATCGGAAGCCTCGCCGATCGTCACGCGGCGCAGCGGCGGCCGGCGGTCGTCCTCGGTCACTGTCGGCTCCGCTATCTCTATCTCGTCCTTCAACAGGTAGTCGGTCGTCACCCCAAAAAGGCGGCTCATCTGCACTACCTTATCCATATCGGGAATGGACTGCGCCCCCTCCCACTTGGAAACCGACTGCCGCGTGACCGCCAGCTTTTCCGCCAGCTCCTCCTGCGACCAGCCCGCTTTCTTTCTCAAATCAATAATTTTATCCGCCAGTATCATTCTTCATGCCCTCCTTTATTCCGGACGGCATCTTCTATCCGTCCCTGTGCCATTATCCTACCATTCGGCGCAGTTGCGCACCACCAATTCAACCATCAAATCTGTCAACCGCCGGTTGCGAACCTTCGGTTTTCTCGTCCCACTCACACATTTTGCGGAGCCTAATCCCTGCCCAGCTTATTCATCTGCTAAAAATTTAGGTCCTGTCCTAGGCAAGTTCCTGCAAACCGCTCTTTCGCGTCCCACTCACGCCGTCTGCGGGGCTTAGCCCCAGCCCTGCTTACTCATCCGCTAAAAAACCAGGGTCCATCCTGGGCAGGCTCCTCCAAGCTCCGTTTTCGTCCTATCACCCCTTCGCTAAAAATCCGGGCCCCCTCTCGGCAAATTTCTGCAAACCGCAGGCTTCGGGCCGCAGCGGGCTGCGCCCGCTGCGGCGGCTCTGCCGCCAGACCTGCGGCTCGCCCCGCTCTTCCCCCGGCTTTTGCCCTCCGCCAAAAAGACGCAGAGCGTCCCTTTTCGGTCAGCCCTGCGTCTTTGCGTCTTGGGTTATTTACTTGTTCATCGCCTGATAGGCCGCCACAGCGCAGGCTACGGTCGCGCCCACCATGGGGTTGTTGCCCATACCGATAAGTCCCATCATCTCCACATGTGCGGGGACGGAGGAGGAGCCGGCAAACTGGGCGTCGCCGTGCATACGGCCCATGGTGTCGGTCAGGCCATAGGAGGCCGGGCCCGCCGCCATGTTATCGGGGTGCAGGGTACGGCCGGTGCCGCCGCCGCTGGCCACGGAGAAGTACTTCACGCCGTTCTCCCAGCACCACTTCTTGTAGGTGCCGGCCACGGGGTGCTGGAAGCGGGTAGGATTGGTAGAGTTGCCGGTGATGGAAACATCCACCTTCTCCATCTTCATAATGGCTACGCCCTCCAGTACATCGTTGCAGCCGTAGCACTTGATCTTGGCGCGCTCGCCCTCGCCAAAGACGACCTCGCGCACCACCTTTACTTCGCCGGTAGCAAAGTCAAAGTCAGTTTCTACATAGGTAAAGCCGTTCACCCGGCTGATGATATAGGCAGCGTCCTTGCCCAAACCGTTCAGGATGACCCGCAGCGGTTCCTTGCGGGCCTTGTTGGCGTTGCGGGCAATGCCGATAGCGCCTTCCGCCGCCGCAAAGGACTCATGTCCCGCCAGGAAGCAGAAGCACTTGGTCTCATCGCGCAGCAGCATAGCACCCAGGTTGCCGTGGCCCAGGCCCACCTGGCGCTGCTCGGCAACGGAACCGGGTACGCAGAAGGCCTGCAGTCCCACACCGATCATCTCGCTGGCTTCCGCCGCGCTCTTAGCGCCCTTCTTCAGGGCCAGGGCGGTACCCAGGGTGTAGGCCCACACCGCGTTATCAAAGGCAATGGGCTGTACGCCCTTCACGATCTCTTCCACATTGATGCCATGCTCCAAAGTGAGGTCACGGGCATCTTCCAGGGTATTCATACCGTATTCTTTCAGGCAGGCGTTGATGCCGGGCATCCGTCTTTCCTGTCCTTCAAATTTCGCCATTGTCGTGTCCTCCTTCTCTTATTCTTCTCTGGGGTCAATGTACTTGGGCGCATCGGCAAAGCGGCCGTATGTACCGGTGTTCTTCTTCAGGGCCTCCTCGGCGTTTACACCGTGGCGGATATCCTCCATCATCTTGCCCAGGCGCACAAACTGATAGCCGATAGCCTCGCCGTTCTTATCCAGTGCCACCTTGGTGATGTAGCCCTCGGCCAGCTCCAGGTAACGCACGCCCTTGGCGCCGGTGGAAAAGATGGTACCGGTCTGGCTGCGCAGGCCCTTGCCCAGGTCCTCCAGGGAAGCGCCGATGGGCAGGCCGTCCTCACTGAAGGCGGTCTGGGTGCGGCCGTAGGCCAACTGCTTAAAGATCTCCCGCATTGCCACATTGATGGCGTCGCAGACGAGGTCGGTGTTCAGGGCCTCCAGCAGGGTCTTGCCGGGCAGGATCTCGCCGGCCATGGCAGCGGAATGGGTCATGCCGCTGCAGCCGATGGTCTCTACCAGCGCCTCCTCAATGATGCCGTTCTTGACATTCAGGGTCAGCTTGCAGGCACCCTGCTGCGGCGCGCACCAGCCAATGCCGTGGGAAAGGCCGGAGATATCGCTGATCTGGTATGCCTTTACCCAGCGTCCCTCCTCCGGGATAGGCGCGGGGCCGTGGTGTGGACCCTTGGTGACGGGGCACATACATTCTACTTCGTGGGAATAGTTCATTGCACATTCTCCTTCCGAACAGACTTTGTGTTAAAAATAACATTGTGATTAAAATAACAATACCACCAATATTATAGTGAACCGCCACAGCATTTGCAAGGGGTTTCCTGCAAGTTTTTGTTGGAAAACCCGTTTTTGCCCCCACTCGCGCAAAAATTTACAGTTTAGCCACAGCCTTGCCCCCTCTTTTATTTGACACCGCCCCCGGGGTGCAGTAAAATAGTATGGTTAAATGACATACCTTGCCGTACTGTGCTTTCCGGGGCTCGCCGGGCCACCGGCAAAGCGGCGCCGGCAGTGCCGTCCCTTGACAGGCAACAGTCCGTTTTCAACGGACATCAGCCTGCCCGCGGGCCGTCCCCGCCCTCATCCGCTTTTCCGCCGCCCCCGCTCGCCCCTGCCCGTTTCCTTCGGGCAGATCACTACTCACCAAAGGAGAACACCAAACTATGGGACTCGTCGATAAACTGTTCGGCTCCTACAGCGCCAAGGAGCTCAAGCGCATCCGCCCCCAGGTGGATGCCGTCCTGGCCCTGGAGGACCACTACCGTCAGATGGATAATAAAACCCTGCAGGGAGAAACCGCCCGCTTCAAGGAGATCTTGGCGAACGGCAAAACCCTGGATGACATCCTGCCGGAGGCCTTTGCCGCCTGCCGGGAGGCCGCCGACCGCGTGCTGGGCATGCGTCACTTCCCCGTCCAGGTCATGGGCGGCATCATCCTGCACCAGGGCCGCATCGCGGAAATGAAAACCGGTGAGGGCAAAACCCTCGTTGCCACCCTGCCCGCCTACCTCAATGCCCTCTCCGGCAAGGGCGTGCATGTCGTCACCGTCAATGAATACCTCGCCCGCCGTGACAGCGAATGGATGGGCAATCTCTACCGCTGGATGGGCCTCACCGTGGGCCTTGCCATCAGCGGCATGAGCCCCGATGAAAAGCGCGCCGCCTACGCCGCCGATATCACCTACGGCACCAATAATGAATTCGGCTTCGATTACCTGCGTGATAACATGGTGGTCTATAAGCGCAACTGCGTCCAGCGCGGCTGGAATTACGCCATCGTCGATGAGGTGGACTCCATTCTGATCGATGAAGCCCGTACCCCCCTCATCATCAGCGGCGCCGGTGAAAAATCCACCGACCTCTATGAGAAGGCCGACCGCTTCGCCGCCACTCTCACCCCCCTGCGGGTCAAGGAGATGGACGCCAAGGACGACCAAGAGGATATCCAGGCCGATTACATCGTGGATGAAAAGGCCCGCACCGCCACCATCACCCCCCAGGGTGCCCGCAAGGCGGAGCAGTATTTCGGCATCGAGAGCCTCAATGACCCCGAAAACCTCACCCTGGCCCACCACATCAATCAGGCCATCGCCGCCCGCGGCGTCATGCAGCGGGATATCGACTATGTCGTGAAGGACGGCGAGGTCATCATCGTCGATGAGTTCACCGGCCGCCTCATGATCGGCCGCCGCTATTCCAATGGCCTGCACCAGGCCATCGAGGCCAAAGAGGGCGTCACCGTCGCGCGCGAAAACCGCACCCTGGCCACCATCACCTTCCAGAACTACTTCCGCATGTACGATAAGCTGGCCGGTATGACCGGTACCGCCATGACCGAGGAGCAGGAATTCCGGGATATCTACCGGCTGGATGTCGTGGAGCTGCCCACCAATAAGCCCCTCGCCCGCGTCGATCTCCCCGATGCCGTCTACAAGACCCAAAAGGGCAAGTACGCCGCCATTCTGGATATCATCGCCGAGTGTTACAGCCGCCGCCAGCCCATCCTGGTCGGCACCACCTCCATCGAAAAATCCGAGATGATCAGCAAGCTGCTCAAGGCCCGCGGCATCCCCCACGAGGTCCTCAACGCCAAGTTCCACGAAAAGGAAGCCGAGATCGTCGCCCAGGCCGGTAAGCCCGGCGCCGTCACCATCTCCACCAATATGGCCGGCCGCGGTACCGATATCATGCTGGGCGGCAACGCCGAATATCTCGCCAAGGATGCCCTCCGCCGGGAGGGCATGGAGGAGGACCTCATCTACGAGGCCACCGCCTACGGCGAAACGCAGGATGAGACCATTCTCGCCGCCCGCCGCCACTTCCAGGAGCTGCTGCAAAAGTACAAGGCCGAAATCGCCCCCGAAGCCGAAAAGGTCCGTTCCGTCGGCGGCCTGTATATTCTGGGCACCGAGCGGCACGAAAGCCGCCGCATCGATAACCAGCTGCGCGGCCGTGCCGGCCGTCAGGGCGACCCCGGTACCACCAAGTTCGTCATCTCGCTGGAGGATGACCTCATGCGTCTGTTCGGCGGCGAGCGCCTGCAGGCACTGATGAACAGCATGGGCGTCGATGAAAATATGCCCATCGAGGCCAAGCTCCTCTCCAATTCCATTCAGTCGGCGCAGGCCCGCATCGAGGGGATGCACTTCGAGATGCGTAAGAATGTCCTCAAGTACGATGATGTCATGAACCGCCAGCGGGAGATTATCTACTCCCAGCGCCGCCGCGTGCTGGATGGCGAATCGGTCTCCGACAGCATCCGCAAGATGATGCAGGAATACATCACCGCCAGCGTGCAGCAGTACCTGGTGGATGAAAAGAACCACGAGGAATGGAATCTCGATGGCCTGCGGGATCGCTTCATGGGCTGGATCACCGATGAGAACGACCTGCGCTACTCGCTGGAGGAGCTCCGCGGCATGAGCCGTGACGATATCGCCCAGACCCTGCTGGAGAAAGCGGAAGCCCGCTATGAGGCCCAGCGCCAGCTCTTCGGCGAATCCTTCGAGGAGATCGAGCGGGTGGTGCTGCTGCGGAATGTCGATACCCTGTGGATGGATCACATCGATGCCATGGAGGAGCTCAAGCGCGGCATCGGCCTGCGCGGCTACGCCCAGCAGGATCCCGTCGTGGCCTACCGCCTGGAGGGCTTCGAGATGTTCGATCAGATGATCGAGGGCATCAAGGAAAATACCGTCAAAATGCTGCTCACCATCCGTCCCCGCCCCCAGGTGGAGATCAAGCGGGAGCAGACCCTCAAGCCCCTGGCCACCGGCGAAGACGGCACCGTCAAGAAGATCCCCATGAAGGCCGATAAAAAGAAGCCCGGCCGCAATGACCCCTGCCCCTGCGGCAGCGGCCTCAAGTGGAAAAAGTGCACCTGCGCCCAGTATCACCCCGAAGGAAACAACGGCGGGGAAAACTGAGTTGGCAACTAAAAATAGTTGCAAATAGAGAAAAACGTGCTATACTGGAAGTAGGATGAGGATATGGGGCAGAAAGAAAAGCTGATCGAGCGGCTGAAAGCCAAGCCAAGGACTTTTACCTTTGATGATGCCGAAAGCCTGCTGCGATATTTTGGGTATGAGCGCTCCAACAAGGGCCGTACCAGCGGTTCCCGCATTGTGTTCGTATCGGAACAGTATCCACCGATCTTGATGCATAAACCCCATCCCCGAAAAGAACTGCTGGAATATCAGGTCAAGCAATTGATTCAAATTCTGGAACAGGAGGGACTTCTGTGAATAACACAATGGAATACAAAGGCTATATCGGCAGTGTGGAATTTTCCGAAGAGGATTCCCTTTTTTACGGAAAAGTCATGGGAATTCGGGCATTGATCTCCTACGAAGGAGAAAGCGCCCGCGATTTAGTAGAGGATTTTCACAGTGCTGTGGATGATTATTTAGATTTGTGCCGTGAACAAGGCATAGAGCCGGAAAAGGCCTACAAAGGGAGCT
>ERZ825896.1090-NODE-1090-length-32226-cov-3.124740_pt1 | contig 32226 bp, 27 predicted proteins | sample MGYA00519858_ERZ825896 | MGnify/ENA primary metagenome ERZ825896 (study PRJEB31778, sample SAMEA3449214) | human gut metagenome | biome: human gut; feature: human-associated habitat; material: faeces | place: United Kingdom | collected 2010/2012 ...
GCGGCCAGCCATTTTCGAAGGACGGCCTCTATCTTTTCCGGCTCGTCCGCTTCCTTCAGCCGGCAGGCCAGCGAACCAAGCTCCGCCTCCTGCCGGGGATGGAGTATGCCCTCCCAAAACAGCTTTTTATCGGGATAGAACCAGCTCTGCTCCAGAAGCTGGCAGGCCCGTTCATAGCCCTGATTCAATTTCTCCGGCGGATAGGCGTTTCGGTATACGACGATCACGGCGTCTGCCTCCAGCATCCGTTCAAAATGAAAAGCCAGCTTTCTGACCATGCCATTCAGCTGCTCCTCCAGCTTCCGGGCGCTCGGCTCTCCCGAGCAGGTAAACAGGAGATGGCACAGATACGGCTCCGTATACAGCAGCTCCCATTCATCCTGATTCTGCAGCACCTCCCGGACGATAGCGTCTACGGCCCGGAAAAACACATGCAGGTCGCTTCCCCGGTATCGGGCCACAAGGCTTTCCCAATGCCGGAACGAAAAGGTCAGGATATAAATTCCGTTCGGCTTGAACCGAATATGATGGTTCTCGCAGCCCCGCAGAAACATTTCCCGATCCGTACAGCCCATGCGAAGAATGTTTCGAAGAAAATTGTCCTTGTATTGCTGAGCTGTCTGTTCTTCCTCCAGAAGCCGTTTTTCTTCGGCCGTCTCCGTCTGCCGGGCGCTCAGCTTTTTCAGATATTGAGAAAAGCTTTCCTCTGCCAGATCATTTTTCAGCACATAATCGTCCGCCCCCAGCTCGAGGCCGAGCACCTTGTCGAACACCTCGCCCTTGGCGGTGAGCATGATGATGGGGCATTGGGATTTTTTGCGGATTTCGCGGCAGACCTGCCAGCCGTCGAGCTGCGGCATCATCACGTCGAGCAGGATCAGATCCGGCTTTTCGGAGTCAAACAGTTCAAGGGCTTTCACGCCGTTCGGCGCGATGACCGGGTCAAAGCCTTCCTTTTCGAGATACAGACGCAGCAGTTCGCAGATGTTGGCGTCGTCATCCACCACCATAATTTTGCTGTTCGCCATGGATCGGTCCTCCTTTTATTCCATCCTCCGCGGCGGCCGCGGAATCCAAACGATGGGATTGGAAACATCCTACTATACAGTTTATCAGATTTCGGCAAACTTGTATGAACAGTATTTTAAACTTTTTTCGGGAAACTGTGACGGCGGGAGGGTCGGAAAAAAAGGCGGTCATGTTTTTGACCGCATGTGCTATAATGGGAATATATTGGATTTTAGGAGGTCATTTCCATGAAACGTTTTATCGAGACCGATCCTCATGAGCTGACCGGGAATGTGTTCCGCCTGATCGGGCGGGACTGGATGCTGGTGACGGCCGGGAAGGAACGCTCCTTCAATACCATGACCGCGAGCTGGGGAGGGCTGGGTGTGCTCTGGAACGCGCCGGTGAGCATGATCTTCGTCCGCCCTTCCCGCTACACCTACGAATTTATCGAACGGGAGCGGGAATATTCCCTCTCCTTCCTCGGGCCGGATGACCGGAGGACGCTGCAGGTTTGCGGTTCCAAATCCGGCCGGGACATCGACAAGGTGAAGGAGACCGGGCTGACGCCGCTCTTCGACCAGCCGGCCCCATATTTCGAACAGGCCCGTCTGGTGCTGATCTGCCGCAAGCTCTACACCCATGACCTCGATCCGGCGGCGTTTTTGGACCCGGCCATCGCGGGCAGTTACAAGGATGGGGACTACCACCGGATGTTTGTCGGGGAAATTGTGAAGGTGCTGGAACCGCTGGAAAAAGCTTAGGTCCCCAAAAACCGCTTTTGAACAGACCCATAAGCTGATAGATCGTTCAAAATAGGAGGATGTCCCCCATGAAAACCGGATTTCGTATACAGGATATGGCCATCATCGCGCTCGACGCCGCGCTTCTCTGTGTGCTGGCACCCTTGGCGATCCCTGCCGGGCCGGTCCCCTTCACCCTCGCCACCCTGGCGGTATACCTGTGCACCGCCGTCACGGGGATGCGGCGCGGCACGCTCAGCGTGCTGCTGTATATCCTCATCGGCGCGGTAGGGGTGCCGGTATTCTCCGGATTTGCGGGCGGGGTGCAAAAGCTGATCGGGCTGACGGGCGGATATCTGGCCGGGTATGTCCTCTGTGCGCTGGCAGCCGGATTCCTCATCGACCGTTTCCCCCACACCTGGTGGGTCTATCCGCTGGCCATGATGCTGGGGACAGTGCTGCTCTACCTCCTCGGGACCGTGTGGTTCCTGATCGTGGGAAAAGGCACGCTTTGGGCGGCGCTCGTCGCCTGCGTGTTCCCGTTCATTCCGTTCGACATTCTCAAAATCGCGCTGGCCACGGCGGTCGGCTATCCCGTGCGCCATCGGCTGGCCAGGCGCGGGCTTTTGTAAAGAAGCGCCTTCCGGCGCTTATACACGGACTCCGCCGGAAAATAGGGAATGGGTGCGCGGATATATCCGGGAAGAGGTGCAGCTCGTCTTCTGTTGGGCTGAGGCATCCGTATGTCGGCAGCGCCGTTGTACCAAACCATGTATCGGCCATGGCGTCCCAACTGGCTTTGTTCTGACCCAGCGTATCCCGCATCATACAGCCTCCCCCTTCGATTGCGGACAGTATACCATATACATGGGCCTCGGTAAACCCGGCCCGCAAAATACCGGCGGCAGCTACCCCGCCTGCGCCGCGCATCTCCTGGACACATAACCCACCCGCTTCCGGCATAGGATGAACGGACGGGAGGGAATCGGCATGTGGATCGATACGGCTATCGTGCTGGGGTACATCCTGCTGCTGGTGGGCATCGGCCTGCGGGGCGGCAAAGGGGTGAAAAATGCGGCGGATTTTACCGCCTCGGGGGGACGGTACGGCACCGCCGTGATCTTCGCCACCCTGTCCGCCTCCTATGTGGGGGGCGGCTATTCCTCCGGCAACGCGGCCAAGGCCTTTTCCGCCGGAATCAGCACCACCCTGACCCTGTTGGGGTTCAGCCTCGCTATGGTGCTCATCGGTAAATTCCTGGTCCCCGGCGTCGCCCGTTTTCCCGGCGCCGTCACCGTCGGCGGCATCGTGGGGGAGGCCTATGGAAAGCGGGCGCGGGTGCTCACCGGGCTTTTCTCTTTCCTTTGCTGCGCCGGCGTGGTCGGGGCCCAGATGGAATCCATTGGGATGGTGTTCCACGTCCTTCTGGGGGTGGAGCATCACATGGGGGTCCTCCTGGGCTGCGGCATCGTTCTGCTGTATACCACTTTTGGCGGTTTACAATCCGTTATATTCGCGGATATATTACAATTCGTATTGCTCGCAGGCGGCATGCCGGTGCTGCTGATCCTGGCCCTGCTCAAGGCGGGGGGGCCTGGCCCTGTGCTGGAAGCGCTGCCCGCCTCCTATTTCGATCCTTTCAACGGCACCACCGCGGCGGGATTCGTCTCCCTGTTCCTGTCCATGATGCTGGGGGAGGCCCTGGCACCCCCCTACACCCAGCGGCTTCTCATCGGCCGCAACGCCAAGGGAACCGCCCGGGGCACCATCCTCAGCGGCCTGTTTTCCGTCCCTTTCTTTTTCGTCACCGGCGGCATCGGGCTTACGGCCTATGCCTTGCATGTGACAAATGAGTCAGCCTCGGCCATGCCGGCCCTGATCCAGGCCGTCCTTCCCGTCGGCATCCGGGGGATAATGATGGCGGCGATGGTCTCCATCATCCTGTCGGCGGCGGATGGGTTTTTGAACGGAGCGGCGGTCAGCTTCGTCTGTGACGCGCTCATGCCGCTGAAGCCGGGGCTGTCCGATAAAGCCCAGCTCCGCTGGTTGCGGGGGATCAATGTCGCTACTGGGCTGGCGGCGGTCTGCCTGGCCTTTCTCGTCCCCGACGTGTTCAGCATCCTGGTCCTGGCCTATTCCTTCTGGAGCCCGCTGATCCTCGTCCCCCTCGCGGCGGCGCTGCTGGGGGTAAAATCCAACGGCCGGGCCTTCCGCTACGCCCTGCTGGCCGGGCTGGTCTCCACCCTCGTGTGGAACTACGGGCTCGGCAAGCCCTTTGGCTTTGAAGGGGCCATCGTCGGCACCCTGTGCAACTTCGTGGTGTTCGCCCTGTGCACCAGGGCCTACCGGCGGTACCGTTCCCAGACGCTGCGGGTGTGGAAAACACGCTAGCCTTGCTACACCCCCGCCCGTCTGCTATACTGAGACGGAAAGGGGGCGGGCGTATGATCGTCAGCGCCAGCCGCCGGACGGATATTCCGGCGTTTTACCTGCCCTGGATGCTAACAAGGCTGCGGGAGGGATTTGCCCTTACCCGCAATCCCCATAACCCCCGGCAGCTCCGCCGCGTGCCTCTGAACCGGGAGGAGACCGACTGCCTTGTGTTCTGGACCAAGGATGGGCGGGAGCTCCTCCGGCATCTGGATGAACTGGAGGGATTCGGGATCCCCTTTTATGTCCAGTGGACCCTGACCGGATACGGGGCCGATCTGGAGCCGGGAGTGCCGGACAAAGGGCGCCTCGCGGACGGGTTCCGGGAGCTCGGCCGGCGGATCGGCCCCCGCCGCCTCGTCTGGCGGTATGATCCGGTGCTGGTATATGGTCCCTATACCACGGCATGGCATTTGGACGCCTTCGGCCGGTATTGCCGTTTGTTTTCCGGGGCTACCGACACCGGTGTTTTCAGCTTTGTCGACTTGTATGCCAAAACCCGCCGCGCCATGCCCCGCCTCCGGCCCGTCACCGCCGCGGACATGGACCGGCTGGCGGCTGGGTTCGCCCTGCGTGCGCAGGACGCGGGAATCCGGCTGCACACCTGCTGCGAGGAGGGGGACTTTGCCCGGTTCGGGATCGGGCAGGCCGCCTGTGTCGATCCGGAGCGGATCGAGGAGATCACGGGGCGCCCGGTCAACGACTCCCGGGATCCGGGACAGCGGCCGGGCTGCGGCTGCGCGCGGAGCGTGGACATCGGTGCCTACGGCACCTGCTCCCATGGCTGTGCCTACTGCTACGCGGCCGGCCCGGCTTATTCTGCTGAACACCGGCCGGACAGCCCTCTGCTGGCGGGGACGGTCGGCCCCGACGACCGGATGCCGCCGGATCCGGGGCGGCAGACCACCTTGTGGAGTCTGTGATAAAGGCGGACAAGCGATGAAGAATCGGAACCGTTTGCATATATGGGATACCGCGCCTGCCGCGGTCCATCGGCAGGGCGAGGAGGTCGCGGCTGTCTTTAAAGAGCGGCTGGGGGACGCCCTGACGGGGGTGTATCTGCACGGGTCGCTGGTGCTGGGCGCCTTCGCGGAAGGGGTAAGCGACCTGGATCTGCTGGTGGTGACGGCAGAACGCCTGCCGCGGGGCATACGGCTGGAACTGGCGGGCGCACTCCTCGCCCTGGACCGGCAGCCCTGCTCCCTGGAGCTGTCGGCCCTGTACCGGGGGGACCTCCATCCCTGGCGGCACCCTGTCCGCTGCCAGTTCCACTACAGCGCCGTCTGGGCCGGGACATATCGGAAGCTGCTGTCCGGCCGGCAGGGCGCCTGCTTTCTGGTGGATACGGATTTCGAGGATCCCGACATCGCCTGTCACGTCCGGCTGACCCGGGAAAGCGGCGTCCTCCTGTACGGCGAGCCGGTGGCGGAGGTGTTCCCGGACGTCCCGGAGGCGGATTTCTGGGATTCTCTTTGCCGGGGGGTGGAGGAATTCGATTTTGAGGACTATGGCTCCCGGACGGTACCCAGCCAGATCCTGACTCTGGGACGGATCTGGTCCTACCGGCAGGAACGGCGGATCCTGTCCAAATACGAGGCGGGGGGATGGACGGCCAGCCGGCTGCCGGACCGGTATCGGCCGGTGATGGAACAGGCGCGGGAGGTCTGGTACGGCGGCGGGGAGCTGCCCCCCTTCCCCCCGGAGGAGCTGGAGGGGCTCCGCCGGTTCCTCATTCGTCAAATTACGGAATGAAACGAGGAGGGGACACGTATGTCCAGGCAGCCGCAGCAGGTGCATATCTGGCTCTACCGTGAAAATGGACGAGCGGAATGGGAATTCGCCGTCTTCCAGCGCAGCGATAATCCGGATTGCTGGCAGGGGGTGTGCGGTGGGCTGGAAGACGGCGAAACCCTGGAGGAGGGCGCCCGGCGGGAGCTTTTTGAGGAGGAGGGGATCGCCGGCCCCCGGCCCCTATACCGCCTCGACTCCGTTAGTTATGTCCCCGCCTGTGTGTTCGACAAACGGGCGCAGGAGGCCTGGGGACAGGATGTCGTGGTCGTGCCGATGGCCTTCTTCGCCATGCCCTGTGACGGGGACATCACCCTCTCAAGCGAGCACACGGAGATCGTCTGGCTGCCCTATGAGGAAGCCGAACGTCGGGTGATGTTCCATGACCAGAAAAACGCCCTGTATGAGCTGTGCGAGCGGCTCCGCCGGGGCAATCTGATCCGGCCATAGCGTCCTCGTCTGCCCTGTCTCAAACGCCTGCCGGGTGAAGGAATAGGCCTTGGAATAAGGGGGTGCCCGTTCCAGCCTGTGCGGAAGCGGCCCGGCGGGAGCTTTTTGGGGAGGCGGGTCTTACCAGCGCGGTTCTTGTATTCCCGTGATCGCCCACCAGAGCAAAAGTCCATCGAGCTATTCAAAGGGAAATTACAGCTATGGCAATTTTCCACGGTGGCTTGAGCGAAGTGAAAGCCAGCGCTTTTTAGGCGCTGGCCTTTCTTTCGGCCTTATAGGCCACACCTCATGCCACACCTCTTAGGCGTACTCATGACTTGCCCGGGAGCCGGTCATCCGGGCGGATATCGTCAGCTGCTTGAAAAGAGGAAGCGCCTTCGTATAAGGGGCTTTTCCGCCGGGCAGACTAGGAATTGGAAAATTTTTGTGAGACGCCTTGACATGTCGGGTAAAATAATGTAACATAGTGTTGAAAACCAGATTGGCGCAGGAGGAACGATATGAGTTATCGTATTACGACCGATTCCACGGCCGATTTGCCGCAGGAATTTCTGAACGAACGCGGGATCGCGTATGTCGGTTTGGCGTTTCAGATCGGCGGGGAAGAATACCGGGAAGGCCCCGATCTCAAAATGACGTCCAAGGAGTTTTATGACCAGCTTCGTGCGGGCACACCGGCCTCGACGGTGCAGGTCAATACCTACGAATTCATCGATTTTGCCGAGCCCTTCCTGGCCGCCGGCGAAGATGTACTGCACATCGCGTTTTCGAGCGGGCTGTCCGGCACCTATGAATCCTGTGCCCGGGGGGCGGAGGAACTCAGGGCCAAATATCCCGACCGGAAGATCGTGGTGGTGGATTCTCTGGCCGCGTCCATGGGCGAGGGCCTGCTGGTCTGGCACGCCTGCCAACTGCGCAAGGCGGGCAAGACGCTGGACGAGGTTGCCGCCTGGGCCGAGGCCAACCGCAACCGGCTGTGCCATTGGTTCACGGTGGACGACCTGATGCATCTGCACCGGGGCGGCCGTGTATCCAAAACCTCCGCCGTGTTCGGCTCCCTGCTGGGGATCAAGCCGGTCCTCCACGTGGACGACGAGGGGCACTTAATCCTGATGAGCAAGGTGCGGGGACGGGATGCGTCGCTGAAAGCGCTCGTGGGCAAGATGAAAGAGACGGCGCTGTCCAATGTCCGGGACCAGATGGTTTTCATCTCTCATGGCGACGCCAAAGAGGACGCGGAGAAAACCGCCCAGTACGTCAAGGACCAGCTCGGGGTGCAGAAGGTCATGATTCACAATATCGGCACGGTGATCGGAAGTCATTCCGGCCCCGGTACCATCGCGCTGTTTTTCATGGGAACCCATCGGTAACCAGGCAGAATACCCGCTGTCAAGTTCAAAACGGCCGCCTTCTCTGAGGGCGGCCGTTTTTCATCCAATGGGGTCGTCTCAACGCCGTCCCGGCCTCACAGCAGCTCGGCCAAAATCGCGTTGGAGACCAGGAAGCCCTCCCTTGTCAGGCGGATCCCTTCGGCGTCGCAGATGACCAGACGCCGGGGAAGGGAAGCGGCTCGTTTCCGCCAGTCCTCCGGGATGGGGACGCCGAAACGGACGGCGTAGGCGCGTTCGGTCAGGCCCTCAGCCAAACGCAGGCGGAGCAGGAGGAATTCCTCCTGGGATCCCGTTCGGATCGCCCCTTCGGGTTCAGGCAGCGGGTCTTTCCCCGCGAGAAACGCGGCGAGATCCCGGGGATAGGCGAACCGCCGCCCGCCGATACAGGAATGGGCCGCGGGGCCGAGACCGAGATAGGGCTCGCCGGTCCAATATTTCAGGTTGTGGCGGCTTTCCCGGCCGGGCAGCGCGAAATTTGAGATTTCATACTGGTGGAAGCCGTGCTCTTCGAGCGTTTCACAGGCGGCGAGATAGAGGGAGGCGGCCTCGTCCTCTCCGGGCAGCGCAAGGGCGTGCCTGTTCCGCCCGAATGGAGTGTTATCCTCGATTTTGAGGAGGTAGGCCGAGACGTGTCCGGCTCCCAGCTCCCCGCAAAGGGAGGCCGAACGGCGTACCGAGGTTTCGTTCTGCCCCTCGACGGCCAGCATCAGGTCGAGAGAGATGTCCGCGATCCCCGCCCGTCTGGCGGCCTCCACCGCCCGCCAGACGGCGGCCGGACCGTGCCGCCGTCCCAAGCGGTGCAGCTCGGCTTCCGAAGCGGACTGCATTCCCAAGGACAGCCGGGTTCCCCCGGCATCGGCAAAGGCCTTCAGGGTTTCCGAAAGCCCGCCTTCCTCATCCGCGTCGGCGGGATTGGCCTCGAGGGTGATCTCCGCGTCGTCCAGGGAAAAGCACCGCTCCGCCCTGCCGATCAGCCGCGCCAGGCGCTTTCCCCCCAGCAGGGACGGGGTCCCCCCGCCGAAATACAGGGTATCGGCCGGGGTGCGGAGGCGGTCCGCCCACCGGTCCAGCGCCTGTTCCACCGAGGCGGTGTAACGGTCGAGCAGGCCGTCGTCCCCCGCCAGGGGAAGGGAGTAAAAGTCGCAATAAGGGCATTTGGACAGGCAGAAGGGCACGTGGATATATAACCCGATCGGCATGGGAGGCCCTCCTTCCAGACAGGGGTCAAACCGCGGGGGATCCGAGCGTCCGCAGCCGGCAGCGCAGATCCTGCAGATAAACCGCTTGCTGTTTTTTCAGATATCTGCCCAGGAACGGCTTCATATACCACTTTTTCGCCTGGACATCCTCAGTGAAATCGATGACGGTCAGACCGTCCTCTTCTGAAAACAGGCCGGTCCAACGGCCCTTCATATGGCCGTTTTCCATATCGAAGGCATACCGCGCGCAGGGCTCGAAGGCCGTGATCGTAAAGGTGGTGGCGGTCCCGTCCGGGGTGTGTTCCACAAAGGTTTTGCCGGGTTCGGGGATGTCGATCCCCGTGATATCGCTCCTCCAGGAGATGTCCCCCAGCGAAGTGACGACCGCCCACACGGTCTCAATAGGGCAATCGAACGCCGCCCGTATCCGCGCCGTCGCCATCCCTCCACATCCTTTCCGTTTCTGAGCAACAGCCGCCGTGGGCCTGTAGGCCCCGGCGGCTATCATTTTCGGCAGGCTTATTCCTCGTAAAACGCCTTGTGAACGGCGGCGACGGCGCGGTCAGCGTCCTCTTCCGCGATCAGAACCGACACCTTGATCTCACTCGTCGAAATCATCTGGATATTGACGTTGGCGGCGGCCAGTGCCTCGAACATCAGGGCAGCGGTGCCCTCGTGGGTTTCCATACCGGCGCCGACGATCGACACCTTGGCAACCCCGGTATCGAAGGTCAGGCTTTTGGCCCCCACCATATCGCAGTAATCCTTTAAGGCCGCGACAGCGTCCTCGCCCTTGTCTTCCGGCACGGTGAAGGTGATGTCCTTGGTGCCGTCCCGGCCGATCGACTGCAGGATGATGTCCACATTCGCATGGGCCTTGGCCACGCGGGAGAAAATTTTGAACGCGATGCCCGGCTCATCCGGCACACCGACGATCATGACCCGAGCGACATTGGTGTCCTTCGCGACACCTTTGATCAGCATTTCTTCCATTTTCGAGACCTCCTTGACTTTGGTGCCGGGGACAGGATGGAGGCTGGAGAGGACCTCCAGCTCGACGTTGTATTTTTTGGCCATTTCCACCGAGCGGTTGTTGAGCACCTGCGCGCCGAGGGTGGCGAGCTCGAGCATTTCGTCGTAGGTAATCTCCTGTAACTTGCGGGCGCCGGGCACTTTACGGGGATCAGCGGTATACACCCCTTCGACGTCGGTGTAAATCTGGCAGAGATTTGCGTGCATGGAGGCGGCGATGGCCACCGCGCTGGTGTCCGACCCACCCCGGCCGAGGGTGGTGATATCCTCATATTTGTTGAGGCCCTGGAACCCGGCCACCACCACGATCTTCCGCTTATCCAGCGCGGCCTTGATCCGTTCCGGGTCCACCCGCTTGATACGGGCGGAGGAATAGGTGGAATTGGTCTTGAAGCCGGCCTGCCATCCGAGCAGGGAAATCACCGGGCAGCCGATGCTCTCAATCGCCATGGCCAATAGGGAGATCGAGATTTGTTCCCCCGCCGACAGGAGCATATCCATCTCCCGCTTGCTCGCCCGGGGATTGAGTTCCCTGGCCTTTTCGATCAGGTCGTCGGTGGTGTCTCCCTGGGCGGAGACCACCACCACCACGTCGTTGCCCGCTTTATATGTATCGGTCACGATCTTCGCGACATTGCGCAACCGCGCCGCGTCGGCGACCGAGCTGCCGCCGAATTTCTGCACTACCAGCATCGCTATTCCTCCGGTTCTGTTGATAGGATCGGGCCTGGGGCCCCGTCAGTCGAACGCCACCTCGGCGCCCTTGTTCGCACAATCGTATACTCGTACCGTCCAGCCCGCCAGCCCTGCGCGGACGAGCCGTTCTTCCGCCAGAGCGGGAAAGGCCGTGTTTTCCCGGTCCAGGATCGCAAGGATGGACGGCCCTGCGCCGCTGATGGCCACGGCATAGGCGCCGAGCTCGTAGGCGGTGTAAAAAATCGGCTCGGCTCCCGGGATCATGGGGAAGCGATAAGGCTGATGCAGGCGGTCCTGCACCGCCACCCGCAGGTTCTGCAGGCTTCCCGAGAAAAGGGAGGCCGTCATCAGCGCGGCACGGGAGAGATTGTACACGGCATCCTGCCTTGTGACTTCGGTGGGGAGTGCCGCCCGGGCAGCTTCGGTTTTCAGCTCGAAATCCGGGATGAAAACAGCGAAGCGGATGCGTTCCGACACCGGTACGCTGACGGTGTGGACCCGTCCGCCGTCCATAACGGCGGTGACCAGGCCGCCGAGCAGCGCGGGAGCCACGTTGTCGGGATGGCCCTCCAGCTCGGTCGCGAGGTCGGCCACGTCCTCCGGGCCGAGAGGGCTGCCGAGCAGGGTGTTCGCCCCGAGAAGGCCCGCGACCAGACAGGCCGAGGAACTGCCCAGCCCCCTGGCCATGGGGATGTTGTTTTCCTGTCGGATATGCAGCCCGCGGAAAGGCCGTCCGCACCGCCGGTAGAGCACCCGGGCGGTGTGATAGATCAGGTTGGTTTCGTCCGTCGGGATGGGGACACCGTCGGCCGATTCGATATGGCAGCCGTCCGCCTCTTCCATCCACACCCGGTTGTAGAGCGTCAGCGCGAGCCCCAGAGCATCAAAGCCGGCCCCCAGGTTGGCGCTCGACGCCGGCACCGTGATTTTCAGCATCCTCATCCGCCCTTCCGCGGGGAAATTTTGTCCTTACAGATCAGCCACCCGGATACGGCTGCGCACCGTGACGCCCTGCATTGCCGCGAGGGCAGCGTCTAGGTCTTTTTCTTTCATCCGGGGAGAGATGAATGCCAGCTCGCCGTCCGGGGCCTTGGGACAGGCGATATACCCTACCGGCCCGAAGGCCGCCTGCACCTGGTTGCGCGCGGCCTGAAGATCGGGCGAGGCCAGGCGGAGGAAGACCGGGAGCGCCTCCTCGCGGTAGTCTACAACATAGTCGGCGGAGCCGCGCTCCCAGAAGAGATATTTGCGGGCGCCCAGGTGCTTGACCTCGTCGATGACGTCGGCCACCACGGCGGAGGCGGTAGGCAGCTTGCCGGCGCCCTGGCCATAGAACACCACATCGCCGATGGCGTCGCCCCGCACCATGATCCCGTTGAACACGCCGCTGACGTCCGCGAGCAGGCTGGACTTTTTCAGCAGCATGGGGGAGACGACGGCGTAGAGCCGTCCGTCCGCCTGCCGGACCGCCCGGCCGATCAGCTTGACCGCGCCGCCCCAGGCGGCGGCGTACTGCACGTCGGCGGCACTGACCCGGGAGATCCCCTCGGTGTGGACTTGGTCGGGGTACACATGCCGGCCGAAGGCCAGGGACGCGAGGATACAGATTTTGCGGCAGGCGTCGTGCCCGTCGATATCGGCGGAGGGATCCCGTTCGGCATAGCCGAGCTTCTGAGCCAGGGCTAAAGCGTCCTCGAAGCCCATGCCCTCCTCGATCATCTTGGTGAGCATGAAGTTGGTGGTGCCGTTGAGGATACCGGCGATCTCATACACCTCGTTGGCCGCGAGGCACTGGTCGATCGGGCGCAGGATCGGGATGCCGCCGCCCACGCTCGCCTCGAACAGGAAGTTGAGGTTGCGGTTTTTCGCGATCTCCAGCAGCTCGTCCCCCTTGGCCGCCACCAGTTCCTTGTTGGAGGTGACGACGCTTTTGCCCGCCTGCAGGCAGCTTTTGACGAATTCATAGGCCGGATGGAGGCCGCCCATGGTCTCCACCACGATGCGGATATCCGCGTCGTGCAGGATATCGTCGAAATTCTTAGTGAATAGATCGGCATAGGGGGTCTCCGGAAACTCGCGCAGGTCGAGGATCCGTTTTATCTCAATGGCATCGCCCGCCTTGTGGGCAATGCCCGCCGCGTTTTTACGCAGCACCTCCGCCACGCCCGAACCCACCACGCCGTGGCCTAAAATCGCTACCTGGATCATGACAACCTCCTGTATAGTCCTCTATTTGATCAGTTCATTGGATACCCGGGTGATCCGATCCACCCCCGGCAGCTCCCCCAGGGACCGCACGAAGGCATCCACCGGCATTTCCAGCCGGTCGGTTCTAGCGGAGATGGAGACCGCCGCCTTGCCCCCGGCCGGGATATTTTGGTTGACGGTGAGGATATTGGCCCCGGCGTCGGCGAAAGCGGCCAGCATGCTCGACAGGACCCCCGGCCGGTCACGGAGGACGGAATGGACGGTCAGGATATAACCGGTCCGCCCGGCGTCATAGGGAAAGACCGCGTCCTTATACTTGTAAAACGCGCTGCGGGACAGGCCGGCCCGTCTCGCAGCCTCCGCGGCCGAGGACGCTTCTCCGGAGAGCAGGCTCCGCTTGGCTTCGAGCACCCGCACAAAGACCTCCGGCAGCACCTGCTGGTCTACCAGCACGAGATCGCGGCTTTCCGGGCCTTCCATAGTGTCCACCACCCATGCACGTCTGTTTCGCTGTGAAATACACTATACCATTACTTTACGCACGATTCAAGAAATGGTGATCCGAAAATCGATTGGATTTTCCGGTTTTATAGACTTTACATCACACATGCTTCGATATGCTCCGGATATCTCTGTTTTTCGTTTTTCCACGGATTACACGAACTTCCTCCCCGTCTCCGGTTTTTCTTCGGGTATTTTTCCGAAGCACCGCCGCCGATTTTGGATTTTGGGGGACATACTAAAGGGAAACACCGGGTGAAGAGGAGGTCCATCGCCATGCCCGAACCGTTCCGCACGGAGCTTTCCGCCCGCACCGAAGGGCGCCGCCGTTTTCTCATCGACCTGTTGTATACGGGGGTCTGGATCGCGTTTTTGGTCCTTGCCGTGGCCTGCGCGGTCAAATGGGCGCTGCCTTTCCTCCTGGCGTTCGCCGTGGCGGCGCTCTTCCAAAGGCCGATCCGCTGGCTGGTAGGCAAAACGGGGGTCAAGCGCCAGTTCTTTTCGGTGGCACTGCTGGTCCTGATGATTCTGCTTCTGGCCGGGCTGCTGCTCTTCCTCGGGTGGAGCCTGGCTGTCTGGGTGACCAATTTTCTGACGAACGAGGAGAATCTGCGGGCGATCGAGACGTGGATCGGCAGCCTCACCGCCACTGTCCAGGATCTCCTCGAGAAGCTGTCCGACCGTCTCTCCCCGGAGGCCCTCGAAACCGTCAATAACGCCGTCGCGGGCATCTCTCAAAGGCTCAGCGAGGCCTTGTCCGGATTTTTCGCAGGGGCGGCGGGATGGGTCATGCGGTTTGCCACACAGTCCCTTCCCCGGATCGCCATCGGCTTCGTCATCTGGGTCGTGGCGTCGATCCTCATGTCGATCCATTACCAGGGTGTCAAAGCCTTTCTGGTGCGGCAGGTGCCCGAGCGGTTCCAAGGACTGCTGCGGGATGTCAAGGAGCTGTGCGGTGGCACCGGCCGCAAACTGCTGCGGGCATACGGCCTGCTCATGCTCCTGACATTCGCGGAGCTGTCGGCCGGCCTGCTGCTGCTGGGCATCCCGAACGCGATTCTGGTCGCGGCGCTCATCGCGGTTGTGGATATCCTCCCGGTTCTCGGGACCGGCACCGTCGTGCTGCCCTGGGCGGCATTCGCGCTGCTGCAGGGGCAGCACCGCCTGTTCATCGGGCTTTTGGTGATGTACGCCGTCATCGCCCTGGTGCGCAATATCCTCGAGCCCCGTCTGGTCAGCCACCAGATCGGCCTGCATCCCCTCGCCACCCTCTTTTTCATGTATGTGGGGCTGCAAATCCTGGGCCTGGCGGGGATGCTGCTTTTTCCCGTCCTGGCTATGGTATCGGTCCAATTGCAGAAAGAGGGGAAAATCCATTTGTGGAAGTGACCCGGCCGGGGCAAACGTGGGCCCCGGCCTTTTCCGCGCCAAAACAAGAGGCGCCGACTTTTTCAAGTCAACGCCTCTTTAGGTTCGGAATACGGGCAACGGTCAGGCCGCCGGGGAAAGGGAGCTGTCCGGCTCCGTCGCCGCGGGAGGTTCGGCAGCCGGGGTAGAGGCGGGGGCCGTCGGCGTTTCATTCGCGGCAGGAGGCTCGGTTGGGGTGGGTTTCGGCGCACCATGGGCCGTGCACTCGCCCGGCATGAAGTCGGGCTTGTAAACCCCCAGTTCCTTATCCGGGCAGGCGTCGGTGGCAAGCTCGCCCGTGGTCATGCAGTAGTACCGTTCGACGGTGTTGCCCTTCTTGGTGAAGGGGGTGGGGGAGAGCCCTTGGTGAACCACCTTCATCGCCTGGTTCCACAGGCTCCTGGCATAGGTTTTCTGCGTATCGGACAGCGATTTGTTGTAATCGTAGCCCACCCAGCTCGCCGCTACGTAATAGGGGGTGCCGGCCACGAAATAGGCATCGTTGTTTTCCTGGGTAGTACCGGTTTTCGCAAAAACCTCCCAACCGGCCCAATCCTTTTTGAGCTGCCGGCCCGCCGCCCCGTTGGCGCCGGTGGCACCGGTGCGGCCGGTGATGACGTGCTGGAGCAGCCGGTTCATCACGTAGGCGGAATCTTCATCGAGCGCCCGGTTGGTCAGCCTCTCACGCTTGGGCAGGATCGTGTTGCCGGCCATTTCCACCTTTTCATAAGAATACGGCTCGTTGTAGATGCCGCCGTTCCCGAAAATTTGGTAGGCCGCGGCCATCTCCCGGGCGTAGACGCCATAGGTCAGCCCGCCGAGCGCCATGGGGGACAGATCGATATCGGTGTGGCCCTTGCCGTCCGATTTGACCAGGCTGGAGAAATGGAGCTGGTTAGTCATGAAGTCGAAACACCGCTGCGCGGTCAGCGTCTGAGCCAGGCGGGCGGCAACCGTGTTCATCGATTGCTGCAGCGCCTTGTCCACCAGAGTCGTGCCGTTGTCGGTCGGCGTCTTCTGCCCGACGTTCCGCGGCCATTTGGTTCCGTCCCGCAGGGTGATGTAGCAGTCCTGTACCTGGGAGGAAAAATGGATGGTATTGTACTGGATCGCCTGGGCGTACACGCTGAGCGGCTTGATGGAGGACCCGGGCTGCCGCTTGGAGCTGGTCGCCCGGTTCTGGATCCGGTTGGCGGTTTTCTCGCCCCGTCCGCCGACCACGGCCACCATTTTCCCGTCGTAATCGGTGACGTACAGCGCCGCCTGGAACGGCGTGTCTTCCCCGCTGCGCGCGGCGGGGAAATTGGCGTCGTTGGCGTAAATAGCCTCCACCTCAGCCTGCAGCTTTTCGTTTTCACAGGAATAGATGGTCAGGCCCCCGAAATACACCAGGTTTTCCGCGTAGTTTTCCGCATACCCATACGCCTCCATCAGATCATGGATCACATCGTCGATGAGGGTGTCCATGTAGTAGTCCTGCACGTCCACGACCTTGGCGCTGCTTTTGAAGATGAGTTCCTCGCCGCAGGCCTGGACATATTCGTCGTCGCTGATGAAGCCGAGCTGATGCATCTTGTACAGCACGGTCCGTTGCCGGTTGCGCACGTTTTCCGGATGCCGGTAGGGATCGTATTTCGACGGGTTCTGGGTGATGCTGGCGATCACCGCACACTGTGCGATAGTCAAATCTTCGGCTTCCACGCCGAAATAGTAGTTAGCTGCTGCGCCGACACCCTTGATACCGCTGCTCAGCGGCAGGACGTTGAGGTATGCCTGGATGATCTCGTCCTTGGTGTACTGTTTCTCCATCTCAATGGCGCGCAGGATCTCGGTGATTTTCCGCTCGATGCGGTGGTCATCCTCTTCGGTGAGGACCTTGATGAGCTGCTGGGTGATGGTGGAGCCGCCGAATTCGTTCGACGAGAAATGTAGGACCAGGTTGGCGAAGGCGGCGATGGTCCGCTTCCAGTCCACGCCGTAGTGGGTTTCGAACCGCTCATCCTCGATGGCGATGACCGCGTTCTGCATATGGGGGGATATCTCGTCAAGGTTTTTCCAAATCTGCTTGACGCCCTGGAGCCGCTGCCCCTCGACATATTCGCCGGTGTTCGGATCCTTGACCATGACGATGCTCGTCTGATGCTCGTTGATCTGGCTCAGGTCGGGGATGCCGGTGGAGCCGCTGAAATTCGTTACCACGTATACCGCCAGGACACAGCCCACGATACTGCCGGTGATGGCGCCGATGAGGACGATGGTCAGCAGGCATTTGGATATGGCGGATATGACTTTCAAGGTCATTTTCACCGCCGGTTTTTTCCGCCATTCCGGTTTCTTGGCCATCAGTCATTCGCCTCCTTACTTTAGGGTGGCCGGTGCTGAACCGGCCGAAAAAGATACGTTCCTATCTTATAGCAGCGCGGGAAAAAAGTCAAATATCAAAACTGTAAGAGTTTCTTAACCCTTTGTAACCGTCGCGGTCGTGGAGCCCGCAAACGCATAAACCGTACCGGTCCCGCCCATACTAAGTCTGGTGTAACAGGCCCGTTTCAAACGTATCGTTGACCGAAAGGAGGGCGTTTATGCAGGAAAATCCGAACCCGCGTCCACCGGAGGAGCCCTCGCCGGGCCAGCCCGAAGCCGGGAGGAAACGCGCCTTTTCCCCCGTATTTTTCGGGTTTGCCCTTGCCATATTGATCCTCAGCGGCCTTCTTTTCTGGGGCAGCGCCCTGCTGCGCCCCTCTGGCCCGGACCCTGTCTCCGCTCCCCCGGCAAACAACCGCCCGGTCTCATCTTCCAGTTCCGTGTCGGCAGAGGAGAGCGCGCCGCCTGCCGCACGGCGTCTGCTCGGGATCTGGGAGGGGAAACTCGCCCTGTTCACCGAGGGGCGGGAGAGCCCCGACGAAGTATATGACGTCTATGTCCAGACCCTCCCGAAAGAAGAGCAGGATCGCCTGCGGCAGGGTATTGCCGTAGGGAGCGAGGAGGAACTGGCCGGCTGGCTGGAGGATTATACCAGCTGACCAGAATCCCTCAGATGAAGCGCCGCCGGTTCCAAAACTGTCGAACAGAGAAAGGCATGGTTATCTATGGATCATCCGTCCGTCTGGATGGCGGGGCGCACCCCTGCCGTCCCCCCGCCCGAGGGCCGTGTGGATACCGCCCCGCTTGAAGTGCTGATCCTGGGCGGAGGCCTGTGCGGGCTTCTCACCGCTTTCCGTTTATATGAAAAAGGCGTCCGTGCCATGGCGGTCCTCGAGGCCGGGGAAATCGCCGGGGGCACCAGCGCCCATACCACCGCTAAAGTGACCGCGCAGCACGGCCTATTGTACGCTGGCCTGCGCAAGGGGCTGGGAGAGGAAAAGGCCGGCCAGTACGCCAAGGCGAATCAAAGCGCAGTCGGGGAGTACGCCGCCGTAATGGAACAGCTCGGCCTGCGGGACGAGCTGAAGCGCTGCGCCTCCTACCTCTATACCGATGACCCGGCCTATGTGGAGCGTCTCGAACAGGAGGCGGAAGCCTGCCGCCTGCTCGACCTGCCCGTCTCCGTCACGGTGGAAACCGAGCTGCCCTTTCCGGTCCTGACGGCGGTGCGCATGGACGGGCAGGCCCGCATCCATCCCCTGCGTTTCGCGGATGCGCTGGCCCGATGGCTGGTGGAAAAGGGAGTCCGGATCTATACCCACACCCGCGCCTATCCCTCCGAAGCGGACCAGGCGCCCGGGGATATCCGGACCAACCGGGGCACCCTGCATGCGGACACGGTCGTTCTCGCCACCCATTACCCTTTCATGGATAAAAGCGGCCTCTATTTTGCCCGGATCTGGCAGGAGCGCTCCTATGTCCTGGCCCTGACCCGTGTGCCCCCGATGGAGCATCTCTACTGGGCACCCGGGGAAAGCGGCTTTTCCTTCCGCCCGGCCTCGTGGACAGCGGGCGGCGGGGAGGTACAGGGGCTCCTTCTCGGCGGGAAAAGCCACAAAACCGGGCACGAGGGGACACGCTACCATTACGAGGCCCTGCGGACAGCGGCCAGGTCCTGGTATCCCGACATGCGGGTGGCCGGGCGATGGTCGGCCCAGGACTGCATGACCCACGACGGGGTGCCGTATATCGGCCGATACCGCCAGCTCGATGGAAAGCTGGCCGGCCGGGTTTTTCTGGCCACCGGCTTCAACAAATGGGGCATGACCACCAGCATGGCGGCGGCCGATATCCTCAGCGAGTCCATCCTCGGGCGGGATCATCCCTGCCGTGATGTTTTTTCTCCCTCCCGTTTCGATCCGGGGCTGAAGGCGAAAAGCTTTTTCATCGAAAGCAGCGACATGGTGGGAAGCTTGATCGGGCCGTACCTTCATCTGCCGGACGCCACCTCCGCCTCTATCCGGAGAGGGGAGGGGAAGGTGATCACCGTCGGCGGCAAACGGGTCGGGGTGTATAAAGACGATCAGGATGTCCTCCATACCGTCCGGCCCATCTGCCCCCATATGGGCTGCGTGCTGCAGTGGAACCGGGATGAACGATCCTGGGACTGCCCCTGCCATGGTTCCCGCTTCGACTACACCGGCCGGCTGCTCAACGATCCCGCGCAAAGGGCGCTCGAAACCACTCCCCGCTGACAAACGGATACAAAGAGCGGATGCCCGGGCCGGGCATCCGCCTTTTTTGTATGTGCCGGGGAAAACGCGCGAACCCAATAGAAATTCCCCTGGCCTTTCGGCCGGGGGAGCCGCTGCCGGATATACGGATATAGGATAAAAGGAATCATCCCGGAAAATTGCTGTACGATTTTTCATGCAGTCGGCATGTAAAATCATCACAGCATCCGCCTGCACCGTCAAAATCCTCAACATGGTTTGCGGCGTATACGGATAGGGAGTCCTATTCGCTATGCACACAGAACCGGCAAAAATCACAGACGGGGACACAAACCGGATTGTTGCAGCTATTCATCGTTTATATCCCCCACAAAGATAAGCCTGCCTTTTCAATATAAACAGAACCCTGCCGAAAGCAATTTCCGCTTTTTCGGCAGGGGGGATATGGAGCGGCTTACGAGGCTCGAACTCGCTACCTCCACCTTGGCAAGGTGGCGCTCTACCAGATGAGCTAAAGCCGCCTGTTCAGAATGCGTGTGCTAGTATACCACAGCCTTTCGCCGGTTGTCAAGAGGCGTTGAGAAAAGACGGAGCGAAAAGCCCGCTCCGTTTTGAAACACTGTCGGGACGGCCGGTCAACCGCTCCGTCCGCCGCGAAAAGGGTATCCGGCGAAACCGTGGGGTTTCCGTTCCGGCCCCTTGTTTTGTCCTTCCGGGGCATCCATGCCGCCGGCGCCCATCCCCTCCGCGCCGCCGCGCTTCCGGGTGGGGATCGCCAATGCCGCGAGGGAGGCTAGGACCCATAAGGGGAGGGCGCTGTAAACCAGATCCTGAAAATAGGTCCAGTACTGCACAAATACCCAGATGAAACAGGCGGCGCCCTCCACCACGGCGAAGGCGGTACGGGACAGGCGCTTGCATAGGCAGAGCAGAAGCAGAAACAGCGCCGTGACGATAAAAAACATGAAATCCCCTCCTCCTGCTTTTGTTGGCCTGTTATTTCGATTCTATCAAAAGCCCGCCGAAAAAGCAAGAGCGCCGTTGCCGCCGGGACGGCCCGGAATCCGGCGTCTTGTTGACCGGCCTGTTTTTCTTGCCAGAGAGCCTTTTTCGCGGTATAATAAATAGCTAGCACAATGGAAGGGAGGCGCGGCCCCATGGCTCTGTTTTCGCTCAAGCGCATTGCCGGGGAAGCCGAAAACCGGCAGACCTACCTGCGTGGCGTCGCCTGCTACAACGCCGGTAAGGTCGGCCGCGTCGTCCGGGACCGGGACGATTTTTATGAAGAATATTTGAGCGCCGACGTGGAAAACAACACCCGGGACGGCGTGTTTCACGTCGAGGTCGGCTTTGGCCGTCAGGGGGACGCCGATTTTTACGACTGCGGCTGCGAGGCCTATCGCCAGGGAACCGGCGCCTGCCAGCATATCGTGGCTGTTATGGTCCATAAATACTATGCCGATATGCTCACCGGCCTGTCCGCCCCGCCCTCCGCCAGGGAGAAGGAACGGCTGGCCACGCGGACCGATGAAACGGCCCGCCGGATGATGAACCGCTACCTCTCCCGCCAGGCGGTGGATTTGGTCGCCCATTCCGCGGCCGGGCAGGAGCCGGTCCTGCTCTCTCCCGTCCTGCGTCTCGGGCAGCGGCAGGCTGAGCTCAGCTTTACCCTTGGACGCCGGCGGCCCTATGTGCTCAAGGACATCGGCAAGTTCTGCGAGGACGTGAAAAAACGGGAAACCGTGGAATACGGCAAACAGCTGCGCTTCCTCCACCACCCCGACAGCTTCGATCCGGCCTGCCGCGGCCTGCTTGCCTTTCTGCTTGATACCTATGAGGACATCGCCCATCCCCAGCGGGGCACCATCGGGTCCCTGCATCCCCGCATCGGCCGGGAGCTGCTGCTCAGCCCCGCCGCTCTCGACCGCTTTTTTGCCGTGTGCGAGGGGAAGGAGATTGCCCTGCGGTCCGATTCCCCGCAGGAAAAGGAGCTCCGGCCCCTGTTCTTAAAAAGCGGCGATCCCGCCCTCACACTCGATGTCCAGCGTTCCGACGTCAAGGAGGGCTTCCAGCTCTCCGGCGAGCTCTTTTCGGCCCTGTGCGGGACCGGCTGCCTGTATGTGGCCAAGGATGGCGTATTGTATCGCTGCACGCAGGAATATGCGGAGCAGATGCGGGATTTCCTGCCTGCCCTGCAGGCCGCCGGGCATACCCTGTTCATCGCGGACGGGGACATGCCGGATTTCTGCGGCAGCGTGCTGCCCGCCGTCGGGCGGTTCATGGAACTGACCGGCCAGGCCGAACGGCTGGAGCCCTATCTTCCTGAGGATCCCGATATCGAAATCACGCTCGATTCTCCCGAGCCGGGGCTCGTCACCGCCCGGGTGCTCTGCTGTTACGGCGGGGAAAAGGTCCCGCTTCTCGACACGGACGACGCCCATCGGACGGAAGGGGGGCCTCGGCGCAACCGGTTGGAGGAGCTCCGCTCCCGGCTGGTGATCCAGCAGTATTTTCCGAACTATATCCCCTCCACCGGGCTGATGGTCAGCCGGGTGGACGACGACGGGTTCTACCGCCTTCTCACCGAGGGGCTCGCGGAGCTGCAGGGGGTCGGCACCGTCGCCCTTTCCGATGCGTTCCGGACCATGGATCTCGCCCCGCCGCCCCGCCTGTCGGTCGGGGTGGGCCTGTCGGGCGGGCTGCTCGATTTCGAGTTCGAAACCGAGGGGCTCGACGCGGGCGAGCTGACCCGGGTGGTGGAAAGCTACCGCCGCCGCCAGCCCTATCATCGTCTGAAAAACGGCCGGTTCCTTCCCTTGGAGGGCGCGCTCGCGGAATTCGCACGGCTGGCCGACGGGCTCGAGCTCGGGGCGGGGGAGCTCGCCGCGGGGCATGCCCGGCTGCCCACCTATCGGGCCCTGTATCTCGACCGTGTGCTGCGGGACAGCGCCACCGCCGATTTCCGGCGGGACGTCCGGGTCCGCGAGCTGACCGGTGCCCTCCGGAACGCCGCCGATGCGGATTACCGCCTGCCCGCTTCTTTAGAGGAGGTGCTGCGCCCCTATCAGAAAACCGGTTACCGCTGGCTGAAAACCATGGAGCGGTACGGTTTCGGCGGCATCCTCGCCGACGATATGGGCCTGGGCAAAACCCTGGAGCTTATTTCCCTGCTGCTCGACGCCAAGGAAGCGGGACAGCCCGGCCCCTCTTTGGTGGTCTGTCCCGCCTCGCTGATTTTCAATTGGGAAAACGAGATCCGCCGGTTTGCCCCCGCCCTGACCGTCCTGCCCATCCTCGGGAACGCCGAACAGCGGGAGCAGGCCATCGCTGGGATCGGCCGATACGACGTGGCGGTCACCTCCTACGACCTGCTCAAACGGGATATCGCCCTGTATGGGGAAACCGAATTCCGCTACCTTGTCCTCGATGAAGCGCAGTATATCAAAAATCACGCCACCCAGAACGCCAAGGCGGTCAAGGCGCTGCGCAGCCGCCAGCGGTTCGCCCTGACCGGCACCCCCATCGAAAACCGCCTGAGCGAGCTGTGGAGCATCTTCGATTTCCTGATGCCGGGATTCCTGTACAGCTACAACCGGTTCCGGGATTCGTTCGAGCTGCCCATCGTCAAAAACGCCGACGCCGAGGCGCTCGACCGTCTCCACCGCATGACCGCCCCCTTCATCCTCCGCCGTCTGAAGCGGGACGTCCTGCACGACCTGCCTGAGAAGACCGAGACCATCCGCACCTCCGTCATGGGGGAGGAACAGCGCGCTCTCTATCTCGGAAACGTCCTCAAGGCCCGGGAACGGCTCGCCGACCTCACGTCCGGGAACGCGGAGAGCGGCCGGATGGTCCTGCTCGCCCTGCTGACCCGCCTGCGCCAGCTCTGCTGTGACCCCGCCCTGTGCTATGAGGACTACACGGGCGGTTCCGCCAAGCTGGAAAGCTGTCTCGAGCTGCTGCGGGAGGCCGCCGACGGCGGGCACAAGGTGCTCCTCTTTTCCCAGTTCACCTCGATGCTCGCCATTCTGGAGGAGCGGCTGCGGGAGGAGGGGATCACCTTCTACACCCTGCAGGGCTCGACCTCCAAGGAAAAACGGGCCGCCCTGGTGGAGGCCTTCAACCAGGACGCCACCCAGGTTTTTCTCATCTCCTTGAAGGCGGGCGGCACCGGCCTCAATCTGACCGGCGCCGACGTGGTGATCCATTACGATCCCTGGTGGAACCTCTCCGCCCAGGAGCAGGCGACCGACCGGGCCCACCGCATCGGCCAGAAAAACAGCGTGCAGGTTTACAAGTTGATCGCCAAGGACACCATTGAGGAAAAAATCCTGCGTTTGCAGGAAAGCAAAAAAGAGCTCGCGGACGCGGTGATCCGGCAGGGAGGCTCCCTGTTCTCCCTGTCTCCGGAACAGCTCGCCGAGCTGCTGGCGTGACAGGAAGGGAGTGACGGCCATGGCGATCCTCCAGGTAGAGCACCTGACCAAGGATTACGGGGGAGGGAAAGGGATTTTCGACCTGTCCTTCTCTATCGAAAAGGGGGAGGTGTTCGGGTTCCTCGGCCCCAACGGGGCGGGGAAGACCACCACCATCCGGCATATCCTCGGCTTTATTAAGCCCCAGGAGGGGCGCGCCGAGGTGGACGGCCTGGACTGCTGGCGCTGTCCGGATCAGATCCAACGGAGACTCGGGTATCTGCCAGGGGAAATCGCCTTTCCCGGCGACATGACCGGCACCGCCTTCATCCGCCTGATAGCGGAGCTGCGGGGACTGCGGGATATGCGCCGGGCGGAAAGCCTCATCGCCCGGTTCGAGCTCGACCCCTCCGGCCGGCTCAGGCGGATGTCCAAGGGAATGAAACAGAAAATCGGGCTGGTCTGCGCGTTCATGCACGACCCGGCCATCCTTGTCCTCGATGAGCCGACCAGCGGCTTGGATCCCCTGATGCAGCATACCTTCGTCGAGCTCATTGACGAGGAAAAGGCCGCGGGCAAAACTATCCTGATGTCCTCCCACATGTTCGACGAGGTGGAGCGTACCTGTGACCGGGTCGCCATCATCAAGCAGGGGCGACTGGTCTCCGCCATGGGGACCGACGAGCTGCGCCACGCCCGGCAGAAGGTGTATAAGCTCGAGCTCGCCGACGACAGGCAGTTCGCCGCTTTCAGGGCCGAGCCCCTCGCCTTTGCCGAGCTCCGCCCCGACAAGCGCCAGGCCAAGGTCGCGGTGCGGGACGAGGACATCAACGCCTTCATCCGGCTGTTATCCGGATACGACCTGCTGTATCTCTCCGAGGTCAAGCGGACGCTCGAGGATGTTTTCCTGGAGTATTACGGAGGTGACGGACATGTTCAGTAAAGCCCTGTTCAAGCAGGCCGTCCGCTCCAACTACAAAATTTTTCTGATTTTCCTCGCGGTGCTCTGCCTGTATCTGGCGGCCGTCTGCGCGGTCTTCACCCCGCAGGCGCTCGGGGAGATGGGGGGACTCGTCGACAGCCTGGGCGCGATGGGCAACATGCTCGGGGATATGAACAGCGTCACCGGCTTCATCGGGCAGATGTACTTCGGCCTGATCGCGGTGCTCTTTCCCATGATCTACTGCATCATCACCGGCAACCGCCTGGTCGCGGCCAAGGTGGACAGCGGCTCGATGGCCTGCCTGCTCTCCGCTCCCATCAAACGCAGCCGGATCACCGTCACCTACGCCCTCTATTTCATCCTGTCCCTGCTTCTGATGTTCGGGTTCCTGGCGGGCTTCGGCGTCGCGATGTGCATGGTTTTCCAGCCAGGCACGCTGGATGTAGGGGCTTTCCTGCTGTTCGATCTGGGCGCCTTCCTTCTCGCCTTTGCCACCAGCGGCATCTGCTACGCCGCGTCCTGCGTTTTCAACCTTTCCCGGCATTCCTTTGCCGTCGGCGCCGGGCTGCCTCTGGCGTTTTTTCTGTTCCAAATGATGTCCGAGCTGTCGGAGGACCTCGAATTCTGCCGGTATCTCTCCCTGAACACCCTCTTCAGTCCCGACGACATCCTGGCAGGCGAGGGGGTTGTCCTGCCCTTTATCCTGCTGGGGCTGATCGGCCTGGTTTTATACGCTGCGGGGATCCATGTTTTCAACCGCAAGGACCTGCCTATCTGACCCGGTTCGTACACGAGAAAGGGGAGTCCGCCATGTTCGGCAAAAAACGTATCCGCCGCATACAGGCCCGGTACGGGAAAGATCCTGGGACGCGGTACGAGGAGGAGGACCTGCGGGAGATCCGGGCGTATGCGGACAGCCGTATCCAGGCCGACCCCGCTTTGTTCGCCCTCGACGAGATCACCTGGGCCGACCTGTCGATGGACACGGTTTTCGAGCGGATCTGCGGCACGGACAGCGCCGCGGGCGAGCAGGTGCTGTACGCCTGGCTGCGCTGCCCGGCGATGGAGGCGGCGGAATATGGACGGCGGCGGGCGCTGATCCGGGCGGTGGAAGCCGATCCCGACCTGCGCCTGAAGCTCCAGCTCATCCTGTCGAAGATCGGCAAAAGCCGCGCCGCCCGGACGGCCGAGACCTTCGCGCCCGGGGCACATGGAAAACGCCGCTTGGCCGCCGCACTGCTGTTGTCCGGCGGGCTGGCCGCGGCGGGGCTCGGCCTGATGCTTACGCCGGCTTGCCTGCCGGTGTTTGTGGCGCTGCTCTGCCTCAATCCGCTCTACCATATCGCCATGGTCCGGCGGCTGGACGCGCATCTTCCCGCCGTCAATAGCTCCGTGGCCCTGGCCGCGGCCTTCCAGCGCATCCTCGCTCTGGGGGATCCGGGCCTGTCCGCCTGCCTGCGGCCCTATGAGGCGGCGGGACGCCAGACCCACCGCCTCGCCCGTATGGGCGGGGTATCCTTTACGGCCAACCATGAGGTCATGCAGCTTTTGAATGGCCTGTTCCTGTTCGACCTGATCCTGTATGAGTGGCTGAAGGTCCGCCTTTACGGCCGGCGGGAAGCTGTGTCGGCCATCCATGAGGCCGTCGGCTCGGTGGACGCGGCGATCGCCGTGGCGTCGTATCGGGCCGGCGCCGGCACCGTCTGCGATCCGGAGCTCCGGTTCGGAAGGGAGGAGCCTCCCCGCCTGACCGCCGTGGATCTCGTGCATCCCCTGCTGCGCCGCCCGGTCGGAAACACCCTGGAATTGGACGGTCCGCTGCTGCTCACCGGTTCCAACGCGTCGGGCAAATCCACCCTGCTCAAAGCGGCTGTCCTCGCCGCCGTGATGGCCCAGGGAATCTGTACGGCCCCCTGCTCGGCCTACTCCGCCACAGCCTTCCGCCTCTATACCTCTATGGCGGTTTCCGATGAGCTTTTGTCCGGGGACAGCTATTTCGTCACCGAGCTCAAAGCGTTCCGGCGTATCCTGGAGGCGGCCGGGCGGGGCGAGCGGGTTCTGTGCGCCGTCGACGAGGTGCTGCGGGGGACGAACACAGTGGAGCGGATCGCGGCCTCGAGCGTGCTGCTCGAAGCGCTGGCCGGTTCCGGCGCCTTGTGCCTCGCCGCGACGCACGACGGCGAGCTCTGCACGCTGCTGGAAGCCTCCTACACCCTGGCGCATTTCGAGGAAACCCTTACTCAGGACGGCATGGTGTTCGATTACCGGCTCCGGCCGGGGGCCGCCCATACCCGCAACGCCATCCGCTTGTTGACCATCCTGGGATTCGATCCTGGATTCAGCGGCCGCGCCAAAGCCCGTGCCGACGAGTATGGACGGACCGGGCAATGGCGGGACGTTCCCGAGGGCTCCTGAAGCCGGCCGGCTTGGCCGGCCTTTTTTATGGGATCGCCATCGCCGCACGACATATTTCAGCAACCTATAATATTATATTGACAATACTGTATATCGTACAGTATAATAACAGGGAAGGTGGTGTATACATGGAAGACGAACGGGACGTGATGGCTTCCCTGGCACTGGAACTGCGCAGGGGAACCCTGGTGCTCAGTGTTCTCAGCCAGCTGAGAGAATCCCGTTATGGGTATGCCCTGGTACAGAAATTGGAGAGCTGCGGGGTGCCGATCGATCCCAGCACCCTGTATCCCTTGCTGCGGCGTCTGGAAAAGCAGGGCCTGCTCGCCAGTGTATGGGATACCAGCGACAGCAAGCCTCGCAAATACTATCGGCGCACCCCGTACGGCGACGCCGTATATGAGCAGCTTCGGGCCCAATGGAGGCAGATGGCCGCGGAACTCGACCGCCTGTTGGAGGAGGAAACGCCATGACGGGAACAACCAGTCCGAGCCCCTTGATCGACCGCTATATATATGACGTGGTGCGCCGCCTGCCCAAAGACCAGAGGAAGGATATAGAACTCGAGCTGCGTGCCCTCATCGACGATATGCTGGGCGGGGCCGCGGAGGAATCCGAGGTCGCGGGTGTTCTGCAAAACCTCGGGAAGCCCGCCGACCTGGCGCGCCGATACCGGGAATCCGAGCCTTGCGTGGTGGGGCCGGAGAATTACGAGACCTACCGGCTCGTGCTCAAGATCGTGCTGATCTGCGTGGGGGTGGGGATCGCCGTCTCCGCGTCCGTGGGGTGGCTGGCCAACGGGACTGTAGGCAGCCTGAAGGACGGCATCCGCCTGGTTTCCGAAACCCTCGCCGACGGTGTCCTCTCGCTTGTCGCCGCCTATGGTTTCGTCACCCTGATCTTCGCCGTCCTGGACCGGCGGAAGGTCCGGATTGAACAGAAGGACGCCGTCTGGAACCCGTTTTCCCTGCCCCCCGTGCCCGACCGGCGCGCCCTCATCAAACGCAGCGATTCCGTTGTGGGGATCGTCTTCATGCTGATCTTCGGCGGGCTGCTCATCTTCGCGCCCCAGGTGTTCGGGGCGTGGGTCAAGGAAGGGGAGGAGATACGGGCCATTCCGTTGTTCAATCTGGATATCTGGCACATCACCATGCCCCTGATGCTGTTGGGCCTTGGCATCGCCCTGGTGGAGGAAATCACCAAGCTCATTACCGGGCGGTATACCCTGGCCGTGGCGCTTTTCAACGCGGTTTCGGGCCTGGCGAATCTCTTTATCGCGGTCATCCTGCTCAAATTCCTGCCCTTTTTGAACCCGGATTTTGCCGGTGATTTGCGTGCCGCCTATGGCTGGAGCTCGTTTTCCCCCGGCGATCTTCTCTCACATTGGGATACGGCGCTGATTCCCAACATCCTCCTTGCCGTCATCACCGCCGCCACCCTGATCGATATCGGCGTGACCACCTACCGCGCGGTCAGGTACAGCGAATCCGCGCTGTAGGGCCCGGGCTGCCATTTTGGTGCAGCAAATGCACGGCGGAGCCGCCCGGGCCGCGGTATACTCATCTCGAAAGGAGGAAACGCGATGGATTGGCTTGACAGGATGAACCGCGCGATGGATTACATGGAAACCCATCTGGCGGACGAGATATCCTATGAGGAAATCGCCAGGAAGGCCTGCTGCTCCAGCTATCACTTCCAGCGGATGTTCCCCTTCATCACCGGCGTGCCGCTGTCGGAGTATATCCGGCGCAGAAGGCTGACGCTGGCCGCGTTTGACCTGCAGACGGCCGGCTGCAAGGTCATCGACGTGGCCTTAAAATACGGGTATGAGTCCCCGGAATCCTTCACGCGGGCGTTTAAAAGCCTGCACGGGATCAGCCCGGCGGCGGCACGCCGCGTCGGGGCGTCCCTGAAAGCCTATCCCCGCATGGCCTTTCAACTATCGATCAAAGGAGATATCGAGATGAAATATCGCATCGAAACCAGGGAAGCCTTTGACGTATTCGGGATCTACGGGGAAATCAGCACCGACCGGGACAAAGCCTTTGAGGAGGTGCCGCGCTTTTGCAGACAATGCGACGCCGATGGGAGCGTCGACGGGATGAACGCCATATTGGGCCGATTCCACGATACCTCGCTGCATGCTGCCCTGTTCGACTACACGGACACCGCCTTCAAGTACATGATCTGCTACAACAAACCGGAGGGGTTGGACATCCCGCCGAAGTTCACGGTCCTTCCGGTCCCCGCCTCCACATGGGCCGTCTTCCCGGAGCCCGACTCCGGCAAGATGCAGGCGCTGTGGAACCGGATCTGGACGGAGTGGTTCCCGACTTCCGAGTACGAGCAGGCTCCGGGGCCGCAATTCGAGATGTATTACGGTATGGCCGGGCATTCCATGGGCGAAATTTGGATCCCCGTCGGCCGCAGGGAGCCTGACGCCGACTGAAAACGATCGTTTCACGACCATCCACCCCCGGGCCCCGGCCCTGGGAACTTTAAGAGCATATGTTTTTGAAAAATCTGTCATTAATATCCATTATAAAAAATAGAGTGGTCAAGGATCCTGGAATTCCCCAATATGAGGTGAGGGCCCCTTTCTCTCTTTAAAGCCCCAACCGCTTTTCAAAAAGCTCAGCCCTTCTTTGTTTTCCATAAACAAAAAGCCGGGATTTTCTCCCGGCTTTTTGCATTGGTTTTAGTTTTCCAGCGCACGCTCCAGCCAGACGCTGCCGATGTCCATGGCGTTGTACAAGCCGGTTTTCTCGCTCTTTTTCAGGATCCGTTCCTTCATGCGCAGTTCCGGGTCGGTGGAGAGGAGCTGCACCTGCACCTTGTCCGCCATCGTCATGTCGCCGACGGTTTTGGTGGAGAGAATCTGGAGCATCACCACGCATTTGTCCGCCATGTTGCCATAATACAGCGTGTTTCCGCTGCGCACGAGAGGTTTTCCTTTGTACATCAGGAAATCGGGCTTTTTGGCCTTATCCGCCATGTTTTCGCATCCTTTCCTAAAACGGGCAGGCGGGCCGCCCAAAAGGGCGCCCGTCCGCCAAAACCATTTCATTTGAAGCCGGGGAGGGGATGACTCCCCGATCCGGCCTTGCCGCAGGCCGTTGCGTCACTGATTGAGATAGGAGCGGACCAGGGCGCGCAGCAGTTCGTCCCGGTCGAGCTTGCGGATCAGGCTGCGGGCGTTGTTGTGGGTGGTGATATAGGTCGGATCCTCGGAGAGCAGATAGCCGACAATCTGATTGATCGGATTATATCCCTTTTCACGCAAAGCATCGTACACCGTGGTGAGTACTTGCTTCATTTCCTGTTCCTTATCCTCGCCCAGGGAGAAGGTCATGGTTTTGTCCAACATGGCGCGTCCCTCCTTTCCGCTGCCGCCGTGAAGGGAGATCACAGCATTTTTGCGGTATCCTTATTATACGGCATCGCGGCCCATTTTTCAAGGGGCTTATGACCGCAGAATGCATCCTTTTTCTTGCAAATTCCGAAAGATTTTTTGAAGGGCGGGTTCAATGTCCCCATCCGAGAGGGTTCCGTCGGTGCCGCGGAAGCGCAGGCTGAAAGCCACGCTCTTTTTGCCCTGCTCGATCTGGGCACCCTGATAGACATCGAAAAGTTCCACACTTTCGAGATGGCGTCCGCCCGAACGGCAGATGGTGTCCTTTATCTCGGCGACCGGCAGCGCCTCGTCACAGACGAGGGCCAGATCCCGCTCCACCGCCGGATAGCGGGGCAGAGGCCGGTAGATCACCCGTTTGTCCCCCGCAGAAGCGAAGAGCGGGGGCAGCCGCAGCTCGGCCGCATAGACCCGGGTGTCCAGGCCGAAGCGCTCCGCCGTATCGGGATGCAGCTCCCCGAGCACGCCCAGCGGCGTGTCGCCCTCCGCGAGACGGATCTCGGCCTGCCGGCCGGGATGGAGATAGGGCTCGGCGCTGCGGATAAAGGAGGCGTCCGCGCCGAAACGGGCGAGCAGGGCCTCCACGATCCCTTTGAGAGTGAAAAAGTCCTCTCCCGGCCCATACAGGCCGATGCACAGGGCCGGCACCTCGTCGGGCTGCTCGGTCAGGGGCAGGGATTTGGCTTCAAATAGCTTGCCCACCTCAAACAGCCGGGCGCCCGGGTTTTTGCGGTTTTTGTTGGTGGAAAGCACGGTGAGCATGCTGGTGATGAGCTGGGTGCGCAGGACGGCGTATTCCTCCCCCAGCGGATTGATAAGCGGGATTACCCGGCGGCGGGGATCCCCCTCCGGAAGAGCGAGCAGATCGAGGGCTTTGGCGCTGATGAAGGAATAGGTGGTAATCTCCCGCAGCCCCTGGGCCACGAGCGTGGCCTTGAGGGTATCGGTGCTCCGCAGCAGAGGCAGCTTTTTGCCCCGGGTGACCGCGCCCTCCATAGGGGTGGAAACGATGTGGTCGTAGCCGTAAACCCGCATGACCTCCTCGGCCAGATCGGCCCGCCCTTCCACGTCGTCCCGGAAGGAGGGGATGCGGCAGGAAAGGATATGATCCTTGAGCGTCGTCCGGATGGAGAGACGGTTCAGGATATCGGCCATGGCCTCTTCCGGCACATCCACCCCCAGCAGCGCGGTAATCCGGGAGGCCGGGACGGTGAGAGAGCGGTCCTCCGGCAGGCCCTGATGGCGGTCGATGGCACCCTCCACGATATCGCCGGCGTCCAGCTCGTCGAAAAGCTGGAGGGCCCGCTCCATGGCGTACTCCACCCCCTTGATATCCACGCCCTTTTCGAACCGGGCGGAGGATTCGGTACGGATGCCCAGGGCCCGGGCGGTGCGGCGGACGCTGTCCCGCCGGAATTTGGCGCATTCGAGGAAGAGATCCCGGGTGTCGTCCTTGATTTCACTGTCCAGCCCGCCCATAATCCCGGCCAGACAGGAGGGGGCATCGGCGTCGGCGATGACCAGCATGTCAGCCGTCAGGGTATGGGGTTTGCCGTCCAGGGTGGTGATGGCCTCGCCGTCCTTGGCGCG
>ERZ825896.1101-NODE-1101-length-32104-cov-6.327592_pt1 | contig 32104 bp, 30 predicted proteins | sample MGYA00519858_ERZ825896 | MGnify/ENA primary metagenome ERZ825896 (study PRJEB31778, sample SAMEA3449214) | human gut metagenome | biome: human gut; feature: human-associated habitat; material: faeces | place: United Kingdom | collected 2010/2012 ...
TGTGCTCCAGATAGCCGAGGGTTGGACGGTAAGGCTGCCCGACGAGGTGACGGATGCTGTTTACCAAACTTCGTAAGCCGCTGGCGTTGGTGCTTGTATTTTTGATGTTCTTCAGTATGGTGCCCTTCGGCTATGCGGCTGAAATGCCTTCTTCGCAATTTGAATCTGGTGTAGATCCTCCTACCGAAGAATCCCTGCCTGAAGATGAAACTCCCATCACAGAACCAACGATCGCCAGTTCAGAGCCTGATCCCGATTCGGTTCCGGAAGATACTATCCCGGAAACAGAACCTGAACCGGTAACAGGAAGCTCTGAACCATCTGCAGAAGATGTCCCCCAGGATGGTCCTGGCATAATGGGGTTGTCACCCGGCGATAGTTCTACCTGGGCTATCGGCAGCACCCAGAAAAGTATTATGCTGTTTGACTTTGCTGATAACGGCAATTACACCACTGTTCTGAACTCTCAGGTTGCCTGTGCCTACAAACCTAATGGTACCGGCACCACCCGGACTGCGTACATCAAGAATTTGGGCTGGCACTTTGCACGGTATGGCGGTGTTGCCTATGCGGATGACCCCCTGTACTGCATTGAGCCTTGGCGCAGCTACGCGGCCAGCACCTCCGGCAACTCTGTTGACCGGGATGTGACCTTGGACGGCAGTGGCAGCACCACTGGCAGCAATGTGTGGTACGCTCTGCCTGCCGCACGACGGGAAGCCATTGGCCTGATCCTGCTGTACAGCAACCAGATGTGGAATCACTCTATCAGCGTGACCACCGCATCCAAAGCCAACAATCCCAATGTGCCGCTGAGAATCGCAACCCAGTTCCTCATTTATGAGATTGTCTGCGGTCTGCGTGACCCCAGCACATTCACCCTGAATTCCACTAATGAATGCGGAACGGCTGGAAATATCTTCTACAATGCCGGTGCGGCATCTGTTAACAATTTTACTTCCAACTACAATACGCTGGTGTCCAACATTCAGGCGGCAAAGAAAATTCCCAGTTTCACTTCCGCATCCAGCAGGAGCGCTTCTACTATCACGATGACGGGAGAAGAAACCAGCGTCTATGACAGTAACGGCGTTCTCTCCAACTTCTCTTTCACAGACGGAAATGGAGCGGAGTTCTATAAGAGCGGCAGCACTCTGTACATCACCCAGACCGGCACGATTTCTTCCTCTACTGTTTTCAAGGCGACCCGGTATCTGCCCTCCGCTACCAACTCCACCTATAACATTTGGTATATGTCGGGTTCCAGTTATCAGACAACGGTATCCCTCGCCAGCGCTTCCAGTGGCAATCTCAATTCCTATTTCAAGCTGAAAGCCCCTGATCCGGGAACAATCAGCCTGACGAAAACCACGGAGGACAGGCAGAATCTTTCCGACTGGCGGTTTGCCGTGTACACCAACTCTGCCTGCACCAGCCTTGCGGCGGGACCTTACACCACCAACAGCAGCGGCAAGATTTCCATTACCGGGCTGACCGCTGGCACTTACTATGTGAAGGAGCTGGGGCACACCGACAGTTCCATCAACGCTCTGTACACCTGTTCCAGCACGAATCCCCAGAAGGTAACAGTTACCAGCGGCGGCACCACTTCGGTCAGCTTCTATAACAAGCTGAACACCGGCTCCATCAGCCTGACCAAAAACACGGAGGACGGCAAGAACCTGTCCGGCTGACAGTTCGGGATTTACTCCAATTCTGCCTGCACCACGCTGGTTTCGGGGCCGCATACCACAAATACCAGCGGAAAGATTTCCGTCACCGGACTTACCCCCGGCACTTACTATGTGAAGGAGCTGGGGCATACGGACAGTACCATAATCTTTCTAAAAAAAACAGTTTACTGGGTGCCAAATAAGAACTATAATGATCCTGAGGCGTGGTTCACATTCTCATTGTGAACCAAAATAGAAGCACTCAGGAGGAAATTCTTATGGATGAAAGACTGAACCCCTTATTTACCCCCTGGAAAATTGGAAATGTGGAGATCAAGAACCGCATTGTCATGACCTCCATGGGCGGAACCGACCTGTTCGGCTGGATGGAAGTGAACCACTTCGACAAGGCCGGCGCGAAATTCCTGATGGAGGTGGCGAAAAACAACGTGGGCCTGGTGCTGCCCGGCTGTCAGCCGGTGTACAACCCCATGCTCGGTCAGTGGCTCCACAAAAACAAGAAAATGTACGATGATCTGGCAAAATGGATGCCGGAATTCCGCAAGACCGAGGCCAAGCTGTTCGTCCAGCTCACCGCGGGCTTTGGCCGCTCCTTCACCGTCAGCGAAATGATGGAGACGCTGTACAACAACAAGGCTCTGCGGGTGCTGTCCAAGCCCTTTATGGACTTAGACAAGATCACCGCCTCCGCCAGCCCTTCGGAAAACCGCTGGTCGGATAAACTGCCCTCCCGGGAAATGACGAAAGCGGAGATTCAGGAGATCATCGATTCCTTCGCCAAGAGCGCCGCTCTGCTGAAAAAGGCCGGGGTGGACGGCGTGGAGGTTCACGCGGTGCATGAGGGCTATCTTCTCGACCAGTTCACCCTGAAATATGTCAACCAGCGTACCGACGAGTATGGCGGAAGTTTGGAAAACCGCTACCGCTTCGCGGCGGAGATCGTCAAGGCCATCAAGGCGGAGTGCGGTCATGATTTCCCCGTGTCCCTGCGATACAGCGTGGTTTCCAAGACCAAGGGCCTGCGGCAGGGCGCTCTGCCCGGCGAGGACTACGTGGAAGCGGGCCGGGATATGGCGGAGTCGGAGATCGCCGCAAAATTCTTACAGGACGCGGGCTACGATATGCTCAACTGCGACAACGGCACCTATGATGCCTGGTACTGGGCCCACCCGCCCATCTATATGCCGGAAAACTGCAATCTGGAGGATGTGAAGCACATCAAGAAGTTTGTGGATATTCCGGTGGTCTGCGCGGGGCGCATGGTGCCGGAGACGGCCGCCGAGGCCATTGCCGCCGGGGAAATCGACGGCGTGGGCTTTGCCCGGCCCTTCCTGGCCGATCAGGCCTGGGTCACCAAGCTGATGGAGGGCAGGCCCGAGGATATCCGGCCCTGCATTCTGTGCCACAACGGCTGCTTCAATATGTGCCACTACAAGGGCGTGCCCAACGATCAGGATCTTTCGGACTCTTTGCATCTGGCCCGCTGCGCCGTCAACGCGGAGACCATGCAGTGGGATAAGCACTACATCAAGGAAACAAAAAATCCTCAGACCGTCCACATCATCGGCGGCGGTATCGGCGGCATGGAAGCTGCCCGGGTGCTTGCTCTGCGGGGCCATAAGCCCATTATCTACGAAAAGAGCGATAAGCTGGGCGGCACCTTCATCGCCGCCAGCGCGGAGAGCTACAAGGGAAAGCTCCGGGATTTGCTGGCATGGTACATCCGTCAGATGGAACAGCTTCATGTGGAAGTTCATTTCGGCGAGGAAGTATCCGATCTGTCCGCCTTGGAGGGACAGCAGGTGATTGTTGCCACCGGCTCCACCCCCAGAGTCCTGCGGGGCGTGCCGGGTCACGAAAAAATGATCGAAGCCTGCGAATATCTCATCGGCACTCCGGTGGGACAGAAGGTGGCGGTCATCGGCGGCGGCCTGACTGGCTCGGAGATTGCCTATGAGCTGGCCTTGCAGGGAAAAGAAGTGACCATCGTGGAGATGAAGGATGATTTGGTGTCCCAGAAGGGCGTGTGCCTTGCCAACAGCTCCTACCTGCGGGAGTGGTTCGCCCTGCACGAGGTACCGGTGTATCTAGAAACCACTTTGAAGGAAGTGAAGGACGGATGCATCATCTGCACCAGCAAGGATGGCGAAGTTACGATCCCCTGTGACAGCGTCATCTGCTCGGCAGGCTATCTGCCCGCGCCCATTGCCAAGGAGGGCGGAAAGGTCCATCTGGTGGGCGACTGCCGGAAGGTGGGCAACCTGAGAAGTGTAATCTGGCGGGCCTATGAGGTCGCCATGGCAATCAAATAAGGAGGAAAACAATGAAGCTAACACAGGAACAACAGGAAATTCTGAATGGCAGCCGGGGCGAAACCATGGCAAAGGTCATGGAGACCCTGGTGCGCTACGGTGAGCTTTACGACTCCGACACCATGATCCCCGTCACGGGAAAAAATAACCATCTGGTCACGTCCTTTGGCCTGAAGGCCCTGACCCCGGTGTATGAGCTGATGGATCAGCTCATCGCGGAGGGGGCCGTTTCCGGCACCAAATTCTCCGCCGACCCCCGGCCTCTGGACAAGAACGTACCCAGCAGCTTTTTGCAGAACATCATTTTCAACCACTTCATGTACAGCAAGCAGGACTTTTATGAGGATCAGCTACAAAAGCTGGGCCTGATGGAGAAGGACGCCTTCACCTGCACCTGCTACATGGACGAGGTGGGCAACATCCCGAAAAAGGGCGACATTTTGTCGTGGTCGGAATCCTCCGCCGTGGTCTACGCTAACTCGGTGCTGGCGGCCCGGTGCAACCGCAATTCCGGCATCATCGACCTGATGGGGGCCATCTGCGGCTTTGTGCCCCGGTTCGGCCTGCTGACCGACGAGGGCCGGAAGGCCAAGTGGATCGTGGAAGTGCACACCACCAAGAAGCCGGAGGCCCAGCTTCTCGGTTCTGCCATCGGCATGAAGGTCATGGAGGATGTGCCCTACATCAAGGGGCTGGATAAGTGGCTGGGGTCGCTGGATGACGATGCCAAAGCCTACCTCAAGGACATGGGCGCGGCTACCGCTTCCAACGGCGCGGTGGGCCTATACCATGTGGCGGGCATCACCCCGGAGGCTGTGGAGCAGGGCGAAGACCTGATTCTCCCCGACGCGCAGGTTTACGTCATTGACGACACAGAACTCCAGCGGGTGTATGAGTCTTACCCCGTGATATGGAAGAACCGGGAGGCTACCCCAAAGCTATGCTTCATGGGCTGTCCCCACATGAGCCTGCACCAGCTTATCGACTGGACGAAGCGGGTGGAGCAGGGCCTGAAAGCTGCCGGGAACAAGAAGGTGGTCATTCCCACAGTGTTCACCGCCGCCCCCGCTGTCATTGAGAAGTTCAACGCCACCCCCTACGCTACCCGGCTGAAGGAAACCGGCGTCATTGTGTCCTACATCTGCCCGCTGATGTACATGAATAACCCTCTGAGCGGCAAAATTCCCGTTATCACCTCCAGCAACAAGCTGCGCACCTATACCAGCGCCCGCTATTACACCGATGACGAAATTCTGACCCAGATCACGAAGGGAGGCAACTGATATGAAGCAATTTATCGGACGTGTGGTTGCGAAGGGCACGGTCAGCGCCCCTGCGCTGGTGTCCCACGGAGGCCTGAACACCCTGGCCTCCTTCCAGAAGGCGCTGCAATTCGGCGACAAGAAGGCCACCTGCGGCGATCAGAACAACCCTGACCTTTACGGCAAGCAGATGGCTGGAAAGGCTCTGTGCCTGCCCAGAACCATCGGCTCCACCACCGGCGGACTGGTGCTGTACTGCGCCTGTTCCATGCACCGGCAGCCGGCCTGTATGCTGTTCTCCGAGCCAATCGACTCGCTGGCGGCGGCGGGTGCTATTTTGCAGGATGTGTGGCTCACGGATGTGTCCATGCCCGTCATTGACTGCCTTGGTGAGGAGTTCCTGAATTACGTCCAGGACGGAATGACCGTGACCGTAAAGGAAAACGGTCTGGTGGAAGTGGATTGATAAAAAGTCAAAGGGGCTGTAAAAAAGTCCCCCTGCAAGCGGTTAAAACACGGGCCTTTTATGTCGTGGGTTTGCGGGGACGCAGCAGAAAAACACATCCACCGGCTTCGCCGGTGGATGTGTTTTTTCTGTGTACGTCGCGGCGCGCCCTTATTGAATGTCGATCCGCTCGTACAGCTCCGGGGGCGCTTCGCTGCTGTGGAGCAGCCGGGACATTGCCTCCACCATTCTGCTTTCGACGGCGGGATCCTGAATCGGGTTTTCTTCTCTCGGATCTGTTTGCAGATCGAACAGAAGATCGCCGTACTTCAGATGATCGTCATACATATAACAGGTGTTCTGCGGAGAGGACTCCGGGGTGGCGGGAATCTTCATGACGGGAGCGCCTTTGGTAAAGGAGAAGGCATCGGACAGCGTTCTGTCCGCCTCTTTCAGCTCCTTTAGGGAGAACATCTCAAACATATGTAGAGGCAGCAGCGTGTAATTATTCAGATGTCCCTCGCTCTTCATCCTGCCAGAACGCATATAGACATAGCGGCCGTCCGTGATATTCACGTGCTTCCCGAAATAGCCGAACAGGATGTAGTCATGGATTTTCTCGCCGCTGGCGACCACGGGCAGCATGGACTTCCCCTGCATGGTGCCGGGGGGCGTGATCCCAAAGAAATCCAGCAGGGTCGGCGCGATATCGATGGTCTGGCAGAGGGTATCGCAGCGGGTTCCGGCTTTCACGGTTCGCGGTTCCCATAGGAAAAACGGGGTATGCACGATCTCGTCATACATGGGCATATAATTTTTGCCGAAATAGCCGTGTTCGCCCAGCATATAGCCATGGTCGGTGTTGACGATTACCATGGTGTCCTTCCACATATCGTGCGCGTCCAGAAAATCCAGCAGCTTGCCCAAATAGGTATCCAGCATGGACAGTACGGCACGGTAATTGACCCGGGCCTGGTGAACCTTATCCTCGTCCCCCGGCTGAACCTGACCGTAATAGGGCCAGTCAAATTCCAGGGGCGCGTCCTCGTATAGCTGCTTGTATTTCTCCGGGACAAAATAGGGTTCGTGGGGATCGAAATATTCCAACTGGAGATACCAGTTGTCCGCGTCCACATTTTCCTTCAGGAACTTCATGCCGGCTTCAAAGGTTTTTACATGGGGGTGATCCTCTTCCCGGGGCATAGCCTCGCGGTTGACCGCATCCTGCCGCTTCAGATCTACATTATGCTGGAATCCCTGGGCTTTCCCGTGCCACGCGTCGCCCTCCTGACCCCGGATCATCTCGTAGGTGGTGAACCGGTTGTGGAAGGTCGAACCGCCGTCCTGCCAATAGTGGGCGTGGTCGGTGACCAGGTGGGTGTAGATGCCGTTCTGGGCCAGGATCTCCGGCGCGGAATCGTCAAAAGGCTCCAGCGGTCCCCAGCAGCGGTGCATGAAGTTATAGGAACCGGTATGCAGCTCCCGCCTTGCGGGGATGCAGGGCAGGCTCCCGACATAAAACTGGTCAAAAGTGACCATTTTGTCGGAAAGCCGCTTAAAATTCGGCGCGATGGTTTCCATGTCTCCATAGTTGGGGAGAAACAGACGGTTCAGGGAATCGTACATGATGGTGATTGCACGCATTTTGTATTACTCCTTCCTGCTTACCACCATTTGATTGCGTCTGTGACCTCGGTGCGCAGCGCAACGAAATCGGGAGAAGCAATGTCACGGGGACGTGGCAGTGTATTATTCACCGTGCGCTTGACGGTAGTGGGTTTGTTGGTCAGAATCATGATCCGGTTGCCAAGGTAGACGGCTTCCTCGATATTGTGGGTAATAAAGATAACCGTTGTTTTGGTCATCTCCCACAGCTTGATCAGCTCGTCCTCCAATTTGAATCGCAGTTCGATATCAAGCTGGCCGTATGGCTCGTCCATCAACAGCAGCTCCGGCTCGGTGGCGAAGGCCCGGGCGATGGAAACACGCTGGAGCATACTGGAGGAAAGCTGCTTGGGGTAATAGGATTTGTATTTTGTCAGGCCCACGATATCCAGGTATTTCGCCACCAGCTCATCCCGCCGCGCCTTCGGCACGTGCTTGATGTCCAGCCCGAAGGCGACGTTTTGCTCCACGGTCAGCCAGGGCATGGTGGAATCCCCCTGGAAGATGTACGCAATGTTGTTCGTTTTCGGATCGACCGGCTTTCCGTCCAGCAGAATCTGGCCGGAAGTAATGTCATAGATCTTCGTAAGGCTGTTCAGGAAAGTCGTTTTTCCGCAGCCGGTGGGCCCCACAACGCAGAGAAGATCCCCTTGGTAGACATCGAAGGATATGTTATCCAGCACCAGAAGGTCGCCGAATTTTTTCGTCAGATTTTTAACCTCCACTTTTACAGGAGGCGTTTGCTTCTGTTCACACATGGAATATCCTCCTTACAATGTGCTGTCCATGATACTGGTGATCTCTTTGCGCAGCTCCAGGAATTCGGGGGAGACATAATCCCGGGGACGGGGAAGATCGATGACAAATTCCTTCTTGACCGTTGCCGGGCAGTTGCTCAGCACGATGATCCTGTCGGCCAGATAGAGCGCCTCCTCGATATTGTTGGTCACAAAGATGATTGTCCGCTTTTCCGTCTGCCAGATCCGCTGCAGCTCTTCCTGCATTAAATAGCGGGTCTGGGCGTCCAGCGCGCCGAAGGGCTCGTCCATCAGCATGACCTTAGGCTCAATACAGTAAGCCCGGGCAATGCCCACACGCTGCTTCATGCCGCCGGAGAGCTTGCTGGGAAACGCGTCCTCAAAGCCCTGCAGGCCCACGAGGTCGATGTATTTCTGTGCCCGCTGCCAGCGCTCTTTCTTGGGGACGCCGGCCATCCGCAGGCCGTACTCCACGTTGCCCATGGTGGTCAGCCAGGGGAACAGGGAGATGTTCTGAAAGACCACGCCACGTTCTGGCCCAGGCCGCAGTACCGGGTTGCCGTTGACGGTGATCGTGCCGGTGGTTACAGGCTCCAGACCGGCCAGCATATTGATGATCGTACTTTTTCCGCACTGTCCGGGGCCAAACAGGGCGATGAACTCGTTTTCCTTTGCGGTAAAATGAAAGGAGCGCACAACTTCATGATCCCCGGTGGGCGTTTGAAAGGTTTTTCCTACGTTTTCACACGCGATCAGGTCCCGCTCTTGTTCCATCGACATAGCACATTCTCCACCTTTCTCATAATTACTGCCAGGAAAAATCCGACGATACCGATGGTGACGATGCCCACGAGTATCTGAACCATATCGTTGTTATTCATGCCGGAAACGATCATCCAGCCCAGGCCCTCAGAGGAGCGAACCATTTCCGCCGCCAGGACAGTGCCCCAGCTACTGGACAGCGCGACCTGCAGGCCCGCGAAAATGGGGGGAACGGAGGCGGGCAGCACAATGGTGAAGAAAATCTGCACACGGTTGGCGCCCAGCATCTCTGCGGCGCCGATCAGCGCGGGATCCACACTCTTCGCGCCGCTCCAGGCGTTCAGGGTCACATTGGAGAAGGAAGCTAGGAAGATCAGGAAGATCTTCGCGTCCTCACCGAGGCCCAGCCAGATGATGGAAATGGGGATCCAGGCAATGGGAGGGATGGGGCGGATGATCCGGAACAGGGGGCTGAAAATCGCCTCGATGGTTTTGCTCCAGCCCATGCCGAGGCCCAGGATCACGCCGATGACCGCACCGATGGCATAGCCAATCAGCACCCGCAGCAGACTGTAACCCACATGGATGATCAGCGTATGGCGGCCCACCTGCCCGCCCAGCAGGTACGCAAAGAAGGATTTGAACACAGGAATCGGGCCGGGCATTAGCTGCCCCAGCTCCGTGCCGTTGGTGCCGCAGTACCATAGCAGAAGAAATGCCGCAATGGAGACGGTGCCGCACAGAATATCAATGCCGCTTCCGGCCAGCTTTTTCTTTTTCACTTTGCATTCATCCCCTTCGCTACTCTGATTTCAATTTGGTGGAGGATCACATCCAGCACCAGACCAACCACGCCAATGCAGATCATGCCGACGATGATAATATCCGGGCGGGAAATGGAACGGGCCTGCTGGATCATGAAGCCAAGTCCCTCGCTGGAGGCCAGCAGCTCGGCGGCAACCAGTGCCGTCCAGCTCGTGCCCAGAGCGGTGCGCAAGCCGGTGAAGATCATGGGGGTGGCTGTGGGAATAGCGATTTTCCAGAGCTTTTGACCGTTGGAGGCACCGAATACATCGCCGACCCAAAGGTGCAATTCGCTGGTTTGCTGGATTCCGGTATAGGCGTTGACTGTGCAGGCGATCATGGAATTGAGGAAGATAACCATGGCCTTGGACACAATACCGATGCCGAACATCAGAATGAACAGAGGGATCCAGGCAATACCGGGGATCGGGCGAATCAGGTCAAAGAGGGGCCGGACGAAGCGGTCGCACCATTTGCTCCAGGCCATGAAGATACCCAGAGGAACGCCGACCAGAGCGCCCAGTCCATAGCCCAGCAGACAGACCTTCAGACTGGCCATCAGGTGGACAGGAAGGGTAGCACCGTCGGGGGCTTTGGTTGTCAGCTTCTTGATGAAGGTCTGCACGCATTTTACTGGGCCGGGAAACACAGCGCTTTTCGTTAAGTGCAGCACATCACAGCACACATACCAGACCAAAAGAACCGCCAACACGGACAGGCAAGAAAGTAATATGTATTTGTACTTTTTTAGAAATCCTTTCATATTGATCCCTGCTTTCTCAGATAAGTGAATGCCTGCCGCCGGAAAGCAGCAGGCATTGCTGGCAGTTGATTATTCGGCGTTCTTTGCGTCGTGATAGGCGATGGCACGTTCAATAAAGGAATGATCCATGGAGGCTTCGATGTTGGGGTAATCGTCTGCCTCGATCATGCCCTGATCCACGAAGAACGCGCCGATGTTGATCATGGTCGCGCCGAATTCGTAGACATCTTCGCGGAGCATATCCCAGGTGAAATAGGACTGGTTCGCGATTTCGGAGGCCATGTCATCTTCCGTGTAAGTGGTGCCCTCGGAAGCGTAGATCCGCATACCGTATTCCGCGCGCAGCGTATCATCGGTTGCCAGAATGTCCATGGCGGTGTAGAGGCAATCCAGCAGAGCGACCAGATCATCGCCTCTGGTTTCGGCTACTTCATTCTGAACGGAGATGGTATCCACCAGGGGAGCGCCCATAACGTCGTACAGGTCGGCGACCTTCACGTAATTGGGATCAGCGGCCAACTGGCTGGTGTAGGGAGGCGTGGTGGCCAGCAGATCGCCCTGACCGGTGATAAAGGCTTCATAGGCCTGGGCGTATTCCATGGAAACCATGCTGAAATCATCGGAGGTCAGATCGAATGCCTTGACATAGGAAATAGCGTTATAGTGGGCGGCGGTAGACAGGGGACCCAGGATGGAGCAGCCCTTCACAGTTTCGGCGCTGCCGATGATGTTGCCGGAGTAGACGCCAGCCTTCGCAATGTCACTGTCCGCACGGGCGTAGATCGCCTGACCATTGACCGTGATGGTGCCATCGCCGATGTAGGTATACATACCGGTTGCCAGAGCGTACACGGTGGCCATGCCGGAAACGGCTACATCCAGTTCACCGGCTGCCATGGCTTCGTTGATGGGCGCGCCGGAAGCGAAGGTAACGATTTCTACATCCAAACCGGCATCCTCAAACAGTCCCAGTTCCTGAGCAACATACACATACAGGCCCGCAGCCTTTGCCTGGGTGCCGATGACCAGCTTTTTGCCGGACAGGTTCAGGGCGGTGGGATCATTCGCGGTGCCGTCCGTGGCAACTGCTTCGCCATTGGTTTCATTGGGGGTAGTGGCGTTGTTGCCGGAAGATGTGCCGCTGCCGCAAGCAGCCATTGACAGAATCATAGCGGCAGCCAGAAGAAGTGCAAACAGTTTTTTCATTTGATTTCCCTCCATTTTTTTGAATGAATACGTATTCAAAACTGTCGAAACGAAAACCACGTTTCACAACGCAGCAATGAATACGTATTCAAACTTTCGTAGTAATAGTATCATCTTGCTGCTTATTTGTCAACGGGTTTTCGCCAAAATTGTATAAACAAACAGAAAATATGGGGCAAAATTAGTCAATTTGCTGCTTACAGGAATCGGGAAGGGGCAGCGTAGTATCCCGAATAATCAATTTGGGCGGGAACAGCATATGGGTACGGTTTTCCTCTCCCCGTTCGATCATTCCCCGCAGTTCCCGGCAGGCCTCGGCCACCATCCCCTCGGCGGAAATGTGAATGACCGACAATGCCGGCTTTGTGGCGCTGGAAAGCGGAATATCATCCCAGCTCAGAAGCTGTGTCTGCTGGGGGACAGGGATTTGGAGCTGGCGCAGCGCCTCCCGAACGCCCAGCGCCACCACGTCGCAGTGGGTCAGCAAAAAGACCTTCCGGCTTTGAAACAAAGCGGCGTGATCCATGATAAACTGGTACGCTTCCTTAGTGGACAGGTCGCAGGTAAGGATATGGTCATCCGGAAGCGTCTGGCCGCGGGAAGCCAGCCCCTGACGGAGGGCGTCTACGCGGGTTTTAATTTCGTTTTTTTCCTCCTGGAGGTTCAAGGACAGGTAGTAAGGCGCGTAGTCCGGAAAAGCGCCCATATATTCTCCCGCCATCTGCCCGGCATAGGTGCTGTCGCTGATAAAATAGCTGAGAAAGTCCGCGTTGTGAACGACGTGCATCATGCAGACGCATGGGATCTTGTGTTCTGTCAGAAGCTGTTTTTCCCGGGGGAGCAGGCCGCCTGACCGCATCAGAATCACGCCGTCCACCTTCCGACAGCGAATGATCCGCTCCAGGACAGAGATCCCGTTGCTGTTATTGCAGTCATTGATGGGCATAATGTCATAGTTGTACCGGTCCAGTTCTTTCTGTATCAGGTCGAACAGGTGGGCGATCATCAGATTGGTTCCCATGCCTACAAAGTGCGTCGGGAAAATAATGCCGATGGTGCCGGTCCGGTTGGTTTTCAGGCCTCGGGCCTGACTGTTCAGGACAAACCCGTATTCTACCGCTTTCTGCCGGATCATTCTCTTTTTTTCCTCCGGCACCAGGTCGCTGTCATTCATGGCGCGGGATATGGTGGATTGGGATACGCCCAGGAGTTTGGCAAATTCTTTAGAAGTAAGCATGGTATCTTCCTTCCCCAATGGCTTTTTCCTTATTATATCATATTTTTGAAATTTGCAAAGGAAAATACTACCGGTTCCCCTTTTTTTTGGGAGCCGTTTTTCCTGTTTGACGTTTCGGCGCCCATGGAGTATAATGGCGCTGATACGAATATCCAACAAGAAAGCAACAGGAGGGATCCCATGCGGTCTGTTCATCTGCTGATAAAACCCGCCAGCGGAATGTGCAATATGCGCTGCCAGTACTGCTTTTATGCGGACGAGACCAGCAAACGCGAGACGCCCAATTACGGCATTATGTCCCGGCAGACCATTTCGGCTGTTTTGGAACACGCCCTGGAAGCGGCGGACGCAGAATGCACTATCGCGTTTCAGGGAGGCGAGCCCACATTAGCGGGACTGGATTTTTTCCGGTTTGCCGTAGCGGAGGCGAAGGAGAAAAACCGGAATTACGCCCGGCTGCATTTTGCCATACAGACCAATGGACTGGCGATTGATGATGATTGGGCGGCTTTTTTCGCGGAGAATCATTTCCTGGTGGGGGTGTCCCTGGACGGAACAAAAGAAGTCCACGACTGCAACCGGATCGACGCGGCGAGGAAGGGAACCTTTGGCCGGGTGGTTCATGCCATTGAGATTATGGAGCGGCATGGGGTGGACTACAATATCCTCACGGTCATTACAAAAAACACGGTGCGAAGCTACCGGGCGATCCATAGCTTTTTCAAAAAGAAAGGGTTCCGCTATCAGCAGTTTATTCCCTGCCTGGACCCGCTGGAAGAGGAGCGGGGCGGGAAAAACTGGTCGCTGACGCCGGAATTGTTCGAAAAGTACTTAAAGCAGTCCTTTGACCTGTGGTACGAGGAGGCCATGGCGGGGGACAAGCAGTACCACCGGTATTTTGACAATCTGCTGTGTATGCTCGATGGACAGCCGCCGGAGGCCTGCGGTATGGCGGGCAGATGCGGGCTGCAGTATGTGGTAGAGGCGGACGGCAGTACCTACCCCTGTGATTTTTATATGCTGGATGCCTACCGGATCGGAAACCTGGCGGAGGATACCATCGAGGCGGTGGATGCCCGGCGAAAGGAAATCGGATTTATCGAGCAGAGCCTGCCGGTGCCGGAGGATTGCGGAGCGTGCCGGTGGTATGCCCTTTGCCGCGGAGGCTGCCGCCGGGACAGGGACTATTTTGAAAACGGCATCGGCCGAAACTATTATTGCGCCGCTTACCGGGCGTTTTTTGAATACGCCTATCCCCGCTTGGTGCAGCTTTACCGGTTTATGACCATGCCGGGAAGGATCTAATAGGAACCTTCGATGAAATCCACCTTTCATCAAAGAAACTCCGACTGACAGCGCGGCGGCCGGGAAAATAATCAAAACGGGAGAAACCGCATATGCGAGTTCTCCCGTCATTTTTTATTCAATCCCGGCGGGGAAGGCGTTCTGCCTGTTTTGCAGCCTCCCCATACTCCGGGATGCTGGAAATGCCGCCGGGTTTTGCGGTGGAAAGCCCCGCACTGGCGCAGGCAAAGGCAACCGCCTCCCGCAGTTCGGGTTCCGTCAGGGCCTCCGGCGCTTTCCTGGATTGCAGCAGCTTCCATAGGGCGCTGCCGCCGAAAATATCCCCGGCCCCGGTGGTATCAACGCCCCGGATGCCCGGCAGGCTGGGCACATGGCCGCAGGCGTTTCGGTTTTGGAAATAGCATCCGTCCGCGCCGCAGGTGGCAAATACCAGCTTCACACCGTAGTGCTCCAGAATGTGCGCGGCCCCTTCTTTTACACCCAGGCCAAAGAGAAATTCCACTTCCTCGTTACTGATTTTTACGATATCCGCCTGGCGCAGTCCCCAGAGAAGCTGCTGCTTTGCGTCTTCCATGCTACGCCACAAGGGCTTGCAGAGGTTGGGGTCATAGGTAATCAGTTTGCCCTTGGACTTGGCATAGGCCACCGCCTGATAGGTCGCGGAGCGGGCAGGCTCGTCCGTCAGGCTCAGAGTGCCGAAGCGGAACACCTTTGCTTCGTCGATCAGGCTCAGATCCAGATCCTCAAACCGAAGCTGGGTGTCCGCGCCGGGTTTCCGGGCGAAGGAGAACTCCCGGTTCCCTGTGCCGTCCAGCGTCACAAAGGCCAGGGTGGTAAAAACCCCGTCATCCGCGAGAATGCTGCGGGTTTCGATTCCCGCACTGTCCAGGGTTGGGGTAGCCGTCTCCATCCATGCTCTGGCAGGTAAAATCAATGAGCAGTTCGCCTAACGCGACAGATCATGGTGTTTTCTCCGCCTGTGTGTCTGTGATGGTGATGGACCAGGTAATTTCGAAGCGCCTGTCCGGCGCCAACTGGATCAGATCGCTCTTGCGGCTGAAGTCCTCGATCATATTCTCCCGGCCGGGCAGAGAGGTCCAAGGCTCGATGCACACAAAGGGCGCGTCCGTCTTTGGCGTGTGCCAGATGCCAAGATAGGGCATCTGGGGGTAGGAGACTGTTACGACGCAGCCGGATATCTGAGATTGAAGGGTCACTTCCTTTGCCATATTTTGCAGGATAATGACCCGGTTCTCAAATAAGCTATGGCGCAGCGGCAGAAAACGGCCCGCTTCTAAGGGAAAGCGCTCCACCCTGCCGCTCAATAAGGGGCCGGCGACAGTGCCGATCCGATCCGGCTGGCATCTTTGGGAAAAGACCAGCGTATAGTCCTCAAACTCTTCGCCCTCTGCCCAGGGCACCCGAAAGCCGGGATGACCGCCGATGGCAAAGGGCATGACCTGGCTGCCCCGGTTTTGAACGGCATAGGTGATCTCCACGCTGCTGCCCCGGAGACGGTAGGTAATCTCCAGGGAAAAGGGAAATGGATACCGGGCGGCAGTTTCGGGACTGTCGGATAGGGAGAGAACCGCCCCGTCATCCTGATACGTGGTCACGGAAAACATGGATTCCGCAGCAAACCCATGGATACCTATGGAGTATTCCGCATCCCGGAACCGGTAGCGGTCTTGGAAAAGCCGCCCGATACATGGGAATAAGACCGGTGAACGGTCATTCCAGTAGGCAGGATCGCCCTGCCAGAGGTATTGCCTGCCGCTGGGGCCGAATAATTCCATCATTTGGGCGCCCAGGGTGTCTACCGTGAGTCGGAGATGTTCGTTATGAAGATAAATCAGCATATCTTTTTACTTCGCAGAGGGATACTCATTGCACAGCAGGCGATAGGGCGGCTCGTCCTCCTCGATCTCTGGGAAGCGGCCCACCGGCGGGTTGAAACGGTTGTCGGTGTTGTCATCGTTGCACTGGCTGACTTCCCCCAGCAGCACAGGGCCTGTGCCCGGTTCCACCTCGAAATCATGGTACATGTATTGCTGAATGTGGATGCTCTCACCGGAGGTCAGCCTCACCTGGGTTCCGGCGGGAACGGTGTAGGTGCGGCCATCGCAGTGGACGGTGACATCGGACTCCCGGTCGATGGACTCATCCGGCAGGCTGTTGTACACCCGGATCAGGATATTTCCGCCGCCTCGGTTGATGATATCCTCGGTCTTGACCAGTGGAAATGGTTGGGGGAATACTGGCCCTCTTTCATGTACAGCAGCTTCTCGGCGTAAACCTTGGGGTACTTGTCCGCCATGGCACGGTTGCCGTTACGGATGGTGATGAGTGACATTCCAACCTTATTGAAATCTCCCAGGCCGTAGTCCGTAATGTCCCAACCCAGCATACAGTCGCGCACCTCGTCATACTCGTGGCCGATATCTTGCCACTGCTCCGGGGTAAAATGGCAGAAGGGCGGCAGATAGCAATGCTCCTTCTTGCACATGGCTTCCAGCTCTTTCAGAGCTTTGTTGATTTCCGATCGTTTCATGGTAGTCGCTCCTTTCAGTTTCACGGTTTTGCTTCTATTATCTGCCTCCGGGACGTTCAAGACAAGCGGGGATCTTTTGAAAAAATATTGTAATATTGCGATTTCTGTGCTATTATTTTGAAAAACAATTCCCTGGCGGAAGGAGGAAGCGGTGTGCGGTGTGTCTATTATGGGGACGATCTGCCCAATGGATTTGAGGAAAAGATCCCGTTTTCGCCGGAAAAACCCTACACGATCAGCATAAAGCGCTTTCAGGTGGAGGATGTGGTTCCGCTGCATTACGCCGAAACGCTGGAGATCCTGCTGTGCGACGAATTATGTGGTGAAATTTTGATCGATGCAACCCGGTTCCAGCTGGAGGAGAAGCAGCTTGTGGTGATCCCGCCCTATACGGTCCATTCCACCAATGTCCAGCCCGGGGGTGGCACCATGTATGTGGTCAAGGTATCCCTGCGGGAGCTGCGCCGCTATATCGATGTGGAGAACTATCTGGCGGCCTGCGGCTGCGGGATTAGCCAGCTCCAGTACCGCTGCGGCGCGTACACGGCGGTGTATGCCATTGTGGAGAAACTGATCGAACGGGACGGGGAACTGGGGGACTGCCTTCCACTGCTGCTGGAACTGTTTCGGGTGTTGTCCAAGTATGTGGATACCCAGCGGGAGACTGCCTCCCTCCATGGCCAGTTCCGGGGGTCCAGCTTACAGGAGCTGAGCCACTGGACCAACCAGAATTATGCCCGGAAAATTTCCATTGACGAGGTGGCCCAAAGAACGGGATACAGCAAGTATCACTTTTGCAGCCGGTTCAAATCCCTGACCGGAATCACCTACATGAATTATCTGAACAGCGTCCGGGTGTCCCATGCCTGCCTGATGTTGCAAAATGGGGAATCTGTTCAGGCGGTAGGCCAAAGCGTGGGCTTCGAAAACAGCTCCTATTTCACCCAGGTTTTTAAGCGGATTCAGCATATGACGCCCCATGAATATGCCTGCCGGCAGAAGAAAGCCAGGGCCGGACAGAAAACGATTGCCGCAGCCGTATGCGGCGTTATGGAGCTATGATAGGAACTTGCTCAAAAGGAGAGGGCTGGTGCCCGCATCGGCCCCAAGGCCTCTGCAAAATTCGCCTGTTGATACATTTCAGGGCACTCCCACGGGAGTGCCCTTAGACTATCAAAAAAGTAATCCCGTAGGGGCTGATGCCCACATCAGCCCTTTCCAGATGTTTAGAATTCGCCGAAAACGATCTAAGGCAACACCGCACAATTGCATCTGCGGATCTCAGCGGATCTTTTGCGGCATTTCCTCAATTCTGTTATGAAATGACATCCGTCAAGAGGTAACATCTCACAAATAAGTGGATAGCGACCTGTGAAAAATGCTGAGGGCATCTGGGAAGAGTCAGAGGACAGATTCCCGGCATATAGCCATTCTGTTATACGTGGATTGGTTACCGATAGGCTAATGACTTCGCCGTGAGCTCTGCAATCTAAAATCGGAGATTGGTTGCCCCATAGAGTTTTGACAGATAGCTGAATTAGCCATGTCCTGACTCCTCGCAGATGGCCTCAGTTGGAATATGAAATTAGATGCTTTTAGATTCCGAGCCGGAGCCAAGGCAGCTACCGCGAAGCGGCTCCGCCCTTGACAGTCAGCCGGAGAAAAATGCTAAGAGGGAAATGCGGTGAATGGAAAATGTTTGGATATGCTTTTGAGTTCGTCGCCGGTAAATCCATACCAGCATTTTTCGGAGCGCTGTCAAGGGTAGCAGAAGGTTTTGAAAACGTTCAGGCGATGCGTCCGTTTATCATTCCCCAGAGAAAGCATGCCAGTTCACGGGCAACGGCAGTTTTGGTGACATTGGCGGATTTTCTGCTGTTAAGGGTCAGGCGAAGATACTTCCCGCGAAGTCGTTCACAGCCCCTGTCGGCATAGGCAATGGAATCACCCATCAATGATATCCTGGGGCATGGAAAAAGCAGAGGGTGCCTTTTGCGCACTCTCTGCTTCATCAATCGTCTGTATCTGCTCATATTCACTTGCGAAGAAGGAAACCTGTTCCCCCTCAATGGGCGGCTCCTCGAAGATCGTCTCCTCGGCCTGTGCTTTCAGGCTGTTCATGTGCTGTACCCATGCCATCGGGTCGGTCGCCTTGTCTGGGGCCGGGTTCTGTGCCAGCAGCTCCTCCATCATCTGGTTCAGTCTGCGCTCTGCCGTTTCCTGAATCTCCCACAGGTGGGGAAACAGCTTCTGGAAGCCAATAGAGTCGCAATAGTAACAGCTTACCACACCCGCCTGACGGATGGCTACGATGTCGCTGACAGACAGACTGTGCCCTTTGAAATCCTCCGGGCGGTCAATGTTGAATCTGGAATAGATGCTTTCCAGAAACACATGGATGTTTTGGAATACCGGCAGTGCATCGGTATAGACGATGTTGTAGTGCTGTGCATAGGCAGCATGAAATCCGGTTGCTACAGAAACTTCCTTGGAGATTGCTCCTTTTGCCCGCATCTCAAGCGCCTTCAACCGGCGTTCTGCTCGCTTATCCTTGTTTTCTTTGCGTGCCTGCTCAATTTCTTCGATTTCTTTTTCACTGAATTTATATCTGGAAGCCATATCCATCACCCAGATATAGTATATCACATCGTTGCGAATAGTTAAATAGACTTATTAAGAATTAGTATGAGGCTCAGCTATTTGAGATTTGCGATATTATCTCATAGAGGTGGGGGAAATGCTAGGCGGGGGGTTATTGAGCGCTTACCATTGTACTGTATGTATTTCCCCTTTTTCAAACCGAAGAAGTGAGGCAAAAAGGCGGCCGAGACTTGCAGGCACAATTGTGCGGTGTTGCCTTAGAAAAGCAAGGGGATCATCTCTCCAGCCCGGCATGCATGCACGACACGGAGAGATGATTCCCTTCTCTTTATTCTTTGACAGCGCCAAAAGACATACCGGAGCCGAGATTTCTGTGTGTCAGCACCGTAAACAGAATGGTCGGCAGCAGGATCACAATTCCGGCGGTCGCCATCATCTGCCACTCATTTCCGCTTTCTCCCATGTATGTCATCATTGCGAGAGGAAGCGTCTTTGCATTTCTGCTTGTGAGATTCATGGCATACATAAACTCATTCCACGAAAAGCAGAAAGACAGCACCGCTGTTGCGGCAATACCCGGTTTGCACATCGGTAGTACGATTGAAAAGAAGGTGCGGATACGCGATGCCCCATCAAGCCACGCAGACTCCTCAATAGACTGCGGGACATCTCTGATAAATCCGCGCATCATCCATACAACATAGGGGATATTCATAGATGTATTAAGCAGAATCAGCCCAGTGAGCGTATCGAAAAGTCCAAGTTTGCGAAATATCAGATAAGTCGGTATCAGCGTACTTGCAGGCGGGATGAAGCGCGATGCAAGCAGGAACAGCGAGTATCCTTCTTTTCCCGGCAGAGAGGATCGGGTAACAGCATAAGAAGCAAACAGCCCCAGAATCAGCGGAACAACAACACTGAACGTCGAAATAATCACCGAGTTTTTGAGATAAAGCAGCACGCTGTTCTGCTCAATAAATGCCGCATAGTTTTTCAACGTAACGGGTACGAAGAACTGCGGCGGCTGGGAAAACGCCTCTTTGTACGTCTTGAAGGAGGTGACCAGTGTCCAGTAAAGCGGAAAAATAGTAAATATCGCCGCAAGAATAGCAATGGCGTAGCAGAAAATGATTGCCGTATTTTTCTTCTTCACCTTTTGTCCTCCTTCATCGTGTTTCTGAGGATAACTATACTAACTGCCATCAGAAGTACAAACATCAGAACGGACAGTGCACTGGAAGCGCCAATGTCATATTGATTAAAGGCAAGCTTATATATCTCAATGGCCATGGTCGTGGTGGATGTGCCAGGTCCACCGCTTGTCAGCGAATAGATTAGGTCAAAGCTTCTGAAGGCCCAAATTGTTCGGAAAACGACAGAGACTGCAATAACCGGAGCAATAGAGGGGAGCTTTATTCGGAAAAACAGTTGCCAGCTGTTTGCACCATCCACCCGCGCAGCTTCAAGCGGTTCCGGGTTGAGCGCCTCCAAAGCGGCCAGCGCATTAATAAATGTATAGGACGACCATTGCCATACGTCCGCAACCAAGATGCAGATCATCGCAGTGGTTGTAGAACCAACCCAGTTCACGCGGCTTAACCCCACAAGTCCTAGCAAATAATTGATGACGCCAAGGTCAGAATTAAAGAGGAACCGCCACAGGACGCCAACAACAACACCCGAAAGCATCATCGGAACGAAGAATACGATTCGAAAGAAAGTCTTGCCTCTGCGGATATTGTTCACAACCACAGCAAGAATGACGCCGCACAGCGTGGAGAGCACCACCGTCCAGATGGTGTACCGGAATGTTGTAAAAACCGTGCTGCGAATCGTCTGGTTTGCAAAAATTTCAATATAGTTTTTAATCCCCGCAAATGTTGCGTTTGCAGGCTTCAGAAGGCTGTAATTCTGAAAACTCAGATAAAAAGTGTAAGCCAGTGGAATAATCGACACCAAAAAAACGAACAAAACCGATGGGGACAGGAGTCCGAACATCAGTCTGTTTTCACTTTTTCTCAGATTATGATTTTTTTCTGTCATGGCTCAGATCTCGCTTTCTTCTATGGCAGCTCCGGAAAATGTTCCGGAGCTGCCTTGTGGCTTAGGAATTGAGAAGCTTTTCGATATCGGTTTTGGCATTTGCCAGGGCATCGTCTGTACTTTCGCTGCCGAGAAGCGCATTCTGGACATGCACAGCAAGAGCTTCCATAATCGCCGAAGTGCAGGTGGTCTTGGGATAGGCCCAGGTATGTCCAGGGATAGAGACGATTTCATTCATGTACTTGAAAGACGCATAGGAGGTATTCAGTTCTTCATCGAGAAGCAGGGAGGAACGAACGGGAATATCCGCACCGGCAGTCCCGATCACAAGCTCCTTGGTGTTTTCCGGGTTGAGCATGTATTCGATAAAGAGCCATGCCGCCTCCGGAGCCTTACAGTTCGAGCTGATTCCGACACCCCAGGTGGTGAGGCAGGCAACCTGGCCGGGAAGTTCGGCATAACCGACACAGTCACTGACGGTGGATTTTTCAGGGTCAACCAGATTGTTGAGCTGAGAGGTAATGGTGGGGTACATGGCAGCATTCCCCTGCTGGAAAACGGCGGAGGCCTCCGGCCACTGGTTATTGGTTGCGCCGCTGGTGGTGTACTGGTTGAGCTCGATCAGGAACTCAAGCGCCTTTTTTGCCTCAGGTGTATCCAGGTTGCAAACCTTGTTATCCTCGCTCAAGAAGCTGCCGCCAGCCTGGTAAAGGAGATTGAGATAAATGTCCATAAGGGAATTCAGAGACAGCGGCAGGGAAACGCCGACCATATTCCCTTCAGTGAGCTGCTTTGCAAGCGCAAGATACTCATCCCAAGTCGTGGGAGGTGTATCGATCAGGTCGCTGCGATAAGCCAGCAGCTGGCCGTTAAATTTCCATGGCATAGCCAGGAGCTTGCCGTCTACTGTATTGGCGTCGATAACGGACTGTGCAATATCCTCCACATCAAAACTTACATCACACAGCGCCGAATTGTTGATGAACTGGTTCATATCCGCAAGCCAGTTCCCCTCGCTGAACTCTGAAAGCCAATACTCCGTTGTGGCGACCATGTCATACGCGCCATCAGGAGAAGATATATCCAGCATCATTTTATTCTTCAATTCGCTGTAGGCAATCTGTTCAATTGTGACCTTGATCCCGCTGATTTCATAGAACTCTGCAGCCTTCTGTGCCATCCAGTCCGCTTCGTAGCCGGAGTGGCGCAAAAACGTGAGTTCCGTACCTACATAGGGAGCATAGATGTTTTCAGCATCTACACCCGCTTCTGTCCGGGTCACACTTGTAGTCGTTCCCTGCGTAGAAGAGGTACTGTTGGAAGAACCGCACCCGGCGAACAGCATCAGGATCATTGCTGCAGCAAGCAGCATGGCGATAGTTTTTTTCATGATTCTTCTCCTTTTTTATTTGTTTTTGGAATATTGGGTACTTCGGACTACAGGTTAAACAGTTTTGCGGCGTTGTCGTAATAGATCTTCTGTTTTTCCTCGTCGGTAAAGGGAACATTTTCCAAGTTTTGGATTTCCGGGCAGATATCGCAGAAGGGGATGCAGCTGCCAAACAGGATCTTATCGAGGCATCCTTCATTGATAGCGCTTCTCAGAACATTGAGCATCTGATTCATATTCGCCAGGTCAGCATAGATGTTATCATAAATCTCACTCATGAACCGCGAGCAGTTAGCGTGTGTCGAATCTTTGAAGGCAGAGCCATTGATAAACCTGATACCGGGGAACATGCGCGCCATTTTTTCCAGCATAAAAGGCGCTTCCAGAACAGAGTACTGGGAAGTATTCGACAGCACAACAGGGTTTTCGTACTGCATTGCATGCTCGAAAAAGGCGATCATCGTTGGGTTGTCCATTGTCAGGCCGGTCTTGTCATTGGAGAACATAAGCCCAGAAAGCCCAAGCTCTCCAAATATGCGGTCAACCTCCGGGACGGCTGCCATGCCGTGCCGCGGGTTCACAACGCCCAGTCCGCGCACGAAGCGATCCGGATATTTCTGCAGTGCCGCGGCAATGTAATCGTTTTGCTGAGCGCTGCTTTTTATGCCATAGGGCGTGGGATAATCGGGGACAGGGGAAATAACGGCAAACTCAATGTCATTTCTGTCCATCCGTTCCAGCGCCATTTCCGGCGTGTAGCGGCGATAAAGGTCTTCGCCTACGTGTACATGAACGTCAATTTTCTTTGCCATAGTCAGTCACCGACCTTTCCGAATACTCTTTCAAAGTTTCCGTAATAGATTTTGTTTCTATCCTCATCCGAAATGTCCGCCTGTTCCATAAGCACCTTATCCATGCAGAAGCTTTCTGGCCAATAGGGGTTGTCAGAGCCAAACATCAGCTGATCAACAGAGCCAAGCTTGTCAATCATCGTTTCGATCGCTCTGTTGTGGGACCAGGTGCAGCAGGTGTCCAGATAGACGTTGGGACATGCCTTGGCAATCGCGGCCAGATTGTCGATCTGAATCATGGACATCATGGGATGTCCGCACAGGAAGGTGATATCCGGGAATTTCTGTGCCAAGACCCAAAGCCCAAAGGGAGGCTCCAGCATGGAATGCTGTGCAGTGTGAACCTGAATGACCCGGGATTTTTCGTAATGCATGACCTCATTGAGGATTTCCTCCATTACCGGAGCATGAATCTCGACACCGGCAAAATCATGGTGGAACATCAGTCCGCCCATGCCAAGTTCGCCTAACGCATGAGCCGTCTCCTCTGCGGCCGCCTTTGCGCCGTGCCGCGCCTCAGCCACGCCAAAAACAAGTGGGAAAACGTCGGCGTTGTTCTTCTGGATATCCGCCACCTGCGCATTCATTTCCTTTACAGACTTGATTCCCTCCGGGTCCTCAAAGCCGGGAATTGGGGATACGACGGAATGCGTGATGCCATGGCGGGACATTCTGGAAGTAACGATCTGAATGCTCCCGCCCACGTACAAAGCGGCGCTACTGCCAACATGCACGTGAACATCTATTACTTTGCCCATTGATATGACCTCCATATGTGATGTGTGAAATTGTTTCTCAAGCGCTTGATTATTTATTGCGTAAACTAATTATAGCAAGCTATACGCGACTTGGCAATAAGTAAATACCGCCAAAAAGTGTTGTAAAAATATATATAAAACAACGAATCCAAAGAAATCACAGTGGCATCTCCATAGATAGCATGGTATATTGGTCAAAAACCGCTTGACTTTATTTATTCAATAAACTATAATAGCCAACGAAGGAAAATAATACGCAGTACTTAGGAGAGGGTATATGAAAACTACCGTAATCAACCAAGCGCTGATGAAAGAAAAGAATCAGCGTTTGGTAGCGTACACGCTATGGCGCAATTCCCCAATATCCAGAACTGGCCTTGCAAAAAAGACCGGTCTGAACAAAGCGACAATCACCAACATCATCGCCGACCTCACCGAGGGTGGCATGGTAAAATGCTGTGGTTCCTTGCAGGGCAATGTCGGCAGGGCGCAGAATCTGATCATGTTTAATGAGGAATATGGTATGTGCGGCAGCATCATCATCAGGCCGAATACCATCTTTCTGGCTGTCGGAAATCTGCGGGCCAAAATACTATGGAGTCAGGAACTGCATTTTTCTGTCAGCGAGCTTCCAACAGAAGTGATCAAGCGCACCGCAGAATGCTTGGACGGGGGAATCAAAAGCTGCAAAAGCAAATCCGGCAGGCTGATCGGCATTGGCGTGGGCACAGCCAGTCTGCTGCGGCACGACGATGATATGCTTTATGCGATCCACAGTATCGACTGGCACAACATTTCCGTGCTGGATTACCTGCGCCACTACTTTAATGTTCCCATCCTTGCCGACACGGTTTCCAACTGTTCTGCCATTGGCGAGAGGTACTTTGGGATTGCAGAGGATGTCTCGGATATGATCTATCTCTCTGTTGGTTATGGCATTGGCGCAGGAATTGTGGTCAACGGGAAGCAATGCCGCGGTTCGGAGGGCTTTGCCGGCGACGTAGGTCACATGGTCATTGACCCGAACGGTCCACAATGTCCCTGCGGAAAAAAAGGATGCTGGGAGGTAATGGCCTCCAGCATTGCGGCAGAAGAATCCTTCAAGTCTCTTGCCGAGAAGGCAGAATCGGGAGATCCCGCGGCAATCTCCATGCTTAACAAAATTGGCTGCAATCTGGGGATCGGCATTTCCAACTTGATAAATGTTCTCAATCCACAGCTTGTAGTACTGGGCGGTGAAGTCGTTCACGCGGGAAAGTGGGTAATGAACCCCTGCCGGAGTACAGTGCAGGAGCGTGCATGGCCATGGGTCGTTGAGCATACCAAGATTGACTTTTCTGGTGTGACCGGTGAGTACGCCGCCAGCGTGGTCGGAACCATGACAAAAGTGATTGAATATTTCCTGGACTAAAAGAAAGGAGCTATTTTACATGAACATCGAAAAAAAGCTTAAAGAGATGAGCATTGAACAGAAAGCAGCGCTCTGCGTCGGAATGAATTTCTGGATGACCAGAGAATACCCGGATCTGGGAATTCCCTCGCTGTTTTTGTCTGATGGGCCTCACGGACTCAGAAAGCAGGATGTGAACGCCAGTGACCACCTGGGCATCAACGAAAGCCATCAATCCGTGTGCTATCCGACAGCATGTACGACCGCCTGTTCGTGGGACAGAGATCTTATGTTCCGCATGGGCAGTATGCTTGGAAGAGAGGCTGCACAAAGCGGCGTTGACATACTGCTCGGGCCTGGCATAAATATCAAGCGCTCCCCGCTCTGCGGAAGAAACTTTGAATACTTCTCCGAGGATCCGTATCTTGCCGGCCAGCTTGCAGCCTCGTTTGTACGCGGTATCCAGAGCGCACCAGTTTCCGCCTGCGTAAAACATTTTGCCGCCAACAGTCAGGAAAATCGGCGGAAGGCTATAAACGCAATCATGGATGAACGGACATTGCGTGAAATTTATCTTCCCGCATTTGAAGCCGTTGTCCGTCTCGGCGATGTGGATGCCGTTATGACCTCCTATAATAAAATAAACGGCGAATATCCCGCACAGAACAAGCACGTTTCGTCGGATATTCTCCGTGACGAGTGGGGCTTTGACGGCGTTCTTCTGACAGATTGGGGCGCCATGGACAAAATTGTGCCGTCGATCAAGGCAGGATTAAATCTGCAAATGCCAGGGGATGACGGCAGCAGTGCAGCAAAAATCGCCGCAGCAGTCAACGCCGGGGAACTTACGGAAGACGAGCTGAATAGGGCAGCCTCCGCCCTGCTCCGTCTGGCAGATAAGCTGTCCGCTGTTGCGCCCGTGAAACCGGTAACCCCCCAGGAATGCCATGACTTTGCCGCAGAGGTCGCCCGCAATTCCATGGTATTGCTGAAAAATCAGGGAGGGCTGCTCCCGCTTTCCGCAGAAGACAGTGTCGCTGTGATCGGTGAGATGGCGACATCCCCCAGATATCAGGGAGCTGGCAGCTCACACGTAAACCCATACCGCATTACCAGCGCACTGGAGGAAATGCGGAAGGTATGTCCAAAGCTCGTCTATGCCCAAGGATACAGCGGGGAAGAAAGCACGGACGCACAGATGGCTGAAGCTGTAAACGCCGCAAAAGCGTGCCATGCAGCAGTTCTGTTCATTGGCCTCCCGGCCGCCTACGAATCCGAAACCTACGACCGCACCCGGCTTTCCATCCCGGATGCATATTGTCGTCTGGTTGAGGCGCTTGCAGCGGCAAATCCCAACCTTGTTGTCGTGTTAAGCAACGGTTCTGTAATTGAAATGCCCTGGATAGACAGAGTCCCGGCCATACTGGAAGCATACCTGGGCGGAGAAGCCTCGGGAACCGCCGTAAGCGATCTGATATTCGGTCGCTGCTGTCCCAGTGGAAAACTCGCCGAAACCTTCCCCGTGCGTCTTGAGGACAATCCAACATATCTGTATACTTCGTCGGGTGAGGACAAATCCAACATTTTGGAATATCGGGAAGGGATATTTGTCGGATATCGTTATTACGAAAAAAAGCGCATCCCTCCCCTGTTCCCATTTGGTCACGGTCTTAGCTATACGGAATTCCAGTACAGTGATCTAAAACTCAGCGCAGAGCGTATAACAGATATGGAAGGGCTCTCCCTTTCCTTCAAACTGCGCAACGTTGGAAACTACTCCAGCAAAGAAGCTGTACAGCTATACGTGTCCAGGCTTCATTCCCCTGTTGCGGCACCGGAAAAAGAACTCAAAGAATTTGCTAAAGTTGAGCTTGCTGCGGGGGAAGAAAAAACGGTGACGTTCACGCTGGACAAACGGGCATTCGCGTACTATAACGGTGGGCTGAATGACTGGTACGTACCTCCATGCAGCTACGAAATCCGCATTGGCACTTCTTCTGCAGATATCCGCCTGTGTGCACAGGTATATGTGGAACCCAAGAAAAAGTGGTACCCCAAAGCAACGCGGAACACCATTTTGAAGGACATCCTTGGAGATGAAAAGTGGTTCGAAATCTTCCGGGAAAAATACGAAGAAATCAGGCCATATCTTCCCTTTGGGCTGCCTAAAATGGACATTAACACCGACCCATTTGCTCGGGGAATGTTGAATAACATGACGCTGAACTCACTCGCCTCGTACGTCGGCAGTCATATGAGCGACAGCGACATAGATGAGCTTACCGAAAAACTGAACAAAGCCCACGATTAATCCGATAAAACATATCGTAAAACAGGAGCTGACCGGCGTTACCGTCCGGTCGGCTCCTGTTTATTGCATTTTTCACGCGATCAGCCATGGTGCGCCCTAATGATACGCTGCGTCGGCACTGTCCGGGTTTGGACGCCAGCCTTCCATAAGTTCATCGTTCTCCATGATAAACGGGCGCGCCGTGCTCTGTCCCCAGGAGACATCGTACTTGCCCATGAGATAATCGCTCAGTTCCGTGCGATCAGCAAAACGCAGCAGCCGGTACGGCTCCTGAAAGGCCACCTTTTCCACGAAATAAAGGGTCCCGTCATCCGCCGTCAGAAGCACCCCGACATGCCCGACAAACAGGATGGATTCCTCCTCGGTAGGCTTATCGTGGAAGAACACCGTGATGAGGCGGATTCTTTCGTTCTCCCGGAACGAAATACCCCTGGATTTCCATTCCTCCTGCACAGCCTGAACATGACGCTGAACATCCGTGGTGTCCTCCGCCCTCATGGCGGAATACAGGGCGCGAAAATCGGTCAGACTGCTTCCCCCCAGCGCCTCCGGGTCAGTCCGCAGTGTTTCCTCGTCCATGAACAGCACATCTTCGCCCGCAGCATCCACAGGGGTGCTGTCTCCTGCGGACAGGAAATCACCGAACAGTTCCATTGCGGTTATCCGGCAGTTATAGCCCGGAAAATTGCCGTTCTTTGCCATCCACGCATCCTGCATCTCATATGGGTCATATTTTGTGTCCAGCGGTTTTGCCTTTTCAAAACCCGCCGTCAGCCATTCCTCCCGCACGCTTTCATTGAAGCTGTCTACACGGTTGAAGAAGCCCTGAATGCGGTTTCCTGACACCCCGGCGCCGGAAAGCATATCTTCCAGAAGCTTCTGTGATACGCTGTCGTTGAGGTTCGTGTACTCGATTTTATCCAATGCCGGACGCTCATCCGGCGAATCCGTATCCGCGCCGCAGCCCGCGAATGCGGAAGCGATAAGAATAGCACATATTGCCAGCATGATCTGCCGAAATGATTTCATAATCTGCTCCATCCTTTCACAAAGCCTATTATACCACCCAGGCATAAAATCTATGCTAAGGGAGAGGCCTTTGGGGCGATTGGAACAGCGAAAGGCTGGCTTTTACTACCCGGCTGACAAAACGGATCATTTCCTCTTTGCTGTACTTGTCGTAACCCTCCACGACGACGTGCATCAAACCGTTTGACAGATGGGTATACATCATTTCCAGTTCTGTCTCACTGGCTCCGGGCAGCTCTTTCCGCCAGTAGGCAATGCTGCCCTTCTTGGCCAAGGCAATCATCCGCATGAGAACCGTGGAGTTTGTATTCCCCAGAATCAGAACCCGGCAGGCTGCCTGATTCTGATCGACCATATCGTAGATGGCTTCGATCAGAGCCGTCACATCAAGCGAATTGACATAGCGAAGGGAGTTCTCAAATGTATCGATGAGTTCATTCTCAATGCGCTCCATCAGGGCAAAGCAATCGCTGTAATGGGCATAGAAGGTGGCACGGTTAAGCTGCGCCAGCGCACAAACCTCTTTCACCGTAATTCTGTTTACAGGTTTTTCCTTCAGCAACTTCAGAAAAGACTGCTTGAGCACCATTTGCGTATAGCGTTTCCTTGCATCCATCTTCTCCATATAGAGCCCCTCCAAAAAAGTTTACAAAGATTATCAACACTTCAACAGACAGTGTTGCTTTTCTTTCGGCCGCATGGCAAGTGCTGATTGTTTCTGTCTTTCCCCTCAAGTATGCTGTACTTGTGAAAGATAATCAACACTTGTGTGCTTATTTGAGAGGAGGCTTTTTGAATGTTTGATAAATATCTTGTTACAGGCGCTACCGGCTTCCTCGGCAGGGCTGTTGCGGAGGAGATAGTACGCCGCAAGGCGCAGGTGCATGCGCTTGTGCTGCATGATGACCCCTATATCAATTTGCTCCCCAAAGAAGTCCACACCGTCATCGGTGATGTGTGTGCGGAAAACTCGCTGACAGACTTCTTCGCGGATGCCGACGGCCGTACCTGTGTGATTCACTGTGCTGGTATCGTCTCCGTCGCGTCCAGACCCGGTTCGAGGCTCTATCAGGTCAATGTGGGTGGGACATGGAGAGTTCTCCGGCAATGTATGGAGCATGATGTGGGCAAAATGGTCTATGTCAGTTCCGTCCATGCCATACCGGAAAGGCCGAAGGGCTGCATCATTACGGAGGATTGCGAATTCTCTCCGGGGCTTGTGGACGGAGATTACGCCAAGAGCAAGGCAACTGCAACAGAGTTGGTCTTCGCTGCAGCGGAACGCGGGTTGAATGCCAGCATTGTATTCCCCTCCGGCATCATCGGGCCGGGTGACATACAGGGAGGGAGCTTTACCTCGATGGCAAAATCCTTTCTTGCCGGGAAGCTGCCTTTAGCCGTTCGCGGCGGATATGACTTTGTGGATGTGCGGGATGTGGCAAATGGCCTTCTCGCCTGTTCCGAAAGCGGAGAGCTCGGTAAAGGCTACATTTTGTCCGGCCACCATGTCACCATCCGCAAGATGCTCCAGCTCGTGGGGAAGGCTGCAAAGCTGAAGTATCGCCCCATCTGCCTGCCTCTGGGTCTTGCAAAGCTGGCCGCTCCATACTACGAACGCCGGAGTCTGAAGGATCGAAAGCCTTTGTTTTACACCCCATATTCCGTTTCCGTTCTTGCCTCAAACGGCCGCTTCAGCCATGCTGCTGCGTCGGAACGCTTTGCATATCAGCCGCGCCCGGTGGAGGAGACCTTGCGGGACATGACAGCCTGGCTTTTGGAGCAGAGGAAAAAGGACGAAGTGTGACCTCACATCAACAAAAAGCACCTTGGGCAGGCTGTGCATGCTACTGATATGCTCCGCAATCTCAGTTGTCATCAACACGCATTCCATGATATAATTTAATAAAGGGATTAAAAACTCATGAATGCAGGCATTCACCCATTGTTTCATAATATTTCAGCTCACACTTATGTACCGTTTTTATTGCCCCACTTAAAAGGTTTTGCCGGAAAGGAGCACGATATGAATCGGATCATCACCATCGGCCGTGAATTCGGCAGCGGCGGCCGCGAGCTTGGATACCGAATTGCGGAAAAGCTACAGATTGCCTACTACGATCAGGAGATCATAACAGAGATTGCAAAAAGAACCGCGCTGTCTGAAGATTATATCCGGCAGATTGAGGAAAGGCGCCCAATTATGCATTTTCCCATTCATACCGGACACAGCTTTTATCTGACCTCAGAGCCCTCGTTCTATCCGGAATTCTCCATCTACACAAAGCAGCATGAGCTGCTTCGTGAGCTGTCCTGCAAATCCGACTGCATCATCGTCGGGCGCTGCGCGGACCATATTCTCCGGGAGCAGAAGCCTGTACGTATTTTTGCTTATGCAGATATGGAGAGCAGAATCAAACGCTGTATGGAGCGCCGTCCGAAGGACGAGAATCTAACAGAAGCGCAGATGAAGAAACGAATTACGGAGATCGACCGCAACCGTGCAAAGTATTACGCTTTCTTCAGTGGGCAGAAATGGGGTGCGCGGGAAAACTACGACCTTCTCGTGAATACCTCCGGCGCCGACATCAAAGAGATGTCCTCTGCCCTTTGCGGTTATTTGGAGACCCTGTTTGAATAAACCATTTGCGCTGCAGAACAGCACACCCGGTTTTAAACAATCGGGTGTGCTGTTTTTCATAACAGACTTCATTCTTCTCCTGCTCCTTGTGTTTCTTCGGATATTCGTATATAATGTATTGTGTTAAGTATTATCCATGCGGAGGTGCGGTATGAACGGGATCAAGGGCTATATCTCCATTCGGGAGGCGTCCTACCGTTGGGGCGTGTCAGAGCGGCGGGTCAACCAATATTGCGCCGAGGGGCGGATCCCCGGCGCGTCCCGGTTCGGGCGCTCATGGGCGATCCCGGAAAACGCGGAAAAGCCGTCCGACCCGCGCTTTCAGGAAC
>ERZ825896.1102-NODE-1102-length-32103-cov-5.322610_pt1 | contig 32103 bp, 31 predicted proteins | sample MGYA00519858_ERZ825896 | MGnify/ENA primary metagenome ERZ825896 (study PRJEB31778, sample SAMEA3449214) | human gut metagenome | biome: human gut; feature: human-associated habitat; material: faeces | place: United Kingdom | collected 2010/2012 ...
GACCAGAGCTGTCGCTACATCTTGTAGCGTGCTGTGTTAAGTCGATAAGCATTTTAAAAAATAAAGGAGAGAGGAACATGTATTGTTACAACTGCGGCAAAGAAATCGCGGAAACCGTGAAATTCTGCCCCTATTGCGGAGCAGAACAGAAGCAGCCCCAGCAGTCCCCTCAGTGGCAGCAGCCTCAGCAGCCCGTCCAGCAGCCCCAGCAGCAGGAAACCCAACCGCAGCCCAGCCAGCAGCAACCCGCCCAATGGCAGAACCCCCAGCAGCAGGACACTCAATGGCAGGCTCCTCAGCAGCCCACCCAGTGGCAGAACCCTCCGGCGGCGAATAACAGCGGAAAAAACAATTCCTGGCAGTCCAGACTTCCCATCATTCTGGCAGCCGTCGCCCTTGTGGTCGTAGTTCTGCTTGCAGTGCGCGCGTTCCATAACCGCACCGATGCCCAGAACGAGCTGAAAGCGATCGCGACTACAGAACCTGCCGCTACCGAAGCCGCCCCCACCGAAAAAGTCACGTACACCGAGCCTCCCGCCCCGACGGAAACAGAGGCCCTCACGGACGGCTGGCACACCATAAGCGGAAAGCGCTATTACATTCAGGATGGCGAAAAGTATGTAGATCTTCAGGAAATCGACAACGCGCTGTACTACTTCGACGAAGACGGCGCACTGGCTGAGAATGAAGACGTGGACTATTATGGGACTACTTTACATGCAGGCCGCGATGGTATCATAGGAGGAATTACTATTGATGAAATTGGGGGAGAATGGTCAGATGAGTACTACCATTACGGGAATAACGGACGTAGTTCTGTTCTGGAATTATCCTTTGAAGTAGAAGACTGCGATTCCTTCCGGTTCTATCTGGAGGCAGGCGGCTTGCATGGTGCAAAGGTGAATGGAAAGTGGAAAATCTATGTCAGGCACAACGGCAACTGGGAATTTGTACAGGATATCAATTACACAGAGCCAAATGGATATTTTGACATAAAACTCGACGGTTACAAGAACTTTGATGCCATTACTGCTTGCCCGATGGTGCAGGGCAACGCCACCTACTCCGCGGTTTTCTACCTGCAAAACGTACATTGCGTACTGTAATCGTGATCCGGCCGCAAGAAGACAAAAAAATACCGCCGGGGCAATTGCCCCGGCGGTAACTCTTTTCAGTATCATACTGAACTCCAATTAAAATCTTTAAAAAAGATTTTAATTGCCCGAAGGGCATGGAGTTCATATGAGACTTGTTTTGTGATTTCTTTCCTTATAAATCACAAAACAGGCAGCGCCGTCAGGCGATGCCTTCCTGATTAAAATCAAAGATTTTAATCAGGAAATAGTATCAGGCGCTGCGGAACCGGGCGAGGAAATCCTTTGTTTCCTGCTTCTGCGGGTTTCCAAACACTTCGGAGGGTACGCCTTCCTCGCAGATGACGCCCTGACTCATAAACACCACATGATTGCTCACGTCCCGGGCGAAGGCCATCTCGTGGGTCACCACCAGCATGGTCATCCCTTCCCGCGCAAGAGACCGCATGACGTTCAGCACCTCGCCCACCATCTCCGGGTCCAGCGCGGAGGTGGGTTCGTCGAACAGCAGTACCTCCGGGTCCATAGCCAGCGCCCGGGCAATGGCTACCCGCTGCTTCTGGCCGCCGGAGATCTGCCGGGGCTTGGCGTTGATGTAGGGCGCCATGCCCACCTTTTCCAGATAGGTCATCGCGTGAGCCCGGGCTTCCTCCCGGCTCCGCTTCAGCACCTTCACCTGACCGACCATGCAGTTTTCCAGCACCGTCATATTGTTGAACAGATTGAAGGACTGAAACACCATACCCACATGGGCGCGGTAGGCCGGCGCGTTGACGCCCCGCCCGGCCACGTTCTTGCCGTGGTAGCAGACCTCGCCGGAGGTGGGCGTTTCCAGCAGGTTGATGCACCGAAGCAGCGTGCTTTTTCCGGAGCCGGAAGCGCCGATGATGGAGGTCACGTCGCCTTTGGCTACGGTAAAGTCAATGTCCCGGAGCACCTCGTGGCTTCCAAAAGACTTGGAAAGGTGGTTGACCTGTAAAATCACGTCTTCCATATTAATATTCTCCTTTCGGTCTTCCGGAACCAAACTCGCCGCTGCGCTCATCGAAGGGCGTCTTGCGGCTGGGGTGGGAATAGGTGCCGGCGCTCATGGCCAAAGAGTCCGTACTGACCAGCTCGTAATTGTCGCTGCCGTCCAGCCGCTTTTCCAGCAGGCGCAGCAGGAAAGACGCCGCCAGCGTCAGCATCAGATACCCCGCCATCTCGATCACGGCTGAGGGAAAATACAGCAGATTGACGCCCACAATGTTCCGATGGGTGGCAAAAAACTCCACGAAGCCGATAACGAACATCACGGAGGTGTCCTTGATGTTGATAATAAAGTTGTTGCCGATCTGGGGGATGATGTTCCGCAGCGCCTGGGGCATGATGACGTTCACCATGGTCTGCACATGGGTCATGCCGATGGCCTTCGCACCCTCGGTCTGGCCGGGGTCAATGGAAATAATGCCGCCCCGGACGGATTCGGCCATGTACGCGCCGGTGTTGATGGACACCACGATGATGGCTGCCACCCAGATGCCGCCCATTCCCTTGAAGGCCACCGCGCCGTCGGTGAAGTAGGGCAGGCCGTAGAAGATGAACACCGCCTGTAAGACCATGGGCGTTCCCCGGAACACCTCCACATAAATGCGGATCACCGCCCGCAGCAGCTTCAGAAAGAAGCGCTTGACCGGCGGATCCTGCCGGGTATAGGGAATGGTGTTGAGAATGCCGCACAGCAGGCCGATCACGCAGCCGATCAGGGTCGCGACCACCGCCAGAACCAGCGTGTTCCGGATGCCGGTAAAATAAGCGCCGGAGTACGTCTCCCACAGCTTCCCGATGTCGGTCGTGAGTTTTGCAAGCTTATCCATGAGGCACCTCAGATCGCGGGCTGAACGGCAATCGCCTCGTTCATGATCTGGTTCATGTCCTCCACGGTCATTCCGCTGAGGACCGCATTCATGGCGTCCAGCAGGGTGGTGTTGCCCTTGACCACGGAGATGCCGATGTTGATCTCACCGGCGTCTACCTGAAAATTGTCCTCGCTGCCGGAGAAGTCCAGAATCACCAGATTGTCGTAGGTGGCGCAGGCGCCCATAGCGGTGGGCATATCGGTGCAGATGTAATCCACAGTGCCGGAGGTGACGGCCATGACCATGGCGGGAGCCGTTTCGGAAGCGGGCATCAGCTGCGCGCCTTCGATCTGGGGCAGGCAGGTGTCATACCAGATGGTGCCGGTCTGAGCGGTGCAGGAGCCGGAAAGCTGGGAAATGCCGGTGGCGGAGGCCAAGGGGCTATCCTTCCGGGTGACGCAGACGATGGAAGCGTAGAAGTAAGGGCCTGCCATGTCCACTTCCTGAAGCCGCGTCTCGGTCATGGACTGACCGGCAATGACGGCGTCCAGCTGACCGGCGTTCAGCGCGGGAACCAGACCGTCCCAGCCGATGGCCATAATCTCCAGCTCCCAGCCGTTGGCCTCGCAGATCTTCTTGGCGATCATGACATCATAGCCGTTGGCATAAGCGCCGGGGTTGTTGGCGATGGGAACAGCGCCGTTGGAGTCGTCCATCTGGGTCCAGTTGTAGGGGGCGTAGGCACACTCCATGCCCACGGTGAGCACGCCGTCCTCCACGCCGGAGAGAACCACGGAATTGTCCGCGGTTGGCGCGGCGGAAGCGGCAGGGGCGTCGGAAGCAGAGCTTCCACAGGCGGTCATGGACAGGACCATGAGCAGGGACAGGATAGCGGATACGAACTTCTTCATTTTGGGATCGACCTTTCTTTTTTGCATTAAAAAATGAACCGCTTTGGAAAGCGGTCCATGGAAATGCGGAGACCCCACAAAAAGAAAGGAGTGATCCGAACAGCCAATGATAGCGCTTCACAAAGATTTTTTGTGACAGTCCGGCAGATGTTCTCTGACGACCCAGTATGAAAAACCCGGGCAGATTTCCCACACTTCGGCGGTGATCCCTTTCTCCTTCGGCGGCTGCACGACCTTGCCGGAGGGTACTGATGAGTACCGCGCCTCTATCAAGCGATTCAATTTTGAGTGTATCCTAGCATCGCGGTTTCCGGTTGTCAATAGCTTTTTCGGTGCATCCGCGTTTTTTGTATAATCTTCCAAATCAGAAGCGAACCCTACCATTCCATTTCGGCGAATCCGGCACATGTCGCCCATCTGTGCGCGAATCCCGGCTTGACATTTGCCCCTTCTCCCGGTAAACTGGTTCTATCAAATATACGGAGGAAACAGCGATGGATCACAGGGAATTGGCGGCAGAACTCTTTTTATCCGACTGCAACTGCGCTCAGGCGGTGCTGGAAGCCTTCAGCGACGTAACGGGGCTTGAAAAGAGCTTCGCGGCGAAGCTCGCCTCCTCCTTCGGCGGCGGCATGGGGCGGATGCGGGAGGTCTGCGGTGCGGTCAGCGGGATGCTGATGGTGGCGGGGCTTCTGTACGGCTATGACGACCCCGGCGAGAACGACGTAAACAAAAAAGCCCATTACCGGCTGGTGCAGAACCTTGCGGGGCAGTTCCGGGAGAAGATTGGCAGCATTATCTGTCGGGAAATTCTGAGCAACCCGCCCTCCGACCCCAACCCCACGCCCCGCACGGCGGAATTTTACAAGACCCGCCCCTGCGCCCATATGGTCATGACTGCGGCGGGCATTCTGGACGATTACATTGCGGAGCACCCGGTCACGGAGCAGTAGCTATGAACGACTTTATCTACAATCAGCACGACATTCCCAAAGAGCAGTACCGCTACGGCCTGCGTGCCTCGGCGGACGTGGGATGCGGATGGGTCGCTACCTGGAATGCCCTGCAAATTCTGGGGTACAAAACGGACATCCCGGCGCTGATCCGCTACTACGAATGGCAACTGCCCCTGATCCACGGCAACACCGGCACCTCCTTCTGGGGGCCTGCGGTGTGCTTCCGGAAGTGGGGCTTTCCCGTGAAGATCGTCGTGGACACCAAACGCTTCGACGAGGCGGCAAAAAACGCGGACGCCTGCATCCTGTTCTACCACTGGCGGAGCAAGTGCCGCCTGGGCGCCCATTTCGCAGCGCTGCACCACACGGAGAAGGGCTTCGTCGGCTACAACACCTACCACAACTCCACCAGCGCGGACAATTACGGCGGCAGCCTCGCAGACTTTCTCCGCAAGCGCAAATATTTCGGCGCTGTCCTGATCGCCATTAACCGGAAACCCGCAGAATCGCCTTGCCAAAACGTAGAAAATGGCAGTGAAAATTTGTGAACATTCCACAGTTCACCCCGAACGTCCCATGGGACTTCCCTTTTCCCGGAAATCCGCCGCTTGCATTCAGCGGGAAAGTGTGATATTCTTATAAAAAGGAGATGAGCCGAATGACTGTCCGGGAATCGGGTGAAATGTATCTTGAGGCTATACTGGTTTTGGCGAAGAAAAGCGGGTATGTCCGCTCCATTGACGTCAGCGAATATCTGGGGTATTCCAAGCCCAGCGTTTCCCGCGCGATGGGCATTCTCCGGGAGGGCGGGTATATCCTCATGGAAAAAGACGGCGCGATCACGCTGACGGATTCCGGGAAAAAGCTGGCGGAAACCATCTACGAGCGCCACACGGTGCTCTCGGAGCTGCTGATCCGTCTGGGTGTGGACGAAAAGACCGCCACCGACGATGCGTGCCGGATCGAGCACGTCATCAGCGACGAGTCGTTCCAAGCCATCAAGCAGTACTATTACCAGCACAAAAAGTAAAAAATTCAGGCGGCGCTTGAAAGCGCCGCCTGAACGTTCCTATGGGGTCTGCCATGTCAGCCCAGCAGTTCCTCGATCTCTGCCTTCGGCATGTAGCCGATGGCCTTGTTCATGACCTCGCCGTGTTCCACGACCACCAGCGTGGGGATGCTGGCGACGCCAAATTCCATGGCAAGCTCCACTTCCTCGTCCACGTTGATCTTGCCCACGGCGATATCCTCCCGCTCCTGGGCGATCTCCTCCACAATGGGGCCGACCATCCGGCACGGGCCGCACCATGGCGCCCAGAAATCCAGCAGCACGGGCTTATCGCTTTTTTTCACCAGCTCGTCGTAATTGGCCTTCGTAATGTGCATGACGGACATAACAATTCCTCCTTGGTATTTTTCTGTGCCTATAGTATACCCTAATTTTGAAAAAAGCGCAAGGGGCGCGTCGAGCGTGCGGACAATTTGACATTTCGCCGCCCATCTGCTATGATACCCTGAAAGAAACGGGAGGACACCAATATGAGCAAATGTGAATCCTGCGGCGGATGCAGCGGCGGCTGTTCCGGGTGCGGTCTGGAGTTGGAGCTTACGGAAGAAGAGATCAGCTTTCTGCACCGGCTGGGAGAGTGCGCCTTTCTGCCGGTGATTCAGGAAAAGGAAGCGCCGGTTTTCCCGGAGGAGCCGGGAAAAGAGCTTCTGCTGCAAATTCTGGAGAAAAAGGGCCTGATTTCCCTTGACTATGACAAGCCCCTGAAAGATTACCATACCCCCGCCTATGACGCCAGCCCCGTCCGGGGCAGCATGGCGCTGACCAAGCGGGGACAGGACGTTCTGGAGCTGATGGAATATCAGGGCGTCCGCTGACCATCCGGCGGCGTTTGCCGAAAAAAAGAGACATAGAGAAGTGTTATTTATGAACAACAATGAATACCGCGTGGGCGTCAACCGTGGATTGCCTGTGGGGATGGGATATTTTTCGGTGAGCTTCGGTTTCGGCGCCATGGCCGTGTCGCAGGGCTTGAAAACGCTGGACGCAGTGCTGATCTCCGCCACGAATCTGACCAGCGCGGGGCAGTTCGCGGGGCTGACCCTCATCGTCGCCGCCGCCACGCTGTGGGAAATGGTGCTGACGCAGCTGGTCATCAACAGTCGCTACGCCCTGATGAGTCTGGCGCTGAGCCAGCGGATGGGCGAGAAGATCGGTCTGCTGCCCCGGCTGCTGATCGCGTTTTTCAATACGGACGAAATTTTCGCCCTCGCCATGGCGCGGGAAGCACCCCTGACGGTGCCGTTCCTGCTGGGGCTGGGAACGCTGCCCTTTATCGGCTGGACGCTGGGGACGCTGTGCGGCGCACTGGCCGGGTCGATCCTGCCGCTCTCCATCCGGACGGCGCTGGGGGTCATGCTCTACGGCATGTTCGTCGCCATCGTGGTGCCCCCCGCGAAGAAGAACCGGGACATTTTTGTCGCGGTGGTGCTGGCGCTGATCTTCAGCAGCCTGTTTTCCTGGACGCCGGGACTGAAAACCGTTTCCCCGGGACTGTCCATCGTGGTCTGCACCGTGGCAGCCGCCGCCATCTGCGCCGCGCTGTTCCCGGTGAAGGAAGAGAGGGAAGCGGCATGAACATGTATCTGTACATCCTCGCCATGGCGCTGACAACCTACCTCATCCGCGTCCTGCCCATGACGATCTTCCGCAAGCCCATTAAGAGCCGTTTTTTGCGCTCGTTTTTGTACTACGTTCCCTATTGCTGCCTGACGGCCATGACGTTCCCCTCCATCCTCAGCAGCACCGCTTCTATCTTAAGCGGCGCGGCGGCGCTGGTGGTAGCGGTGATTCTGGCCTACCGGGGCAAGAGTCTGATCGTGGTTGCCTTAAGCAGCAGCGCCGCGGTGCTGGTGGTGGAATGGGCGATGAGCCATTTGTAAAATAACTGTGTATTCCTCCGCTTCGCCTTGACGAGCGGAGGAATCTTTGTTATAATGCGCCGTGAAGAGGGAGTGGTCGGCGCGCAGCGCGGGACTGAATCGACATACTGGTGAGGCCCCGGTTCAGCCTGAAATGACGAGACTTTTGCAGGCCGGCACAGTCTCTTCGCGTCTTCTGTGCTGCCCTGTATTCGGTACGGAGGATTTTTTTATGGGAATCGGAGAACTGTTCTTGCTGGCGGTGGGACTGAGCATGGACGCCTTCGCAGTGTCCGTATGCAAGGGCCTTGCCATGAAAAAGGCAACGCTGAAGGCGGAAGCGACCTGCGGACTCTGGTTCGGCGGCTTCCAGATGCTGATGCCCGTGACCGGCTTTTTCCTTGGCTCGCTGTTTGCCGAAGCTATTGAAGCGTTCGACCACTGGGTCGCCTTCGGTCTGCTGGTCATCATCGGCATCAACATGCTGAAGGAAGCGCTGGAGAAGGAAGACGAATCCGGCGACGACCCGGAAAAGGACGCCGACCTGTCCGTCAAGACCATGTTTCTCATGGCCGTGGCGACTTCCATAGACGCGCTGGCCGTCGGCATTTCCCTTGCCATGGTCGGCAGCGTGAACATCTGGCTGGCGGCGGCGTTTATCGGCATCTGCACCTGCCTGTTGTCCGCTCTGGGCGTGAAGATCGGCAACGTGTTCGGCAGCCGGTATGAGAAAAAGGCCGAGTTTGCCGGCGGCGTCATTCTGATTCTGCTGGGCGTGAAGATCCTGCTGGAGCATCTGGGGGTTCTGGCGTGAAGCGCACAAAGCGCCGCATGACGCTGTGTACTGTGCTTCTGCTTTGCAATCTGGTCTTTATCTGGGGCAATTCCCTGCTCCCGGCGGAAGTCTCCGGACAGATCAGCGGCACGCTGAAGGCGCTGCTGGACGGCGTGTTCACCCCCGGCGAAGCGGTTCCCTCCGGCGACGGCCTGCTGCGGAAATTTGCCCACTTTGCCGAGTTCGGCGCGTTGGGACTGCTGCTTGGGTGGCTGTTCGGGATGCTGGGGAAAAAGCGGCTTCCGGCGTTCGCCCTGGGCGTGGCCGCTGCCTGCATCGACGAGACCATCCAGGCCTTCATCCCCGGCCGCAGCCCCGGCATCCGGGACGTGTGCATTGACAGCTGCGGCGCGGCCGCCGGTATGCTCCTGCTGTTTTTGGGGCATGCTTATTGGAAGAGACGATTTACCCGAAATAATTTCAGGAGGAAATGAAACATGAAAAAAGTTTTAACTGCAATTCTGGCGGCAGCCATGGCGCTGTCCCTGCTTTCCGGCTGTGCCGGATCCAAGCCCACGGAAACCACCTCCCCCGATCAGGTGGAGGGAACCATGGAGGAGCTGCTGAACGAAATCGTTGCCCAGCAGCCGGTGGAGTTCGACGGCGGCGTCGAGACCATCGACCTCACCGACACCAGCGAGGAAGGGCAGTGGGCCATCAAGAGCAGCACCGGTCTGGATAACGCCGGCGTGCTGACGGAGGCCGCGGTGTTCGAGCCGATGATCGGCTCCATCGCCTTTTCCATGGTCATGGTGCGGGTCGCGCCGGGCGAGGACATCAAGTCCGTCGCCGAAGCCATGAAGTCCGGCATCAACCCCCGCAAGTGGGTCTGCGTGGAAGCGGACGACATGCTGGTCACCGGCTACCGTGACGTGGTGATGCTCATTATGCTGGACACCAGCTACGACCTCACCGCCCAGTCCTTTGTGGACGCCTTCGGCAAGGTCGTCGGCGAACCCGAATTTGTGATTTAACAAAAATGGCAGCGATTCCATCGCTGCCATTTTTATAAGAGTTCTCAGGAGCGAACACGCCTATGGTTTTTTCAAGCATTCCCTTCCTATATTATTTCCTCCCGGCGGTGCTGGCGGTGTATTTTCTCACGCCCCGGAAGGGGAAAAACGCCGTTCTGCTCCTTGCCAGCCTGATTTTTTACGGCTGGGGGGAGCTGCGGCTGCTGCCCTTGATGGCGTTCACCATCCTGCTGTGCTACGTCTGCGGCCTGGGCATCGAACGCTCCCGGAAGCGGAAAAAACTCTGGCTGCTGGCGTCCATCGTCATCAGCGTGGGGCTGCTGGGGGTTTTCAAGTACGCGGACTTCTTCATCGGCAGTCTGAACGCCGTCACCGGCCTGAAAATTCCGCTGCTTCATCTTGCGCTGCCCGTCGGCATCAGCTTTTACACCTTCCAGTGCCTGAGCTACACCATCGACGTCTATCGCGGCAGCGTCCCGGCACAGAAGAACCTCATCAATTTCGGCGCGTATGTCGCCCTGTTCCCCCAGCTGATTGCAGGCCCCATCGTCCGCTATGCAGACATCGCCCGGGAGCTGGAGCACCGGGAGCACAGCTGGGAAAACGCGGCGGTGGGTCTGCGGCGGTTTCTGGTGGGGCTGGGGAAAAAGGTCATCCTTGCGGATAACTTTGCCCTGCTGATCCGGCTGTTCCGACAGAGCGGCGAAAAATCCGTCCTGTTTTACTGGATGTACGCTGTGGCCTTTGCCCTGAACATTTACTTCGACTTTTCCGGCTATTCCGACATGGCCATCGGCCTGGGGCGGGTGCTGGGGTTCCATTTTGTGGAGAATTTCAACTACCCCTACCTCTCCAGAAGCGTCACGGAGTTCTGGCGGCGGTGGCATATCAGCCTTGGCAGCTGGTTCCGGGACTATGTATATATCCCCATGGGCGGCAGCCGGGTCAGCCGCTGGCGGTGGGTTCTGAACATCCTCACCGTGTGGATGCTTACGGGGCTGTGGCACGGCGCGGCGTGGAATTTCGTGCTGTGGGGGCTGCTGTTTGCCGCGCTGCTGCTGGCGGAAAAGTGGATTCCCGTCCTGCAAAGGCTGCCGGGCGTCCTGCGCCATGGGTATGTGCTGCTGGCGGTGGTTCTCAGCTTTGTGCTGTTCAACGCGGACAGTCTTGCCCAGGCGGGGCAGGATTTTGCCGGACTGTTCGGCTTCGGCAGCCTGAGCCTGACCTCCGCCGAGACGCTGTATTATCTCAAAAGCTACGCCGTCCTGTTCGCGCTGGGCATTCTCGGCTCCACGCCGGTGGTGAAAAACGCGGCGCGGCGCATGGACGGGACGAAGGCGGGCGCTGTGCTGGAGGCCGCGGCAATGCTGGCGCTGCTGATCGTCTGCACGGCCTATCTGGTGGACGGCTCCTTCAGCCCGTTCCTGTATTTCCGGTTTTAAGGGGGCGAAGGTATGAAGAATCGAATTTGCGCAATCATTGTTGCGGCTGTCTGGGCGGTGCTGGCTGCGTGGGCATGGCTGGCGCCCAATCGGGACATTTCCGTCGCGGAGCGTCGCCAGCTGGCGCAGAAGCCTGCCATTCAGACAAAGACGCTGCTGGACGGCAGCTTCATGACGGATTTTGAGGACGCCAGTCTGGATCAGTTCCCCCTGCGGGATACTTTCCGCGAGGCGAAATCCCTGTTCCACCGCTTCGTCCTGCGGCAAAGCGACAAAAGCGGCATTTATATCTCCCAAGGCTATGCTGCGGCACAGGAATATCCCCTGAGCGAAGCCTCGGTCAACCACGCGCTGGAGCGGTTCAGCAGCGTATACGAAACCTATCTTTCCTCCACCGATTCCCAAATTTACCTTGCCATCGTCCCGGACAAAGGATTCTATCTGGCACAGTCCGCCGGGCAGCTGTCCCTGGACTATGACCGGCTCTTTGCCATGGTGGAGGGCGGGATGCCGTGGGCGGCTCCCGTGAGTCTGACGGACAGCCTGTCCATTCAGGACTATTACCGCACCGATACCCATTGGCGGCAGGAACGTCTGCTCCCGGCGGCGCAGACGCTGTGTCAGGCGCTGGGGGTGTCTTCTCCCCGGCAGGAGGATTACACCGTCACCCCGCTGGAAAAGCCCTTCTACGGCGTGTACTACGGTCAGGCAGCGCTGCCCATGCAGCCGGATACCCTGTACCTGCTGAAAAGCGACCTGCTGGGCGACTGCCGGGTGTACGACTACGAAACGGGAGAAACCGCCGCTGTCTACGACATGACCAAGCTGGACAGCAGAGATCTGTACGACGTGTATCTCTCCGGTGCCCGGAGTCTGCTGACCATCGAAAACCCCAACGCGGCCACCGGCCGGGAGCTGATCGTATTCCGGGATTCCTTCGGAAGCAGCCTCGTTCCGCTGCTGGTAAACGACTACGCCAAGGTGACGCTGGTAGACCTTCGGTACATCCGAAGCGACTATCTGGGCAGGTTCCTGGACTTCCACGGTCAGGACGTGCTGTTTCTCTACAGCACGCTGCTGCTGAACAACAGCGCGGCAATCAAATAAAGCATCAAGGGCGCTCCGATGAAAGCGGAGCGCCCTTGATGCAAAAAAAGTCCACTGTAATCTTACGACTACAGTGGACCTGGCAGAGGATGAGGGATTCGAACCCCCGCAAACGGAGTCAGAGTCCGGTGTGCTACCGTTACACAAATCCTCTATATAATACCTGGTGGAGACAACAGGACTCGAACCTGTGACCTCATGCGTGTGAAGCATGCGCTCTAACCAGCTGAGCTATGCCTCCATACCGAAGCAGAGCTTATTATACCACGTTTTTCCGGAAAGTCAACCACTTTTTCCGGAATTTCCTTTTTTCTTTTTTGCGCCCCGCCCTGAAAAGGACGGGGCGCATGAGGCTTGTTTACCTGTATGGCTGCACGTATCGTTCATGGCTCAGACTTTGTGGTCGCGCGTGGGCACCGGAGACAAGGCCGAGCATGGCGTAGATCGTAACCACCGAAGAACCGCCGTAGCTGATCAACGGCAGGGTCAGACCGATAACGGGCATAACGCCGATGCACATGCCGGTGTTGATCATCACCTGGAACATCAGCGCCGACGCGGCGCCGTAGCATACCAGCCGGCGCATATAGTCCTGGCAGTGTATGCCCACATAGATGCACCGGGCGATGATGGCCATTTCCATAATCATGATCGCAAGGCACCCCACGAAGCCCAGCTCCTCGCCCATGGACGAGAAAATATAGTCCGTGTGCCCGGCGAACAGGCTGCCGCTCTGGGTACGGTTGCCGTTGAACAGTCCCTGTCCCGTCAGGCCGCCGCCGGTGAGGGAGCGCAGGTTCATCATGGAGTGATAGCGCTCGTTGATGCCCATGGGGTCGATGGTGTCGTCAACCAGAATCAGAAACCGGTTCTGCTGGTACTCGCCCAGGAACTGCCACAGGATCGGGAACGCCGCCACGATCAGGCCGATGGCCAGGACGAACCACCACAGGCTGACGCCGCCGCCGAAGGCCATGCCGATGAAGATAAACACGAAGATCAGGGAAACGCCCGCGTCGCCGGACAGCACCATGTTCAGTCCCACCAGCAGTCCCAGATGAAGGCACATGTGCATGACGGACGGCAGACTGGATATCCGGTTCTGGTGCGCCGACATGACCGACGCCATAATAACGACATAGGTGATCTTACAGATCTCGGCGGGCTGAACGCTGATGAAGCCCAGGTCGATCCAGCTTCGGTTACCGGAGCCGTGGTCGGTACCCAAGGGGCTTATCAGCATGAGAAGCAGCGCACAGTTGAAAGCCACCATCACCATCCGGTGTTCCGAGAGAAAGTCCAGATCGATGGAGGACACCAGCGCGTACATCATGACGCCCAGACCGGTAGCCGCCAGCTGAATGATAATATATTTGAGATTGCCGCCAAACTTGTCGGCGGAAGTGGCGCTGGCAATGAAAACGCAGCCAAAACCGGACACGATCAGGCACAGGATCAGCAGAAATATGTCGCCTTTTTTCCAGAAGTCCTTTAATTCATCCAAAAACCGGCTCAAGCAACCGCCTCCTTTCCGCTATGGTTTTTCATTATACCATTCTTCCGGGGAAAAGTAAATAGACGAAATGTGAACGTGCCTTTAACATTGCCGTGGGGCGGGCGGGGTATAGGGGCCTTCCAAAACGGGCAGAATCCATAAAACCCGGCAAAAAAAATGTTATGTCTGATATTACATCCGGTTTTACTTGACAAAACGGGAAAATAGTATTATTCTAAATAGGAATCTGCAAGAATTGGAAACGTTTCAATTTTCCGAAACTGCCGTTTTTCCACCGCCGCAGGGGTGTCTTCCCCCGGAGTTCTTCCGGAGTACCCACGCTCAGACGGATACCGGCAAAAAGTTTCCTGTTTGCCGTTTTCGGGGCGGTTTCAACTGGACATGCTGATCGGAATATGATATACTATCAAAAGTCTGTCTAGAGGGAACCGTATCAATAAGCCATGGCGGCGCACCCGCTTTAAGAATGGAGAGCTAACATGAACAACAACTGTCTGAACATCCTGAAATGGACGGAGGCACAGCTCAAGTACACCTACGACGTTTCTTTGCAGGAGGCAACCCCTCAGGAGCTGCATGAAGCGCTGGGTCAGGCTGTTATGATGGCCATTTCCGACGATTGGAGCCATTCCAAGAAGACCCGTATGCCCAATCGTAAGGCCTACTACATCTCCGCCGAGTACCTGATCGGCCGTCTGGTGTATTCCAACCTGTTCAACCTGGGCATTCTGGACGAGATGAAGGAGCTGTTTGCCGAGCACGGGGTTGACCTGGCGATTCTCGAGGACATCGAGGACGACGCTCTGGGCAACGGCGGTCTTGGCCGTTTGGCGGCCTGCTTCCTGGACAGCGCTGCTTCCACCGATATTCCCCTGTCCGGCTACGGCCTGCGCTACAAGTTCGGTCTGTTCAAGCAGAGCTTTGACGCCGACGGCAGTCAGGTGGAGAACGCCGACGACTGGACGAAGTTCGGCGACCCCTGGTCCTTCCGCCGCTATAACCACACCGTGAAGGTCAAGTTCCCCGACCATACCGTTCTGGCCGTTCCCTACGACGTTCCCGTCATCGGCTACGGCACCGAGAACGTGGGCACACTGCGCCTGTGGCAGTGCGAGGCCGAGGAGGAGCTGGACTTCAACGCCTTCAACAATCAGGACTATCTGCGGGCGCTGGACGCCAAGAACAAGGCCGAGGACATCACCCGCGTCCTGTACCCCAACGACTCCACCTGGGAGGGCAAGCGCCTGCGCATCAAGCAGCAGTATGTGCTGTCCTCTGCGTCCCTGCAGGATATGCTGCGCACCTTCAAAATTGCCCATGGCGATGATTTGAGCCGCTTTGCCGAGTTCTACGCGGTGCAGCTCAACGACACCCATCCCGCCATGTCCATCCCCGAGCTGATCCGCCTGCTGACGCTGGAGGGCATGAGCTTTGACGACGCCTTCAATGTCGCCCAGAAGACCTTCTCCTACACCAACCACACCGTCATGGGCGAGGCACTGGAAAAGTGGCCGCTGGATCTGATGCGCAGCGTGGTTCCCGAGATCGTGGACATCATCTGCCGCATTGACCAGAAGCTCAAGTGGGAGCATCCGGATCTGTTCATCGTGAAAGACAACACCGCCCACATGGCGAACCTGTCCATTTACGTCGGCTCCTATATCAACGGCGTGGCGGAGATCCACACCCAGATCCTGAAGGACGACTGCTTCAAGGACTGGTACTACGCCTTCCCCGAGCGGTTCCAGAATAAGACCAACGGCATCACCCCCCGCCGCTGGCTGGGTCTGTGCAACCCCGAACTGACCGCCATGCTGCGGGAAAAGGTGGGCGGCGACTTCCTGAAGAACCTCGACCTCATCGGTGAGCTGAAAGATCAGATTTACGACGAGACCATCGTGGAATTCAACGACATCAAGCACCTGAAGAAGGAGCAGCTGTGCGCCGTCATCGCCAAACACGAGGGCGTGACGCTGAACCCCGACTTCATCTTCGACGTGCAGGTCAAGCGTCTGCACGAGTACAAGCGCCAGCTGATGAACATTCTGTCCATTGTGGACATCTACTTCCGCCTGAAGGAGGGCCGTCTGCCGGACTTCCATCCCACGGTTTACCTCTTCGGCGCCAAGTCCGCCCCCGGCTACGCCCGTGCCAAGGCCATCATCCGCTATATCAACCGGGTCGCGAAGATGATCAACAACGACCCCGCCGTGGCCGACAAGCTGAAAGTGGTATTCGTTCAGAACTCCAACTGCTCCTACGCCGAGCATATCGTCCCCGCCGCCGACATTTCCGAGCAGATCTCCCCTGCCGGCACGGAAGCCTCCGGCACCGGCAACATGAAGCTGATGCTCAACGGCGCCGTAACGCTGGGTACGCTGGACGGCGCCAATGTGGAGATCGCGCAGGAGGCCGGCCGGGAGAACGAGTATATCTTCGGCCACACCGTGGATGAGATCAATGCCGCCAAGCCCACCTACCACGCCCGGAGCATTTACGACTCCAACGCCGACCTGCGCCGCGCCATCAACACCCTGGTGGACGGCACCGTGCCCACGGACGACGCCCAGAAGGAGCTGTTCCATTCTCTGCTGGACGGCACCGACTGGCATCAGGCCGACCATTACTTCCTGCTGCTGGACTACGCTTCCTACTTCGACACCAAGCTCCAGGCCAACCGGGACTATGCCGACCGCATTGCCTTCGGCCGCAAGTGCCTGATGAACGTGGCCTCCGCCGCCAAGTTCTCCTCCGACCGCACCATCCGTCAGTACGCCGAGGAGATCTGGCACATCAAGCCCACCGAGTATTAAGATTGATTCAAAACACGCCCGATTCTGCAAAGAACCGGGCGCGTTTTCGTATTCAAAAAAGTCAAAACCTTGCACTGCGCGGCGAATTGTGGTATAGTATGTTCAGACGTGAATCTTGGAGGTGCAGACATGAAAGTTCAATTCATCGGCGCGACCCATGAGGTCACCGGCAGCTGTACGCTGCTGGAGGTGAACGGCCGCTACTATCTGGTGGACTGCGGTATGGAGCAGGGGGAGGACATTTTCCAGAATGTCCCGCTGCCCGTTCCGGCGAATGCCATCGAAGCGGTATTCCTGACCCACGCCCATATCGACCATTCCGGTATGCTCCCCAAGCTGTGCAAGGACGGTTTCCGGGGGCAGATCTACGCCACGGAGGCCACCTGCAATCTATGCCGCATCATGCTGATGGACTCGGCGCACATTCAGGAATCGGAAGCCCAGTGGCGCACCCGCAAGGCCGAGCGCGCCGGGGAACGGGCCGTGGAGCCGGTATACGACACCAACGACGCGGCGGCGGCTCTCCGGCTGCTCCGCCCCTGCCAGTATAACGCCGCCGTCCAGGCCGCGGAGGGCATTATCATCCGCATGACGGACATCGGCCATCTGCTGGGTTCCGCCGCCATCGAAATGTGGCTGACGGAGGGGCAGCAGACCCGGAAGATCGTGTTCAGCGGCGACGTGGGCAACGTCAATCAGCCCCTGCTCCGCGACCCCCAGCCTGTTGCGGAGACGGAATATCTGGTCATTGAGTCCACCTACGGCGACCGCCTGCATCCCAAGGAGCGGGGCGACGTGGTGGGCGAGCTGGCCGCCTGCATCCAGCGGGCGCTGGACCGGGGCGGCAATCTGGTCATCCCCGCCTTTGCCGTGGGGCGGACGCAGGAAATGCTCTACGCCATCCGGGAGATCAAGCAGCGGGGTCTGGTGACGGGACACGACCATTTCCCGGTGTACGTGGACTCTCCCCTGGCCGTGGAGGCGACGGGAATTTTCCTGCAATGCGACCCCACGGACTTTGACGACGAGACCCGGGCCATTCTGAAACAGGGCGTCAACCCCATCTGGTTTGACGGATTGAAGCTGGCCGTCTCCTCCGACGAATCCAAGCTCATCAATACCGACCCCCAGCCCAAGGTCATACTCTCCGCCAGCGGCATGTGCGAGGCGGGCAGAATCCGCCACCATCTGAAACACAACCTGTGGCGCAAGGAATGCGTCATTCTGTTTGTCGGCTATCAGGCGGAGGGGTCTCTCGGCTGGAAGCTGGAAAACGGCGCGAAGTCCGTGAAGCTCTTCGGCGAGGACATCGCGGTAAACGCGGAAATCGCCATGCTCCACGGCACCTCCGGCCACGCAGACAAAGAGGGGCTGCTGAACTGGCTGGCAGGCTTCCGGGAAAAGCCCAAGATGGTGTTTGTGAACCACGGCGACGACGGCAGCTGCAAAGCCTTCTGCGCGACCCTGAAATCCATGGGCTACCACGCCGACGCTCCCTACAGCGGCACGGAATACGACCTGATCACCGGCAAGCTCACGACCTACACCGAGGGCGTGAAGATCGACCGGGCGGCCGTCTTCAAGGGCGCCCAGCGGGCGAAGCAGATTTACGAGGACATGGTCGCGGCTGCGGAAGCGCTTCTCGCGCTGGTCAAGACCCGCCGCGGGAATACCAACAAAGACAACGCCAAGCTTACGGGGCAGATCATCAGTCTGATTGAAAAGTGGAAGAAATAACGCAGCGCCCGGCAGGAGGTTGATTCCTGCCGGGCGTTTTTCGTTTATTTCAGACTGTATTTCACCGCATACGCCTTGTATTCATCGTCAAAATTCTCGTTTTCCATCCGGGCGGAACGGATGGCCTCGTGGGTGTTCATGTTGTGGTGGTGCAGGTCGATGACGCACCCGGCGATGTTGGAGCAGTGGTCGCCCACCCGTTCCAGCGCGGTCAGCAGATCCGACCAGACAAATCCAGACTCAATGCTGCAGCTGCCCTGCTGCATCCGCAGAATGTGGTGGATGCGCATTTTCTCCTTCAGATCGTCAATGACCTGCTCCAGCGGCTCCACCCGGTAGGCTTTTTCCAGATCGTCGTCCCGGAACGCCTGAAAGGTCATGTCCACGATTTCCTCCACAGCCCGCAGCAGAACGGTCAGCTCGTGGCGGGCAGCGTCGGACAGCGCCAGATTCTTGCTTTTCAGTTCTTCGGCGGACTCTACCAGATTCAGAGCGTGGTCTCCGATGCGCTCAAAATCGCTGAGGGCTTTGAGCAGCATGGCGGCCTCGCTGCTGTCGTTTTCGCTGATCTTCAGGGCGCTGAGCTTGACAAGATAGGTGCCAAGGATATCCTCATAATGGTCGGTTTTGCTCTCCCCCTCCCGCACAGCCTGCGCAAGCTCCGGCGTGTAGTTCTGGAGAGCGGCGGCGGCATCCCGCAGGGTCGCGGCGGCCACATCCGCCATTTCATTGGTGACCACACGGCAGCGCTCCAGCGCGATGGAGGGGGTGGCCAGCAGACGCTCGTCCAGTTCGCAGACCGCCTCCGGCTGCTTCCCGTCGGGGACGATTCTGCACACCAGCTTTTCCAGCAGCCCGGCGGCGGGCAGCATCAGGGTTGTGCAGATGACGTTGAAGACCGTGTGGCAGATGGCGATGCCCAGATAAGAAGCGCTTTCTCCCAGAATAGCGGGGGAGAACAGGGCGTCCGCCAGCACAAAGAGGGTCAGGCACACAATGGTGCCGATGATGTTGAACATCAGATGCACCACTGCCGCCCGTCGGGCGTTTTTAGTGGTGCCCACGCTGGACAGCAGCGCGGTGACGCAGGTGCCGATGTTCTGACCCATGATAATGGGAATGGCGGCGGCATAGGTCACGGAGCCGGTGGAGGACAGCGCCTGCAAAATGCCCACGGAGGCCGAGGAGGACTGGATGATTCCGGTGAGCACCGCGCCCACAAGAACGCCCAGAATGGGGTTCGTGAACATCAGGAACATCTGCTGGAATTCCGGCACATTTTTCAGGCTGCTGACCGCGCCGGACATGGTCTCCATGCCGAACATCAGGGTCGCAAACCCCAGAAAGATCATGCCGGTGTCCTTCTTCTTGCCGTCCTTCATGAACATGTAGTACACAATGCCCACCAGCGCAAGAATGGGGGTGAAGGAGCTGGGCTTCAGTAGCCGGACGAAGACGTTCCCGCTTTCAATGCCGCTGAGACTCAATATCCATGCGGTGACGGTGGTGCCAACGTTCGCGCCCATAATGACGTTGATGGCCTGTCCCAGCGTCAGAAGCCCGGAGTTGACAAAGCCGACCACCATGACCGTGGTGGCGGAGGAGGACTGAATGACGCCCGTGACGGCAAGACCCGTCAGGAAGCCCAGCATCCGGTTGGTGGTGAGCTTCCCCAGAAGCACCCGCAAGGAGGAACCCGCCCGCCGTTCCAGCGCGTCTCCCATCAGGTTCATGCCGAACAGGAACAGGCACAACCCGCCGATCATGGTCAGAACGTTGAAAATATCCATGGATTTCGACCTCTCACATCTTAAATTATTTCATATTTCAATTTTATCAGCACAAGGTCAAATCCATTATCAGAAAAATGTAAAATCTGCGTAAATCCGACAGCAAATATGGGAGGGGCAGCGTCCCTCCCATTCATTCTACTTTTTCTCCATGGGGAACCGCACCGTGACAATCGTCCCCTTGCCGACGGTGCTGTCCAGCTCGATGGCCGCGCCCAGAATCAGCGCCGCGTGCTTGACGATGGACAGTCCCAGACCGGTGCCGCCAATCTCCTTGGAGTGGCTCTTGTCCACCCGGTAAAACCGCTCGAACACCCGCTCCTGATGCTCCGGGCTGATGCCGATGCCGGTGTCCGTCACCGTGAGAACGGCCTGATTTTTTTCCTGCCCGAGCCGCACAATGACCAGCCCGCCGTCCTTATTGTACTTGACGGCGTTGTCCATGAGGTTGAACACGATCCCGGAAACCAGCTGGGGAATCCCCTGAATCACGGTTTTCGTCCCTTCCAGCCGGATGCTGACGTTTTTCAGCTCCGCCGGGGCGGTCAGCTCCTGCATGGCGGATTTCGCCGTTTCGTACAGGTCGATGGGCGCCCACTGCATATCCGCCGCACCCTCGTCCAGCCGGGACAGGCGCAGGGTATCCTCCACCAGATCGATCATGCGCTGGGCTTCGCTGTAGATCTTCTCCGCAAAGTGCCGGGTGTCCTCCGGAGGAACCAGCCCGTCCTTCATCAGCTCGGCGTAGCCGGAAATGGCATGGAGCGGGGTTTTCAGCTCATGGGAAACGTTGGCGGTGAATTCCCGGCGAAGGGCTTCCGCCTTCTGCTTCTGGGTCACGTCAAACAGCAGCAGCACCACGCCGAAAACCGCCCCGTCGGATCTGACCGGACTTGCGGCGGCGAGATATTCCCCGCCGATCAGGGCGACATTTTCCTCCGCCTTTTCCCCGGTGAGGGCTTTCTCCACCAGGGCGGAAATGGCCGCGTTCCGGTTGGCGACGCCAAAATCCGCACCTAAGCAGTTGGGGGTGATCTCCAGCAGCCGCGTGGCAGCGGGGTTGATGCTCAGCACCGTGCCGCTGCTGTTCATCAGCACCAGTCCCTCGCTTAAGGAACGGATGACGGTGTTGAATTCCTTCTGCTTCTGCCGCAGTTCCTGCGACTGCGCCCGAAGCTGAACCTGCTGGGAGTCCAGCCGCCGCAGAAGAGGCTGGATTTCGACGTACTCCCGGTTGGACATGGGGTCGTCCAGATTCAGCTCGTTCAGAGGCGCGACAATGTTTTTCGTCAGCTGCCCGGCAAGAAGCGCCGACAGGGCGACGGCAATACCGATGACCAGAATGATCGGCTTCACCACCCCCAGCACCAGATGGGGCACCGTGTTCTGCGCCGCGGAAAGGCGAAGCACCGTGCCGTCGCTTAACCGCTGCGCCGTGTAGATATAGCGCTCCATCAGCGTGTCGGAATAGCGGAAGCTGGTGCCGGAGCCGGTGGCCAGCGCGGCCTTTACCTCTTCCCGCTCCAGATGATTCTCCATCACGCCGGAATCGGAGCGGCTGTCATAAAGCACCGTGCCGTCGGCGGCGATCCATGTGATGCGGCGGTCTGAGGTATCGAGATCGTCAAAATAGGAAACCCCTTCCGTTTCCAGCGCGTGGGCGACCAGCGCCGTTTGCAGCCGCAGCTGCTCCGCCTGAACGTCGGAAAAGTAGGTGTACAGCGCCCCCAGGATCAGCACCACCGCTGCCAGCAGCACCGCCAGCGACGCCAGAAAAATCGAGCGAAAAACCCGCTTCGTCATGGCCTACGCCTCCATCCGGTAGCCAACGCCACGGACGGTGCGGATGTATTCGCCGCACTGCCCCAGCTTCGTGCGCAGGGTGCCGATGTGTACGTCCACCGTTCGGGTCTCCCCCACGTAGTCCGTGCTCCAGATCCGCTCCAGCAGCTGATCCCGGGTAAAGACCCGGCCGGGATGCTCCAGAAAGAGCTTCAGTAACTCAAATTCCTTCAGCGTCAGCTCCACCCGGGTATCCCCGGCGTAGACTGTATGGGACGCGGAATCCATTCGCAGATTCCCCATTTGCAGCAGTCCGGGAGCAGCCGCAGGGGCAGCCCGGCGCAGAACCGCCCGGATGCGGGACACCATCTCCATCATGCCGAAGGGCTTGGCGAGGTAATCGTCAGCCCCCAGATCCAGCCCCACCACCTTGTCGTACTCCGTTCCCCGGGCGGACGCGATGATGACCGGGATGCGGGCGGTGGCGGGATTGCCCCGGAGGGCTTTGAGAATTTCAATGCCGTCCATTCCGGGCAGCATGATATCCAGCATAATGAGCTGGGGCTGGGCGTGGCTCAGCGCGTCGAACAGTCCCACACTGTCCCGGAAGCCCTCCGCCTCGAAGCCGGACGCCCGCAGGGCATACAGCATCAGCTCCCGGATGCTGTCGTCGTCCTCTACGCAGTAAATCACTCGGATTCCCCCAATACTTATCCTATCTCACTATTGATGGTACGATAAAACCGTAAGAATTACAACAGGCACTTTGTAAAATCTATGTAAAGTGGCGAATTTTATCCCATAAAACAAAGGTTCCGGGGCGGAAATCCGCCCCGGAGTATCGTATCAGGCATTGAAAACATAGGTATCCAGCCGCCGGAAAGCCTCCTGCACCCGGCTCAGGGGCAGCGCGAGGTTCATGCGGATGTGGGTCTGACCGTGGAACGCCCGTCCGTCCTGCCAGATAACGCCCACGTCCCATCCGGCGGCAAGCAGCTCGTCCATGGTCTTGCCATGAGCCGTCAGCCATTCTCCGCAGTCAAGGAACAGCATGTACGTTCCCTGAGGGCGGCTGACATCCACGCCGTTAAAGTGCTTCGCGATATAATCGCAGGCAAAATCCACGTTGCCGGTGATAACCTGCCGCAGCTCCTCCACCCACTCGTAGCCCTCGGGCCTGTAAGCTCCCAGCAGGGCGTGCATACTCATGACGTTCATGGCGTTGTAGTGGCTGAGGGAGCCCTCTTTGTCACAGCGGTCGCGGAGCCAGCTGTTGTAGATGATATGGTAGCTGCCCACCAGTCCCGCCAGATTGAAGGTCTTGGAGGGGGCGTACAGCGCCACGGTGCGCATTTTCGCGTCCTCGCTGACGGACTGGGTGGGGATGTGGCAATATCCGGTCAGCAGAATGTCGCTCCAGATCTCGTCGGAAACCACCATGACGTCGTACTTTTTGTACAGCGCCATGGCCTGCTCGATCTCCCAGCGCTCCCAGACCCGGCCGCAGGGGTTGTGGGGGGAACAGAAAATGGCGGCGTGGATGTGATTTTCCACGATCTTCTTTTCCATGTCGGCAAAATCCATCCGCCAGACACCCTGCTCGTCCTTTGTCAGCGGAGAGTGGACAATGTGATAGCCATTGTCCGTCAGGCAGTGGGTAAAGCCGATGTAGGTCGGGCTGTGGAGCAGCACGTTGTCCCCTTTGGAGCACAGAACGTTCAGCGCGGAGATCACGCCGCCCAGTACGCCGTTTTCGTAGCCGATGTGTTCCGGCTTCAGGCCGGTAACGCCGTTGCGGCTTTCCTGCCAGCGAATGATGGAATCGTAATATTCCGCAGGGGGGTCAAAATAGCCGAAGGCCGGATGCTCCACCCGTTCGATCATGGCCTGTTGAACGGTGGGAACCACGGGGAAATTCATATCCGCCACCCACATTGGGATCACGTCGAATCCCTCCCGGGGCGCGGGATAGGGAGAACCGGGCGCGCCCACGGCGTCAATGGCGACGGCGTCCTTTCCCCGGCGATCCAGAATGGAAGTAAAGTCGTATTTCATTGTGTTTCTCCTTTGTATGCGCTTGCTCAGCCGGGAATACCGGCTGCAAAAATACCACGAAAAACAGCGGCCGCACAGCCGCCGAACAGAATTATTATAACAGCCTTCCCTCCCTTTGTCAATCCGCGGCCGCCCGTGTCGAAGGGAATTCTGTGTTTTCCACAACGGCGAATTGGTAATATTGTCTAATTTTCCGTCTTGAACAGCAGATATATTTATGCTATCTTATAAATGCAAAGAGGTGATACCGATGTACAGGTAAATCCTTGAAGGCTCTGAATCAGAACGGAGCCAGTGCAGGCGGGCAGGGAGGTCCCCGGCGATTCCGACTTATAAGCGCGTCTCGCGGAAGAGACAGACAGAGAATGGGTAAGGTATCGGAACAGAAAAACGGATCGCATACGCCCGTCAATCCGCAGAAAGAGAGGTTAACCAACAGATGTTAGATAATAAGAGCGAACAGAAATGACCCTTGGCTGCAAAAAACGCGCCGATCACAAAGCGTGGCAGTCAAGGGTCATTTCATACTATTTCCTGATTAAAATCTATGATTTTAATTGGAGTTCAGTATCATTTTCTTCGCGCCCGGTGGGGGCGCTTTTTTGCTGCCCGGATTGACAATTCCGGCGAAAACGTGGTATCATATTTTTATCCGGAATGTCACACAGGAGTGCCTATGCAGATACAAACGAAAAAATTTGCCGGGCTGACCGGGAATCAGCTGAAACTGCTGGCCCTGCTCGCCATGACCTGCGACCATGTGGGATTGCAGCTGCTGCCCCAATTTATCATTCTGCGGATCATCGGACGGCTGGCCGCGCCGCTTTTTGCTTACATGATCGCCGAGGGCTGCCGCTATACCCACAACCGGGGACGGTATCTGGGGAGACTTCTGGGCATGGCCGCACTGTGCCAGATCGCCTATTTTGCCGCCATGCGCTCGCTCTACCAGTGCATTTTCGTGACCCTTTCCCTCTCCGTCTGCCTGATTTACGCGCTGGATAACGCCGTCCGCCGCCGGACTCCCGTGTCGGTGCTGTCGGCTGCTGCCGCTGTTGCCGCCGTGGTTTTCGTCACCGAGGGCTTGCCCCGGATTCTGATTCACACGGATTTCGACGTGGATTATGGCCTTTGGGGCGTGATGCTGCCGGTTTTGGTGTATTTTGGCAGGGGAAAATGGGGAAAACTGGCGCTGTTCGCCGTCGGTGTCGGTCTGCTTTGTCTGCATTACGGCGGGACGCAGTGGTGGGGGCTTCTGAGCGTTCCCCTTCTGGCGCTGTACAACGGCAAAAAAGGCACATGGAATATCGGCCCGCTGTTTTACTGGTATTACCCCGCCCATTTGGTCGTGATTTACGGCCTGAGCCTGCTTCTGACACACGCCGCCGGATAACGTATCGACCGGGGCGCTATCTTATAGCGAAACTGGAGCGTATCGGTAACGATACGCTCCAGTCACTGTTTTTATCAATATTTCCGCCAGGTGGAGGGCATCAGCAGAATCAGCATGGGGAACAGCTCCAGCCGCCCGAACAGCATATCCGCCGTCAGGACGATCTTCGCCAGCGGCGAAAAGGCCGCGAAGCAGCCCGTGGGGCCGACCAGCCCCAGGCCGGGGCCAATGTTGTTCAGCGTCGCCATCACGGCGGTGAAAGTGGTGACAAAATCCAGATTGTCCAGCGCCACCAGCAGCACGGACACCAGCGTCACCAGAAAATACAGGGTCATGTAGCTCTGAACGCCCTGCACCGTCTCCCGGCTGACGGGCTTCCCGTCCACCGTCAGTACCCGCACGGAGCGAGGATGAAGCAGCTTGCGCAGCTCGGAGCCGAGGGCTTTGCACAGAATCACCAGCCGGGAAACCTTGACGCCGCCGCCGGTAGACCCGGCGCAGGCACCCACGATCATCAGCAGCACCAGAATACACCGGCTGAGCTGGGGCCACAGGTCAAAATCCGTTGTGCTGAAGCCCGTGGTGGTAATGACGGACGAGACGGCGAAAAAAGCGTGGTGGAATGCGTCAAACGCCGTGGGGAACATCCCCAGAATGTTAAGGGTAATAATCAGCGTGCTCGCGCCGATGATGGCAAAATACGCCCGCACCTCGGTATTCCGCCATGCCATGGCATATTTTTTCATCAGCAGGAAAAAGTAAACGTTGAAGTTCACGCCGAACAGCGCCATGAACACAGAGACCACGCCCTGAAGATAGTAGCTGTTATAGTAGCCCATGGAGCTGTTCTTGATGCCGAAGCCGCCGGTGCCGGCGGTGCCGAAGGCGGTACACAGGCTGTCAAACAGGGGCATTCCTCCAATGAGCAGCAGCACCACCTCCACCGCCGTCATGACGATGTAAATGCCGTAAAGAATGGCGGCGGATTTGCGCATGTTCGGCACCATCTTGCTCACGGTGGGGCCGGGGCTTTCCGCCCGGAGCAGGTGGTTGGCCTGGCCGCCCATGTTCACCAGCGACAGCATGAACACCAGAATGCCCATGCCCCCCAACCAGTGGGTGAAGCTGCGCCAGAAGAGCATCCCGTTGTCCAGCGCCTCCACATCGGTCAGGATGCTGGCGCCGGTGGTGGTAAAGCCGGAAACCGTCTCAAACACGGCGTCTAAGTAGCTGGGGATCTGCCCGGACAGGGTAAAGGGCGCCGCGCCGATCAGGGAAATGACCACCCATGCCAGCGCCGTAAAGACGAATCCTTCCCGGGCGTACATGTCCCGCTTGGCGGGCTTGAACCGGGTCAGCAGGAAGCCAAGCAGTCCCGCCGCGATCATGGTGTACAAAAAGTAAATGCCGGAGCTTTCCCCGTAGATCACGGCGACCGCCAGCGGCAGCACCAGAAACGCCGCCACGATCAGCAGGATCATGCCGAAAAGATAGCGAAGCAAGGGATAATTCATGTCCGTTCCCCCTTACCGCCGGGTGGTGAAGATATCGTTGAGGCTTCTCAGTCCGCTGTGGGCTGCGACCACGATCACGCTGTCCCCCACCTCGATGGTGTCGCTGCCGCGGGGGGTAATGGTCTTGCCGCCCCGGGAGATGCAGCCGATCAGCAGGCCGTCCTTCAGGTGCAGATCCTGCAATGGGATGCCGCAGAAATCGGCGCTGGCCGTGACCCGGAACTCCATCGCTTCGACCTTATTGCTGACGATCTTGCACAGCGTCTCCATGCTGGCATAAGCGTCGGAATTCTGCATGGCCCGGACGTAGCGCACCACGTTGTCCGCACAGATATTCCGGGGATAGAACACGGAATCCAGAGACAGGCTGCCCACCAGCGGCTCATAGGAGCTGCGGTTGACCTTGGTAATGACCTTGGCGCGGGTCGTCCTCCCGGCAAACAGGGAAATGATGATGTTTTCTTCGTCAATGCCCGTCAGCGCCGCAATGGCATCCATGTGCTCGATGCCTTCCTCCTGTAACAGGCGCTGATCCGTACCGTCGCCGTGGAGGATCGTCGCCTCCGGCAGAAGCTGGCTCAGCTCCTCGCAGCGCTTCGCGTCCGATTCGATGATCTTCACGTCCATGCCGGTCGCCAGCAGCTGCCGCGCAAGATAATAGCCCATCCGGCCGCCGCCGATCAGCATGACCTGCCGCACCCGGGTCTTCGCCACGCCGACCTGCCGGAAAAACCGCTGCGCTTCCTGAGGACTTGCCACCACGGAGATCCGGTCCCCGGCCTTCAGCTGGAACTCACCGGAGGGGATAATGACGTCCCGCTCGCCCCGCTCCACCGCGCAGATCAGCACGTTGGCCCGGAACTTTCCGATGTCCTTCAGCGCCATGCCGTCCAGCGGGGACCCCGCCGTCACGCCGGTTTTGAGAATTTCCACATGCCCTCTGGCAAAGGTGTCGATTTTGATGGCCGAGGGGAACCGCAGTACCCGGGCCATTTCCGTGGCGCAGGCTTCCTCGGGGTTGATGGCCATGCTGAGCCCCAGATCGTCCTTGATGAGGTTCAGCTCCTCCACGTACATGGGGTTGCGCACCCGGGCGATGGTGTGCCGCGCGCCCAGCTTCTTGCCGATGAGGCAGCACAGCAGGTTCAGCTCGTCCGCGCCGGTACAGGCAATGACGAGGTCTGCCTGATCCGCTCCTGCCTCCAGCTGAACCTCCCGGGAAGCGCCGTCGCCCTCCACGACCATCACGTCCAGCTCGTTGTTGGACTGATCCAGCCTGACCCCGGAGCGGTCTACCAGCGTCACTTCATGTTTTTCTTTCGACAGCTGCTCAGCAAGGACACTGCCGATTTTTCCGTCGCCGATAATCATGATTTTCATAAATATCACCCACGTCTTTATCCATTTTGCCTTACTATATCACAAATCCCGATTGAATGCAACCGCGCGGGAAAATCTGTGCAGAATCTGAAGGGGGTGTCAATAAAATCTGTCATTTTCTGTATTTCCTTCCGGAAATTCACGCTAATACTCCAAAAAATATTGGCAAAGCTATGGTTGCGGAACAAAACCGCGAGAAAGCAAAAAGGAGAGAAAACGGTATGAAGAGCAACAATCAGATCAACATTCCCCAGGCTCGGGAAGCGATGGACAAGTTTAAGATGCAGGCTGCCAGCGAGGTTGGCGTGAACCTGACCAACGGTTACAACGGTCACCTGACCTCCCGCGAAGCCGGCTCCGTCGGCGGCCAGATGGTCAAGAAGATGTGTACCGCACGAACTGCGAACTACATGCGTAAGGACAGGACTGCTGCGGGGCACGAGGTGCAGGTAAGGTACATAGCGAGGATTGTTGTGTAGGGAGAAATGGATATGAGAAGACTGATTTCTTGTGAGTTCAATATGGATATCGCTTGTGTGGAGCTGAAATTTTCCAATTGAGTATTCCGCGTGAGATTGCGCACCTCAACCGCTCAAATTGAGCATCCATTCCGGCGGGATTGAGCACTCTTGCCGCCGTCGTTGAGCACTACGGTAAAATGTAGATATGCGTCAGATTTCTGGCGTAAATATCTACAAGGAGGTCACCTGTATGACCAATTACCGCGAGATCCTCAGGCTCCATAGCCTGGGACTCAACAAGACCGAGATCGCGTCAAGCTGCCGGTGCGCTCGGAACACTGTGGCAGCAACCCTGCAACGGGCGGCGAACTGCGGCCTGCAATGGCCGCTGCCGGAGGAAATGTCGGATAAGCAGCTCTCAGAGCGGCTGTTTCCGTCCAGCACCTCAACGCCTGTCTACAAGATGCCGGACTACGCCTCTGTCCACAAGGAACTCCAGCGCAGCGGTGTTACTCTGAACCTGCTGTGGCTGGAATACTGCGACCAGTGCCGGGCGGCGGGCGAGATTCCATACCAATCAACCCAGTTCAACAAGTACTATGCCGACTATCTGGCAAAGGTCAACGCTACCATGCACCTGAACCACAAGCCCGGTGAGGTTATGCAGGTGGACTGGGCCGGCGATACTGCCGCTGTTATTGACACAGACACCGGTGAAATTATCCCGGCCTATGTGTTCGTGGCAACCCTGCCGTACAGCGGCTACAGCTATGTAGAAGCCTTTTTCTCCATGAACCAGGAGTCATGGACCGCTGCCCATGTGAATGCTTACAAATACTTCGGCGGCGTCACCCGAATCATCCAGTACGACAACCTGAAAACCGGTGTGCAGAAACACGGGAAAGGCGAGGCTGTTCTCAACAAATCGTATCAGGATCTGGCGCTGCTGATAAAGCATACCACCACCTACAAGGAGTCAAAGCCGCTGTATAGCGAATACAAAAAATCCCGTGACAAGGAAAAGTATCTGCGTGGACGTGAGCGCAAAATCATTCTCTTTGAAGCGTCGGCGCGGGCACTGAAAGCGTCGGGTGTCGGTGACAAGCTCCCCGACCTTGCCAAGCTGCGCGAGGAATATTCCAGACTGTCCGAAGAAAGGATCGGCTGTATGCTGAGTACGGAAGTCTGAAAAAACATATGCGGGAATACGATGCCGTCAAGCAGAACATCGACAACATCCTGTCCCCCAATCGTGGGCAGGAACAGGATAAGGCACTATAGCTTTTTTGACATTCACACATTAGTTTCAAACATTTTAATGTGTGTTTGTCAATTCGCTGTTGGCAGACGCACAGCATTTTTCTATAATATAATGTGTATAATGTGTGATTGTCAAAGCGAGGTGAGAAGCATGAACGCCAAGGAAAAAATCGAAGAACTGCTGGAAGCATCGGAGGACGGCACGATCACCGCAGCACAGGTAACAGAAGCCGGACTGCACCGCAGCGTTTTACAGGAGTTTGTCAAGAGCGGCGAGATGTACCGCTTTGGGCGCGGCCTGTATGTGCGGAGCAGCGCATGGGAGGACGATTTTTACCTCTTGCAGCGCAAGTATGGGCGCGGGATTTACTCCCACGATACCGCTCTGTATCTGCTGGGCTATTCAGACCGTACCCCGGCGAAATATACGATGACCTTTCCCAAGGGCTACAATGCCCCGTCCTTGAAGCAGGAGAACTTAATCATCAAGCGTGTTGTGCCGGAGAACTACGAGTTCGGCAGAATTGAAATTGAATCTCCCTCCGGCAATCCAATTCGTGTTTACGATTTGGAACGGACGCTGTGCGACATCCTGCGCGGCAGCGGCAGCGATGTTCAGATCGTCGGAGAAGCTATGAAACGCTATGCAGCGTCCAAGGACAAGAACATTCACAAACTGATGCAGTACGCAGACCAACTTCGCGTAAAGCCCAAGGTAATGCGTTACATGGAGGTTTTGCTATGATTAAAAAAATCCAATGCAACTGAAAGCCTTTATCAAAAACAAAGCGGCGGAGAAGCATATTTCGGCACAGCTCGTCATGCAGAACTATATGCTGGAACGACTGCTGGAGCGAATTTCACTCTCGCCCTATAAGAACAATTTCATTCTCAAAGGTGGATTCCTGATTTCCGCCATTGTGGGACTGGACACACGGGCGACAATGGATCTGGACACGACGATCAAGGGCTTCACCCTGACGCATGAAGCAATCCGCAAAATCTTTACAGAGATTTGCGCTGTCCAGATTGCCGACGACGTGCAGTTTGAGGTCGTCGGTATCTCTGACATTCGGGAAACGGATGATTACCCCGGCATCCGGGTCGCGCTGAAAGCGAACTATCCGCTGATCAACGTACCGCTGACGGTGGATGTCACCACGGGCGACATGATAACGCCCCGCGAGGTGGAATACACATTCTCGCTCTTGTTCGATGACCGCACGATCAGTATTCTTGCCTACAATCTTGAAACGGTGCTGGCAGAAAAGCTGGAAACAGTTCTGTCCCGCAACATTGCAAATACCCGTCCAAGAGATTATTACGACATACATATTCTGTACGCGCTGCTCGGCGCGAAGTGCGACAAAGCGACGCTACGCCGGGCGCTGGAATGGACGACGCAGAAACGCGGCAGCGGCATGATCCTGACAGATTACCCGGAGATTATGAAAGAGATCCGCGAAAGTGATACGCTCCGTAGGCTGTGGGAGAAATACAGCTGCGAGTATGAGTACGCAAAGGACATTTCCTTTGATGATACCTGTAATACCATTCAGACAATTATGGACGCAATCATGGTGTAAACGAAAGGAGGCTTCTTTATGGGTTGGCTGGCAGCGCAGGGCGCGATTATGGCGATTGGGCTTTTCATCGGGCTTGTCTGCTCGGTGATCGGACTATTATTTGGGCATATCATTCTCTTTGACAGCATTTCCATGACGCCGCAGGACGCGCAGTTCCTCAAGGAACTTGCCAAGGAGGGCGTCGCTTCTCGCGGGCTGATCGGAGATTTGAAGAATAAAATGGAAACGCTCAAGCGCGATGTCAGCGTATGGAAACGGAAATATGAAAAGCTGCAAGAGCAGACAAAGGATTTCATGGCGGCACTCAAACGAGCGCCCCGCAAGGTCAAGGAATTCATACAATTCATTCTCCATGCCGAGCCGGAGAAGCCGGAGCAGTCCAGAAGCCGTGATATGCCGCGCCGCAAGAAGTGCGACATGGAGCTGTGAGCAACTACGGTGTAGAGCCGTAAAAATACGAAAATAGCCAACAGGAGCGCGTCGGACGAACCGGGCGTTGTCCGGCGTGCTCCTGTTTGAAAATCTCCGTTTTCCCCAAGTCATGAGCCGGAGAAAACACCTGAAAAACACCCCTATTGCGTAACAGAGGCGCAGAAAGGAGCTTGCATGAGAACAGGGCTTACCAAGCAGGAAAAAACCACCGATATATGGTTTGACGAGAAAGATCCGCTGATCTATATCCGCACACACAACACCGACCTCAAGAACAGGCTGACCGCCTATGCCGCAGC
>ERZ825896.1110-NODE-1110-length-31950-cov-9.551967_pt1 | contig 31950 bp, 25 predicted proteins | sample MGYA00519858_ERZ825896 | MGnify/ENA primary metagenome ERZ825896 (study PRJEB31778, sample SAMEA3449214) | human gut metagenome | biome: human gut; feature: human-associated habitat; material: faeces | place: United Kingdom | collected 2010/2012 ...
CCCAAGGAGGAACCCGATATGAAACTGATGATCGCGTCCGACCTGCACGGCTCTTCTTACTGGTGCACGCGCATGCTGGAAGCTTACAAAAAAGAGCAGCCCGACCGGCTCATTTTCCTCGGCGACATTCTCTACCACGGCCCGCGCAACGATCTGCCGGACGAATATGCCCCCAAACAGGTGCTGGCCATGCTCAACGAACGGCGAGACCGGCTCTTCTGCGTCCGCGGCAACTGCGACACGGAGGTTGACCAGATGGTGCTGAACTTCCCGATTCTGGCCGATTACAGCATCTTCCCGGTTGGAAACCGGCTGATCTACGCCACGCACGGCCACGTCTACAACACCGCGCACCTGCCGCCGCTCTGCCCCGGCGATATTCTCCTGCACGGCCATACACATGTACCCGCGTGGGAGCCGTTCGGCGAGGAAAACCTCTATTTGAACCCCGGCTCTGTCTCCATTCCGAAAAACGGCTCCGCACGCGGCTATCTGACGCTGGAAGACGGCGTTTTTCAGTGGAAAACGCTTTCCGGCGACGTATACCATACGCTCACGCTGTAATATGGTGCTTATTCACAGCAAAAACAGGCTTCCCATCGAACCCGTTCGATGGGAAGCCTGTTGTCTGTTTGCCGGTTCATTCGCCCTTGACTTTGTAGCCGCAGATGCGGATAGCAGCCTTCGCAAGTTCTGCCGTCGGGTCAACGAATGGCCCGGGCTGCGGCAAAGTATCGGCGATAATAGGCAATTCCGTGCAGCCGAGGATAAAATAGTCCGCGCCGCGCGCGCGAAGTCCGTCCAGAAGCGCCTGCCATGCACCCTGCTCCGGTTCAAGCGGCTTGGATGCCTTCACAACATCGTAGATCAGGTGCATCAGCACATCCTGCTCGCCTTCGTCCGGCACAAGACAGTGCACGCCCTGTGCATTCAGCGCCTTTTCATAAAGGCCGGTTGCAAGCGTGCCCTTCGTTGCGAGGATTGCAGCGGTCTGGCCGGGAAAATCCTTTGCGCATGTCTTCGCCGTAGCCTCGAGCATACTGAGAAACGGCAGGCTTGTCATGGCCTGCAGGCGGGGAAGGAAATAATGCGCGGTGTTGCACGGCATGATAACGCAGTCCGCGCCGCAGCGCTCGCGCGCGCCGCGAGCCATCTCATGCGCCGTCTCGCGCGAGACGGCGGTGCAGACGTCCAACGTCTCCTGCTCCACGCCGAGCAGCGCGTGCTTGACTTCGTTTGTGTAGCTGATGACGCCGCCCTTGTAGACCTGCGACGCGCCGGGCACGTCGGTCAGCAGCTTGCCGATCAGCCCGCCGGTGCACGACTCCGCCGTCGCCAGCGTCAGTCCCTGCTCCCGCAGGTGCGAAAGCGCCTGCTCAGCGCTGCTGTTCATCTTCATAGTACCGGATCTGCGTCTTTTCGGTGTTGGCGATGGCGCGGGCGATGAGGCCCTCGACGTCCAGCTTCTGCTCCTCGGCCTCGACCTGTGCGAGGACCGGCTTCGTCTTCGGGTGCTTGGGGGTAAAGACGGTGCAGCAGTCCTCATACGGCAGGATGGAGGTCTCCAGCGTGCCGATGCGGCGGGCGACGGTGACGATCTCCTCCTTGTCCATGCCGATGAGCGGATGGAAGATGGGCATATGGACGACCGCGCCGGTCACGGCCATGGCGTCCATGGTCTGCGAAGCGACCTGGCCGAGGTTTTCGCCCGTGACGAGGCACTTCGCGCCGTGGTCCCGGCCGATCGCCTCCGCGATACGCATCATGAAGCGGCGCATGATGATGGTGAAATATTCCTCGCGGCAGTGATCACGGATGGCCTCCTGGATCTCGGTGAAGCCGACGATGTCGACGGTCATGCGGCCGCAGAACTTCGTCATGATGTGCGCCAGCTCCAGCACCTTTTCCTTTGCCAGTTCGGAGGTGTAGGGATAGGAGAAGAAATGGATGCACTCGATCTCCACGCCGCGCTTGGCGATCATATAGCCCGCGACCGGGGAATCGATGCCGCCCGAAAGCAGCACCGCCGCCCGTCCGCCCGTGCCGGTCGGCAGACCGCCCGCGCCGGGCACCGACGGGCCGTGGACGTAAGCCGCGGTCTCGCGGACCTCGATGTTGACGGTGTAATCCGGGGTATGGACATCGACCGCGACATTCGGGAATTCCTCGGCCAGACGGCCGCCGATCTCCTGCGAGATCTGGATGGAGTTGAGCGGGAAGCGCTTGTCCGAGCGCTTGGACTCGACCTTGAAGCTCCTGGCCATGGACAGCTCGTCGCCGAGATAGTCGCAGACGGCGGCAAAGATAGCGTCGAGATCCTTCTCGCACGCGCGGCAGCGGCACATCTGCGCCACGCCGAAGATGGTGCCGCAGGCCTCCCATGCGCCGTCGAGATCACAGTCGTCGGTCTGCGGCTCCACATAGAGCGTCGACTGGACGATGGAAATTTTGAACTCGCCGAATTTTGTCATGCGGCGGCGGGTGACGGTCTTGAGCTTGTCCTCAAACACGCGGCGGTTCTGCCCCTTCAGGACGATCTCGCCAAGCTTCAGTAAAAAGAGTTCTTTCATGATGTGTGTCCTATCTTTAAAAAAATTTATACATGATATTGTCGGAGAGCCTTGGCTCATCTTGCGTTCTCTCCGCCGAGCTGGAAGGAGCGGTATTGGACGGCTTCGGCGATGTGCTCGGGGCGGATGGACTCGCTGCCGGCCAGGTCCGCGATGGTCCGGGCGACCTTCAGCACGCGGTCATAGCTCCGCGCCGTCATGCCGAGCGCGTCGAAGGCCTGCTTCATGAGCACGGTGCTGTCCTCGTCCAGCTGGCAGAACCGGCGCAGCTGCGCGGGCTGCATATAGGCGTTGCAGCGCGTGGGGCTGCCGGCATAGCGGGCGGTCTGGACGGCCCGGGCCGCGTCGACGCGCGATTTGACGGCGGAGGACGGCTCGGCCTCGCTTCTTGTGCGCAGCTCCTCAAATTTGACGGAGCTGACCTCGACGATCATGTCGATGCGGTCGAGCATGGGGCCGGAGATACGGCTGAGATACCGGTCGACCGCGGCCTGCGAGCAGGTGCACCGGCCGCTGGGGTCGCCGTACCAGCCGCAGGGGCAGGGATTCATCGCGCACACGAGCATGAACTGGCTCGGGAACGTCTGCGAGCCCTGCACGCGGGAGATGGTGACCTGTCCGTCCTCGAGCGGCTGGCGCATGGCCTCGACGGCGTCGCGCCGGAATTCCGGCAGCTCGTCGAGAAACAGCACGCCCTTGTGCGCGAGCGAGATCTCTCCGGGGCGCACATAGGTCCCGCCGCCGGCGAGCGCAGCCGCCGAGACGGTATGATGCGGCGCGCGGAAGGGCCGCGATTCGATGAGCGGATGCTCCGCGGGCAGAAGGCCGAGGACCGAATAGATCTGCGTGACCTCCAGCTGCTCCTGCCGCGTCATATCCGGCAGGATCGACGGCAGGCGCTTGGAGAGCATGCTCTTGCCGGAGCCCGGCGGGCCCACCAGAAGGATATTATGCCCGCCTGCGGCCGCGATTTCAAGTGCCCGTTTGGCATTTTCCTGGCCTTTGACGTCTTTGAAGTCGAGCAGCGCGTGCGGCTGCGGCTCCGGCTGCCAGACGGGCGCGGGCTCCATCGGCGCTTCGCCGGTCAGATGGCGCACGAGCTGCGGCACATCCTCCACGCCGTAGACGGTCAGGCCCTCGGCGAGCGTCGCCTCGCGCGCGTTGGCCGCGGGGACGTAGATCGCCTTGTAACCAAGCGCCCGGGCCGCGAGGGCCATCGGCAGCACGCCCGGCACCGACCGCAGCCCGCCCTGCAGGCTGAGCTCGCCCAAAAACGCGCTCTTTTCCTTCGGCAGCCGCACCTGCTCCGACGCGCAGAGGATGCCGAGCAGGATCGGCAGGTCATAGAGCGTACCGGATTTCTTCGTCCCCGCCGGGGCGAGGTTCACGATGATGCGGCTGACCGGGAAGCGGAAGCCGCAGTTTTTCACGGCGGCACGGACGCGCTCGCGCGCCTCCTTGACCGACGCGTCCGGCAAACCGACCAGCTCAAAGGCCGGCAGGCCCGTGCCGATGTAGCATTCCGTCTCCACCTCGTATCCGGCAATGCCGGCCAGGCCCAGCGAATGTACCTTACTGAGCATCTGCATCCCTCCGCTTTCTCTATTGTATCTCTATCATACAGCATTTCCCGCGAAAAACCAACCAGTTTTTCTCTTTCGCGGCAGCACGGGGCGGGAATTTCGAAAGTTTTCCGCAGATTCCAAAAAGGTTATTCCAAATTTGATTTACATTGACAAGAAAATGTGATATAGTCAAGGTGCATGAATATGTAATTACTTTTAGGAGGTAATTGTTTTGGTTCGTAAATTCAAAACCATGGACGGCAACAATGCTGCGGCTCATGTATCCTATGCTTATACAGAAGTCGCCGGCATTTATCCCATCACGCCGTCCTCCCCGATGGCGGACTTCGTCGACCAGTGGTCTGCTGCAGGTCTGAAGAACATCTTCGGCACCAAGGTCAAGGTCGCCGAGATGCAGTCTGAGGCCGGCGCAGCCGGTACGGTCCACGGCTCCCTCGGCGCAGGCGCTCTGACGACCACCTACACGGCGTCCCAGGGTCTGCTGCTGATGATCCCGAACATGTACAAGATCGCTGCCGAGCAGCTGCCCTGCGTGTTCCACGTCTCGGCCCGTACGGTCTCGACGCATGCGCTGAACATCTTCGGCGATCATTCCGACGTCATGGCCTGCCGCCAGACCGGCTTCGCCATGCTCTGCGAAACCAACCCGCAGGAAGTCATGGATCTGTCCCCCGTGGCGCATCTGGCCGCGATTGAAGGCAAGGTCCCGTTCCTGAACTTCTTTGACGGCTTCCGTACCTCCCACGAGATCCAGAAGGTCGCTGTCTGGGACTTCGCCGACCTCAAGGAAATGTGCAACATGCAGGCGGTCGAAGAGTTCCGTCAGCACGCGCTCAACCCGGAGCATCCGGCTGCCCGCGGCTGCCATGAGAACGGCGATATCTTCTTCCAGCACCGTGAAGCCTGCAACCAGTACTACAACGCGCTGCCCGCAGTCGTTGAGAAGTACATGGGCAAGATCAACGAAAAGCTCGGCACCAACTACCAGCTGTTCAACTACTACGGCGCGCCCGACGCTGACCGCGTCATCATCGCGATGGGCTCCATCAACGACGTCGCTGAGGAAGTCATCGACTACATGAACGCCCACGGCGAAAAGGTCGGCCTCGTCAAGGTCCGCCTGTACCGTCCGTTCTGCGCCGACAAGCTGGTCGCCGCCATCCCGGCTACCGCCAAGAAGATCGCGGTCCTCGACCGCACGAAGGAGCCCGGCTCCCTGGGCGAGCCCCTGTACATGGACGTTGTCACCGCTCTGGCCAACGCCGGCGTGCAGGCGACCGTCATCGGCGGCCGTTACGGCCTCGGCTCCAAGGATACGCCTCCCGCTTCCATCTTCGCCGTCTACAACGAGCTGAAGAAGGATCAGCCGAAGCGTGAGTTCACCATCGGCATCGTTGACGACGTCACGAACCTCTCCCTCGAAGAGGACAAGAACTGCCCGAACACCGCGGCCGAAGGCACCATCGAGTGCAAGTTCTGGGGTCTGGGCGGCGACGGCACCGTCGGCGCGAACAAGAACTCCATCAAGATCATCGGCGACCACACCGACAAGTATGTCCAGGCCTACTTCCAGTACGACTCCAAGAAGACCGGCGGCGTCACCATCAGCCACCTGCGCTTCGGCGACAAGCCCATCAAGAGCCCGTACTACATCAACAAGGCTGACTTCGTCGCCTGCCACAACCCGTCCTACATCACGAAGGGCTTCCCCATCGTCCGTGACGTCAAGCCGGGCGGCGTGTTCATGATCAACTGTCAGTGGACGCCGGAAGAGCTGGCCCACCATCTTGACGCCGCTTCCAAGCGCTATATTGCTGAAAACAACATCCAGCTCTACACGATCGACGCCATCGACCTTGCGCAGAAGATCGGCATGGGCAAGCGCACCAACACCATCCTTCAGTCCGCATTCTTCTCCCTGGCCAAGGTCCTGCCGGAAGAAGACGCCATCAAGTACATGAAGGAAAAGGCGACGCAGTCCTACTCCAAGAAGGGCATGGACATCGTCGAGATGAACCACAAGGCCATCGACGCCGGCGCCACCGCCTACGTGAAGGTCGACGTTCCCGCCGACTGGGCGAACGCTGAGGACGTTGTCACCGAGCACAACCTCGAGGGCAAGCCCGAGCTCGTCAAGCAGGTCAAGAACATCCTCTTCCCGGTCGACAAGATGGACGGCGATTCCCTGCCCGTCTCCACGTTCGTCGATCATGTCGACGGCCAGTTCGAGCTGGGCGCTGCCGCTTATGAGAAGCGCGGCGTTGCCGTTGCGGTTCCGGAATGGGATTCCAAGAAGTGCATCCAGTGCGGCAACTGCGCATATGTCTGCCCGCACGCCACCATCCGCACGGTCGCTCTGACCGACGAGGAAGCCAAGAACGCACCCGCAGCTGCCAAGATCGTCCCGGTCAAGGCCGGCAAGGGCAAGGGCGTTTATCAGTTCACGATGGCCATCTCCCCGCTCGACTGCATGGGCTGCGGCGTCTGCGTCGGCGCTTGCCCCGAGAAAGTCCAGGCCATCAAGATGGTCCCGCAGGAGACTCAGCTCGATCAGCAGGAAGTCTTCGATTACTGCGTGGCCAAGGTTGCAGACAAGAAGGAGCTCCAGACGCCCGACGTCAAGGGCAGCCAGTTCCGCAAGCCGCTGCTTGAGTTCTCCGGCTCCTGCGCAGGCTGCGCCGAGACCAGCTACGCGCGTCTCGTCACCCAGCTGTTCGGCGACAAGATGTATATCTCCAACGCCACCGGCTGCTCCTCCATCTGGGGCAACCCGGGCGCTACCAACCCGTACTGCACGAATGCCGAGGGCAAGGGCCCCGCATGGTGCAACTCCCTGTTCGAGGACAACGCGGAGCACGGCTTCGGCATGTACCTCGGCCAGAAGGCCATCCGTGACAGCCTGATCGAGAAGACCAAGGCCCTCATCGCTGTCGAGTGGACCAACGCCGACCTGAAGGCTGCCGCCCAGAAGTACCTCGACACCGTCAACGATCTCGAGGCCAACGCCGAGGCCACCAAGGCCTACGTCGCTGCTCTGGAAGAGAACGTCACGACCGTCGACGAGCTGGCTGCCAACGAGAAGTTCGCGGCTCACGCTGCCGAGCTCAAGGCCAAGGGCGAAAAGTACTGCGACTGCGACGCCTGCGCACTTGGCGCGGACATCCTGTCCAAGAAGGATTACCTCAGCAAGAAGTCTGTCTGGATCTTCGGCGGCGACGGCTGGGCTTACGACATCGGCTTCGGCGGCGTCGACCATGTCCTCGCTTCCGGTGAAGACGTCAACATCTTCGTCTTCGACACCGAGGTCTACTCCAACACCGGCGGACAGGCTTCCAAGGCTTCCAACATCGGTCAGGTCGCACAGTTCGCGGCTGCCGGCAAGGAGACCAAGTCCAAGTCCCTCGCTGAGATCGCAATGAGCTACGGCTATGTCTACGTCGCGCAGGTCGCCATGGGCGCCAACGCTGCGCAGACCCTCAAGGCCATTCAGGAAGCGGAAGCTTACCATGGCCCGTCGCTCATCATCGGCTATGCTCCGTGCGAGATGCACTCCATCAAGGGCGGCATGCAGAACTGCCAGAAGGAAATGAAGAAGGCTGTCGACTGCGGTTACTGGAACATGTTCCGCTTCAACCCGGCCGCGGAGAAGAAGTTCACGCTGGACTCCAAGGCTCCCGCCGGCGGCTATCAGGAATTCCTGATGAACGAAGCCCGCTACAGCCGTCTGACCCGCGAGTTCCCGGAGCGCGCGACCGTTCTGTTCGCAAAGAACGAGGAGAACGCCAAGGAGCGTTACGAGCACCTGCTCAAGCTGGTCGACATGTACGACAAATAAGCAAAATTCCCGTAAAAAGGGCAGTACCGCAAAGGCAGGCCCGCATAAGAAAACAATGAAAAAAGTCCGCCGGAGGCTTCCGGCGGACTTTTTCGCGCAGCGCCGCAGACAGATGATTTTTCGCTCCTGACAAGCAGTTTTTTCGCAGCGCTACTTTGTGTAACGCAAGGAAAAAATGCGAAGTCAGGAGTGAAAAGGCGCTGCCTGCGGGCGTTGGTTTCTTGTGCGGGGCTGCCCAAGGTACTGCCCTTTTTTTCTGCATAATCGGCGCGATTCTGCAAACGCTGTCAGAGAGGTGACTGTTATGACAAGCGACGAGACCTTCCGCTACGATCCCACGCCCATGAACCACGCATTCCCCGGCCAGCCGGACGACTGCTTCGACATGGTCAACCAGTACGGCACGTACAACATCCAGAAGACCGCCGACACCGACAACCCCTACCCCGCCATCGCCCAGGGCCTTCCCAAAGTCGGCCACTTCGCCCGCCGCAGCAAAGCGATGTACGACCTGACAGGGAGTCAGAAAAAGAAAAAGTGACCCGCCGCCGCGGACCAAAGGCTCCCTCATCGAGGGAGCCTTGATCCATATGCATTCCCAACACCTTCCCCTGGGGTGAAAAGCATTTGCCGCATGCAAATACAGAAAACTTCCCCGCAAAAAGGTGCAGTCTGACAAATTCAGACTGCACCTTTTTGCGGGGAACTTTTATTCCCACGTTTCCCACACGTCGGGGCGGTAGCCGGTGGTGGCTTGTTTGCCGTTGCGGACGATGGGGGTCTTCATGAGCTCGGGGTGGTCGAAGAGCTTGTCTTCCTTGGCGCGCTTGTCGTCCATATAGCGCATGAGGTCGATCTCGGGGCTCTTGGCGTCCCAGTCGATCAGCGCGTCGACGCCGCCGACGGCGCGCAGGACGCTGTCAAACTCGCCGCCGGACAGGCCGAAGCGCAGCAGGTCGACCGACTGGAATTTGATCCGCCGCTCCTTGAACCACCGCTCGGCCTTTTTCGTGTCGAAGCATTTTTTCTTTCCGAAAAGCTGAATATTCATCGTATTTCCTCTGCGTTTTGGGTCTCAGCCGCCGCTCAGACCCATGCGTCGTCGCTTTGCCAGCGGGCCGTGACCGTCAGATCCTGCGTCGCGCGCAGGTCGGTCAAGAGCGTCCCGTCTTCGGTGTACCAGCCGAGGAAGATCTCCCCGTCGTCGGAGGTCGCCTCAAAGGCCGGGTCATAGGCGCTGCCCGCCTCATAGAAGGCGATGTCGCGCGCGCGGTCGCCCTTCTCCGTCTGCTCGAAGCGGACCGAGTAGAAGCCGGTCGCCTTGCCCGAGTAATCGCCGTAGAGAAAGACGTTGATCTCCGAGATGCGGCGGGCGACGAGGCCGTCATGGATGCTGGTCACGCCGTTCGATTTGACGTGGCACCAGATGCCGATGGCGGAGGCCAGCTCGTTATTGCTGTATGTACCATTCTTCAGGAGCGTGGCGAGCGCGCTTTCCTTCATCCAGCCGGAGCCGATGTTGTAGGTCAGGCTGATCAGGGCGTCATACTGGTTGTCGCGGAGCGTGATGTAGTTTTCCTGCAGGAACTTGTCCAGCTTTTCCTCAAAGCCCTGCAGCATCTCGCGCAGCAGGATGTCCGCCTGCGCCTCGGTGATGCCGTTGGGGTATTCGTCCTTCGTGCAGGCGCTGCCGTAGCCGATGGAATACTGGGAATAATCCCAATAGGCCGTGGCGCGGAAGCCTTCCTTGGATTTGAGCAGCGCGATCATCTGCTCGGTCGTGCGCAGCTTGATCTGCGAGGGATCGATGTCAAGATCCGTATCATTGTCCGCAGGCAAAGACGGCTCGCGGCTCTGGTAGATGCGGTTTACGATCGCAGCGATCTCCGCGCGGGAGATGGACGCGCCCGGGCGATAGGTCCCGTCCGGGTAGCCGCCGACGATCCCGGCGGCGCAGAGCGCCTCGACATAGGGGCTGTCGGTGTCGGTAAAGGTGCCGTAGGTCCCGGGGTCGGAAAGACCCAGCGCGTTGGCCGCGAGCTTGGCGACCAGCCCGCGCGTCATATTGACGTCCAGGTCGGAAATGTCCTCATAGCGGGTCAAAAAGCCCTGCTCGATGGCAAAATTCAGATAGCCGCGCGCCCAGTGGGACGCGGCGGGCTCCGGCTCGGGATAGCCCGCGGCCAGCAGGATCATCTTGAGCGCCTCGCCGGTCGTGACCTTTTTGGTGGGGCGGTAGGTCCCGTCGGGGTAGCCGCCGATCACGCCGGATTCGGCGAGCGTCATCACGTCGGTATAGAACCAGCTGTCTTCCGGCACGTCGGAGAAAGAGACGTCGTACGCGCAGGCGACGCTGGTCATGCCCAGCACGAGAAGCAGCGCCAGGCAGCTCAAAAGCATGGTGCGAAGTTTGGCTTTCACACACTCACGCTCCTTTCTTCGGATCAAATCAGATGTAGTATATCAGATTTGATTACAAATTGCAACCTTTTGTGTGCCGCGGCACGCTCAGCGCTCCAGCCAGTCGAGAATGTCCTGATAGACCTCGGCCTTGTTGCGCTCGTTGAGCATCTCGTGGCGGCCCTCGGGATAGAGCTTGATGGTGATATCCTTCATGCCGCTGCGCTTGAACGCGTCGATGCAGCGCAGCACGCCCTTGGCCATACCGCCGACCGGGTCCTTGCTGCCGGAGACGAAGAGCAGCGGCAGCTGCTTATTCATCTTGTCGAGGTTCTCCGGCTGCTCGTTCATCTCCACGCCCGTCAGAAGATCGCGCGCGAGGCCGACCGTCGCGTCAAAGCCGCAGAGCGGATCGGCGTCATAGGCCGCGACAACGGCCTCATCCGAGCAGATCCAGGCGTTGGGCGACGTGACTGCGCCGAAGGGCTTGTTGTAGCTGCCGAACATCAGCTTCGTGACGAGCTTGCTCGTGCTCGTCTCACCGACGCGGGCCTGCTCGAGTTTGCAGACGAGCTTGCCGAGGCGAACCTTGGTCGGGTCTTCCCAGCCGGTGCCGGAGATGACGGCCTTGTCCACTGCGTCCGGGTAGGTGTAGAGATAGGTGCGCAGCAGGAACGAGCCCATGCTGTGGCCGAGGATGAAGTACGGCAGGACCGGGTACTGCGCGGCGATCTCGTCGTGCAGGCGCTTTTCATCCTCTACGGCCGAGAGCCAGCCGCCGGAGAAATAGCCCTTCACGCCGTTTTCCACCGAACCGCCGTGGCCCATGTGGTCATCCGCGGCGACGACATAGCCGTGCGCATTCAGAAAACGCGCGAATTCGTCATACCGTCCGATATGCTCGGCAATGCCGTGGATGAGCTGGACGACGGCCTTCGGCTCGCCCTCCGGCGTCCAGATCGCGCAGTGTAGGCGGCCGCCGCCGCAGGAATCGAGATAAAACTCTTTCATAAAGAACGCTCCTTTCGAATTGGTCGCATTTTATAATTTTATATTTGATGTATGCCCCATAATGGGCACGCTCATTCGATCGATTCGATCGTGCCGTCCGCGCGCAGCAGGTACGCCGGGCAGCGCTCCGAGGCGCAGGAGAAGCTGCGCCCGTCCGCGCCGAGCATCCGGATGATGACCGGGTCGCCCGCGCGCAGCTGCGGCAGGACCTGTCTGGCGAAGGGCGCGCCCTGCTCCAGCGTGGTCAGCTGCTGCAGAAGGGGCGGGCGGCCGGCAGTGCGGAGCGCGGCGGCCGCGTGATATGCGCCGCGCTTTTCCAGCCGCAGGCACTGCGCCGCGCTGACGTCCAGCACTGCGGTCGGCCCCGGCTTGACCGCCACCACGCGGCAGACCAGCACGCCGCCGCCAGCGGCGAGGAACCGCCCTGGGCTCATGGACAGCTGCACCCCCTGCAGGGCCTCCGGCAGTGCGCATGTCTGCGCCCGGAGGGCCTCGGCGCAGGCAGAAAGATCCGGCCCCGGGCAGTCCGGCCGGCAGCTGACGCCGAAGCCGCCGCCAAGGTCGAAAATCTTTGCCGTGAGGCCCGTTTTCTCCCGCAGCCGTACGGCGGTCTCCGCCAGCCGCGCGAAGACGGCGGGGTAAAAGCCCTCGTCCATGCACAGATCGCCGAGCGACATACCAAGGCCAAGCGTCCGCGTGCCGCCCGCGTGCAGACAGGCCGCCAGACGGCACAGATCCGCCTCCTCCATCCCCGCGCTGCTCACCGGCGCGCCCATGATCGGGCGGCCGCTTATACGCAGCGGCCCCTGCTGCCGCAGAAGCAGCACAGCCTGATCCGGCGCGAAGGCCGGGAGGACCTGCGGCCCGTCCAGCACAAAGACGGCTCCGAGCTCCCGCGCCAGCTGCTCCGCCGCAGCATCCGGGCGCATAGGCGCGTAGGCGACCGCGGGCCCTGCGAAGCCGCAGGCGGCGGCGAGTCCCAGCTCGCGCCCATCGCGGCAGAGTGCGCCGCAGCCCGCGCCGCGCAGGATGCGCAGCACGGGCGGATCCGGATCCATCCGGACCGGAAAGCGCGGCAAAAACCCCGGCTCCCACGAAAAAGCCGCAAAAAGAGCCTGCACAGCTCGTACAAGGCTCTTTTCGTCATACACAAACAGCGGCGTCGGCGCCGTCTTCAGCAGCGCTTCGAGCTTTCTGGCTGATATCCACAATGGCGTGTGCGTTTCCGGCACGAATCGGTCACTTCTCCCGGCAGTTATTTTCATAGAGAAGGGCGAGGCCCTTCAGCAGCAGATCGCGATCATATTCGATCGCGTGGCGGCACATCGGCAGGACGAACCGCGCGATGCCGCCCGTAGCGACGACGGTCGCGCCGCCGCCAAGCTCGGCGTCGATGCGGTCGATCATGCCGTCGACCATGCAGGCCGAGCCCAGCATCACGCCGCTGCGCATGGCGTCGATGGTGTTCTTGCCGATGGCCTTTTTCGGGCTTTCGAGGCTGATGGCGGGCAGCTGCGCCGTGCGGGCGGAGAGGGCCTCCGCCGAGATCTTCGGGCCGGGGCTGATGCAGCCGCCGACGTAGGTGCCGGTCTTGTCGATGGCAGTGATGGTCGTAGCCGTGCCCATGTCGATGATGATGAGCGGCGGCTCGAAGTGGCTGAGCGCCGCAACGGCGGCGACGATCAGGTCGCTGCCGATCTGCGCCGGGTTCTCCATCTGGATGTTGAGGCCGGTCCTGATGCCGGGGCCGACGATCATCGGCGTCTTGCCCGTCAGCTTGCGCACGGCCGTCCGGCATGAGTTCAGAACCGGCGGCACGACCGACGAGATGATGACGCCCTCAATGGCCTGCAGGTCGACCTCGTACAGGTTCAGCAGGTTTTTCAGCTCCACGCAGTACTGGTCGGACGTTTTGAGCAGGTCCGTCGCCATGCGGGCCTCCACGAGGATCCTGTCGTGCTCCATACAGCCGAGCACGATGTTGGTATTGCCGATATCGATCGCTAAAATCATAGTCTCACTCCGTATCCGTTTCCAGGCGGCATTCAAACGTACCGCCGCTGATCGTGACGACGCCGTAGCCGCTGCGGCCGAACCGCCCGGCTGCGCCGGGGTTCAGGAGCGTCACGCCGCCGATGATCTCAAGGCACTGCACATGCGTGTGGCCGAACAGGGCCAGCTGCGCGCCGCGTTCGCGGGCGGCATCCGCCAGCGCCGTAAGCTCCCGCTTGACGCCGAAGAGATGGCCGTGCGTCGCAAAGATCCGCACGCCGTCAAATTCCAGCGTCAGCATCTGCGGGACAGTGGGGGCATAGTCGCAGTTGCCGGGGACGTAATAAAAGTCCGGGTCCTGATACGCGAAGGAGAGGTCCTCCGCATCGCCCAGGTGGTCGCCCAGGTGGATGACCGCGTCCGGGGCTTCCTTTTCTATGGCTTCGCACGCGAAGCCGAGGCTCCGGTGCGTATCCGACAAAATCAGTAATTTCATAGGGTCACATTTCCCGCGCCGCGCGCATATAATTAAAAGAATCCATATAGACTGGAGGTTTCCCGATGGACGTTTCGTTTTCGGCCGATCAGCTGCGGCGCGTGCTGGGCTCGGCGGAGGGAAAGCAGCTGCTGGCGCTGCTGGCCGCGGATGGCGGCGGGCGGCTGCGGCAGGCGGCGGAGGCCGTAAAGGCCGGCGACCACGCGCGGGCGCAGGCGATCCTGCAGCCGGTCTTACAGACGGAGCAGGCGCAGGCGCTGCTGCAAAAGCTCGATGGATGAGCTCGAGCGCGCGCTGCGCGCCGTATTGGACGACCCTGCGCAGCTGCAGGAGCTGCGGGCGCTCGCAGGCTCGCTCGGCCTCGGTCAGCCGGATGCGGCCGCGCCGCAGGAAGCCGCTGTGCCGCCCATGCCGCCCCCGGCTCCGCCCCCCGCGCAGCCGCCGAAGCCGCCGGTGCAGGAGACCGTTTCCCTGCCGGAGCCCGCGGCCGCCATGCTGCGGCAGGCGGGCAAGGCAGATAAGAAGCAGGAGGCTTTGCTTCTGGCCCTCAAGCCGTTTCTGCGCAAGGACCGGCAGTCGAAGATCGACCGGGCGCTGCAGGCCGCGCGGCTTGCTAGCCTCGCTTCCCTCGCGCTCAAAAACCGGGGCCGCGGCCCCGGGCCAAAGGAGACGCCATGATGTATAACCGTTATGTCCCCGACGCCGCGGGCGTCTACCGCCCCACGCGCGTGGAAGACGTCCCTCCCCCGCCGCCGGTGCGGCCGCCGGCGCCGCCTCCTGTGCCAGAAGCCCCGCCGGAGCCTCCGGCGCCGTGTCCGCCGCTGCCTGTCCGGCAGGATGCGGGCGGCCTCTTGTCGCGGCTGCTGCCGCGCAGCATCGACACGGGAGATCTGCTGATGCTCCTGATCCTGCTGCTTCTGGCCGTGGATGGAGAGGAGGAGGATTCGCTGTCCGTTCTGCTGACGGCCGCAGCCTTCCTCCTGTCGTAAATCGCTTACATAATTATATCGATCATTGGAACGGCGACGTGCCGTCCGGCAGGACGAAGACGTCGTCAAAGGCCTCGTCGCCCGCGGCCAGGATCTCCAGCCCGGTCTGCAGGGCGTCATAGACCGTCTCGTCCTCGCGCTTGAGGATGCTCTCGGTCAGAAGGCCGTAGTCGAGGCTGATCCAGCACTCGCGGCGGACGCCGTCCTGCTCGGCTGCGGCGAAGATCTGGCGGCCGGAGTCATAGCGGTCGTCGGTGATGAACTCGCCGTCGGTGATGGTCTCGGGCGGGAGGGTATCGAGCAGCTCATAGGTGGGGATGCCGGTCAGCTCGTCCATGGTCACATCCGCTGCGACCGGCAGCTGCCGGACCTTTTCGTCGGACGCGTACCAGACGTAGAGCGTCTGGCCGTCGGTCAGCAGGTGCTTTTCTCCGGCTGCGGACGTCAGCACCGCGCACACGCGCATATCAGACACCCACAGCTCCGCCGTGCTCTCCGACGCCGCGCCGCCCATCTGGCGCGTGATGGTATAGGACTGGTGATAATACTGCGGCCGGTGCAGATAGCGCACGATGCTCTGCACGTTGCTGCGGCTGACCTCCAGCAGCGACGGTTCCTCCCCCGGCTGCTGGGCGGCGGGCTGCGCACTCTGCGCCGCGTCGGGCAGCACGATGGAGTCGCGCTGGCTCTGGCGGAAGTTGCCGATGAACAGCACCGCGATCACACCGATGACGGCCAGCGTCGCAAGTGCAAACAGCATCAGAAGGCGCATGTTTTTCCGGTTCTGCTCCGTCGTCCGTCACCTTCCTTTCGGGTTCTGCAAATAAATCTTGCTCAGGCGTTGAAATCTGCGGGCTTTTCCTCCGTACGGCCGAAGTGCCACAGGATGGCCTGCACGATCCGCTCGCTCGCGTGGCCGTCGCCGTAGGGGTTGACGGCCTTCGCCATGCCCGCGTAGGCGGCCGGATCGTCCAGCAGCTCGCTTGCCAGCCGGACGATCTCATCCGGGTCGACGCCCGCAAGCTTCGCGGTCCCGGCGGCGATGGCCTCCGGCCGCTCCGTTTCGCGGCGCATGACGAGGACGGGCTTGCCGAGGGCGGGCGCTTCCTCCTGCAGGCCTCCGGAGTCGGTCATGACCATGTAGCAGCGGGCGATGAGGTTGTGCATCTCCTCGACATCGACGGGGTCGATGAGGTGGATGCGGTCATGCCCGCCCAAAATCGGGAAGACGCATTCGCGCACGACCGGGCTCAGGTGGACGGGATAGACGACCTCCACGTCGGGATGCGACTCCACGACGCGCAGGATGGCGTGCATGATGTCCTCCATGGGCTTGCCGTAGTTCTCCCGCCGGTGGCAGGTAACGGCGATGACGCGGCGGCTCCGGAAATCCAGCTCGTTGAGCAGCTGCGTCGGGAAGACGAAATCGGGCTTCACGGTGTAGCGCATGGCGTCGATGGCCGTGTTGCCGGTGATGAAGATGTCGCCCATGATGGCCTCGCGGCGCAGATTCTCCGCGTTCGCGCGGGTGGGCGAAAAATGCAGATCGGCGATGTCGCCGACGAGCGTGCGGTTCATCTCCTCCGGGAAGGGGGAGTATTTGTCCCAGGTGCGAAGCCCTGCTTCCACATGGCCGACCTTCACCTGATGGTAAAACGCGGCCAGCGCCCCGGCAAACGTCGTGGACGTATCGCCGTGGACGAGCACGAGGTCGGGCTTGACGGTGTCCAGCACCTCGTCCATGCCGAGCAGGGTCTTGGTGGTGATGGTGGAGAGCGTCTGGCGCTTTTCCATGATGTGCAGGTCATAATCGCCCGTCAGGCGGAAGATCTGCATGACGGAATCGAGCATTTCCCGGTGCTGGCCGGTGAGGCAGACGACGCTTTCGATCTGCTCGCTGGCCTGCAGCGCCTTGACGAGCGGCGCCATCTTGATGGCCTCCGGCCGCGTGCCGAAGACGGACATAACTTTCAGCTTATTCATGCGGTCCCTCCTGTTTTTCTTCCGGCTCCGGCGAAGAGGCGTCCTCCGCGGGGTCGTTCTTCGAGAAGATCAGCCTGAAGCCGATGGCGCTGACGATGAAGATCGCCGCGATGAGGATCAGCGCCTTGAGCTCGCCCGAAGACGTCAGCAGCACGGCGGCCAGCCCCAGCATGCCTGTGAGCATGTAGGCGATGGCGACAGACTGCTTCTGCGAGAAGCCCATGTCGATCAGCCGGTGGTGGAAATGGCCGCGGTCGGCCTTCATCGGGTTCTGGCCGTGGGCGATGCGGCGCAGGAATGCAAAGCAGATATCGAAGATCGGGATGCCGAGGATGAGGAACGGCACGGCGAAGGAGATGATGGCGTACATCTTGAACAGGCCCGTAATGGAGAGCGTGGCCAGGATGTAGCCCAGAAACGTCGAGCCGGTGTCGCCCATGAAGATCTTCGCGGGGTTCATATTGTACGGGATGAAGCCCAGGCAGGCGCCGAAGAGCGCGCAGAGGATGATGACGATGTTGACCTCCTTGACCATGAGCGCGATCACGATCAAAGACGCCGTAGAGATGGCGGACACACCGACGGCCAGCCCGTCGAGACCGTCAATGAAGTTGACGGCGTTCGTGATGGCGACGATCCAGATGATCGTGACCGGGATGGACAGCCAGCCGAGGTTCAGATACGTCGCCTCGGAGAAGACGTTCGGGTTCGAGATGAACTGGATCCGGCAGCCGTGCCAGACCGCGACGCCCGCCGCGGCGATCTGCACGAACAGCTTCGGCAGCGCCTTGAGCGCCATGATATCGTCCAGCACGCCGAGGATCACGATCATGATCGCGCCGAGCAGGATGCCCTGCATCTGCCGGTCGATCTCCGCGAAGACGAGCACGGAGAGCAAGAACGCCAGAAAAATGGCCAGACCGCCCATCCGGGGGATCGGCACCTTGTGCATGCGCCGGTTATCCTTCGGCACATCGATCGCGCCGACCTTGCACGCCAGCGTCTTGACCAGCGGCGTCGCCGCAAATGAGACCGCCGCCGCAACGAGCATCGCCAGCAGCATATAAACGACTTGTTTTGTTGTCATAAACAGTTTACCCTCGTAGAGGCCGAAGCCCCCGCATCGGCCTTTTTGCGCCCGCAGGCGCACATAACAAATTTCCGGGCACCGATTCAGCCATCACCAACGATGACGTGCGCTTTCGGCAGAAATTCCCTGATCAGTAAATGGGACGCCGCAGAAGCACGTCCATCTATAGAGCAGATACGTGATGGCGGTTTCTGCGTCAACAGCGCCCTTTTCTCCCCTATCTTTTCCCACGCAAGGGAAAAGATAGGGCCGTCGGAGACAACCTGCAGCTGCAAATCTGCAAGAATCAATCCCTCAGGCGCTTCGCGCCAGCTCCCTTTACACAAGGGAGCCTTGGGGATGTTTTACCGCGCGACGAAGCCGACCTTCTTGTAGACCTTGCGCAGGGTCTTGTTGGCAAGGTAGGACGCGCGCTCGGCGCCTTCTTTGTAGATGCTTTCGAGATATGCCTTGTCGGCGAGCAGCTGCTCGGTCTTTTCGCGGATGGGGCGGACGAGCTCCACCACGGCTTCGCCGACGGCGGGCTTGAACACGCCGTAGCCCTGGTCGGCGAACTCCGCCTCGGCCTCGGCGATGGTCTTGCCGGTGGCGGCGCAGTAGATCGCGAGCAGGTTCGAGATGCCGGGCTTATTGTCCTTATCGAAGCGGACGGCGGTCTCGCAGTCGGTCACGGCGCGCTTGAATTTGCGCATGATATCCTCCGGCTTGTCCATGAGGAAGACGCAGCCGTCGGGATCGGACTTGGACATCTTGTTTTCGGGGTTGCCGAGGCTCATGATGCGCGCGCCCATCTTCGGGATGAACGCCTCGGGGAGCGTAAAGGTGTCGGGGAAGGAATTGTTGAAGCGGGCGGCGATGTCGCGGCAGAGCTCGACATGCTGGCGCTGGTCCTCGCCGACGGGGACGAGATCCGACTGGTACAGCAGGATATCGGCCGCCATCAGAACCGGGTAGGTGAACAGGCCCGCCGTGATGTTGTCGGCGTGCTGCTGGGATTTCATCTTGAACTGCGTCATGCGCGACAGCTCGCCGAACTGCGTATAGCACCCCAGCACCCAGGAAAGCTCCGCGTGCTGCGGCACATGGGACTGGATGAACATGATATTCTTCTTCGGGTCCAGCCCGCAGGCGATATACTGCGCCAGCTGCTCCAGACTTCTGCGCCGCAGATCGGCCGGCACCTGCCGGACCGTAATGGCGTGCATATCGACGATGCAGTAGACGCACTCATATTCGTCCTGCAGCGCGACCCAGTTTTTGATCGCCCCCATATACGAGCCGAGCGTCAGATCGCCGCTGGGCTGGATACCGGAAAAAATACGTTTCTTTTCGGCCATGATACGTCCTTCTTTCTATTCGATAGTTGGCCTTATCATACCACAAACCGGCCGCATCCGCAATCAATGATTGACTGTTTCTGAAAAAAACTATATAATGTTTACACTTATAGTATTGGAGGAACTGGCATCATGGATTTTTTTGAGCAGATGGAAGCGCGCATCCCGCATGGCGAGGTCCGCACGCGCTTCGCTCCGAGCCCCACGGGCTATATGCACGTCGGCAACCTGCGCACGGCGCTCTATACCTGGCTGATCGCCCGCCGCCACCACGGCAAATTCATTCTCCGCATCGAGGATACCGATCAGGGCCGTCTGGTCGAGGGCGCGGTCGACGTCATCTACAAGACCATGGCCGAATGCGGCCTTGATCACGACGAAGGCCCCGACGTCGGCGGCCCCGTCGGCCCGTATATCCAGTCCGAGCGGCGCGAGCTGTTCGGCAAGTACGCGAAGCTGCTGTGCGAAAAGGGCGGCGCGTATTACTGCTTCTGCCAGAAATCCGACGAGGACGAGAGCGAAGCCGCGCCCGGCGAGATCAAAAAGCACGTCTGCGCCTGCCGCGATCTGCCGCTCGCGGAGGCAAAAAAGCGCGTGGAGGCCGGCGAGCCCTTCGTCATCCGCCAGCGCATCCCGCACGAGGGCACGACCACCTTCCATGACGCCTCCTTCGGCGATATCACCGTGGAAAACAAGGAGCTGGAGGATCAGGTCCTGCTCAAATCCGACGGGCTTCCCACCTACAACTTTGCCAACGTCGTCGACGACCATCTGATGGGCATCACGCACGTCGTGCGCGGCAGCGAATATCTCTCCTCCGCGCCCAAATACAATCTGCTCTATGAAGCCTTCGGCTGGGAGATCCCGACGTATGTCCACTGCTCCCCCGTCATGCGCGACGCGCAGCACAAGATGTCCAAGCGTCACGGCGACCCGAGCTATGAGGACCTCATCCGCGAGGGCTATCTGACCGAGGCCGTGCTCAACTATGTCGCCCTGCTCGGCTGGAGCCCGAAGGGCGAGAATGCGGAGCGCGAATTCTACACGCTCGCGGAGCTGGCCAAGATCTTCGACATCTCCGGCATCTCCAAGTCCCCCGCGGTGTTCGACATCAACAAGCTGCGCTGGATGAACGCCGAATACATGAAAAAGCTCAGCCCCGAAGCCTTCTTCGCCAAGGCGGAGCCCGTCCTGAAGGCGGCCGTCACCAACCCCGCCGTCGACCTCCGGGCCGTCGCCGCGCTGGTGCAGCCGCGCTGCGAGATCCTGTCCGACCTGCCCGAGCGCGTCGACTTCATCGACAAGCTTCCGGAATACTCCACGGAGCTGTATGTCCACAAGAAGTCCAAGACGACGCTCGAAAACAGCCTTTCCTCCCTGCAGGCCATCCTGCCGGTCCTGGAGGATCTGCAGACCTGGACGAACGAGAGCCTGTACGAAGCGCTCGTCGCCCTCGCGGCAAAGCTGGAGGTCAAGAACTCCGTCGTCCTCTGGCCGCTGCGCGTCGCCGTCTCCGGCAAGGCCTCCACCCCCGGCGGCGCCACCGAGCTCTGCGCCCTGCTCGGCAAGGAAGAATCCCTCGCCCGCATCCGCACCGGCATCGAGCTTTTGAGCAAGTAACGACAACAAATCACGCCCCGGCCTGCATAGCAGGCCGGGGCGCTTTCTTTGCTTTGCTTACACCCCGCTGGCGCCGTAGTTGGACAGGACGCGGGCGGAGGGGTCCTGGACGTCGCAGCCCTTCCAGGACTTGTTCGGCATCCAGAAATCCTTGACCATTTCTGCCTGGCCGGGGTAATATTTCTCGAAAATATCGCGGTAGAGGAGGCTTTCCTTCGTAAACGGCTTTGCGAAGCTGTATTTCTCGCAGCCCTTGGCGAAGGCCTCATCGGAATAGAGGCTCTCGGCGTATTCCTTCAGATCGTCGACCATCGAATGGCCGACGGCGTCGGAGAAGGCCGCCTTCTGCCGCCAGAGGATATCGTCGGGGAGGATATGATCGTCGGCAAAGGCCTTGCGCAGGAGGTACTTGCCCATGTCGTAGGTGTTCATTTTGAGCTCCGGGCGGATGGACATGACGTACTTGACGAAATCCAGATCGCCGAAGGGGACTCTGGCCTCGAGGGAGTTGACGGAGATGCAGCGGTCGGCGCGCAGCACGTCGTACATATACAGCTCGTCGACGCGCTTCTTCGCCTCCTGCTGGAAGGCTTCGGCCGAGGGCGCGAAGTCGGTATATTTATAGCCGAACAGCTCGTCGGAAATTTCGCCGGTCATGAGCACGCGCACGTCGGTCTGCTCGTGGATGGCCTTGCAGCACAGGTACATGCCCATGCTCGCGCGGATGGTGGTGATGTCATAGGTGCCGAGCAGGGCGATGACCTCTTCGAGGGAATCGAGCACCTGCCGGCGCGTCATGGTGACCTCGGTGTGGTCCGCGCCGATGAAATCGGCAGTCTCCTTCGCGTATTTGAGGTCGATGGGGTCAAGATCCATGCCGATGGCAAACGTCCGGATCTTTTTTTCGAGAATCTTGGCCGAGATGGCACACACAAGGCTGGAATCCAGGCCGCCGGAGAGCAGGAAGCCGAGCGGCGCGTCGGCGTCAAGCCGCTTTTCCACGCCCGCGATGAGCTTTTCGCGGATGGTCTTCGTGACGGTGTCGAGATCGTCATCCGAATACTTCGTGACCGTGGTCAGGTCCGCGTAGCGGACAAATTTGCCGTCCTTGTAATAATGGCCCGGCGGGAAGGGGAAGACGTGGGCGCAGAGGCCGACGAGGTTTTTCGCCTCGCTGGCGAAGATGATCGAGCCGTCTTCGAGATATCCATAGAACAGCGGGCGGATGCCGATGGGGTCGCGCGCGGCGACGAGGGAATCGGACGCCGCGTCATAGATGATCATGGCGAACTCCGCGTCGAGCTTGGCAAACATATCCGTGCCATATTCCTTCCACAGGGGCAGGATGATCTCGCAGTCGGAATCGGACTGGAATTGATAGCCCTTCGCCTCGAGCATGGCCTTGACCGGGCGGAAGCCGTACAGCTCGCCGTTGCACACGGCCATGTCGCGGCCGAGGTGGAACGGCTGCATGCCTTCCGGATGCAGCCCCATGATGGCGAGCCGGTGGAAACCGAGCAGGCCGCTGCCGGCCGGCTCCATCCGCGTGTCGTCCGGGCCGCGGGACTTTGTCTTCTCAAAATACGGCTGGACCTGTTCCTTCTTGAGCCTGGGGGACGTAAAACCGATAATTGCGCACATAAAAAGCACCTCCGAATCATTTGCGCAGCATTGCCTGAAATAAATTCTAGGACGAATTGCTGCCGATCCGCGGTGCCACCTAACTTACTGTCTGAAACAGTCTCTTTTCCGGAGCTCTGACAAGTCCCTGCGCTTTAACGCCGCGCTGCGCGTCTTCCCTACTGCGGAGGCTTCCGGTTCAGGTCGCTGCTAAGAAGTGTTCGTTCACGAAGGCTCTGGCGTCGGGTTCCCAGCATCCCCGGCTCTCTGGATCCGTGTCCTGCGCTACTTTTCTTCCTCACTGCATTTGGCGATATTCTTTTCCGATGTAAAGCTTTTCTTTGGTGAAGCTTTCAACGATGGACTGATTTTACACCCGCGGGCGGCATTCGTCAAGCGTGCAGATTGGACAAAATCCGCCCCGGGCAGCCGTATTTTTTTGTCAGCCCTGCATGCGACCCAGCCGCGCGGCAAAGGCGCTCAGCTGCGCGTCGATCCCGTCGGCCTTCTGCACGGAGCCGGGGTCGTGCGCCGTCTGCATGAGGCAGAACTTCGGCGGCAGGATGGCTGTCTTGTTGAGGCACATCGCGCCGAGCAGCTGCCGGGCGACGATATCGCTGCCGGAATACCCGGAGACGACGATGCCGTAGAGATACTTTTCATACAGGTCCTGCCGGACCAGCAGATTGGTCAGGCGGTTGAACAGGGCCATGAGATTGGCGCTCACGGCGTCATTGTAGTTCGGGCACAGAAAGAGCATCGCGTCGCAGCGGCTGATGGCGGGCAGCACGTCGTCGGAGATGCTGCCGCCGTAGAAGCAGCGGCTCTGCGCGGCAAAGTGCAGGCAGGCCTCATACGAGCAGCCGCGGCAGTCGTGGATGGAGCCGTTCTGCAGGGAGATCGTCTTGGTTTCAAACGTGCTTGGCAGACGCTGCAGCACCTGCTCGCCGAGCCAGACGGTGTTGGACCGCCGGTTGTCGGACGCGTGGAGCATGAGGAGCTTCGGCCGCTCGAACCGCGGCAGACGGAAGCGCAGCAGGCGTCCGGCCAGCTGCGCCATCTGGTGCGCATAGGTCTGCTCCCAGCTCAGATGCAGCAGCCCCGCCTGGATGTGCTGGTTATAGAGCGAGCCAGTCCCCTCGACGAGCGGCTTGCCCGGGAACGCGCAGCCCGCGAGGTTCGCCGTCAGCACGAGCTGCCGCGCGAGCTGCTTCGTGTCCAGCTCCCCCGCCCCGTCGACGATCACGCCGCCGATGCAGCCGCACAGACAGTCCGGGTTCTGCCGCAGCGTGCGCAGCAGGCGCACGAAGGCCTCATCCGGGCCGTAGGCGTCGACCGAGACGGCGAACAGCAGCCGCCGCCCGGCGGCGGACGCGATCTGCTCCGCCGGAAGCTCCGCGACCGGGAATTCCGCCAGCGCCGCGGGCAGCAGGTGCTCCAGCCGCGCGCTGCGGCCGATCCTTACCAGCGTCAACGTCTCCATCCGTACTCGAACGCCTCCAATGCCGCATAGGTCTTCTCCAGCTCCGCCCGGAGCGCGGGCGCGAGCGCCTCCCGCCGAAGCTCCGGGCCGAAGCGCGTCATGCGGCTGACGCAGCCGAAATACGCCCCGCCGAGCGGCACCGCGCCGTAATGCTCCTGCCCGCGCACGAGCCGCAGCAGACTTGCCGCCGCGGAGGAGAGCGCGGGCGCGAGATACGGCTTGAAGCCCAGCTCCCGCACGCGCAGATTCGCCGTGCGGGTCTTTTCGGTCAGCTCCGCGGAGATCGCCGCGTCGTAGTTCCCGCCGCAGCAGTTGGCACAGACGAGTCCCTGCCCGTGCGGGCCGTAGACGCGCAGCGCGTCCTCGTCCAGCCCCAGCTGGCGCGCGTAGTAGGCGCAGCGCGCGGCCATCACACCGAGGCCGAAGCCCTGCACCTGCTCAGGAAGCAGGCCCGCAAAGTCAAATTCCCCGGTTTCCTTCTGATTGCTCTGCAGAAAGACAGACCGGGACAGATGGTCGACCGGGTCGGAGATCTGGCAGAACAGGCCCGTAAAGTCCGCCTGCCGCGCCATGCGCGCGTAAGAGCCCGCCATGGCCCGGTTGGCCTCGTACTGCGCCATGCGCACGTCCTGTACCTTGCTATCCAGCCCCGGCACGCCGCGCGAGGCCGTAAAGGCGAACAGGTCGCAGCGGAACAGATCCTGTTCCTCACAGATCACGACCTCCGGCAGCGTCCGGCCGTCCGCGGAGAGGACCTGATTCAGCTCCATCTCATACCGCTGGCACTGCGCCCGGTTCGGGTCGAAGATCTGGATCTTCGCAAGCTCGCGGCCCAGCAGCTTCAGAGCCAGCAGCGCCGTCCCGCCCACGTCGCCGAGGCCGACGAGCGTGAGGACGAGGCCGTCCTTCTTCGCCGCGCTCCATGCCTGCAGGATGGAAAACGCGCGGGAAAACGTTGCATTCAACACGCCCGCGCCGTGCGCGCGCACGAATGCCGCCAGCTCCCCTTCCGCCGGGGAAGACGGGGTCAGGCAGCCGATGCCCTCGGGCTCATCCAGCTCGGACAGGTCCCGGATGGGATACAGGCCGCGCGCGCGCAGCGGATCGCGCCGCACCAGAAACACCAGCGGCGCAAACACCTCGCCGCACATCTCCGCCCCTCGCGGGAACAAAGCCTCCTCCTCTGCCGCCAGGCAGAAGCCCTTCCATCGTCTCAGGATCATGCTGATCACCTTTCTTTTCATATTTTCCCCAAGGGCTCCCCTTCCAGGGGCCGATTCCCCCTATCAGGGGGAAATGTCCCGAAGGGACAAAAGGGGTAGGGCGCTGTCAGCCTGAGGCTGACTGAGAGGTTGCATCAAATTTGCCACGACCTCTCCGTCTCGGCTTCGCCGAGCCACCTCCCCTTCCAGGGGAGGCTTGGGAACTGCGCACTCCAATGGCTTTCCCTATGAGGGGAAGCTGTCGCCGCAAGGCGACTGATGAGGTGGGCTGCGTCGCGTAGACAGGGTGCCTCCACCTCATCCGTCACGGCTCCGCCGTGCCACCTTCCCCTCGCAGGGGGAAGGGCTTTGGTACACTACCTGCAGATCCGGTCCAGCCTTGCGAGGTCCTCTTCGAGGTAGGTCGAGGCGGGGAGGGAGAAGTCGAAGGTCATGCAGTCGCCTTTGTCGGGCAGGCGGGGCTGGAGCAGGGCTTCGCCCAGGCGGCGGACGGTGAGCGCGGCGGAGAAGCTGCGCTGGTGCTCCCGCTCGAGCGCGCGCAGGATCTGCATGGCGTTCTCCAGCGCCGTTTTGGAGAGGTTTCGGATGCTCGTCTCCGTCACGTCGAAGAAATAGCTGGGGTAGACATACGGCAGGATCATATTGACCGACGGGAGCATCCGCTCCTTCTGCCGCCGGCCGGCGACGCTGTCGCCGCCGATGAAGGGATAGAGCAGACTCTCGGTCACCCAGTAGTGGAGGTTCGGGATGAAATATTCGCACTCAGCCCGCCGCCCCTGCACGCGCATCAGGTCCCGGCCGTAGCCGGACATGACGGCGACGAGAATGCGGTCGACAGCGATTCTCTCCTGCCGGAACACGCGGTCGAGCTTTTCGATCCGGTAGCCCTTGTGCAGCAGATCGTCCACGAGGATGATCGGCCGGTGGAACGAACGGAGCGCGCGCACCTGGCTCGGCAGCGGCGAATAATCGGGGTATTCCTCGATCGTGAAGCTGCGCACGTCGGGCGCATAGCACTTTTCGACGTGCAGCGTCTTCGTGACCGTGTTCGGCACGATGGCGTCGGCGAAGATCTTGCCGTAGGGCACGCACATATAGGGCCCCAGCCGCCGCACGCCGGGCGGCACGTCCTGCACGCCGTTCATCTGCTCGATGCGCTGGGCGATGGCCTGGTTGAGCATCTCGGTGTCAAAGCACAGCAGAAGCTTGCCGGGGAACATGGCGCCGAGCGCCATGCGCAGCCGGGGTCTCGTTTCCCGGACGGCCTGCTGCACGGCGGGGGCATCCTTGTGCGGGGGCTTGATGCAGAGCATGGCGTCCTGCAGGAGCATGACGGGGTTGCGCATGTCGACGCAGAAGATCTCCGCGTCCGCCTCCACGGCGGCAAAGCCCAGCTGCCGCAGCGCGTCCTGCAGCGCGGGCGCGTTTTCCGGGCAGCGGCAGAGCGCGTACGTGCTCCCCTGCTCAAGGCTTCTTGCCAGCAGCTCATTGAGGAGCATCCGCAGCCGCTCGGCCGCGTCGTCCATATCCGGCACCCACCAGCCGTCGACGAGCAGGATCTGCCCCGAGGCATGCTGCCGGACATAGCTGCACGCCTCAAGCGACCCCAGCGCCGCATACAGATCGTCCAGCAAGATCGGGTGCCCGGCCGCCCAACCGAGCAGCCGCGCCGGCCGCGCCAGCAGCAGCGCCGCCCGGGCGTCCTTTTTGCCCTGCATGCAGGCACGGGCGGCCTCCGGCAGGGCCTCGTCGCCGTCCGAAGCGGTCCTGAAATACAGCTCCTCGCGCCGCAGTACGTTTTTGAGCTCGGGCGAGCGGACATACAGGCCGCATTCGTAGATATACGTCTGCACGACGGGCGCGACGAGCATGGAGATATCGAGATTCTGGTCGACCGAAGCGCGGATGCGCGTGGAGCTGACCGTCTCATAAAACGGCGGCAGGGCCAGAAGCAGCAGCTTCCCGCGGATGGCGGCGGAGAGCGCTGCGTGGTCGGCGCTGCCGTCGCGGCAGAAGATGATGTGGTTATAGTCCGCCGCCGTGCCGGGCTCGTGGCTCTTGTAGGCCGAGGCGTTGGCGATCACGTCGCTGCCCGCGACGAGATACAGCTCCCTGCCCGCAAACAGCGACTGCAGCCGGGAAAGATCGTCCGGCATGGCGATGTTGACCGGGATATCATCCGGGAACAGATACGTATCCCACTGGTCGGCCACGGAGATGGAGACGATCCTGCGCCGCAGGAGCTTCGGGAGCGTCTTTTTGCTCCACGAGAACTCGTCGACGGCCAGATAGACCTCGAAGCCGCGGGCGCGGATCTCCTGCACGATCTGCTTGTGGCCGACGGAGAAGGGGTCGAAGGTGCCGGGGAAGAACGCGGCGGGCTTTTCGGGCAAAAAGCGGAAGGGCCCCTCCTGCAGCTCCTGCCGGACGGTGTAACGGTAGAGATGGTTCAACATGGCCGCGCAGTTGAAGAACGTGAGCTGTCCCGCGCGCGGCTCGGACAGAAGCGTCAGCAGCTTTTTGTGCAGGCGCACGAAGATGGCGTGCTTTCTTGCCATCGGCAGCTGGCTGCGGCCGAAAATATCCCGGCAGAGGACGGCCAGCGCCGTCTGGTGGATGGTCTCGTCATAGTGGGCGATGCCGGTGAGGATGAGACCGAGGATGCGGTCCTCCACGTCCGTCTGCGCCTCCGGCAGCACGTTCAGCGCCTCGCCCAGCGTAAACAGCGCCACGCGCGCCGGCCGGATGGACGCCCCGCACGCCAGCGCGCCGATGCTCTCGACCGACTCGTGCAGCTCCTTTTCCGGCAGCTGGCACAAAAGTCTTCCGAGATACGGCGGGATGAAGCGCGAGATCTGCTCCTGCCCGGACTCGAGCTCGCGGGTCAGGTCGATGACGATCTCGTTGATCTGGTCGACGAGCAGCTGCGGCGCAATGGCAAGCAGCGCGTTGCCCGCCGCCTCACGCACGGGCAGATGCTCGCTGACGCACAGAAGGTTGGAAAAATGCAGCGCGGTATGGAACGCCGCGTCCGGATGGCTGCGCACATACTGGGTCAGGATGTTGATCTGCGTCAGCTTGACGGTCCAGTGGACGGCGTTTTTGAGGTTGCTCAGGTGGATGCGGGAGATCGTCTGCGCGTCCGGCTCCGGCTGCGCCTCGCCGAGCAGGCGCGCGCGCAGCCAGTCGTGGGCCAGATGGTCCTCCCACTGCGGGCGGTAGCCCCGCATGGCCTCCCGGATCTGCGCCTGCAGCGCGGGGACCGCGTGCGCCAGCCGCAAAAGCTCATGCAGCACGATGATATCGAGCTCCGGTTTGCCCGTGCCGGGCATGGCCGCGAGCTGCTGCACGAGCTCCGGCAGCTTCTCCTGCGGCAGATACCCGCACGGCACATGGCACAGCGCGTCGACCAGCACGAACCGGTCCTCCGCCCCGGCCTGCGCCAGCGCCGCGAGCAGCGGCCGGACGAGCGGCCCGGCCTCCTTTTCGTCGCAGGCGGCAAAGAGGCTCTGGCAGATGGTCTTGAGCGAGTTGGAGATGCGCAGCGCGTGCTTGCTGGAGATCTTATAGTCCGGGTGCAGGCAGAGCCCGATATATTCTGCCCAGAGCTCCCCCGATTCCGCCAGCAGGGACATGACCGCCGGGGGCATCTGCCCGTCCTTGGCCGACAGCGGCCGCTCCTTGCGGTAGCGCGGGCCGGCGTTCGCCAGGATCTTGCCCATGATCCTGCCCGCGATGCGGCGCACGTCGCCGTCCGGGTGCATGAGCAGCTCGTAGAGGAGCACCAGCGTCTTGCGCTTGTTGGCTCTTGTCATATAGGTGCTGTATTCCTCCAGCAGCCGCAGATACATGCGGATGCGCTGGAGATTTTTTTCGCCCTTGGCCTGCTCGAGCAGCTGCTCGAGCGTCTGGTCGGTCGAGAGCGTGTGCATGAGGCGGATAGAGCCGTCCAGCGTCAGGTCCCGCAGGGCGCGCAGCGCCTGCGGCGCGTCCATGAGCGAGGGGTCCTTCGTCTCGTGCGGCAGAAGGTCGTCATCCTCCAGCCGGGGGCTGACGCCGCGGCTCAGGAGCAGGTTTTCAAAGTCGGTCAGCTTGTGGTAGACGTTGCGGTAGCGGAGCGTCTTTTCCTGCGTCATGTCGGCCAGCTTGCAGAAGATCATCTCGTAGGCCTCGGCGAGCGTATGGATGCGCATGACCTCTTTTTCGCCCGGCTGCCGCGTGCCGCGCACGCGGAAATCCGCGTAGATGAGCAGCAGCGACTCGATGGGCAGGTTTTCAAATTCCAGATCCCAGGTCGAGTGGTTGGCGGAGATGTAGCCGATCTCCTCCATCCGGTTCCGGCTGAACCACTGCCAGGTATAATAATAGTGCAGATAGGCGATGCGCCCGAGGTCCTCGCCGCGGCAGCCGAACTTGCCGATGTCATGCCCCAGCGCCGCCGCACGCACGAGCGGCAGATCGACCGGGAAGCCCGCCCGCTTCGCCAGGATCGCCGTATGCAGGGCGACATTGTGCACGCCGATGGTGTGCGAGGCGGGGTCAAAGGGCGTCGCCTCCATCCCCAGGCGCATGACGGCCATCAGATGGTCCTGCCGCACGGTGTCGGTAAACAGGCGGTACTGCCCCTCCACGCGGCTGCCGGGGATGGAATCCTCCGGCAGGGGCAGAAGGTCGAGGCAGGGGTCAAAGCTGTCCGTCGGGTTCTGCAGCGCGGACTCGAGCGCGGCAAGATAGCCTTCCTCGTCCGCCGTCAGCGCCGGGATCTCCGGCAGGCCGTCGGGGAACATCCGGCCGCAGAGCTTCTGGTAGAGTGAAGACAAAAAGACCTGCGTGGGCGGCGCCGGCGCTTCAAACTCCGGCGCGCAGAGCGCCAGCACCGCGGCGCACAGATCCCGCCGGTGCGGGTCAAGAGCGGAAAGCAGAACACGGATCTCGTTCGACATGGCAATATCCTCTGTAATCCAATCAGATCGATCGTTGTTACCTCAGATTTTACGCGCTTCGGAAGAAAAAGTAAAGGGCATCTCCGCATAATTCGGCAAGAGCATTCGGCAAGAGATTTTGGCCTGGATCAAAGTTTGAAAAGCGAAGGAATCCTGTATGGATTTCGAGTTTTTCAAACTGCAGAGGCAGGTCAAAAGATCCGGCGAATGCCGCAGACGCAATTGTGCGGAGATGCCTGATTTTTTCAAACTGCACAAAACACGCTGTATCGGCGCATGAGTATGCATCGTTTTTGACGTAAATGAATATTTATAAATTATATGCTTGACTTTTCTGCATAAAGTGTGTATATTACGTGCATAAAGAAAAACACCCACACAGACAAGTGCTTTACGGAGGTTTCAATCATGGATAAGAGCAAGATCAAGAAAATCGTTCTGGCCTACTCGGGCGGTCTCGATACGTCCATCATCATTCCCTGGCTGAAGGAAAATTACAACGATCCGGAGATCATCGCCGTCGCGGCCGACGTCGGCCAGGGCGACGAGCTCGACGGTCTGGAGGAAAAGGCCATCAAGACCGGCGCGAGCAAGCTCATCATCGCCGACCTCACCGACGAGATGTGCGACGAGATCATCGTCCCGTCCGTCATGATGGATGCCAAGTATGAGAAGTACCTGCTCGGCACCGCCTTTGCGCGGCCCGTCATCGGCAAGAAGCTCGCCGAGATCGCGCTGGCCGAAGGCGCCGACGCCATTGCCCACGGCGCGACCGGCAAGGGCAACGACCAGGTCCGGTTCGAGCTGGCCATCAAGCGCTTCGCGCCCGACATGCCCATCATCGCCCCGTGGAGAGAGTGGGACATCAAGTCGCGTGACGAAGAGATCGACTATGCCGAGGCGCACAACGTGCCGCTGAAGATCTCCCGCGAGACCAACTATTCCAAGGACAAGAACCTCTGGCACCTGAGTCACGAGGGTCTCGACCTCGAAGACCCGGCCAACGAGCCCGATCTCGATAAGGCCCTGTTCCTCGAGATGGGCGTCTCCCCCTATCAGGCGCCCGATACGCCCACGACAGTCTCCGTCAGCTTTGAGGCGGGCGTCCCCGTCGCGGTCGACGGCGAGAAGATGAAGGTCTCCGACATCATCCGCAAGCTCAACAAGCTCGGCGGCGAAAACGGCGTCGGCATCCTCGACATCGTGGAAAACCGGCTCATCGGCATGAAGGACCACGGCATCTATGAGACCCCGGGCGGCACGATCCTCTACTTCGCGCATGAGCAGCTCGAAATGCTGACGCTCGACAAAGAGACGCTGCACATGAAGGAAAAGCTGGCTGTCGACTACGCCGACCTCATCTACAACGGCAAGTGGTACTCCCCGCTGCAGGAGGCGCTGACCGCCTTCGCCAAGAAGTCCAACGAGTACTGCACCGGCACCGTCAACATCAAGCTCTACAAGGGCAACATGATCAACGCCGGCATCACCTCGCCGTACTCCCTCTACTCCGAGAACCTCGTCACCTTCGGCGAGAGCGATTTCAACCAGGCCGAAGCCGCCGGCTTCATCAATATCTGGGGCCTGCCCACCAAAGTCCAGGCCCTGCGGGAACAGGGAAAGCTGTAAGCAGCCACCCGACCCCTGCCTTCCCCTATGAGGGGAAGGTGGCACGGCGGAGCCGTGGCGGATGAGGTGGGGGCACTTGCTTCTACGCGGCGCTGTCCACCTCATCAGTCGCCTCCGGCGACAGCTTCCCCTCATAGGGGAAG
>ERZ825896.1111-NODE-1111-length-31921-cov-77.115327_pt1 | contig 31921 bp, 21 predicted proteins | sample MGYA00519858_ERZ825896 | MGnify/ENA primary metagenome ERZ825896 (study PRJEB31778, sample SAMEA3449214) | human gut metagenome | biome: human gut; feature: human-associated habitat; material: faeces | place: United Kingdom | collected 2010/2012 ...
TGGAGCGTGCCGTGGGTCATGTGGTCGGCACATCCCTGCCGGTGGGCGGCAGCAGTACCCACGCGGTGCTTTCGGCACACAGCGGCATGGCGTCTGCCAAACTGTTTTCGGACATCGACCAGCTTGAAAAAGGTGACGTCTTTTATATCTGCGTCTTGGGTGAAGTGTTGGCCTATCAGGTAGACAGCATCAACATAGTCTTGCCTACAGATACATCTTTGCTGCAAATCGAGGAGGGCAAGGACTTTGTAACGCTGGTGACGTGTACACCTTTCGGTATCAACACCCACCGGCTTTTAGTTCGAGGGCACCGTGTTCCTTACACCCCCGAACAGGCATCTGCCGCAGAAGAAAAGCTCGTGGCTTCCTCGTGGACACAGCATTACCTCACTGGCCTTGGCGTGGTGGCCGTGATCGGCGGTGGATACTTTTTGGTAAGGAGGGTACGCCATGCGTAAGACATCTCTCGTACTGGCAGCGCTGCTGGCCGTGGTGGGTGTCTGTGTCATGCTATGCCGACGCCGTGTCGCTGCTGCTGTGCAACGGGCAGACCTATGAGAAACCATTCTCATCGCCACCGAAAAAATTCACCCTGCCGACCGCCAACGGAAATATGCGCCGTGTGTTTGCTTACCTGACACAGCATCGACGTATCCGCCGTGAGGTGGTCTCTTTTTTTGCCCATGCCCATCTGCTTTACGAGGATGAGGTACATCACAACTGTGTATTTGTTGGCGTGGACGAAAACGGCATAGCCAGACACGCACACCTGCGAAGCACGGCCAGTCAGGGAAAATCCTTTCGTCAGACCGTGGGGGGCAGCGACGCACGATACAGCTTTCACTTCGCGGGCGGCGGTGAAGCGCTCTATGTCTTCGAGTCGCCCATTGATCTGCTGTCCTACATCACCCTGCATATGAATGGCTGGCAGGTGCAAAACTATGTAGCTTGCTGCGGCACGGCTTTCGCACCGGTGGAGCAGATGCTCCGCACCTATCCGCAGATCCGGCAGGTTTATCTCTGCCTGGATAACGACGAGGCCGGACACAGTGCCTCGCAGCGCATGGAAGGCTACCTCCGTGCGGAGGGCATCTCCACCATGCGGCTGGTGCCAGTGCAGAAGGATTGGAACGAAGACCTGATGGCACAGGAGGTGTCAACATGACCGGAAACCTTTGGATCCTGCTGGCGGCGGGCGGCGCGGTGGTGGCGGTGTTCGTCGCACTGTCGTTGCTGGCGGATAACTATAATCTCAACAACATTAAGTCCAGAACCGTAGGCGATGGCCAGCATGGTACGGCCCGATGGGCCACGGAGCAGGAGATTCGCAGCAGCTACGCGCTGGTACCATTCCAAGTAGCCGACTGGCGGGCGGGCAGGAATCTGCCGGAAGCCCAAGGTCTGGTGCTGGGCAGCCGCGACGGAAGAAAAGGCGGCATCACAGCGCTGGTGGACAGCGATGACATCCACTGCCTCATGATCGGCGCGTCCGGCGTAGGCAAGACCGCCTACTTCCTGTACCCAAATCTGGAGTATGCCTGCGCTTGCGGCATGAGTTTCTTCGCCAGTGACACAAAGGGAGATCTGGCCCGCAACTACGGTGCGGTGGCAGAGAAATACTATGGCTATCACGTCTCTGTGGTAGACCTGCGAAACCCGACACGCTCGGATGGCTACAACCTGATGACGCTTATCAATCGCTATATGGACAAAGCGCTCCGTGAACACAGCATTGAGGCATATGGCAAAGCAGAGAATCTGATCAATATTCTGGCGCACAGCATCATCTCACCGAAAGGCGAGGAGAGCCGAGGCCAGAATGACTATTTTTATAAAGCCGCCGAGGGTGTGGTGGCCTCGGTGCTTCTGCTGCTGGCAGAGTTCCTGCCACCGGACAAGGATCACCCCACAGAGCGGCGGCACCTGGTGTCGGTGTTTATCCTGATCCAGCAGCTTTTGGCACCCTCTGGTGTGCGGGGACAAAGCTATTTCAAGCAACTGATGGATATGCTGCCCGCTCATCACAGGGCACGAAATCTGGCTTCGTCCGCTTTGGAATCATCAGATCAGGCAACCGCTTCCGCCATGTCCACAGCACTGGCGCAGATGAATACGTTTATGGATATCGCGTTGGAGCAAGTGATTTGCTTCGACAACAACGTAGACGCGGAGAAATTTGCCAAAGAAAAGACTGCACTCTTCCTTATACTTCCGGAAGAGGACAGGACGAAGAATTTTATGGCAGGACTTATGATACAGAATCTGTCCAAAGAGCTGTTTGAGTTGGCGGAAAAGGGCAGCGGGCGCTTGCCCAACCGTGTCGTTTTCTACTGTGATGAGTTTGGCACCATGCCCGCCTTTGACGTGGAGGCACTGTTCAGCGCGGGCCGCTCCCGTGGTATCACGCTGGTGCCTATCATCCAATCGCTGGCGCAGCTCGACAAGAACTACGGTGACAAAGGCGCGGAGTCGATCGTCGATAACTGCCAGGATACGATTTTCGGAGGCTTTGCGCCCAATAGCCAAACGGCGGAGAAGCTCTCAAAAGCGCTGGGCAACCGCACGGTACTGAGCGGCTCCGTCAGCAAGGGAAAGAACGACCCCAGTCAGAGTCTGCAAATGATAGAGCGGCCCTTGATGACAGCGGACGAGCTGAAGTCGCTTCCGAAAGGCAACTTCGTGGTAATGAAAACAGGCACACACCCCATGCAGACAAAGCTGAAACTGTTCTTTGATTGGGGCATTGTATTCGATGAGCTATATGCCATCCCAGAACACGCCGTGCGAAAGGTGGCCTATGCCAGCCGGGAAGAACTGTTCCAGAGCGTCAGGAAGGCACAGCGGGAACGGACCACTCAGGATGCACAAGCGAGACAGCCCGAAAAGGCTGACACTCGCAAGTCGCCGCAGTCTGCCATGGATCTCTATGACAACGGAGGAGAACAATGAGCTATTTTGAGACTATTTACGCTGACCACTTGCTGCCCCACAGGGCGCGGACAGTCTATATGTATCTGCGGGATCGGGTCGACGCCCAGCAAAAGTGCTGGCCCAGCATCAAGACCATTGCGGCAGACCTGCACCTCTCCCGCAGCACAGTTAAGCGGGCCTTGGGAGAACTGGAGCAGCATGGCTATTTGGAGCGCCTGCCCCGCTACCGTCCCAACGGCAGCAGCACCTCCAACCTCTACACGGTGCGATAAAAAACGGACACAGCCGCCAAGGGGCGACTGCGCCTGTTTGCTGAACCGAGGAGGGGTCCATAATGAACCACCCAGAAGGACTCACTCTATCGGAGGGATTAGTACAGAGAAAAGAATGAGGACAGCCTCTTGTAGAAGAACAGCATTCATTTTCGACTTGCCTTTTTCTGAAGCGCGATATAATCTCGAACCGCTTTACGCCCGTTGATATCGAGAGACAGTATATCAGCAAGCATTGCGTCTGCGGTATAGCTTCCGACAAGGGGCTTTCTGTAGTCGTCAGGTCGAATGCTGAATTCTGAACGACCAAGGAGGTAATCAGTAGAAACTCCATAAAAGTCTGCAAGTGCTGTTACGCAGTGGATCGGCATCTCATATTTGCCGGTTTCGTACTTGGAGTAATACTGCTGCGAGGTACCCAACACCTTTGCTACATCGGCTTGTTTCAAATCTCTATCTTCACGCAGCTCTCGGATGATCTCGCAGAAAGTTTTCATGTAGGTTATCCTCCATTTTGTGGTAAAGGAATTATAGCCTACATCAAATATGACTTATTGACAGCGAGTTGAAATTGGCTTATTATTTGTTTTGCATAAGCTAAATATAATGTATATTGCGATGAGGATACATCGGAGATAATGTGTATGACCAAGCCTATCCGCTGTGCCACCATCGGTCAAAATCCCATGCGATTTCCGTGGGGCTTTGACGAAGAAGATGACCGCTGCCGAAAATTGAAAATCGAATTGGCGCAGCAGATCATGGTGCTGCGCCAGAGCGGCGTGTCGCAATTTCTGACCGCCTGCGACTGCGGCGTGGGATTGTACGCCGCTGAGATCATCAACGGTCTGCGGACGACTGACCACGATCTGATGCTGCTGTGCTATACACCCCATGAGGAGCAGGCTACCAAGTGGGCTCCTTACTTGCGGGAGCGTTACTTTGATGTGTTGGAGAAATGCACCTACATTTCCGCCGTGTGCGAGGTCGGCGCACCGGACGCGCAGCTGCAAGCCTACAAGAAGATCATCGACCTTGCGGACGTGGTGCTGGCGGTCTATGACAGGGACACGCCGCCCGCTGGCAGCGCGGAGGACAGAGCCTTGGCCTACGCCGAGGGGCAGCGCAAATCCCTGCTTTTGCTTCATCCCACAGAACTGACCACGAAACAGATCTCCGCTGCCCATGACGCGAGATGATAGCCTCCGATAAACGCTGCACGGGTAAGGCAGGCTGGATACGACCCTTGTAGATGTAGAGTGAATGTGCTATACTCTGACCTGTGTGTTTGTCTACAGGGAGGAAAGTCATGTTTTATACCGACGAAGAAGTGTCTGTAATTACTGGTCTGCTCAACGCCTATTTGGTGCGGGAACACGCCAGTGAAAAGGTCAGAGAATCATATACCAGGATCAGCGAGGGACTCCAAAGCCGTGTGCTGACCAGGGACGACTACGTTTGGCTGGAGAACGCCCTGTTATTCCTCCGCCCATATTGGTGGAATGACCGCGAGGACGGGCGGATGCTGATGGATGCCCTTCTGCATACGCAGACACTGGCAAGACGGGTGCAATGAAATTGATCCTATGACGCGATAAACCCCTGCCATGTGCTATACTGTCGGCACCGAGCCGAGGAGGTGTCTGAGATGGCGTTCCAATACCATGTCCGCGAAATGACGGCGGAGACAAGCGCAGAAGAATTCGTGACACGCTTTGTCCGTGTGGAAAAGTTCTTGCCTTTCTGCCAGCAGTGCGGCAGCTACGATACTCGCTGGACGTGCCCGCCTTTCGATTTTGACCCCATGACCATCTGGCGGAGCTACAGGGGACTACGGCTGTATGCCCGCATCTTACAGGCGGATGTGCCGGAGCAGCCGTTGGATGAAGCGGTGGCGGCGTTGAAGCAGGAAAAGCGTCTGTACCGGCAAGAGCTTCAGCGATGGGAGAGGGAAACGCCGGGGAGCCAGATGCTGCTGGCGGGCACCTGCGACCAGTGCGAGACGTGCGAAAAGGTACAGGGACATCCCTGCGGCAGACCGGAGCTGCTGCGCTACTCCATCGAGGCGCTGGGCGGCGATGTGGAGGGCTGTTTGCAGCACTATTTCCACCTGCCCATGCTGTGGGGCAGGGATGGCAAAGCGCCGGACTACTTTGTGTTGGTGGGCGGCCTGCTCACCAAGTGACAGCGGAAACATAAAAATGACGGGTGTATCCGTGGATACACCCGTCATTTTTCATTGTTCTTTTTCGCGGCGTTGGCAGCGGCACGGGCCTTGTCACGGTTCTTGCGCCGGGCGATGAGGTCGGCCTTGGCCTGCCGTTTCGCTTTTCGTTCCTGCAAGAGCTGCACCTCCTGCCGCTGGTACTCCTGCTCGTAGCGGGGATAGTGATGCTCCCGCGGCGGCTTGTACTGTGAAGGCAGCTCTGCGGCCTTCAGCGCCGCAGACCAGTTACCGAAGCGCTGGGCGATGTACGCACCACCCACGACCTCGCAGGGTGCGGGCGTATAGGACACATCGACGCACTGACGTACATAGGCGATGAGGTCGGCGTCGCTGGCGGTTTCGTATTCTATCGCAAAAGCCTCGTCCTGCGCTTGCAGGGCCTCGATGGTGCGCTTGACGATCTGCTGATGCAGCAGGTTATCCCCGTTGACCTGTGGCATTTTTGTGTCCCTCCTGGACATAATAAACTCAGCCAGATGGAGCGACATCCTTCGTAAATCAGCATCATTCAGGAAAGCATTTTTCGCCACCGGCTATGGTAAAACGATAGCATTTGCGGGGCGGGAAGTCAAGTATGGCATCGGTGTCAGGGCGAAAACAGTCGCTGGAGACCGAAACGGGAGGTATATCCGCCGAGCCTTTCCGCGATGATGGATGATAAAAAGGGTGTTCGCCGTCAAAAATCGCGTCAGGAGGAGTACGAAATGGCACGCAGAGGGGAGAACATCTATAAGCGCGGAGATGGCCGCTGGGAGGGCCGCTATATCCGAGGTCGGACGCCGGAGGGACGGGCGCAGTACGGCTACGTCTACGCCGCCACCTACAGCGCCTGTCGGGAAAAACGGCGGCAGCGTCTGCGGGAGCTGCCCCGTGAGATCACGCCAAGCAATAACATGACATTGCCGGAGGCTGTGGAGCTATTTTTCGTGGAACGGGAACAGAAACGGAAGCTGAAGGAGTCCACCGTCAGCCGGTACCGGTATGTGGTACGGCAGTATATCCAGCCGCAGCTGGGCGCTGCGCCGCTGTATGCGCTGACGGAGCAGCGGGTAGCGGATTTTTACCGGAAGCTCCAGGAGCAGGGCCTGTCGGCCAAAAGTACACGGGATGTTGGCGTATTGCTGCGGGCCATTCTGCGGATGGCGGCCAAGCGGGGGTGCTTCTGCACGGGCCTGAACGCCGAACTGCCGGCGTACAGGAAGCGGCAGGTGGAGATATTCACCGAGCCGGAGATCCTGCGGCTGGCGCATCATATCGTAAACGAGCCTGACCTGACCGGTCTTGGCGTTCTACTGACGCTGAACAGCGGCCTTCGTCTGGGAGAGTTGTGTGCGCTGCGATGGTCGGATATCGACCTCCATGCGGGCTTTCTGCGGGTGGAGCGGGAGGTACAGCGGATCTATGAGAAAGGCTGCACAAGACTCATTGTGCAGCCGCCCAAGAGTGAATCGTCGCTGCGGAGAATACCGCTGCCAACTGATATCCTGTCCCTGCTGGCAGCGCACAGACCCGAGAACGCGGGCAGTTTCTGCCTGCTGACAAGCTCCGGCGATCCGCTGGAACCGCGTACTATGCAGAACCGATATAGGTCGCTGCTGAAACGAGCGGGCGTCCCGTATCGAAATTTCCATGCCCTGCGGCACACCTACGCCACACGCTGCATCGAGCAGAATGTGGATGTCAAAAGCGTCAGCGAGATGCTGGGCCACAGCGACGTGCGGATCACGCTGCAAACCTATGTCCATGTCTCCCTGCGGCATAAGCAGCAGGCGGTGCAGAGCATCTGTTTCCTGCCGATTTGCAGTGGGGACTTTGCGCCGTCAGAAATTCCGTCAGGCAAAGGAAAAGCCGCCGTGCGGCAAGGCGCAGCGGCGCAGGTTTCCTGAATGATGCTGATTTACGAAAAAGTTACGCCGTCCGCGCAACAGAATATCCAAAAAGCGGCAGGTGCGCAACCCGCACCTGCCTTCGCTTATAGGGGCACAGAGGTCATACCCCTTGCTGTACCATAATTTATGGATAGACACTTGACCTCCTGTGACGGCTGTATCTATAATTATCATGCGGCAGCGCAAACATGGAAAGCTGCTGAAAGAAGGAGGCGGAGAAGATGAAACAGCGGACTTATATTGCTATCGACCTCAAGAGCTTCTACGCCTCTGTGGAATGCAGAGAACGGGGCTTAGATCCCATGGACACCAACCTTGTGGTCGCGGACGAGAGCCGGACGGATAAGACCATCTGCCTCGCGGTCACGCCCTCCCTCAAGAGCTATGGCATCCCTGGCCGCGCACGGCTGTTTGAGGTCAAGCAGCGCGTCAGGGAGGCAAATGCCAAGCGTCAGCATGATGCGCCGGGACGCAAGCTAAATGGCTCATCGCATTTCTATTCCGAACTGCAATCTGATCCTTCTCTTGCCGTTGACTTCATCGTTGCACCGCCACGCATGGCGCTCTACATGGAGGTCAGCACACAGATCTATCAGATATACCTCAAATACATTGCTCCAGAGGACATCGTGGTCTATTCCATCGACGAGGTGTTCATGGATGTGACGAACTATTTAGACACCTATAAGCTGACACCCCATGACCTGGCCATGAAGATCATCCTTGATGTGCTTGCGACCACCGGCATCACGGCGACGGCAGGCATCGGCACGAACCTTTTTCTCAGCAAGGTGGCCATGGACATCGTGGCGAAGCATATCCCCGCAGACAAGAACGGCGTCCGCATCGCGGAACTGGATGAGATGAAATTCCGGCGCGAACTGTGGGCGCATCGACCTCTTACGGACTTCTGGCGTGTAGGCAGAGGCATTGCCCAAAAACTTGAGAAGAACGGGATGTTCACGATGGGCGATGTCGCCCTTTGCTCGGAACGGAATGAAGACCTGCTCTACAAGCTGTTCGGAAAGAACGCGGAACTTCTCATCGACCATGCGTGGGGCTGGGAGCCGACGACCATCGCGGCGATCAAGGCATATCGCCCCAGTACAAACAGCATCAGCTCCGGGCAGGTACTGCACTGTCCCTATGACGCCGAGAAGGCAAAGCTCGTCATCCGCGAGATGACAGACCTGCTTGTGCTGGACTTGGTGGACAAAGGACTTGTCACCGATCAGATCGTCCTTACGGTAGGCTATGACATCGACAACCTGACTGACCCGTCACGGCGGGCAAAGTACCACGGCGTAATCGAAACAGACCGCTATGGACGGCAGATTCCGAAGCAGGCTCATGGTTCTATCAATCTTGACGGACACACATCCTCTACACGCAAAATAATGTGTGCAGTGACGGAGCTGTATGACCGAATCGTGGACAAGAGCCTGCTTGTCCGCCGTATGTATGTTGTGGCCAACCACGTCCTGCCGGAAGCGGATGCACCGCAGAAGAATGGCGGCGCCGTCCAGCTCGACCTTTTTACGGACTATGCCGCGGAAGCAGAAAAACAGAAAGCCGAGGATGCTGCTCTGGAGCGTGAACGGAAGATACAGGCGGCTACCCTTGCCATCAAGAAGAAATACGGAAAGAACGCCATCCTCAAGGGGATGAACCTTGAAGAAGGTGCGACTGCCAAAGACCGCAATGCCCAGATCGGCGGGCATAAGGCATGAAGTAAATCGAATTTGTGGAGGTGGGAGATGAAGAATGCACGCAAGCAGAAAATATGACGAGATCATTGACCTTCCGCACCATGTCTCTAAAACCCGTCCGCAGATGCCCATGTCGGATCGTGCGGCGCAGTTTTCGCCCTTTGCCGCCCTCACCGGCTACGACGCTGCCGTCAAAGAAACCGGGAGGTTGACCGACGAGAAGATAGAGCTGGACGAGGAAAGTCTGACCGCATTGAATGTGCGGTATCAGATGCTCACGGATGCTCTGGAGAAAAGGCCGGAGGTCAGGATTACCTATTTCGAGCCCGACGAAAGGAAGGCTGGCGGCGCGTATGTGACCACAGTCGGAGCAGTCAGAAAGATAGATGACTTCGAGCAGACAATTATCATGCAGGGCGGGACAAGGATACCGATGGAGGATGTTCTGTCGCTTGAAGGCGAGTTGTTTTCTGTACTCGAATAAGGAGGCAAAACCACCGGACGCACCGGTGGCGAAGTGAATAAAACAGCACCGGCGGCGTTACCCACACGCTGCCGGTGCTGCTTTGAGGTGGTGTTCCTCATGGAAAAGAAAAGTAAAAGTATGGTTGGCTGAACCATGGCCTTATCATAGCAGGTCGAGTAGTGTTCGTGAAGCGCATCTTTGTTCTTGAAAACATGAGGACTTGTATAGTATAATGCTCCTCGAAATGAGGTGCGCCATGAGTATTTCCAAATATCAGGTATTTCTGAAAACCGTCTCCTGCGGCAGCTTCTCCAAGGCGGCGGAGGCCATGAACTTCACCCAGTCCGGCATCAGCCACGCCATCAACTCGCTGGAAAACGAGCTGGGCGTGAAGCTGTTGAGCCGCAACCGCGGCGGCGTGGTGCTGACGGCGGACGGACGGGCGGTGCTGCCCAAAATTGAGAAGCTGTGCGCCGCCCACCATTCCCTCATGCAGACGGTGGAGGGGCTGAAGGACATGGACAGCGGCTTGGTGAAGATCGCCACGTTCTCCAGCGTGTCCGCCCAGTGGTTGCCCCGCATCCTCAAGAGCTTCGGCAAGGTGTACCCCAACATCGAGTTTGAAGTAGTTACCGGCGATTTCTATGACCAGATCGAGAACTGGATCGTCAACGGAACAGTGGACTGCGGCTTTCTGCGGCTGCCGTCGGTGAAGCGCTTGCAGACCTACGCTCTGCATCGTGATGAATTACAGGTCATCGTCCCCTGTGACCATCCCTACGCCGACCGTGACCCGTTCCCCGTGTCTGCGCTGGCAGAGGAACCCTTCATCCAGCTGGAGGAGGGCGACGACTACGAGATCATGGCGGCCTTTGACGAGATGGGCATCCGCCCCAACGTGAAGTACATCGCACGGGAGGACAGGACTATCTTGGCTATGGTGTCGGAGGGCCTGGGCATCAGCCTGCTGCCGGAGCTGATGGTGCGCCACAGCTCCACGCCCATCAAGGTCTGTCATGCGCCCCTGCACTTCTACCGCACTATCGGCATCGGTGTCAAGGACAAGAAAGCACTTTCCAACTCCACCCGTCTGTTCGTGGACTATGTGCGGACGTGGGTGGCGGAAAACGGGAATACATAAACGTTCAACTTTCGCTAAAAAAGCATGAGAACACGTCATGTAATACAGACAAGAACGCAGTTCTCGTAAGGCTTCGCAGGAACACACAAAATATCCCTCGGAGATGTATCCTTCCGCGAAACAAATACCCTCTTGCAAAACGGCGGGGTGTTCATCATAATAGCACCCGTAGCCCCCGAAAAGTGAATAGGCTTACCGGTCTGAAACGCTGCGGCGTTTCGGTGAAAGTTGGAATGTGGGTCAAAGTCCCCGCGAACAGGTCACTGTGAGGCTCCTCTGAGGCAGGAGATAAGTCAGGTCGCGCCGGTAAGCGTCACAATGCACACGCCTGAAACCGAGCTGCATGAACGGGGGCTTCGCGCCCGTTTACACGAGAGGAGCGTCGGCATTTGCCGGCGCTTTTTGCATGAAGTCAGGGCACCTATGGGGGACGGAAAGGTGCTTGAAAAAAATGGGAGAACGCAGGAAATACGTCCGCAGGGACGCCACGGTGGAACGGCTATCCGCTATCTTTTTAGAGGATATGGTTGGGAGCGTAAAGCCCTCCACGCTGGCGTGCTACCGCCGCAACATCCAATGCCACATCCTGCCGGCGCTGGGAGCGCGCGTGGCGGCGGAGGTGACGGCGGCGGAGATCAACGACTACATCCAGCAGTTACAGGAGGACTATTCGCCCAAGCTGGTGCGAGAAATCGGTGGTCTGCTGCTGCGGATCGTGGGCATGGCCGGTGTGGGCTACGGCGAGGATGTGACGCTGCCGAAGGTGCGGCAGAGGGCCGTGGAGGTGTTCACCGAGCCGGAGCTGAAGCAAATGGGACAGGTCATCCTGCGCCGTCCGGACAGGACGGGACTTGGTGTGCTGCTGACAGCCTACACCGGGTTGCGGTTGGGAGAGCTGTGCGGCCTGCAATGGCAGGACGTGGACGTCGGCGCGGGACTGCTGCACATCCAGCGGACGGTGGAGCGCATCGCGCAGATAGGCGGCGGGACGTGCCTGACGGTGCAGCCACCGAAAACGGAAAATTCCGAACGCTGGATACCCATTCCGAAAGAGATGCTGCGGATGCTGAAGCCAGAGACAAAGCAGCCGGACAGCTACCTGCTGACCGGCGGGGAGATCGTCCCTGACCCGCGGGCGATGCAGTACCGTTATAAGGTGTTGTTGGAGCGCTGCGGTGTGCGGTATCGGAATTTCCATTGCCTGCGGCACAGCTACGCCACGCGGTGTGTGGAGCGCGGGGTGGACGTGAAAAGCGTCAGTGAACTGCTGGGTCACGCCGATGTCCGCACCACCCTGCGGCTGTACGTTCACTCGTCCATGGACTACAAGCGCAGGGCCGTGGAGGGGATAGGCTTTCTCAAGGGAATAACATGAAAGAGACAGGCAAATGCCTGTCTCTTTTGCTTATGGTTGAATGGGGACGAACTCTACCTTGAGAGCCATGCCCATACCGGCGGCCAGACGCTTGAGCGTCCGCAGCGAGGGGTTGGCTGTGCCGCTTTCCAGACGGCTGATGTCAGCTTGCGTGATGCCGGTGATCTCTGCCAGCTGCTTTTGAGTCATGTCCTTTTCCTCGCGGCCTTCGGCAATCGCACGCATAATCTGACGCTCCGGCTCTTGCGCGTTCCACTCTGCCAGAAATGCGGGATCTTTCATTCGCTCGTTCAGCGTATCACGAAAATTCTTTCCCATAGCGTCATACCTCCTTGCTTTCGTAATCAGCCCGATACCGCTTCGCCCGTTCGATCTCGCGGGACGGGGTTTTGGCGGTTTTCTTTTTTTCTATGCATATTATATGTGATAAAAAACATATTGTCAACGCAAAAATTTTCGCAAAGTAACATACTTTGCGAAAACTTTCCAATTTCAACCAAATAACAGTATATACCAGTCGTTTTTCCGTGTCAACAACGAGTTCTAATTTTCGACTTTTTTCTGGCATAAATCTGGAATGCCTTGCAGCGCAAGGCGTTCCGCGCTTTTTCGCAAAGTATGTTACTTTGCGAAAAAACTGTTCAAAAGAACCGAGAATTTCATACAGCTGAGTTCTGTGACGTCGTGTGGCTGTGCGTTGTAAAGACGATTTTTCGTCAGGGTACAGCCTTAAAGGAACATGGGTAACCAAACCCACCGCGGACGGCACTGTGAGCGCAAGGAAACGACCAAAACGGCTTTGAGCCGCTGGGCAATACCCGCCATTGGGACGCGAGTCCTGAGAAGGTAGGTCGTGTACGGGGAAACCGCTGGAACACAACGGTTTTGTGGCGCGAGGGCAGTAGAATTACACGAAGGAGAACTTGTTTGCAGCGGCGCTTCTTCGTTGTGACGAGGGTAGGAGTGTACGCTGACGAGATTCGTCAGCGTTTTTTCTTACCGCCACATCACCATAGGGAGGAGTATGTCCATGAGCCATTTCAACCCCAACCAGCATTTTGATGTTGAGAACTGGCGCGAACAGAAGATCGCCCAGCGCACCAAGGAGGCGCTGGAGGCGCGGGACGCGGCCTTTGCCGAAAAGCACGCAGGCACGCCCCTGCGAGAGCTGGCGCTGTATCTGGCCCGGTGTGCCCGCACCCTGCGCCACAGCCCAGCACCCTGTGAGGTGGACGGCGGCGCGTTTATCGAACAACGCTTCGGAAGCTGGGACGCAGCTATGCGTGCGGCCTGTCTGCCGCCCGCACGGACGATGAAGCTGAACAGCACGGCCCGCTACCGCAGGGAACGAGCCATACAGGAGCCGCTGTTTCTGGCGGAGCGCAAGGAGAAGAAGCGCCAGAAGCAGATCGAGAAGAACCTGCGGCAGGGCCAGTTGGCTCACGAGAAGGCCGTGAAGCGCCGCGCAGAGCGGGAGACAGCCGAGGCCGAGAAAGCCGCCGCCGAAAAAGACACCAACCCTTGTCAAGCCGAGACAGTCTGAGCGGAGACTGTCAGCTTTCCATAAGGGTGGGAGGGGAAAAGCCGCCCCTCCCACCTCCTCTCTTATCGCATACCCATCGGCTCGATACCGGCGGCGTGATCCGCCCTGATTCCTTTATCACGCTGCGGCGTTTGGAGATAGAGAATACACACAAGGAGGAAAACAACATGAGAAGCAACAAGGCCCATCGGCTGTTGGCGCTGCTGCTGGCGTTTGTGATGACGTTCAGCCTGCTGCCGACGGTGACATGGGCCGCGGATAACGATTGCAGCGCCGCCGGTGACGGCAGCGTCACTTGGAAATATGACGCGGACACCACGACCCTGACCATCAGCGGTACGGGCGCGATGAAGGATTATGCGAGCGTTAATGTTACGCCGTGGAATTCTTACAAAGCTAAGACAAAAACGATTATTATCGGCGAGGGTGTTACCCGTGTCGGAAACTCTGCTTTTGCTTCACATACCGCACTGACTTCCGTCAGTCTGCCTGCTACGCTGGAGAGCATTGGCCAAAAAGCGTTTATGTCAACAAGAAATCTGGCGGTCATAGACATTCCCGCCAAGGTATCTACGATTGAAACCGGAGCCTTCATGGCTTGTCCCGGCAAGACGTTTAACTTCTCTGAGGATGAGAACACTGTCCTACAGAAAATACTCAAAGATTTTGAAATAGGTACCGTGCCAAATGTCACGACGAAGGCAAAAATCATGTGCAATGTGACAAGCGAGAGTGCTGGCAGCGAACTTGCAGTACCCAAGATTATAAAGGCAAACACAGACGGCACGGTTCGCGCTGCATTCTATGGCAAAGACGCAAGAGTCGAAGTTTATGTTACAGGCAAGTCCGGCACAGATACGGGCGCCGTTACAAGCAAGCTGAATGTCACCACTTTTAAGGATACGTCTACAAATACAACCGCTGTGGACACAGCAAGAACAGTTGTCGTGGGGGAAGGCGTAACGGAACTGTGCGATCAGTGTTTTTCCGGTTATAAGCAGCTGGAATCGGTCACGCTGCCGAGCACGATGAAAAGACTGAACAGCTCCGCTTTTTCATCATGCAGCAAGCTGGCAACGATCAATTTGCCAGCTGGGTTAGAGGAGATCGGGGATAGCTGCTTCTCTGTCAGCACAGCTTTGACCAAAGTCACTATTCCTGCATCTATCAGAAAAATCGGCAAAGATGCCTTTGCCGGTTCTGATGACGGCAAAGAGATTTACATAGAAATGACGTCGGCGGAATCCGATAACGTCGTTACCTATGGTCAAAACTGGTGGGGCTCAGCAACGGTTTACTATAGGAGCGCTTCCGGTGACGGCTACGAAAAAGTTGACGTGTCACCCTACGCATGGCTTGAAGGCGTGACATTTACTTTTACGGAGGGTGGTAAGGCGCTGGAATCACAGGTGTACCTCAACGTATCTCTGGCACAGTTTACCTATGAGGTGGACAGCGAAGCGACGCAGGGCGATTTTACCATTGAAAATGCCGGACTGACATTGACTAAGGACGGTCAACCGTTTACGGATGCGATCGTCACTATGCCGAAAGAACTCAATGTCACGAAAACGAGCAACGCATGGCAAGTTGATGGAAGCGTTGTCCTTACACCGAAAGAAGGAATCCGTGGGGAAGCGCAAACCTTAAAGCTGTTTATAACGCTCAAAGAAAAGCCTTATCAGTTTGAAGGTGACGGCACAAAAACAAATCCGTATAAAATCAACTCTTTATTCGAGCTTCAGGCACTCCAAGGGAGGGTTAATAATCATGGAGTGACCTATGAAGGCCAATATTTCCTCCAGACGGCGGACATCGACATGTCCGGCGTAGAGAGTTGGAACGCAATTGGCTTTGTTGTCAACAGCAGTTCAAAATATCCGTTTAAAGCGACTTATGATGGTGGCGGGCACAAAATCGTCAATTGGAATGTCGATTGCAATAAGCAAAGCGGTGACACACGATACATTGGCCTGTTTGGTCAGATTTCCACCTTGAAGAATCTGACGATAGACAAGACCTGCACCTTTAAACTCCGTTCCTGGAGCGGAACGCTGGCATATCAGGTTGATTATATTGAAAACTGCTTCAATTACGCAACTGTGACGGCACAGACCACCGGCGCAGACAATGCAAATGCCAGCATCGGCGGTTTGGCAGAAAACGTGGGAAAGATGGTCGGCTGTGCTAACTATGGTGACATTACGATCAACGGCGGCGGCACAGTCGGTGGTCTGGCAGCCATTTGCAATAACGCCGTAAACTGCCGCAATTATGGCACCGTCACCGCCTCCGGCACGAAAGTCGGCGGTATCTGCGCGGAACTGAGCGCTCTTGGCAACTCTGCGGACGAGGAGCGCGGCGTCATTTCCGGCTGCGCCAACTACGGCACTGTCAACGCCGACGAACGGGCCGGCGGTCTGGTGGGCGAGCTGAGCGGCATCATGGAGGACTGCTATAACCTGGGTACCGTCAAGGTCAGCAAAACCACCGTGGGCGGCCTCGTGGGAATTGCTTATAATACCAGCAGCTATACGGATAAGGTTGGCGTGTTCAACAGCTACCATGCCGGTTCCGTTCAGTACGGCTCTGAGGAGGCCGAGCCTGTGGCGGGCCACCTGATTGGCAGCCTGGCAGGCAGCGGCGGCAATGAAAAGGCGCTGGGCAGCCTGTATTATCAGCAGGTGGGTATCCTGCCCGCCGTCGGCGACTATGACGCGGGCGACTATGCTACTGGCATGACCCTAAACGCCATGCAGGCTCCGGCATTTGTGGACAAGCTGAACGAGTATACCAACATCTCCCTGCGCGGCGTGACGTGGAAGCAGGGAGACAGCGAAAGTCAGAATCTGCCGGTGTGCGATAGCTTCGAGACACTGAAGAACTACGCCTGCGACCTGACGGGTCTGACCGTCAACGGCAATACGGCCCTGCTGGATAAGAGCGGCGACTATTACTTTGTGCTGCCCCATGGCACGGATCTGACCAAGGTGACCGTTGCCACCACCATCAGCCCCCGCGCCACTGTCAAACCCGCCGACGGCACGGTTGACTTCTCCAATGGCCCCGTGGACTTTACGGTTACGGCGGAGGACGGCACCCACAGCAAGACCTATCCCGTCACCGTGACGGCGGCAGACAGCGCCAACGGCCTGACCGCGCTGCGGCTGGGCAGCCATGTTATGGGAAGAGTCGATTCGGCTTACACGAGTGGCGCCATGTTGTTGGATCCCAACGACTTCGCGCAGGGTACAACAACATATAGCTTTACGCAATATGATACGGTCGTGATCCCTAACGGCGCTTCTCATAAAGCATGGAATTATTACAGCATCTGGGCCATTCCTGCCGAGACCGGCGCGACCATCACCGCCGCCATCGGGGACAGAACTCAGACCATCGCCGCCACCACGGATATGACGGCGAATACCTCCGAGAGCATCAACTATGCCGACCTGATGAGGCTGGGCGAGAACACCCTGACCCTGACCGTGACCCCGCCGAAGGGCGGCAGCGGCACAGAGACGGTGTACACCTTCAAGCTGACCGTCCTGCCCACGCTGAAAACCGTCACTTTCGCCGAGGAAGGTCTGGAGCAGGATCAGGCCTTCGTGCCTGAGACGCTGAACTACACGCTCAAGGTACCCGACAGCGTTACCGCCCTGACCCCCACCGTGGCCGCTACCCTGACGGATGGCAGTGTCAACGTGACGTACTCCCCCGATCTGGAGAGCGGCAAGATCCCGCTGGGCAAGCTGGATAACGGCAAGTTCACCATCACCGTCTCCGATGCGGAGACCGGCACGGTCAAGACCGTGTACACCTACACGGTGGAGAGCATCGGCACCTACGACGCGAAGATCACCACCACCAACGCCGACGGCGCGCAGGTGCGCGTCTATCAGGGCGACACGCTGGTGACCCCCGGCAAGAACGGCGTATACAGCCTGCGCACCGACAAGACCTACACGTATGTCGTCGTGGCCAAGGGTTACGTCACCAAGACCGGCACCCTGTCCGGCTCCGCCGACCTGACCGACGGCGTGCTGAACGTGACGCTGACCGCCGCACCGACGCTCACCCTGCCGAAGTATGATGCTTTCTGGCCCAACTTCCGCGGCAATGACCAGAACATGGCCATCACCAGCGTCAAGACCCCCACCGGCCAGATCGACGCGGAGACCGAATCCTCCGATGTGGAGCTGCTGTGGGCCAGCGCCAGCGGCAGCGGCTATGACAGCGGCGCGGTTGGCTCCCCCATCTTCGTGGGCGGCTACATGTACGCCTACGCGGGCACCAGACTGCTGAAGCTGGATCCCGCCACCGGCGAGACCGTGGCCTCCGTGAACATGGCCAGCAACTCTGACTTCGCCATCATCCCGCCCACCTATGCCGACGGCATGATCTTCGTGGCGCTGAAGGAGGGCTGCGTGCAGGCGTTCCGCGCCGACACGCTGGAGTCCCTGTGGGTCTATCAGGATCCGCTGAAGGGCCAGTCCAACTCCCCCATCACCTACTCTGATGGGTATGTGTATGTGGGCTTCTGGAACGGCGAGAGCAAGCCTGCCAACTTCGTCTGCCTGACGGCGGACTATGAGGGCACCTCCACCAAGGAGGCCCTGTGGCGCTATACCAGCGACGGCGGCTTCTATTGGGCCGGTGCTTACGCCAATGACAAGTATGTGGTCGTCGGCACCGATGACGGCCAGAGTGGCTATACCTCCCAGACCGCCAAGCTGGTGGTGTTCGACAAGCGCACCGGCGAGATCGTGGATTCCAAGGAAGGCTACACCGGTGATATCCGCTCCAACATTGCTTACGCGGACGGCCGCGTGTACTTCACCTCCAAGGGTGGCTACTTCTACAGCGAGGTCCTTGGCTCCGACGGTAAACTCTCCGGCTCCAAGTCCATCGCGCTGGGCGGCATGAGCACCTCCACCCCCGTGGTGTATAACAACCGCGCCTATGTGGGTGTGTCCGGCGAAAAGCAGTTCACCGCCTACAGCGGCCACCACATTGCGGTGCTGGATCTGAACAGCTGGAGCGTGGCATACACCGCCATCACCCAGGGTTATCCCCAGACCAGCGGCCTGCTGTCCACCAACACTGAGGACGGCAGCGTGAACGTCTACTTCATGGATAACTACACCCCCGGCGTTATGCGCGTGATCAACGACAGAGCGGGTCAGACCGAGCTGAAGAACGGCATCACCGAGAACGACCATGCCAACTGCGCGCCCGTGGTATTCAAGCCGGAAGGCCCCCTGGCACAGTACTGCATCAGCAGCCCCGTGGTGGATGAGTACGGCACGCTGTACTTCAAGAACGACAGCGGCAACCTGATTGCCCTGACCAGCGCGGTCAAAGAGCTGGTGGTGGCAGAAGCTCCTGAAAGCGTAGACGTGGACGGAAACAAAGTTCAGGTCACCGGCGGTAAGATCGTGGCAAAGCTGGCCAATGGCATGGAACGCGACGTGACCAATGTGGTGACGTATCGTACCTACAACGAGGGTGCGGTTGAGGCCGTTTATACCTATGGTACCGATGTGGGCAACTACACGCTGTCCACCAAGACAGTGTCTCTGGCTCAGCCCAAGTCTGACATTAAGATCGGCAATGGCACTAATGAGGGTACTACTGAGAACGGTGTGACCACCTTCAAGGCCGGTACTTCCGCGGATGCGCCTGAGATCAAGGTCACCGCTCCCGCGGCGGGCTGGAAGCTGGGTGAGAGCAACACCTTCACCGTGGCAAGCGACAATGATGTGGCCTGCGTGGTGCTGGTGAAGAAGGCCGACGGCACTTACCAGAAGCTGACGGCCACCACCGGCGAGAACGGGAAGCACAGCTTCACCGCGACGCTGGCAGCAGATGACAGCATCGTTGTGGCCCTGAAGGGCGATGTCAGTGGTGATGGTGTGATTGGCATGGATGACGCGACCCAGGTAATGAACGCGTGGGTCAATGAAACAGAGATTTCCGCTATCGGAATCTTTGCAGCAAATGTCACCAATGCTGCAGAAGCAATCAGCATGAACAATGCGACTGCAATCATGAACGCATGGGTCAATGAAACCGCATTTGCGTGGTAACTGAAAACGAAAGGACTACGTGCATGAAAAGAAACCTTACAACGAGGCTTTTATGCCTATCATTGAGCTTGAGCTTGATTTTGAGCCTATGCTGCGTAACAGCTTTCGCCGCGACTGAACTATCCCTGTCGCTTGACAATGATACGGTTGCAGCAGGAAGCACCGTCACAATGACGGTAGGTACAACGGATACACTGTCTATCAGCAGTTTTGGATTCAAAGCTACTGCGTCGGACAGTTCTATTACGGTTCAGAGTTTCGAGAATGGTGATGTTACTCTTAGCGCATCGAATAAGAGAACACAGAAGGCTGCATATCTGGCCGGTGCAGAAAGCGATATTACCACTTGGGCAAAAGTTGTCTTTTCCATTCCGAGCGACCTTGCACCCGGCACATATACCTTGGGTGTTGAACAAGTTACCGCAAGTGATACGCAGAATGTAAATCCCATCAATGGTATTACGAGCAAGCAGGCCACCCTCACGGTCACAGGAGCCCCCGCGGCCGAGGGCTACACGGTAGCGGTGTCCGGCAATACCACGATCCAGACCGACGGGGAGGCAGAGGTCAAGCTGAACATCACCCACAGCGACGCTAACGAGACCAGCTATGCTGCCTATTCCATGAAGGTCAGTTATAACAAGGATGTCCTGACCTACAAGAGCTTCAGCGACGCAGATGCTACCGTCACAGATGATGGAAACGGCAACCTGACCATCTACCGTTACGGCAAGGATCTGACCCTTGGCCAAAACCTGACCCTCTCCTTCACCGGCAAAGCCGGTGGCACGGGTGAGGTAAAGGTCACCGAGGCCAAGATCGATAAGTCCGAAAACGCACTGAAGAATGCCCCTGCTGCCACTGTGACCGGCTCTGCCACCATCACCGTGGGCCAGACCTACACCGTGAACAGAGATACAAATGTTGTGGATGGTAATCCCAAAGCCGAGGCCGGCAAGGATTACACCTTCAAGCTGGCAAACGGTCTGGACGGCAACTGCATGACCGTGAGCTACACCGTTGGCGGCGTGGATAAGGGTACGCTGACACAGGGTGCAGACGGCAGCTATACCATCCCCGCCGGTGAGATCACCGGTGACATCACCATCACTGCTGTGGGCAAGACCTACACGGTCACCAAGGTTGGCACTGGCGTGGACGACGTCAACCTGAATGGTAATACCGCCACTTATGGCACGAATTATACCTTTACGCTGACTCCGGAAGCGAACTATGCCTATACCGTGACGGTTACCGCGGGCGGTAAGACGGTCACACCCACGCTGGATGCAGATGGCAAGATCTACACCATCAACGGCAAGGATATCACAGGCAACGTGGTCATTACCGTGACCAAGGAAGCGAACAAGGCTCAGATCAACTTCGCTGGCAGTGGCGTGGCCGATGTTGTGAATGGCAGTACATCCCAGATAGTTGAACCCGGTCAGGACTTCAAATTCTCCATTCATAAGGAAAATGGCTATGAGTACACCGTAACGGCTGCCAAGGCGAACGACACCACAGTCACCGTCACGGATAATGGCGACGGCACCTACACCATCGCGGGTGCGGATATCGCCGCGGGTGATGTGATCACCGTTACCGTGGAAAAGAAGCTCATCGAGACCAAGTACACGATTGAAGTCAATGAGTTTGTAAAGCTCGATGCGAACGCGGAGGGCAAGGCACAGTCTGTGTTCCTGATCACCGCCAAGCTGAATGGTGATGCAAAGCTGGCCGACGGCAAGGTGCTGGCCTATGGCAATAACGCCATGTTCCAGAACGCGGAGCGTTATGACGGCGCCTATGCCTATCTGGTCATTTCCGATAAGTCCTTGGCAGAGGTAAAGACTGAAGCCGAAGCGGATGGCAAGATCACCGAGGTGGAAGGCAGTGCGGAGACCTTCAACGTGAACGGCGATGTGAACGGCACCGGACTGGTGGATATCAACGACGCCCAGCTGGTGTACAACATCTACAACGCCAAGTACGACAGCTTCGACAATACCACCATGGCAATGTTCCTTGCTGCCGACATGAACAGCGACAAGACCGTCAGCTCGATGGATGCTGCGGCTGTTGTGGACTCGATCAAGTAACTCCCTCTTATAGGGCGAATACTGTCCATATCGCACATGATTTCCCCTGCCCCGAAAGGGGCAGGGGAAATACCCCGTTTTTCAGAGGTTTGTTTATGTGTCTCTTGAGACGCGGAAAAAAAGGAATAGAAACGAATTTCTGAATAAAAAGAAACAGAAGGAGAACCACAAGATGAAGAAACTGTTATGCGCGCTGCTGGCGGCCCTGACGCTGCTGGCGTCAGTCGTCCCGGTCATGGCCGTGGACGAGAGCCAGTCATACCTATTTGAGCTGTCCATCGACGGCAGCGGCACGAAGCAGGCCGCCACCGGCGATATCGTCACGGTGGCACTGGCCCTGAAGCGTACCGACGCGGACGAGGGCTACACCATGTACGCCATGCAGGACGAGCTGTGCTACGACCCTGAATTTTTCGAGCTGGTGGAGAACAGCGCCATGACGGCGGCTTCCATCGAGACGACGGACATCGCCCTGCGGGGCGGCCTGCGGTCGTTCTACATGAACTTCGTGTCCATGGGCGGCGGCGAGAACTGGGACGCCTCCACCATGATCGGCACATTCCAGCTGAAGGTCATCGGCACCTCCGGCTCCTCTGTGATCCGCAACACGGAAATGCAGGTGGCCGTCGAGGGCGGCATGGACAGCTACGCCGCCACCGGCCGTGATGTGACCGTGGTGGTGACGGACGAATGCACTGTGCGGTTCGAGAGCAACGGCGGCACCTCCGTTCCGGACCAGAAGGTGAAGCTGGGCCAGAAGGTGACCCGCCCGGAGAACCCCACCAAGGAGGGCTTCGCGCTGGCCGGCTGGTACAGTGACTTCGATATGACCCAGGAGTGGAATTTTGATAAGGACACGGTGCAGGGCAGTATGACGCTGTACGCCAAGTGGGTGGACGCCTCCCAGCTGCCCGCTCAGGGCTTCCATATGCCGCTGTGGGGCTGGCTCGCGCTGGGGGCGGTGCTGCTGGCGGTGCTGCTGCTCCTGCTGCTGCGCCGGAAGACGGTGAAGTTTGAGACCTTCGGCGGCACGGCCATCGGCAGCCGCAAGGCCAAGCGCGGCGAGAAGCTGACCCGGCCTCCCGTCCCGGAAAAGGAAGGCTGCGGCTTTGGCGGCTGGTATCAGGATACCGCCTGCACAAAGCCCTGGGACTTTGACAACGACAAGGTAGAGAAAAGCATGACGCTGTACGCCAAGTGGCTGTAAGCGTCGGCATAACGAGGGATACACGATGAGAAACAGGATCATAGCCCTGCTGCTGGCCTGTGTCATGACGGTGAGCTTGCTGCCGGTCTCGGCACTGGCAGTGGAACCGTCCGACAACAATACGGCGGCGCAGGAGGCAACGGTCATTACCACGGCGGAGGAATTTGCCGCCATGAAGCCGGACGGCGCGTACCGTCTCGGCGCGGACATCGCGGTGGACGTGCCCTATGACAAGACGTTTACCGGCAGCCTTGACGGCGCATACCACTCGGTGACGCTGGCGCTCCATGTAACGGCGGAGGATACGGCTGCGTCGTGGGGACTGTTCCGCGCCCTGAACGGCGCGGCGATCCGGGACCTGCGGCTTGCCGGCGAGCTGGCCGCCGCAGAGGACAGCCCCGCGCAGAGCGTGGGCGCACTGGCTGGCACGGTATTCAGTGATACCATAGTGAGTGGTTGCCGCAGTGAGGTGCAGATCAGCGTCTCCACTTCTGACAGCCATGTAGGCGGCCTTGTGGGCAGCGTCACCGGCGGTACGCTGACCCTGACGGGCTGCGCGAACGCGGGTACGGTAAAGGCACTGAACAGCGCCGCCGCGGGCGGTCTGGTGGGCAGCGTTCTGTCCGGCAGTGTCACGATCCAGCGGAGCTATCAGTACGGTGACGTGCTGGGCGGCGTGTGCGCTGGGGGCCTGATGGGCCAGCTGGCGGAGCAGGCGGAATGTACGGCGTCGTACAGCTATGCCGCCGTGTCAGCCGATGACAAGGAGAATGCTGACGCCTCCGCCCTGACGGGCTGGGGCGAGGTAAAGACCGTCAGCGGCGAAAAAGCCGGTGCACTGTGCGGCGAAGGTACGTTCAGCGCAGAGAGCAAAGCACTGTTCTGGTCCGGCAAGGCGTTCGGGACGGACGCCGTCCCTGCCGGTGGCCAGTTCGAGGAGATGGATACAAATACCGTGCTGGTAGCCTTGAACGACGGCACGGCGGCGGATGATCCCAACGGCTTCTTACTGACGGCGGAGAACGGCGGCTGGCCGCTGCTGCGCTGGGAGCTGACTCAGCCTCAGACACCAGATACGGAGCGGGACAGCAAGAAAGAGGCGTTGAAGTCTCAGCTTGCGGAGGTATGGAGCCAATACCACGAAGCCTCCTATGAACCGGAGGATTGGGCGGCACTGACGAAGCTCTATAACGATGCGCTGGCGGCCATTGCCGCCGCACGGACGGTAGAGGAGCTGCCGCTGCTGTCGGAGCTGATGGCGAATATGGCGGCCATCCCAGGTAAAACATACACGGAACTGACAGCGGAGGAAAAACAGGCCGCCATCCGGCGCATCCAGGCGCTATATGAGAAGTATCTGAAACAGCTGGAGGAAAAAGAAGCTGCTTTTGATGAGAGCAGCCGGGGCATCTGGCTGTCCCTGACCATGACAGGTCGTGAGCAGCTGGACGCGGCCCGTGGGGCACTGGAGCAGCAGCAGGCCACGGCCCTGACGGCGCTGAACGACTGCAAGACCACAGCGGAAGTAGACGCGCTGGCCGAATACTGTGAGGCTGCCATGCAGAAGATCGTGGAGGACTTACAGGTGGCCGTACAGGCCAACGGCGTCCCGGAGGAGAATAAGTGGGACGGTAAGACTATGACCCAGCCTGCCTCCGGCAGCGGTACGAAGAATGCCCCGTATCTTATCGGCACCGGTGCAGAGCTGGCGTGGTTTGCAGATCAGGTCAAGAACGGAAAGATAACGCTGTGCGCCAAGCTGACGGCTGATATCGACCTGAATGGGCACCCTTGGACACCCATCGGCAGTTTCGGAAAAAAGAAGAATTATAAAGGCACCTTTGACGGATGCAACAGCACAGTCAATGGATTGCAAGTATCCGATAAAAGTTATGCGGGCCTGTTCGGTGTGATCGGAGCGTCCGGTGTTGTAGAGCGCCTGATCGTGGCCGGTATGATCTCCATAACAAGTGTTTCCGGTAATGGCATCGACAATGTAGGGGCGGGCGGTATCGCAGGCTACTGCAAAGGCACGATCTTCCAGTGTTCCTCTTCAGTGTATATCAGCAACACCGGTATGAACTACAGCGCTGTAGCCGGCGGCATCGTGGGAAGAGCAGCAGAGGACGCCATCGTGGACAGCTGCAACAACTACGGCACGGTGGGCAGCCAGAAGAATATCAATTACGCGGGTGGCATCGTAGGTGTAGCATGTGAAAATGCAGTGATCCGCTACTGTACCAACGAGGGCGCAGTCAATGGCGTTCAGGGCGTGGGCGGTATTGTAGGCCTGCTGACAGACTACGCGCAGGTACGCCTGTGCGAGAACAGCAGTGCTGTACAGGGCGAGAGCCGCGTGGGCGGTATTGTCGGCTGGGCCTGCCTGGATAAATATATCTCCGGCAGCGTGCTGGACGTTATCATCATGAACGTGCTGAACAAGGCCCCTGTCAGCGGCAGCAACGGTTCCCCCGCCATGAACTATGGCACAGGCGGCATTGTGGGCTGTATCGATACCGGCAACAATACTGGCCTCACCGGCCCATGCACCCTTTCCTATGCCTATAATACCGGCAGCGTAACAGATAACGGTAGTGCCACAGCGCAGGGTGTCGGCGGTATCGTGGGCGATTGGCACGGCGGCGAGATCCGGCATGTGCAGAGTGCGTCTGCCAATATGCTGTGGGGCATGGTGGACGTGGCGAATACCAACAGCCACGACGCGGCCCGTGTGTCCTGCGTGATGCCCGCTTTTACCATGAATGGCGATAGTTGGGATAAGGTCGCCGCCACGGCGCGGCTGCTGGCAAAGCTGATCCGTCCCGGCGACGAGAAGTACGGAATCTATGGCACGGAGCAGAGTATCCGGTATAACGGCATTGTGCTGTCGTACATAGAACGCATCGAGCTGGCCGACGGCGACGCGGACGCGCTGGTGCAGGAATGTGAGGAGCAGCTTGCCACGGTGCTGAGCGGTACGGATGCCGGTGGTGAGCAGCTGCTGGCCGATCTCCACGCCTATGTGGACAGCCGCGTGTACGCGGCTGAGGAACAGGCGAAGGTCAACGAGCTGCTGGCGGCGGCAGAGGAAGAGATCAAGGCCGCCAAAACCATTGCGGACATTGACAATATCCGACTGAAGTATCTGGGTGAGGATGGCAAGCTGATTCAGGTCATCACCTACCCAAAGAAGGCACAGCAGGATCTATATAACAAATTCATCACCAATAAGAAGTATTCTCAGAAAGACATGGCCGCGCTGCTGGCCGCCTATGAGAGCTGGAAGCTAAAGCTGGATCAGGCAGCCTCCGCAGAGGAAATCGAGATCATCAAGGCCGACGCCGGAAAGGCACTGACCGACCTGACAGCCACCTTCACGGAGGGCGAGACGGCACCGGATATGGACGCGGCGGCAGCGGCGGCTCTGCAAAAAGCCCGCGATACGGCGCAGCAGGAGCTGGATACACTGGCGCAGCAGCACATTGCGGAGCTGACAGCCCAGCTGGGCGACATCAGCAGCTTCGATGAAGAACGCCAGAAGCTGCTGACCGATGCGTTGGAGCGCGGCAAAACCGCCATTGAAACGGCGGCAGCAGTGGAGTTGGACGATCTGAGCGACTATGCCGCCATCGAGCAGGCGCGGCAGGAAGGCCTGGCTGCCATCGAACAGGCATATACCTCCGCCAGCGGCAAGCTGAAGAAACTGCTGGATTCCGCCTGTGCCGAGGACGGCTGGAATGGCATCACCACCAGTCAGCCCCATGGCAAGGGTACAGAGGACGAACCCTACCAGATCGGCACGGCACAGGAGATGGCATGGCTGGCCTATGCGGTGAATAACCAGATGGAGAGCGCAGGCTACTGCGCGGTGCTGACGGCGGATATCGACCTCGGCTATTGTCAGTGGCCGGTTATCGGCGTTCTCAGCAGTAATGGCCAGCGTGCCTATACCGGTACCTTTGACGGACAGGGCCACACGGTGTCCGGCCTGAATATCACATCTTTGGGCGGCCGCCAGAAGCTGGGCCTGTTCGGCGTGGCGCAGGACGCGGTCATTGAGAACCTGACAGTACGAGGCAATATCGATCTGACTGGTGTCAGATCCTACGATACGACGACAGGCTATATCATCGGCGGAGTGCTGGGCAGCGGCGAGGGCGGCGGCGTGACCATCCGCAGCTGCGTGTCGCAGGTAGATATCTCCGTCTCCTTCGTCAACGATCAGAAAGCCCAGAATTCCGCAGTGGGCGGTCTGGTAGGCCGTCTCTCCGGCAGCGGCAGCCATGAGATCACGAATTGCCGGAATGAGGGCCGGATCTATACTGCCTTCGCGCCGGGCGCCTACTATCTGGGTGGTTCCGGCGGTAACGGCGGCCAGGGCGGCATCGTGGGCTTTATCGGTGCCAGTGCGCAGCTGGAATGCTGCGTCAATACCGGCACGGTCTATGCAGGCCGGGCGGCCGGCGTGGGCGGTATCGTGGGCAATGCCGGTGACAGCGGCGTTACCATCACGCTGAATCAGTGCGCCAATCAGGGTGCGGTGTCCAATGATACCGGGGGAGTGCTGCTGAGAAAGGGCGGTACAGGCGGTATCATCGGTCTTGCGCCGACGGGCAGTGTCACGGTAAGCAGCTGCTATAATACCGGCGCCGTGGCGGGCAGCGCCATCGTTGGTGGCATCCTGGGCGGCGAAAAGGGCGAGCATACCTCCAGTCAGTACGGCAACCAGAACCTGACGCTGGAGAACTGCTATAACGCAGGTGACTTGCAGGTGGGCACGGCTGCTACGCTGGTAGGCTCTCTGGCGGGCTATCCCATAGACGGCCGGTATTATACGGGCCTGACGGTGCGCAAGGGCGCTTGCCGGTTCGTGATGGGCTGGAAATGCAGTCAGGGCGACAGCGTGAAGGAAAGCGCGGTACTGACAGCGGATTCTCTCTTTGAGGGACTGGTGGACAGCATTGGCGGCGTCAACAGCGGCTATCCCCTGTTTGACTGGCAGCTTCTGGAGCAGCAGAGCCGCGAGGAGGTGGTCAGCTGCCTGAACGACCGCTACGAGCGGGAGATCAAGCCCATCGCCACCGCGGCCCAGTGTGAGGAGATCGAAAAGCTGCTGGCAGAGACGGCGGAGACCATCCGCACCGCCAAGACCACGGCGGAAATGACTGCCGCCTATGAAAAGGTGCTGGCGCGCATGAGTGCGGACGACCTGCTGGCGGCAGCAAAGGAAGCCGCGCAGAAGCAGCTGGATAAGCTGTATGGCAGCGCAAAGAAGAATTATAAGGATATTGCAGAACAGCTGAACAAGCTGTATGAAACACAAAAGGCCGCCATCGAGGCCTGTACCAAGTCCGCGGATACGGACACGGAGCTGGATCGGTTCTCTGCCGGTGTGGTGGATCTGCTGATCACGGCACGGGTCAAGACCGGCGTGACCATGAAGGAGCTTTCCGCCACGCTGCCGGAGGTAACGGCGGCCTACAAGGAGCTGACCGCGGCGCAGAAGGAGATGCTGGTCAACGGCAAAAAGCTGACGGATGCGCAGAACCTGCTGGCCACCTATGAGCGTGATCTCGAATCACTGGACCAGTGGGTAGACAGCGATAAGACCAAATATTCCGCAGTGAAAACCGAGCTCGGCAAGCTGGCGGCGGAGACCCGCACAAAGCTGGAAGGCTGCACAAGTGCCGCCGGCATGACCAAGGTGTTGAACGACTATTCTGCCGGTGTGGCACGTCTCCTGCTGGAGAAGCTCAACTTCACCGCAGGCAAGACCACGCTGGGTGAGCTGAACAAGCTCTCTCAGGTGATCGAGCAGGCATCTGCTGCCATCAACGGTCTGACCGAGGAACAGAAAGCCCTGCTGGAGAAGGCTCAGGTGGCAAACTGCGCCGCAGCCAAGGAACTGCTGGCCGTTTACACAAAGGCCGTGGAGAGCCTGAACAAGTGGAGCAGCGAGGATCAGAGTAAGTATACAGACCTGAATACAGCGCTGAACAGTCTGGCCGCGACTGCCCGCAAGGAGTTGGAGGCCAGTGTGGATAGGGACGGCGCGGCCAAGGCGCTGAACGGCTACTGCGCCGGGGTCGTGATGGAGCTGATCAAGTCTGTCGGCACAGTCAAGACCGTTATGACCGAGCAGGAAGCGGTCCAGGTAAAGTCGAAGATCCAGCGCGCTCAGGCTGCCTACGGCAATCTGTCGGACGATCAGAAAAAACTGGTGACCAACTATGCAGCCTTGCAGGCTGCGGATACCGCCTATAAGACCTATGAGCAGAACTATGCGGCAGCCAAGAATGTCATGGAGCTTATCAAGAGCATCGGCAAGGTGAACGAGGTCATGACCAGAACGGAAGCCGATGCGGTCAAAAAGAAGATCCAGACCGCGCAGGACGCCTATAATAAGCTGACGGCGGAGCAGAAGCAGATGGTGACCAATTACGCCGACTTGCAGGCTGCGGCGGCCGCCTATCAGACCTACGAGACGAATTACGCGGCAGCCAAGGCGACAGAGAATCTGATCCGTGCAATCGGCACGGTGACAAAGGACAGCTATGACGCCATCCAGAAGGCCACCGAGGCCTATAACAAGCTGACGGCCACGCAGAAGAAGTTGGTGGACGCCAAGCTGGTGCAGCAGTTACAGGATACCTCTGCCCGCTATAAGGAGCTGCTGGAGCAGACCACCGATGCAAACGGCGAGAAGGTACCGACCGACCAGCTGTTGGTACCGGATGAGGTACAGACGGAGGACACGCCCTTCGATTGGAGCATCGTCTGGATCAGCCTGGGTATTCTGGCGGCGGCAGGCGTTATTACCTTTGTGATCCGCTGGTTTATCGCCATGCGGCGTGCCAAACAGAAGAAAGAAACGTAATACCCGCAAGAAGGGGGAGGTGAAACACCGCCCCCTTCCTGTGGCGTTTACAGGAGGAGCGTGAAACATGAAAAAAAGGCTGGGAAGCGTCATACAGACCGCTGTTGCCCTGCTTCTTTGTCTGGCCACGGCACTGTGTGTGACGCAGCTGCAAATCGGCCGCGCACCCCAGGAGGAGGCCCACGCGGCGTCCCGTATGCTGCTCTCGCAGGGTGAGGTGCTGTATGACGGCGACCGCATCGCGGGCATGGACAGCGCCAATGACGGCGAGGATCAGGAAAATGATACGCCAGACGAACCGGATACACCGGATGAGTCGGATACGCCAGAGGATCAGCAGACCGAGCCGGCTCAGACGCCGGAGGACGACCGGCAGGATCCCCAAACGCCTGATGAGGATACTCCCTCCCCCGGCGACGGTACAACATCAGGGGGGCGGGGCAATATCGATGACATCCTGGACATTGTGGATAACGGCGGCGGCTCCGGTGGGCAGATCCCCGACCGCACCCCCACTGACGCCATCACTGTTCCGAAGGTCAAAGATCCCGCGGCCTACTTCACCACCAGTATCACCGACGGGTCGACGGTGGAGAGCGAAACCTATGGCTTCTCGATTCGCCAGCTGACCACTCTTGAGGTCACCGGGATGTCTGCGGCGGTGAATGGGAAGGAATATCTATTCCCGGCCAACAGCCGCTATATGAATGTACGTCTGGCAACAGGGGCCAATACCATTACGGTCAGCGTGAACTACCGCGAGGCGGATGGCAGCACTGTTTGCGCGTCCAAGAGCTACACGGTTTATTACGCACAGGCAGGAGAGCTGATCATCGTTGCCAAGCGGGTGTCAGACAATAAACCCCTGAACGAGTTGGCAACTGTTACAGATGGTGAACTGACCTTTACCGCCAGTATGGTGCAGGACGGCAATGAGTACCCCGTGCAGTCCGTAACGCTGAACGGAAGGACGCTGACGGGTATCGGCGATACCTATACGGCCAGCCTGAACTCCGGAGCGAACACGATCCGGATCAAGGGAAGCTATCAATCCTCCTCCGCCGAGGAGACCTATACCATCACATACAACGCCAAAGCCTTCCAGATCATAACCTATAATCTATCCTCAAGAGTACAGGTTATTGATGATAACACGGTGCAGTCCAGATCTAAATTTGAGCAGGTGACAGTGGATAGTGAGCAGCACCGGTTTAAACTACAGTTGATTCAGAGCACCGGCAGGGAGGCCATCACGAACGTCCGCGTCCGCGTCGGCCCCGACACCCTCTCCCTGACCCAAGACAGCAACGGCTGGTATACCGTGGACATGGGCCGCGAGGACCGGATGCTGTATATCGACTACAAGGATTCCCTGGGGCAGCCTAAAACTTATAAGTATCAGCTGCATTTCCAACGCAACGCGGAGGATACTCCGGAGGATCGTCAGCCTACGATTGCGCCCGAAATCGAAATGGACGGCACCATCATCGGCCTGACAGACGGCCTGACACTGAAGAACCCGGATGTCATCCTGCTGGTGGATGGCCACAGCTATACCGGTAAGCAGCTCTACTCCAGCAACTACACCGTGTCGGTGAACGGTATGGTGGTGCCTGCGCCGGTGAGCCAGTCCGGAAGTAAGTTCGGCTATTCCACCTATCTCTCCAACGAGGGTGCCAATACTATCACCATCACCGCCACGGACGCGGACGGCTATTCCGCCACCCGCAGCTGGACGGTCTACTATGAAAACGGCGACATCACCGTCACCGTCAGCGTAGAGGCCACCACCGTGGGCTTGGGGTATCTGGTGCCTCCCACGGAGGTAACGGTGCCGGGCGGCACGGACGCCTGGTCCATCGTGGAAAAGGTGCTGACGGAGAACGGCTACGGGATCAGTGGCAGCGGCAGCTATCTGTCCGCCATCCAGCGCAGCGGCATTTGCAGCGGCTTTTTCATCGATTCCGAACTGATGGAGCTGATCATGGCCGACGGCATGGACGAAAACGGCGCGGGACTGGATCCCCAACCCTTCTCTATGGACAGTCTGGGTGAATTTGACTTCTACCGCTGGTCGGGCTGGATGTATTCCT
>ERZ825896.1117-NODE-1117-length-31767-cov-4.710141_pt1 | contig 31767 bp, 22 predicted proteins | sample MGYA00519858_ERZ825896 | MGnify/ENA primary metagenome ERZ825896 (study PRJEB31778, sample SAMEA3449214) | human gut metagenome | biome: human gut; feature: human-associated habitat; material: faeces | place: United Kingdom | collected 2010/2012 ...
GCGCCATATGTCAAGGGCTATTATTGAATTTTTTTTGCAATTGTATTACAAGAGCCCTAAGATGTAATGGTTTGGTCCGGCGACGAAACCATTACACCGAAGGGCTAATTGACTTATCCATGAACTATAACACGTTTATTTGTATATTTTCATAATCTGATAAAAAGGGGTAAACAAGGAGCTATGCAGATGGAGAAAAGGGCTGCTATTTACTGCCGTCTTTCCCGCGAGGATGACAATCTGGCTTGTGATGAAGTAAGCGAAAGCATTCAAAATCAGCAGAAGCTGCTTTGCGAATATGCGAAGAAAAATGGATTCTCTGTCTATTGTATGTATGTGGATGAAAATTATTCTGGACTTGATAATACACGTCCTGCCTTTTGCCGCATGATTGAGGATGCTCGCTGTGGACGCTTTGACACGATTCTTTGCAAAAACCAGTCACGTTTTACTAGGGATATGGAAACGGCTCAGTATTATTTAAATGAATTGTTTCCTCTTTGGCATGTCCGTTTGATTGGAATTTGTGATGGTGTTGATACAAATGACATGAAAAATTTGCGGCTTCGACAGATAAATGGACTGATAAATGAATGGTACAGCGAGGATCTTTCCGATAATATTCGCCAGATTCTTCGCGATAAGATGATGCGTGGCCAGTTTATTGGCTCGTTTGCTTGTTATGGCTATACAAAGGATCCTGCCCATTTGCACAGCTTAATTCCTGATCCGCCTGCTGCCGCCGTTGTACGGGAAATTTATCAGCTTTATCTTGATGGATTTAGTCTTTCAAAAATCGCTTCTTTACTCACTAAAAAGCAGGTTATGCCGCCATGCTTTTATAAGATCCAGCAGGGCATTTTATTTCAGACGCCTTTTTCTAAAAATAAAATCACATATGAATCTGACGGCAAAATTCCAAAATGGTCTGCCTCAAGTGTACGCCATATTCTGACTAATCCCGTCTACACTGGTACACTTATTCAGGGAACTACAAAAAAGGAAAGTGCTAAGAGCAAAAAACGCATTAAGGTGTCAAGCACTGAATGGATCATTTATCCTCATGCTCATCCAGCTTTAATCAGTGAGGATATATTCTGCGAAGTCTCTTCACTATTACAGAAACGGCGAAAGAAAAATAAAAAAGTGTAACTCCTTGAGACTATGACGCATAAGATACACTGTAAATGATTTTGGAGGTATCTTTTATGAGCGATTTGGCAGCAACAAACTGCGGCGGATGCACACAGACAACTACTTCTGGCGGATGCAATTGCATGTGGATCATCCTTATCCTGTTATTCTGTGGTGGATGGAATAACAATGATGGCTGCGGATGCGGCGGCGGCAATGGCTTTTTTAACAATGGAAACGGCTGTGGCTGTGATGCTCTGATCTGGATCCTGTTACTTAGCTGCTGTGGATGCGGCTTCTGATTATCATACCACTGACATGAAAAAAGCCCCGGGCTCTGCCCGGGGCTTTCTAATGATACCAGATTGCTACGTGCTTTGCACTCCCGCAATCTTCAAAAACATTCGTAATCCGCTCATTTTTCTTCAAAAAATGGCTACTTACTCATGTTTTTAGCGAGTCAAGAGATCAAAAATCCTCTTGCAAGCGAGCTTGCATCGGATTTCTGACCTTTTGACCCTGGTATCATATTATCCAATTACATCGCGCATGGTATATACACCTGGCTCTTTTCCCTGCAGAAACTTTGCTGCCTGGACAGCGCCCTTTGCAAATACACCTCTGGAGAATGCCTGATGGTTCAGTTCGATTACCTCATCCTCTCCTGCGTAAATTACATCATGTACGCCTACGATGGTTCCGCCTCTGACTGCTGAGAATCCGATCTCCTTTGGATCTCTCTTCTCGCGTCTTTCACTGCGGTCAAATACAAAATGATATTCACCATTTAATGATTTGTTTGCTGCGTTTCCGAGCATGATTGCTGTACCGCTTGGTGCATCAAGCTTGCGTCTGTGATGGCGCTCTACGATCTCGATATCAAATCCAGCGTCTGCAAGTACAGGTGTAATAAGCTCTACGATCTTTGCGAGTGTATTGATTCCAAGAGACATGTTGTAGGACTGTACAATCGGAATTGTTTTTCCTGCCTCCTGCACATGAGCAAGCTGCTCATCGGAAAGTCCTGTTGTTGCAAGAACTAGTGCAAGTCCTTTTTGTGCACACTGATCTAATACCATATCTGTAATTTTTGAAACGGTAAAATCAATCAGTGCATCAGCCTCTACATCACACGCCTTGATAGATTCAAATACAGGAAATGGTGTATCGGCTGCCTGCGTGATATCAATTCCAGCCACAACCTGTGCCTGCTCATCCTGTGCAATGATATTAGCTAACATCTTGCCCATTGCACCATTGCATCCGTTTAAAATAATACGTACCATCGTTTGTTCCTCCGTCTTAAGGTCAGTTTCAGATCAGTTTTAAATCAGCTTCATTGCCGCTAATTCTTTACGAAGCAGTTCCTTATGCTGCGGCTCCATCTCGCACAGAGGAGAACGTACTGCACCTGCATTCCATCCCATCATATTCAATGCTTCCTTTACCGGAATAGGATTTACTTCACAGAAAAGTGCCTTATTTAAGTTCATAACAGACAGCTGAAGCTGACGGCTTAACTTTACATCACCGTTTAAGTAGCTCATAACCATATCATGTGTCAGCTTAGGCATTACATTTGATAAAACGGAGATAACACCCACACCGCCAAGTGACAGAAGCGGAACAACCTGATCATCATTTCCAGAGTAGATATCGATGCAGCCATCTGCAAGTGCTGCAAGCTCTGCTACCTGAGAGATATTTCCGCTTGCTTCTTTGATTGCTACAATATTCTTTACATTCTTTGCCAGTGTAACAGCAGTCTGCGGCAAAATGTTAACGCCTGTACGTGACGGCACGTTATACAGAATGATTGGCAGATCTACGCTATTTGCAATTGCAGTATAATGCTGAATAAGACCCTTCTGTGTTGCCTTGTTATAATATGGTGTTACAAGAAGCAGCGCATCTGCACCGTTATTCTGTGCATGTGTGGACAAACGAATTGCCTCTGCTGTGGAGTTTGAGCCTGTACCTGCAATAACAGGAACTCTGCCTGCTGTATGCTCAACAGCAAACTTTATACATTCATCATGCTCTTCATGAGTCAATGTGGAAGATTCACCTGTTGTTCCGCAGATGATGATCGCATCTGTTCCTCCGGCAATCTGAAAATCAATCATTTTTCCCAGTTCTTCAAAATTAACCTTGTCATCCTGTGTAAATGGAGTGACGATTGCAACTCCTGCTCCCTTAAATATTGGCATACTAATACCATCCTTTCTTGATTCAGGTAATACTCTATTCAAATGCAGCCACCAGAGTGTCTTGGGATTTCTCCAAAGAAAAAGCCGGTCACATGCGGCCGGCTCATAAGGTTTTCTTTTTCTATTTCCCTTAGTAGCTCCCCATCTGTGAACAGATGACAGTCATATACCTATTCGATATATGCCCAAGAACAGCCTTTGCACAGCCATTCTTTCGGCGCCAATGCCTTTTAGCTAACTTCCCTTGCTCTTGCCTGCATCCATCAGCCTACTCATCAGTAGCGCAACCTCTACCTTTTGTATGAATTTTCTTTAGTGTACATCAATTTTACAGTGCTGTCAACCCTTCTGTTCGACATATTCTAATTTACTTACGGAAACTTCATATGCAATTCGTTTCTCACTCTCAGTCTCGCTTATCTTTTTCATATACTCTCTGCTCTGAACACGGCCCCACACACGAAGTCTGGTGCCAACCTCAAAAGTGGACACATAGCGGGCGTTTCGTCCCCATGCAATACAGGGAATATAATCACTCTTGCTGTAAGGGCGGTTGACTGCTACCAGAAGATCTGCGATCTCACGTCCAAGCGGTGTCTTTCTATACACCGGCGGTTTACAGATGTACCCGTCAAGCATGATCTGATTTGTCTTCGTATAATCTGTAAATGCCTCCATGAAATGATATTCTCTGACAAACACAGAGAGCACAAGACGATTTCTCGTCCCCTCATGACGATTATAAGAACGAAACTGTCCGATTGCTTCCATTGTGCGTCCTCTGTAATCCTGATTGATATCGATAAGACGCTCTGAAATCATCACAGGGATCGTATCAGACTGATCGCTTAAGCGATTTACTGACAGCTCCATTATGTAAAAGCTCTCCCCAAAGACCTCATGGCTAAACTCAAACCCTGACACGACAACTCCAATGACACTGACTCTGTTATTTTCTGCGTTTCTTTCTGGCATTTTTGATTCCTCCTGCTTTTTATTCGCAGCTGCTGGTACCATAGCGGCTGCTGCATGTACTAGTTATTCTGCTAACTGGTTGTATAAAATTTTTTGCAGCTAGTTATTTATATGTCTCAACACACGTACATTATAACGAAGTTATTTTCAAAACGCACGGAAAATGCTTCGCAGGATTCGCGGTCTGACCACTATTATTCGACAAAAAGCAGGCTTTTTTTCATCTTTTCTTTCCCAGTTTTTCGGGTATTTCTCCTTTTTTCGACATATCTTTTGTTGTTACGATGAAAATAGATATGCCTAATGAAAGACATTTGTGATGAAGAACGCGAAAAGACGGGCTGATCGACTCAGTCCGCCTTTTTTCGCTTTTGTTTTTTTATTCAGAACTATTCAGAACCCCCTTCGCAAAATCGAATCTTCGATGCTTCTATTTTGCATGGCTCTGAATAGTTACAATTATTCTTTGTGATTAATGTAGTTAATCAAGCCGCCCTCACTGATGATTTTCTGCATGAATGGCGGGAATGCCTGTCCCTGGAAGGTTTCTCCTGTCGTCTGGTCTGTAATGACACCAGTATTAAAATCAATATCTACCTGATCTCCTGCCTTGATCTTTTTGCTTGCCTCTGGACATTCAATGATCGGAAGACCAATATTGATTGCGTTGCGGTAGAAAATTCTTGCGAAGGTCTCTGCTATTACACAGCTTACACCTGCTGCCTTGATTGCAATCGGTGCATGCTCTCTTGAGGAGCCGCATCCAAAGTTTTTATCCGCAACGATGATGTCACCCTTCTTTACATTTGAAACGAAATCCTTATCGATATCCTCCATGCAGTGCTTTGCTAACTCTGCTGGATCTGATGAATTTAAGTAACGTGCCGGAATGATTACATCCGTATCCACGTTGTCGCCATATTTAAATACACATCCATTTGCTTTCATATCTTCTTTACCATACCTTTCTGAATCGCCTGACCAGCTGTTTTTATGTCACAGTCTGCGAGACTTCTTTATAAAACGTCCTTTGGTCCGGAGATTTTTCCGGTTACAGCACTTGCTGCTGCAACATATGGACTTGCCAGATATACTTCACTTGTTACATCGCCCATACGTCCTACAAAGTTACGGTTTGTGGTAGAAACGCATCTTTCATGCGCAGCCAGAATACCCATGTATCCGCCAAGACATGGTCCACAGGTCGGTGTGCTGACAACAGCTCCTGCCTGAATGAAGGTTTGAACAAGTCCTTCCTCGATTGCCTGAAGATAGATTGCCTGTGTTGCCGGAATTACGATGCAGCGAAGGCCTTTCTTTACCTTTCTGCCCTTTAAAATCTCTGCTGCTGCACGCAGATCTTCGATACGACCATTTGTACATGAACCAATTACAACCTGATCAATTGCGATATCGCCTACCTCATCGATAGTATGAGTGTTCTCTGGCAGATGTGGGAAGGATACTGTTGGCTTTAAGCTGCTAAGATCAATAGTATATGTTGCCGTATACTCAGCATCCTCGTCTGCCTCGTAAACCTTATATTCCTTTGTGGAATGCTCCTTCATATAGGCGATAGTCTTCTCGTCTACCGGGAAGATACCATTCTTTCCGCCTGCCTCAATTGCCATATTTGCAATACAAAGACGATCATCCATTGAAAGATAAGAAATACCATCTCCTGTAAATTCCATAGACTGATACAGTGCTCCGTCAACACCGATCATTCCAATAATATGTAAGATAACATCCTTACCAGTTACATACTCAGCTGGCTTTCCAGTAAGCACAAATTTGATTGCAGACGGTACCTTAAACCATGCCTTTCCTGTTGCCATACCTGCTGCCATATCTGTACTTCCCACGCCAGTGGAGAATGCGCCAAGCGCACCATATGTACATGTATGTGAATCAGCACCAATTACAACGTCTCCTGCAACTACAAGTCCTTTTTCCGGAAGAAGTGCATGTTCAATTCCCATCTCTCCTACATCAAAGAAATTTGTGATTTCGTTGCAGCCTGCAAATTCTCTTACACACTTACAATGCTCGGCAGACTTGATATCCTTATTCGGAACAAAATGATCGAGTACTAGTGCAATCTTGTCCTTATCAAATACTCCCTTTTTATCAAAGCGCTCCATCTCGTGGATCGCTACCGGAGAGGTAATGTCATTGCCTAAAACAAGGCTCAGATCTGCCTCAATCAGCTGTCCGGCCTTTACCTCTGACAGCCCTGCTGCTGCAGCCAGAATTTTTTGCGTCATCGTCATACCCATAATCGAGTCCTCCTGCTTGTAAATACCTGCTTTTACTGTGCCAAATTGCACACAAAATTTCAAAATCAGGCAGCTGCATGCGCAACTGCCTAATTTCCTGCATTATTCTTATTTTACTGGATAATAAAAAGTTCGTCAATGATTTTTCTTTTTCTTTTATATGTGTATATTTATTGCCGTTACATCCCATACCCAGAAATTGCATCTAAGACCGCGTCTACACTTTCTTTGCTGACTGTGTTGACCTGATCTGAGTCGTCCATGGAGACGTAGTAATATGCATCGTCTTCTGTTGTTGCTCCTATTGTCAGCTTTAAGGTGGTTTCTTCTTCGCCTGACTGGTATGTTATTGTAAGAACTGTTGCACCGTCTGTTAAGCCATAGGATTCTTTTTCTTCTTCGTCTGCGTAATAATCTGCGCAGTCGTTGAAGGTAAGACCTACCATGTTGACTAACAAATCATGAATATCATCACTTTCGTCAAATCGCTGTGTCTTATTATCCTGTGTGAATACCCAGTGTGTTACATCAACCATTTCTACGGTTGATTCCTCTTCTGTTAATCCTTCTTCTGTAGAATCTGATACAGCTTTCGTTGTCTCTTCTTCTGATACTTCACTTCCCGTTTCCGCTTCCTCGGATGCGTTTTCGGTCGTCTCTTCCTCGGTTGCCGGTTCTTGTGTAACTTCCTTTTCCATATCAATTGTAGTGCCGTCTTTTAATAACTGTACATCTGTGATGGATGTGCTGGTGATGGTTGGGAAGCTTTCCTTTTCCTGCAGCGCTGAAATATCATTGCTGATATCTGAGACATAGCTTGATGCTATTGTATAAATATCATCTGAGCCTTCTACTTTTGCATAATAGTCTGAATTATAGCTGTTAAGGCTTCCAATCTGGATCGTTACCTCTGTGTCATCAGATCCCTTTGCTGTGATCGTGCAGCTTGGATTGTCCAGACCATACACTGACAAGTCATCCTGTACTTCCTCTAGCTTACGCTCTGCAGTAAATGATTTTAAATCACTTGAAATGGAAGTCAAATAGCTTTGTGTGACAGGAAAGTGCTCGTCGCTGTCATAGCTCCAAGTCTCGTTCTCAGTGTCATAGCTGAATGCGAATGTTCCGTAGCTGTTTGTGTAGCTGATTGAAACAGGCTCTTCCATCTGGCTTAAATAAAATGTGTTTGCCTCTTTTTCTGCCTTTGACTGCTCGGCTGCCTTTTCTTCGTTATTCTGGTTGATCCACACGATTCCGCCGTATGCGCCGCCAAGGACGGCAAGCGCACCGACTAAACCAAGTAGTTTTTTTGTATTCTTTGTCATATACTCACACCATTATGCCTTTCTTCTGCGGATCCATACAACCAATCCTGCGACAATTGAGAAGACTGGGATGACAATTATAAACAATGCATTCCAGATGCTGCTTCCTGTTACAGTGTTGTAAGTAACTGAAAGGCTCTTTGCCGGAATTGATACGTTCTGAACATCATCGAAGTAAGAGGATACGATGTTAATGAACTCATTTAAGTTTTCAATTCCAGTGAAGTTTCCAATCAGACTGGAATCAATCATAGTGGAGGCAGAGATAACAGTCAGCTTAGAATCTGCTGATGGTGTCTCAAGCCAGCCATTTGTGTTTCCAACTGAAATATCAGTCAGAACATCCTCAAGAGTACTTTCCTCGGTAGATTCTGCCTCAGATACTGCTTCAGACATAACTTCCTCGGATGCATTTTCAGTTACACTTTCAGTTGAAGCTTCCTCTGAAACGCTCTCAGTGGATGTCTTTTCAGTTTCTTTTGTATCACTGCCAGATTCTAACTCGCTCTCGCTTTCTGTATCTGCTGGTACTGTCTTCTGTGCTGATGCTGCCAGAATAAACTGTGTTGCCTCATTGCTGTTTCCTTCACGAAATGCATTGTTACTTGTAGTTAAAAGTGTTGTCAGTGTTACATCTTCTGGTGTATTTTCTGATGCTGTCATACCTGCTACTGCACCGACTAAGATGCTACTTGTTGTTTCTACATTTGTGTCATTGCTTGTGATCATTGGGAAGAAATAGAACGCACTCTGTGCTCTCTGGTAATAGCGATCACGATCTCCAATATAGGAGTTTACCATAGTCATACCATAATCTTCCATCAGCTCATTGAAGTTTGTAAGCTCCTTATCGGTGACACCGCGAAGCAAAAGCACATTTCCGCCCTGATACAGATAGTTATGAAGTTCTGTATATTCGTCAGTTCCAAGATCACTTGTAGGATTGTTGATAATCAAAAGATCACAATCATCTGGCACAGATGCTGTCTCAAGAAGATTTAAATTTGATGTTGTCATGCTGTTTTTAGTAAGCAGTTCGCCAAGCTCCTGACTTATTGCTGACTCACCATGGCCTCTTAACATGTAAATCTTTTTATCGTTATCGGAGGTAACAGCTGCAACAGCACTTGTCAGCTGACCCTCTGCATCAAATTCTGATTCGCTGCTGTAGCCATAATAATTTTGCTGACTCACAATTATATCGCTAAAGGAAATTACCTGATTCTTTCCAGTTTCCTCGCATGATACAACAACAGAGTTTGCTGAAATTCCATACTTTGTAAGAATTTCAGGGTGAAGAACAGGGTCTATATAGCTAACCTTTAACTTAGATGAGAGATCGCCATAGATAGAGATAAACTTTTCAATACGAGAGTCTATATTTCCCGTCTCTGCCACTACCTCAACAGTAACATCCTTGTCTAAGTCCTTTAATAATTCTTTGGAAGTATCTGAAACACTGAAAATTCCAGTTTCGCTCAAATCCCAATTTAATAACTTTGATGGAAGCTGTCCTATAATCAAATTTACTACTACAATAATTGCCAGCACAATTGCCGTCACTGCAAGGCTGAAGCTTCCGTTTTTCAGCTGCACTACAGATGAAATATTTTTACCTGACGGCTTTTTTTCTTTCTTTTTTTTGATATCCATTCCTGCCTGCTTTCCTCTCATTCTGCCGCTTTTTCGGCTTTTTTCTTACACCAATCTAGCGCTTATCTTAGCTCCATCTTCTCTTCTGGATTACCTGTGTGGTAAGGAAGATGCATGCCGCACAAATCGAGATCAGCTCCACAACACCCTTTACATCAAACACATAATCAGAAACAAAGCTTGTCATTACCTTTGCAAATGCTATGTTTTCGATCATTCCTGGAACAAGTCCCTCAAAAAGAGCTGGCTTTACAACGTAAAGAATGATTAAAACTGCTGCTCCACCGATCAAAAGACCAAACGTAGCTGCATTGCTCTTTGTCATTACATAGACAATGACGCAAAGAAGAACTAAAAGAATCAGACAGCCTATTAAAGAGGCAATTGCTGTATTTGGCACATATTGGGAAAGACCATTTGACAAATTGATCAAAAGCAGTGTAATGATCGTTCCAACTGCCGCGATGATGACACTCTCTGTCATTGCTGAGATCAGCATTCCAATGGCAACATAAGCGCAGCCGATCAGAAAATATACAAGAATAGTTGAATAGTCAACAAGAAAATATGCTGTTCCAGTGCTCTTAATGATCAATGGACACAGGCAAAAGATCACACATGGAATCGCAACAACTGCTGCCATTGAAAAGAACTTTCCTAAAACAATCTGTGTCACAGATACCGGTGATGTCAAAAGAAGCTGATCTGTCTTTGAATGACGCTCCTCTGAAAAGCTTCTCATTGTCAAAAGCGGAACAGTCAGTACAAATACGATGGCAGAGGCACTTAATGTGTAGGCAAAGTAAGGATAGCCATAGCTCATGTTATACACCATAAAGTAAATACCTGTCACGAGCACAAGTGCGGCCACAAATACAGGTCCAATCATGGATGTGAAATAAGATTTAAATTCTCTGTTAAATATTGCTTTCATTGTCATCCTCCTTATTGGCCTGCTTTGTCTGCTCTGCTTCCTTTACGGCCTCCTCTGCCGATTTTTTAATCTCATCCATCTCTTCTTCATGAGCCTTATTGTCGGCAGTCAGCTCCATAAAGACATCCTCAAGTGTTGCCTTTGAATATTTCATCTCATAAATCGGCCAATTTTTTTCTGCGCAGATACCAAATACAGCCTCACGCACATCAGCGCCATCTGTACGTATCTCAAATGAGGTCAAATTCAGATGCTTATCATCCTCATTCTGCTTTGTGGCTTCCAAAACTGCTACAACATGATGAAGCTGTGCAAAGCTGTTCTTTGCCTGCTCCTTTGGCGCCCTTATGCTGATTTCAAGCATAGCATCACTATCCATGTAGTGCATAAGATTTTCTGTTGTATCACTTGCAACTAATCTTCCATGAGAGATAATCAAAATTTCATCGCATACGGCACTGATTTCAGAAAGGATATGTGAGCTTAAAATAACTGTATGCTCTTTTGCAAGCTCTTTGATAAGAGAACGTATTTCAATAATCTGAATTGGGTCAAGACCTACAGTCGGCTCATCAAGAATTATAATTTCCGGCATGCCAAGCACAGCCTGTGCAAAACCAACTCTCTGACGGTAGCCCTTTGAAAGGTTTTTGATAAGTCTCTTTGCGACATCAACAAGTCCAGTCATCTTCATGGCATTTAAAATGCTCTCCTGACGCTTTTTCGCCGGAATATTTTTTAACTGTGCCGCAAATTCAAGATATTCCCATACTGTCATATCTGTATACAGCGGCGGAAGCTCCGGTAGATAGCCTATACAGCGCTTCGCCTCTGCTGGTTCCTTCACGATATCGTGACCATTAATTAAAATCGTTCCCTCTGTAGGGCCGATATATCCGGTCATCATATTCATGGTCGTTGATTTTCCAGCTCCGTTTGGACCAAGAAAGCCATAAATCTTTCCTGGCTCTAGGCGAAAGCTTAAATGATCGACAGCCACATGGTTTCCATACTTTTTTACCAGACCTGTTACTTCAATCAAAGTCTTGTCCTCCTGCATCTCATTTTTGCAAACAGCCTTATTGCTGTTTTGCTATCATTTGTAATGTTAGGCGTCAAATGTGATGACTCTTTGATAAATTTGTGTCCATTGTTTGTCCTCTTGTGAAGAATTATTGAAATTAGGTATTGACTTATTTCTAATTGAGTATTATATTAGACTTTAATATGGTAAAGCACCATAGTGAATCACTGCATCTCACCGGTCTTTGACCGCCCGATAATATCTAATGCAGTGATAAGGAGGTTTCTTTATGGGAAGAGTTTATAATTTTTCTGCTGGTCCAGCTGTGCTGCCAGAGGAGGTACTGCAGGAGGCTGCAGATGAAATGCTTGACTATCAGGGAAGTGGTATGTCTGTCATGGAGATGAGCCATCGTTCTAAGGTTTACGATACGATCATTAAAGAGGCTGAGGCTGATCTTCGTGAGCTTATGAATATTCCGGACAATTATAAGGTTTTATTTTTACAGGGTGGTGCATCCCAGCAGTTTGCTATGATCCCAATGAACCTGATGAAAAATAAGAAAGCTGATTATATTGTAACCGGTCAGTGGGCAAAGAAGGCTGCTAAAGAAGCTGAGCTCTACGGCGAAGTTAACGTTGTCGCTTCTAGTGCTGACAAAACATTTTCTTATATTCCAGACTGTTCTGATCTTCCAATCGATGACGATGCCGACTATGTTTATATCTGCGAAAACAACACTATCTACGGCACCAAATTCCACACACTTCCAAATACAAAGGGAAAAACACTTGTAGCTGATATCTCTTCCTGCTTCTTATCTGAGCCGGTTGATGTTACTAAATATGGTATGCTTTACGGCGGTGTTCAGAAAAATGTCGGTCCTGCCGGTGTTGTAATTGCAATCATCCGTGAAGACCTTATTACTGATGATGTTCTTCCAGGAACACCTACCATGCTTCGCTACAAGATTCATGCAGATGCTGATTCTCTTTACAATACACCTCCATGCTATGGTATTTATATCTGCGGCAAGGTCTTCAAGTGGCTTAAGAAAATGGGCGGTCTTGAGGAAATGCAAAGAAGAAATGTAGAAAAGGCAAAGATCCTCTATGACTATCTTGATTCTAGCAAGCTGTTTCACGGTACAGTTGAGCCGTCCTCTCGTTCTTTAATGAATGTTCCATTTGTAACTGGCGACAAGGATCTTGATGCCAAATTTGTAAAGGAAGCTGAGGCTGCTGGTTTTGTTAACTTAAAGGGTCATCGCACTGTAGGCGGTATGCGTGCAAGTATCTATAATGCAATGCCAAAGGAAGGTGTAGAGGCACTTGTTGCATTTATGAAAAAGTTTGAGGAGGAGAATTTGAAATGAAAAGTGTTTATTGCTTAAATCCAATTTCTAATGCCGGAATGAGCCGTTTTGATGATACATACTGCATCGCTGATTCGATTGAAAATGCTGATGCTGTGCTTCTTCGCAGTGCTTCTATGCATGAAATGACACTTCCTGATTCTCTTCTTGCAATTGGACGTGCCGGTGCCGGTGTGAATAATATTCCGCTTGATTCCTGCGCAAAAAAAGGTATTGTTGTTTTTAATACACCAGGTGCAAATGCAAATGGTGTAAAGGAACTCGTTATTGCAGGACTCATGCTTGCTTCACGTGATATTGCAGGCGGCTGTCACTGGGTACGTGAAAATAAGGATGACCCAAATATTGCAAAGACAGCTGAGAAGGCAAAGAAGGCTTTTGCTGGAAATGAAATTAAGGGAAAGAAGCTTGGCGTAATCGGACTTGGTGCAATCGGTGTTCTTGTTGCAAATGCTGCAAGTGAGCTTGGAATGGAGGTTTTTGGCTGCGATCCTTATTTAAGCATCCAGAATGCAGTTCGTCTCTCTCACCACATTACAATCGTAAAGGATAATGATGAAATCTATAATCAGTGTGATTACATCACCATCCATGTTCCTGCACTTGACTCTACAAAGGGTATGCTGAATAAGCGTGCTTTTGATCAAATGAAGGATGGTGTCAAGATCTTAAACTTTGCAAGAGATATTCTTGTAAATGATGCTGACATGGCTGATGCTCTTGCAAACGGCAAGGTTTCCCGCTATGTTACAGACTTCCCGAATCCAGCTGTTGTAAATATGCCTGGTGCACTTGTACTTCCTCATCTTGGTGCTTCAACTGAAGAATCTGAGGAAAACTGTGCTGTTATGGCTGTCAACCAGATTATAGATTATCTTGAAAATGGAAATATTGAAAACTCTGTCAACTATCCATCCTGCAGCCTTGGCTACCGCAAAAAGACAGCACGTATCTGTGTATGCCACTACAACAGACCAAATGTTATCAGTCAGCTGACTTCTCTTTTTGGTGAGGCTGGTGTTAATATCAGTGATATGGTTTCAAAAAGCCGCGGCGAATATGCATATGCAATGTTTGATGTAGAAGCGCCTGTAAGTGATGAATTTGAGAAAAAGTTAGAAGCAATGGAAAATATTATTCGCATTCGAATCTTATAACACAAAAAAGCAGCGATCAATCTGGTCGCTGCTTTTTTTTTACAAAATTTCATCAATTTCTGCCTGTGTCATAGGCTTAATATGTGCCAGTGTATTTCTTGCATTTCTAAGCTTTGCAATCATTTTCCCATCTTCGAAAGCGACAGCTAGTCTCCCTAGTGATACCAGATGAGACAAGACGCCAATTTCCACATCCTCGGCATCATAAAACATTTCGCCGTATGCACCAGTGATTGGAAGAAGTGCTTCAATTCCTTTTCTGTAGCGCTCCACGATAATGCTTCGCTGCTTTTCTATAATAGGAAATACTACCTTGATCTGCGCTTCCCACATCCGTTCCGCAATCTGCTTTTCGCTTATGTCAGGCCAAAAGGCTGTTTTATCACTTCTAAATGTTTCTTTTTTTATTAACGCAATTGTTTTTACAGGATCCTCTAAAAATGTACGCCCTCTCTGGATACATGCGCAGGCAAGCTCTGCATCATCTGGCACAACAGATGAGACAGCCTCTGCCAGATACTGGCGAAATCCTTCTGTCTGCTTTTGCGATGATGCTGCAAGCATTGCAAAAAGATATGTGTCATAATGTGCTATCTCTTTCTCATAAACAAGTCTTTTGATGCTTCCGCGTTCACGAATTGATACATCTTCTCTTGTTTCAATCAAAAATATACAGCCTTTTTTCTCTTTGCCAAGCGCCTTGCTGTAGCCTTCCAAAAAAGTATACCACTTCTTCGCCTGCGCTGCATCTGCCTGCGTTATCCAGAGGATATAATGGTTCATTATTAATTCTTCGCTTTTTGCAAGAAACTGCGCATATCCTATTCCTGGCCTATACTGCGCCCTTTTCTCCTGACGGCAATATTGATAAAACAGATATTCCCCCGGATCTTTGCCGCTATCCATAATAATTTTTAGGGAACGGTCTGAGTTTTGCCTTTCAATTTTCGATATGACCAGATCGCTCATTGTCTCATACCACGGGACAAACTGCGGAAGCTGTAAAAACAGATGGCTGCCTGACTGAACGGCTTCCACAATCTGATCAATGAAATGTGATGTATTTGTTATATTTTCCCACCATAGTCTATCCATTGTTTCACCCCGTTATTGATTCTCCATGTATTCAAGCAAACGGCTGTCAATTTCATCTGATGTTCCCATCATCTGGAAGAAGCTGTATCGTGAGAACAGATACTTTTCGTTTACTGTATGACGCAAAATATTAAGCTCAAGAAGCTCCTGCATCAGTCCATTAATGACTTGTGTTTTCTGAACGGCAACCTGATTGATGCCTACGCCAATTGCCGCCTCTTTGATATCCTCTGCTGAAAAGCCCTCGCTGTCAGCTGCTGAGTTTGCATTTTGGTGATACAGATACGCCATTAAAAGTGCAATGATATAGTACATGTTATCTTCATCAAGCTTAAGCGTTATCTCAAACTTTTCACGAATCTGATTCATAAAGGACGGATCTGAGAGCACCTTTTTAATATGCTTTTGTGTAACCTCATAGGCTGGTGTATTACCTTCATCATATCCGGCATAATCGTCCTTTTTCATTGCTTCAATTAAATTCGCACAATAAAGCTGAATCAGTCCTGGAAAATAATTGGTGCTTGCTAAAATAAGTGATATCAGCGCCTGACGCTCCTTTGGAAAACGAAATCCCAGACAATAAAGCGGCTCTTCGAGAAGCTGTCTTGCATCCTTTGTGTGAAATGGTCTAATCGTAATTGAGCTTAAATGCGTAATCACACTATTATTAGACAATGCCGCATCGCGCTTAAAGCGCACAATATTATGAAGACCTGCAATAACAAACTTAAAGCGGTCCATTCCAATATTTTGAATCTCTTTTAGAGCATCAAACGGCTTGAAATTTACTTCTGTACAGCTCTCGATAAATGTGTCTGCCTCATCTAATAAAAGCAGCAGATATGGAATACGTTCCTCCTTATCGTCAAGCAGTCGCTTTTTGATTGCCCTTGCTAGTACATCCCAGTCTGTCGTATCAATTTCTTCTTTTAGAACACCGGCATCATACAGCTCACAGCAAATCTTTTTAGCTGCTCGTTCATAATCCATGCCTTTGATTTCAATGTAAACTGCACGGTTATTGTTTTCATCAAAATCAATATCCATTTTTGCCTTTTTTAAAAGTGCCGACTTTCCAAGCTGGCGTCCGCCATAAACGATATTGACACCGGAAGGTGATTCAATTTTTTCAAGCTCTTCCTGTCTTCCGATAAATATCTCCGGAGGTATTACCTTTGAAGAATCCCACACATACGGCTGACAATATGAAAACGGCATCATAACAGACATCAATATCTGATTGATAAACTGCACACTGTAATTGTTTACTAAGAACATTAATAATACGCGGTCAATGACTGCAAAGACCTTATCACTAAAGCTTGCCTTTATTTTTTTTGCAAATAATCTTCTGTCTGGAAGTGACAGCGCATAATCAAGAAGAACTAGTGTATTTTTGCTGTTTCCGATATTTTTTAATTCTTCAATCAGACGGTCTGCATCATACTTTCCAAACAGGCAGGCAACGCGAAAGCCCTCTGTCTGCGCCTTTGATCCAAATGCCGCAATCGGATGCTTATAGTTTGCTTTTCTTCCTACTACAGCAGGAATCGTAACCATATAGTTTTCAATTCTTCCAAGCTTTGCCTGCTCCTTTACCTGTGCGTCTAAAAAGCCAAGCGCCTCAAGAAGAGCTGTCAGCTTATACTGTCCCAAAGCCTGTCCGTTATTCATCCAGTTGTCAATAAGACGTTTTGCCCACTTTTCATCCTTGTTATGAATACGCACAACTGCCAGATCACTAAGACTCTTGCTGCTGTTAGCAACTGCCTTATAATTATAATCATATTCTTCAATAAACTTTGCCAGATAATCAGTGCCGCGAATTTCACGCTCCTCATCTGTCTCTTCACTATTAATCTTTGACAAAAGATCCTCTGCCACTGTATAGTTTTGACATTCGATCATGCTTTTTATTGCGGCAATGCGCTTTTTGCGGCACTCATCTAACGTGTCGTTATTCTCGATTCCTTCCACCTCGCGAAGAAGTGCCTCTCCGCGCACCTTTGCGTCCTCGTGAAGTTTTTTCTCGTACTCCTCCAAGATTCGTTTGAAGAAGCCATAATTTTTCGTCTCATCAGCATAAGCAAACCACTCATTTGCGATCTTCTGAATTTTTTCCTTCTTATTTTCCTTTGTCTCTTCAATCTGTCCATAGCTTTGCGCCAGCTCCAGATTTTCAATAAAGTTATTAAGACGGATTTGTGCATCCTTTCCAGCCTGCTCCTTAGATGCCTGAATATTGTATTCTTCTGTTGCATTTCTATTTTTTTGCATATAATCTAAAATCTGTTCTGCTGCTCCGTAGTCGTCTCCATATTCCTTGAAAATATGCTCAAGCTTTTCCTCAAAACTTAACAGCTCAAGCTTAGAATGACGCAAAATACGAGCCGGAAGTGACAATTTCTCAAAATCAGCAAAATTTCCTCGCTTGTCTGGGAAATATTCCTCGTCTAAAAGTACCTCGCTTCCTCTCAAGAAATCTATGTAAAAATATTTATGAGACTCTTCCTTGTAACGGCCGTCCAATCTTGCCAGAAGCTCTTTTATTGTCTGCGCTAGCACAGCTTTTCCTGCCTGCACATAAATATCTTCTGCTGTTTCCTTCTTTTGAACAATTTTTTCAGCAGCTTTTAATTCTGCCCTAAGATCACTTTTTATCTCACGGTAGCGCTTTTCACCTGCATCATTTTCAGAATGGCTGCGTCCAGATGCCAGATCAATCCACTCACATGTAATCCCAATAACCTTTTCCATAGCATTTGTCAGGTTATTTCTAAGGTCGCTCATAAGATTGCTAGTCTTAAATTTGGTTCCTCCATTCGTCTTTGATTTATCCCAACAGTCATTAATATAGTTTCCTAACTTTTCACGGTTAAGATTTGAATATTCGGCTGTACAGCCATCACTAATAAAATTAATAAGCAAATTTACACGAAACAGACTCGCATACTCATATTCACCATTCATGATTGCCTGAAGATACGATGCCATCTCACCATCCTCAGCAAAAACTAATTTCCATGTATCAACAAAGCGCTTTACATTTTTATGGTTTTTAGGCTGACCAAGCACATACGACTCATAATATCCCTTTGCACGCACTGCCAGATTTTCTAGCCGGCGTTCAATTTTCATCTGATCTCTTAGGCGATAATCGGCGTAGCAATCAATTCCCTTATGGAATTTTCCCTTAAACTGCACCATGCGATATGCTGCGCTCATCAGCTCAGGATACGCCTGTGTCATAGGAATACTCTTCATGTTCTCATATAATGCCTTCATTTCATAATCATATTCAATATGATTCATAAAGAAATTGCGAAGGCAGGTAGACAGCATAAGATAATTTGTCAATATATCCTCATTCTGCGGATACATTGCAAAGATTTTATGAGAATCATAGGAGCATCTCATTTTAGGATCATTGACTGCGTAAGCTAACTGCTCATACAGCATTTTATATTGTTCATTTGTATCCTTTACAGCATCGAGATAAGCTGTAGCACAGTAAGTTTTTTCTTCCACAATCATCATGCAGGCATTTTGTATTTCATCTTTTGAAGAGTCTGCTGACTGATCTGGTAATTGATCTTCAAATTGACTTTCTGGCTGACACTCTGACTGATCTTCTGACTGGCTTTCTGACTTACTTTCCAACTGATCCTCTGATTTACTCTCTGCCTTATTTTCTGCTTTATTTTCTACTTTACTCTCTAATTTTACTGATTGATTTTCCTTCTTTTCTAACAGCTTCTTTGGAGAGAACGGATCATTTGACACATACTCAAAATATTCGTTTTTTAGCAAATCGTAGCAGATTACACACTTTGGATCAAATGTCATTTCTTTTACTACATAATCGGCATTGCAAACTGCATAATCCCTGTTTAGTCCGGCAACAATAACGTAATCAGTGCCATAATTTACGCTCTCTCGAATATTTTCAAGAAGAATATCTTCATCCTTACTTCCCTTTAAGCTCCAGAAAATACCAATCATAATTATTGAATATGTATCCTTTAATACAGCCACAAAACACTCATCAAAAACTGCTTCCTTCATTGAAGTATTTGGCTGAATAATCTCATAAAATGTATTCAGCAAACGCAGATAAGCAATCCTTGCAAATGCTGCATTGACAGATTCCTCATCCACATCAAGATTCATTTCATTTTTTGCCTGATTATCATAAACAATACCTTTTATTTTTAAATAATTGCGTGCTTCTCTTGACTGCATTGCTTTCCATGCCTTTGCTGAAAGGGAATAAAAAGAATCCAATCCAGGAATTTTATAAATTCTGATATATCCTTTTTCAAATAAGTAGCGAAATGACATTTCAAGTGTGATCATGGATTTCTTCGTTGCGAGTGCCAGAAACTGAATGGAAAGCACACCAAACGTATCAAGACATGTTAAAACCAATCCATTTTCCGTTGCAAACTTTGCACGAATTTCGTTTAAAAAGCTCTTTGTTCCAACTTTTTTCTCTTCTTTTCCTTTTTCAATCTCAAGTGTATAGCAAGCCACATCCTCATCACGAATAAATGGAAGCTGCTTTGCTGCTGCAATCTCTGATAGAAGCTGCGCATCTTCAACTGCTTCGTTATCTTTCGCAGGCTTATCGTTACTTTCTTCCACTACAATGTCAGTCTGATCGCTTTCATTTGATGCTTCTTTAATCGTTCTTGCCACAAATGCCTTTCCAAGCAGCTGATTATCAAATACAGACGACAGTTCCAGAATATATGCTATAACTTTGGCGCTGTCTGTCTCATCAAGTGCCTGCATGAATGTACTGTAAGCATCTAATTTTTTCTCTATCTTTTCATCTGACGGTGCTTTTTCATATGCATCCAATAATTCCTTAAGCTCATTCTTATATGACGAAATATGCTCGTTTGTATCTGGATCTAGCGACTGCAGGGACTTAAAACGCTTATACGCAAGCCTTCTCTCCTCTTTCTCAATCAACTGCAGCTGTTCTGTTAAAACATGCTTTGCCTCTGACATAGAAGCTTCCATAAGATTTTTTATCCCTGTCTCGCCACAAATATTTGTATAATTTTTTGTCTCTTCCCGCAATTCTTTTAATTTATTCTCAAGTTTTGACGCGATTTCATCTGAAAGTAATTTTTGCTGTTTAATTGACTTTGCTGCTTCGTCCATATCCTGCTGTACTTCTGTCATACAGCATAACAAACGCTCTGCACATGCCAACAGATTTTTGATTTGATTTTTCTGTTCTTTTTGAGTCATTCGCACATCCTCCTTTAAAATATCGTGTGGTTTTTGTTCAAATCGCCACCATCATATGACTATTTTACCACAGGATTCATGCAAAATCTACTTTTTTGCAGGGTTTAAACCAAAAAATTTGCCTGCCTAATCTCTTTTGATGCACATCAGCTTTTCTCATCATATATTAAAATATCATCAACCTTTTTTCTTTGCCCTTGCTGCTTTTAGTATATCAGTAAGATTATCTCCATTGAGAACATCTGGATAGTTATCCTCGAATTCTATTAGGATATCTTTGTTCGTCTTTTCATCTTCTCTAACTTTTGCATACAGTTGTGTCAAATCAGGATTTTGATATACTGTCTCAATAAAAGTTCGAGATTCTTCAGATAACTTATCATATCCGCCATAAAGTTTTTCTGCTGCTTTTTTTATATCTTCAAGGCAAATCTGTTGTTGTGATTTTTCTTGTTCCAACAAAATTCCAACAACATCTGACAAATCGTTCTTATACTGTCTTCCAGCCATCAGTTTCATGACAACCAAATATTCAGCTGAAACCGTTCGTATTCTTAAAACATTTGAAAATGTCTTATAATATTTAGAGTACTGAATCAACTTTGGCGTATAGGATGTTGTTTTCATGAAGTCTGCATTTAGCCAGCCATTTGGAAGCCCCATGCGATCACCAACACTATTAATTGCATCCTTCATCGACGATGATGCTTGAATAATCGCATCCATATCATATGTCATCTCGCGAAATCCGTAATTAATTAGTACTGATGCCCCACCGATCAAAATAATCTCAGCTGGCATTTTGTTGCCATTTATCTTACGAAATTCTTTTGCTAGTTCTTTTAAATAGCTATCCAAGTTTTCCTTTGTAAAAAAAACTTCAGGCAAGATTTCTCACCTCACTTTCTACAATATTAAATCTCATAAACTCTGGAATTGCATTCTTTATAGCCTCAATTTTAACCTCATCACTATGCATGACTGCAGCCTGAATTAGCACACTTGAGGGATATAAAATTGTCGCAAGCTTATGTTTTCGAATATCATTGTAATTCGTACATATTGGCAAATCATTGATTTTAGAGAGATAATCAACCATTCCCAGTAAATATAGTGATTCTGGATACCATGCTTTTTCATATAAATTTCGAATTGTATTCTTTTCAAGTGTATCAATGATAAAATCAATATCTCCCATATCTTTTACATGATGGCATGTGTTGCTCTTGAATGTTTCAAATGAACTGCGATATTCTTGATTTTTATCATTTTCCTTTGCTTGCTCATCTGCTTCTAACAACAAATCCACCGTGACATTTAATGTTTTTGCAATTCTGTATAGGGTTCCAGCAGCACATTTTTTCATTGTCGTCTTTCGGCTACAGATATCAGATATTGTTGCCTGTGCGACTCCGCTTTCCTTACTTAACTTATATTGACTCATTTTTGCATCACGAAGAAGATCATCAATAATCATAGGTTCTGTTCCCCTTTCGTCTTTGTTATCTATAGTATATCGGTATCCCGAAGTATTGTCAAGTAAAAAAGGCAGCCTACCTTTTTAGATAAGCTGCCAATACAATTATTTCTTTTCTTGTTCTGTACTGTCTTCGTCTTTCTCATGGAGGAACGTCACATGAATTTCTTCTGCTTTCTGTCCCTCGGTTTGTGTCACTTCAATATGAAGCTTCTGCGGCTTATTGTTTTGATTTTCTTTGTCCTTTTCGGAATCTTCTTCCTCTGAAACAGGATTTTCAAAATCAAATGAATCGCCTACTTCCGGAATCTTTCCAATCTGCTCGGTAATCCATCCGTTGATAGTAGAAGCCTCTGTCTCGGTGTTGATGGAAAACTGCTCAAAGAAATCGTCTAAATCCATATCTTCTGGAACGATGAAGCTTCCATCATCTAACTTTTTGATGCCAGCCTCTACCTCATCATGCTCATCCCAGATATCACCTACAAGCTCCTCTAAGATATTTTCCATGGTAACAATACCCTCTGTACCGCCAAACTCATCCACAACAACAGCGATATGAAGCTTTGTCTGCTGGAACTTCTTTAAAAGCTCGGAGATCTTGACTGTAGGCGGAATGAACTCAGCCGGCTTCATGATCGTCTCGATTGACTTTGTAGTTCCTGCCACATAGTTATGGAAATCTTTCTCGTACAGGATACCGATAATATCATCAATCGTATCTTTGTATACAGGGATTCGGGAATAACCAGATGTCTTGAACACATCCGCAATTTCTTCGTTTGGCGTTGTGATATCAACTGCTGTAACATCAACACGCGGTGTAATGATGTCGCCTGCCTGAAGATCATTGAACTCGATTACGTTGTGAATCAGCTCACTCTCATTACTGTCAAGTCCACCGACCTGCTCAGCCTCATCTACTATTGTAAGAAGCTCATTCTCAGTGATTCCATTCGTTGTGCCGCTGACCTTTAAAAGCTTTCCTACACTGCTCTTTAACTTGATTAGAAGGAAATTCACCGGCTTTAAAACAGTAATTAGAATATTGATAATTGGAGCAACAGTTATTGCAAATTTTTCTGGACATTCCTTTGCCAAACTCTTTGGCGTGATTTCACCAAAAACTAAAGTAATCACTGTCATAAAGATAGTTGATACAGTAGCTCCATTTGATCCGAGCCATCCTACAAAGAGAAGTGTTCCAATTGTTGTTGCTGCAATATTTACAACGTTATTTCCTACAAGTGTACTTGAAATCAATTCATCATAATTCTCTGCAAGCTTGTATGCAAGCTTTGCTTTTTTATTGCCTTCTGCTGCCATATTTTTTAATCTCGGCTTATTCAGCGAGGAAAAGGCTGTCTCTGTTGCAGAGAAAAAGGCAGAACCCATCATTAATAATATTAAAGCGACCACCAGGGTCATACTGTGACTATCCATAAAGGATACTATGCACCTCCATACTTAATTAATTAAACTAATGTCAGGATCACAACTAACTGACCCTGACATCGTATTTTACAAAAAACTCAGGTAACTATTGACTTCAAAATCAATCCTTGAAGTTAAAATATGCCTTTGCATTGTTGTAGCTGATACCCTCGATAATGTTCTTTAATGCCTTCTTATCGTATGGATACTCGCCGTTCTCTACCCAGCCTCCTACTAACTCACACAGGATACGGCGGAAATACTCGTGTCTTGTGTAGGATAAGAAGCTTCTGGAGTCAGTCAGCATACCAACAAAGTTTCCAAGCAGACCAAGGTTTCCAAGGCTTACCATCTGGTTGATCATACCTGACTTGTTGTCATTGAACCACCATGCAGAACCGTGCTGGATCTTGCCTACTGCCTCGCTGTCCTGGAAGCAGCCCATAATGGTGCCGATGATCTCGTTGTCAGCTGGATTCAAGGAATACAGAATTGTCTTTGGCAGCTCGTTTGTAGTGCTGAGTGCATTTAAGAAATCAGCTAACTGAGCTGCTGTTGCATCATTATTGATGGAATCGTATCCTGTATCTGGTCCTAACTGGTTGTAACGGAATGTATTGTTGTCGCGCTTGCAGCCATAATGCATCTGCATTACCCATCCACGGCGATGATACTCTCTTCCTACATGAATCATAAATGCTGTCTTATACTGGTCAACTTCAAGCTGAGTCAGCTTTTCACCGCGAACCTTCTTCTGGAAGATTGCCTCAACTGCTTCTTCACTTGCCGGCTGATATACAACATAATTTAAACCATGGTCAGATACGCAGCACTTCATGGAATCAAAAAATTCCATACGGTTGTCAATTGCTGCTAACAAGCTCTTTACACTGTCTACCTTGATTCCAGATACACAAGCTAACTTCTGTACATACTCTAAGAAATCTGGCTTCTCAATGTTCATTGCCTTATCTGGTCTCCATGCTGGATATACCTTGAAATCTACAGTCTCATCTGCAGCGATCTTCTTATGCCACTCAAGGCTGTCAATCGGATCATCAGTAGTGCAGATTACCTTTACGTTAGACTTACGGATGATATTTCTAACAGTCATAGAATCCTCAGCAAGCTTTGCGTTGCAGATATTCCATACTTCTTCTGCAGTATCACCATTTAATACACCGTGATAATCGAAGTATCTCTGCAGCTCTAAGTGGCTCCAGTGATACAGTGGATTGCCGATTGCCTTCTCAAGAGTCTCTGCCCACTTCTGGAACTTCTCTCTGTCAGTTGCATCTCCTGTGATGTACTTTTCATCAATGCCGTTAGAACGCATCTGACGCCACTTGTAGTGATCACCGCCAAGCCATACCTGAGTAATATTCTCAAACTTGCGATCCTCATAGATTTCCTTCGGGTTGATATGGCAGTGATAGTCAATGATCGGCATATTTTCTGCGTAATCATGGAACAGCTCTTTTGCTGTGTCAGTTGTCAGAAGGAAATTTTTCCCCATAAATGTTTTCATAATAATATCCTATCCTTTCTTAGATGAGTGAATATTTTTTATATGAACTTAAATTTTCTATCTGATAAACAGGCGCTTATCGCACCTGCATCATTCAATATTGTATTACAGCGTTACACCCTGCTTGAAGATTGCCATATCGTGGAAGCCGGCTTCCTCAGCCTTAACCTTCTTTCCAGAAGCAACTGCGAGCACATACTCAAACAGCTCCTTAGAAAGCATTTCCATTGGCATATCCTCTACAAGACGTCCTGCATTAAAGTCGATCCAGTTATCCTTATGACCTGCAAGCTTGGAGTTACTGGAAATCTTTACTGTCGGAACTGGTGATGCAAATGGAGTTCCTCTTCCTGTTGTGAATAAAACGATATGAGCACCTGAAAGTGCCAGTGCAGTTGCCGCAACAAGGTCATTGCCCGGTGCACTTAATAAATTAAGTCCCTTTGTGTGAACTGGCTCTGTATACTCTAATACACCCTTTACAAGTGCGCTTCCAGACTTTTGTGTACAGCCTAAAGACTTATCCTCAAGTGTGGAGATTCCGCCCTTTTTGTTTCCAGGAGATGGATTCTCGTAGATGGTCTGGTTGTGGCTTGTGAAGTAGTTCTTAAAGTTGTTGATCAGATCAACTGTCTTATTAAACAGCTCCTCATTTGCACAGCGGTTCATAAGAAGTGTCTCTGCTCCAAACATTTCCGGAACCTCTGTCAGAATCGTGGTGCCGCCCTTTGAGATCAAAAGATCTGAAAATGCGCCGACAGTCGGGTTTGCAGTTATACCTGAAAGACCATCGGAGCCACCGCACTTCATACCAATAATCAACTCGGAAGCATCAATTGGCTCACGTTTAAAGGTTCCTGCATAATCTGCTAACTCCTTTAACAGCTCCATTGCTGCTGCCTGCTCATCCTCAACATCCTGACACTGTAAAAACTTCACACGATTCTTATCGTACTCACCAATGTAATCCATCAGAACCGGAATATTGCTGTTCTCACAGCCAAGACCAAGTACAAGCACACCGCCGGCGTTTGGATGATGAATTAAATCTGCAAGTGCCTTTCTGGTGTTCTCCTGATCGCCGCCCATCTGTGAGCAGCCATAAGGATGTGGGAATGCAACTATGTCCTCTACTGTTCCAACTGCCAGACTCTTTGCCTGCTTCTCCAGTGCAGATGCAATGGAGTTTACACAGCCAACTGTAGGAATAATCCAGATCTCATTTCTTACGCCAACACGTCCATCTTCACGGCGATATCCCATAAAATGTGCGTGCTCTGTCGGCTCTAACTCACTTCCTGACGGATTATATTCATAATCAAGCACATCGCCAAGACCTGTCTTTACGTTGTGAACATGCACCCAGGAACCTGCCTTGATGTCCTGCTTTGCCACACCAATCGGGAAGCCATACTTGATGACCTTTTCACCTTCTTTGATATCAGCAAGTGCAATCTTATGGCCCTGCGGAATATCCTCTAGTGTGGTCACGGTCGTGCCTGCGTTTATCTGTGTACCAGCTGAAATAGGAGCCAGTGCAACACAGACATTATCCTGTGGATTAATCTGAATGTAAGTTTTCATAAATTCTATATGCCTTTCTGTTCGCATTCTGCCGTTTTGCGCCGCTTTACGGCATACAGCCGAACCATAAATTGGTCCGGCTGCTTTGTGATTATTTATTTAATACTAAATCGTAAGCTGCCTTCATGCCATCCTTCTCGATTACGTCGTAGTATTTCTGTACCATCGGGATCATCTCGGTCAGATCTGCATGCCAGTAGTCCTCTCTCTTCATGATATCCTCTACGCTTGCAGTCTTCATAAACTCCATGATCTCTGCACCATCGTTTGCCTTGTCGGTACGATAGAATGCGATCAATGCTGCCATAGACATTACAAGACCTTCCGGATAATTTCCAAACTTCTCTTTATGCTCAAGAATGGTTGGAAGTACACGAACCTGGAACTTACTTACAGAATTCAGTGCGATAGACAGTAACATGTGACGGATGAACGGATTTGCGAAACGCTCTAAAACAGCCTTTCCGAAATCGATATCGGTCTGAGTGTTTCCAAGAGTCGGAACGATCTCCTCGAAGATGCAGTGCTTTAAGTAGCTGCTTACTGTCTCATCCTTTAAGCACTCGCCTACTGTCTCAAGGCCATACAGGTAAGCTCCAAGTACCATAGATGTATGTCCGCCGTTTAAGATACGAACCTTTCTCTTCTTATATGGTGCAACGTCATCAGTCCATACGATGTTGTAGCCAGCCTTGTTGAATGGCAGCTCGTCCTCGTGATGACCCTGAATTACCCACAGATGGAAGATCTCGGCAGTATCAATCAGGTTATCGGTGTAGCCTAACTCCTTGCAGATATCAGCAGCCTCTGTTCTTGGATAACCAGTAACGATACGGTCAACTAAGGTGTTGCAGAAATCGTTTTCGGACAGCAACCAGTTTTTAAACTCATCTCCTAACTCCCACAGATCTGCATACTTTAATACACACTCCTTTAAGGTGTCTGCATTGTGATCGATCAGCTCACATGGAAGAAGAATGAATCCCTTTAAGCCTGTCTGGAATCTCTTGTATAAGAACTGGGTCAGCTTTGCAGGATATGACTTAGCCGGCTTGTCATCTAACTTCTCAGTTCCAAGATACTCAATACCAGCCTCAGTTGTGTTAGATACGATTACACGCAGATCTGGGTTCTCAGCCAATGCCATATATGCATCAAAATCCTCATATGGATTGATACCTCTTGAGATAACATCAACATGAGTATGCTCGATAACTTCCTTACCGTTCTGAAGTCCTCTTAAGTACAAATTATATTCGCAATTCTGATCGTTAAGCATATTTACCATACCCTTATCGATTGGCTGAATTACAACAACTTTTCCTTCATACACCCCAGCATCATTCAGCTTCTTGAAGAAGTAATCAACAAAACCGCGTAAAAATCCACCTTCACCAAACTGCATCACTGTTTCTTTCATTATTATAATTTCCTCCGTTTCTGCTGCAGGGCAGCAAGTTGTGACAAAAAAATTTGCCGATATTAAGCCTAAAGTTGCAGCCCATCCCAACGGCGCGGTATTCCCGGACAATGTTCGCTTTTTTTGGCAGCTCTTACTTCTACAAAGCAGCCACACACACGGCACATACCACCAATCAACTTTTCGCACTCCTTGCATAATTCAAGACGTGCATCGTACTCCCCTTTTGAGCACCGAAGTTTAGGAGGAATCGCGTCAATCGTTCGCTGTATCCTATGATACATATCTTCATTTGCCATTTCTCTAAGCAGGCACCTTTTGCATCGGATATCCATCGATCTCCCCCTATTCTGACCGGTCTTTCGACTCCATACTTACTATTATCATAGCAAAAAAGGTGATGTTGTGCAAGCCTTTTTCACAATGTACGTAAATTCATACAAAAAGTAGGCCTGTCAATGTAGCACAACTGCTAAAAAATGTATTTTCCTATCCTTTTTGTTTGAATAAACGGTTTATTTTTCTAACAAATTCATAATTTCGTCTTTATTAAACTGAGTACTGCTGATACCCTCGCCTGAAAGAACCTCCTCAGCCAGATCTTCTTTTACCTGCTGAAGCTCACAAATTTTTTGCTCAATTGTTTCCTCTGCTATCAGCTGATAGACATTAATTGCATGTTTTTGTCCAATTCGATGTGCACGATCAGTCGCCTGATTCTGAGCTGCCTTATTCCACCATGGATCATAATGAATTACAATATCTGCTGCAGTCATATTTAGTCCAGTACCTCCAGCTTTTAATGAAATGCAAAACACTGATACTTGATTTTGTGGATTTTGGAATTGCTCCACCATCTCCATGCGCGCCTCTTTTTTTACGCTTCCATCAATGCGATAATAATCTATTTTTGCTTTTTTTAATTCCTCGCCAATAAGATCCAGCATGGACGTAAATTGAGAGAATAGTAGAATCTTATGACCTCCGGCAATAGCCTGTGTAATAAGTTCAATACATGTTTCAAGCTTTGCATTTTCACCTTTATAATTTTCCAAAAGAAGCTCTGGTCCGCAACAAAGCTGACGAAGCTTTGTCAGCTCAGCAAGAATTTGAAGCTTATTCTGTGCAAAATCCTCATCGTTTTGATCCTCAAGAAACATTTTCAATCTCTGTGAATGTGCCTGATAAATCTTTTTTTGTTCACCTGAAAGTGCAACTGTGACGATCTCCTCCTGTTTTTCCGGAAGCTCCTTTAATACATCCTTTTTCAGTCTGCGAAGGATAAATGGATGAATCATAGCGCGAAGACGCGTCATCGCATCTTCATCCTTGTCAGAAACAATTGGCATCTCTATTTCACTTCTAAAACGCGTGTAGCCATACAAGAATCCAGGCATCAAATAGTCAAAGATGCTCCACAGCTCACTTAGGCGGTTTTCCATCGGTGTACCTGTGAGTGCCATGCGAAAGCTGCTGTTTACAAGACGCACTGATTTTGCTGCGTGCGTCGTCTGATTCTTAATATACTGTGCCTCGTCAATAATCTCATTTGCAAATATGATATCCTGATACAGCTCGATATCGCGTTTTAACAAATCATATGATGTAATCCACACATCTGCATTGCTTGTCTGATTTTTAATAAGCTCCTTTCTCTCATGTGCAGTTCCTGCCATCACACATACTGACAGCTGCGGTGTGAAGCGCTCGACTTCCTTTTTCCAGTTATAAACAAGTGAGGCTGGAGCAACTATTAATGTGCGAAGCTCGTCTTTCACTTTTCCCTGTTCCTTTTCTGATAAAAGAAATGCCAATATCTGAAGAGTCTTTCCAAGACCCATATCATCAGCTAAAATACCGCCAAAGCCATTTTCTTTTAATGTCTTAATCCAGTAAAAGCCGTCTCGCTGATATTCTCGAAGTACTGCTTCAAGTGACTGCGGTACTTCATAATCACCGTTTTCATAGCTTCTCATCTTTCCAATTAGCTTTCGATATTCACGATTTTTCTTAAGTTCAACTGACTCTTTTTCTGCAAGCAGTTCATCAAGATAAAGTGCCCTAAAAAGCGGCATCTTGATCGTATCAGGATTTTTTTTATCGGCATAATTTTTCATCACGTCTGAGATGGCAGACATTACCTGCTTTTGTTCTTCATTAAAGGTGATAAATGTGCCATTTTTCAATCGATGGTATTTCTTTTTTCTGTCATATGATGAGAAAATTTCAGCAAGTTCTTCCTTGTTAAACTGATTTGATGCCATCGACATCTCAAGAAGGCCGCTAGATACTGAAACTCCAACCTGAAAACTGGCTGACGGAACAACGCGAAGCTTCTTCATCGAATCTGTCACATAAATATCGCCATATTTTTGCAGCTTTGGAATCACCTGAGAAAGAAATGTGAAAATATCTCCCTCATCACCAGAATAGACTAGAAGGCTCTTTTCCTGATCGAACGCATTAAAGTACATCTGGATTATCTCTGCTAATCTATGCTCCTCTGTGAAGTTTCGCTTTTGGCTGTAACGCTCCTTTCCATAAACATGATACTTTTTCTCACCATAAATTGCTGCCACATCACATGTAATCATATTTTCCTGCGGAGAATCTAGGTACAAAGCAATTGTCGGCTTTGGAGGCAGATATTTATCAGGATCCATGCCAGTATAGGTGATTACTGCCGCGTCTTTAAGATTTGATAACACATCTCTTGTGACTGCCGGCAGATCCTTATCTGATATAAAAAGCTCTTTCTTACTCTGGCACAGTTCAAGAATCTTCTGTACAGCCATCTCTGGTTTTTTCATACGATATATGGTATCACCTGACAAGACATAGCTATACTCAAGACTCTCACATAAAATATGATATCGCTCAGCCCTCACAGTCGCTCCATATGTAAGTTTTGCAACTTTGATCTTAGGACTATAGAACTGCTCATCATAAAAAATATTTTTCTTTTCATCTGAAAGTAAATATACGCCATTTGCAGCAATAGTATCCATAAAGGAATCAATACGGCTTCCAAAAATGGAAACAGATCTTGCCTGCTGACTAGCCGAAGCATAATAAGAATAATTTGTCCTTCCAGAAGCCTTTTCTGTTAAATATTCCTCTAAGAAAAACTGAATAATTTTACGCCCGTTTTCGTCAAACAGATTTTTATCCGGAATAAATTTTATATATTTTCCTAACTCAATTGTTTTTTTCTCTGTCCACTTATAAAAGAACTCATTCAGATCTCGTATTACATACGTTCTCGTCTCACCAACACGAAGCTCCAATAAAAGACCATCCTTGCATTCACCAATGCAGCATTTTGCCTGCATTGAAAGCGGCTGTTTTATATTCTGTTCAACTGGCAATGCCCGCTTTTTGAAGAAGTTCTCTTTTAGAATTTCCATCATTTCCTCATCGGTGCTTTTTAAAATACCCGGGATAAATGGATCTTCTACATTTGTTTTCTGAAGCATTAAAGGAAAAATATCAGACTGCTTAACCACGTCTTGACCATATATCTCTACAATATACTGCATCACCACCGCTGCCACATGCTCACAGCAAAAATATTGTTTTTGAAAATGACCACACCTGCAAGCTGTCTTTACAAGCTCACCATTTTTCTCATCAAGCCAAACTACTGCATTGTAAATGCTTGTTCTCTGCATTTTTAAGCTCAGCTTTAAAAATCCATTTTCCTTTGTTTTCTCCAGTGTCCTTGTGCTATCCTTCAATATATCGATCATTCCATCTGCCAAATCTTCTTTTTTGAAGTCCGCAAGTGCATTTTTTATATTATAACTCACTTTGTTATTCCTCCTGTAAGCCGCATAAACTCATTCTTCGTATGACCATAATACTCAGGACGCCTGATCGTTGCCTCTAGCTTTTCAAG
>ERZ825896.1119-NODE-1119-length-31694-cov-5.287746_pt1 | contig 31694 bp, 33 predicted proteins | sample MGYA00519858_ERZ825896 | MGnify/ENA primary metagenome ERZ825896 (study PRJEB31778, sample SAMEA3449214) | human gut metagenome | biome: human gut; feature: human-associated habitat; material: faeces | place: United Kingdom | collected 2010/2012 ...
GTTCCAACCGGGAAGCGGTTAAGCAGGATGCCAACAATGTGCTGCTCTTTATGGAGGCCGGGGACTACATCCGGCTCACGCCCGAAGGGAAGGTTGGCTCACAGGAGCTTTATGAAATCTACACCGTATGGTGCCGGGAGAACGGCTTCTCGCCGCTCAAGAACCGGAGCTTTTCGGAATTCCTGATTGCCAATCAGAAGAAGTACAGCATCGAGCACTCCAATAACCTGACGAACCTCGTCGGCCGCCGCGTGTGGGGCTTTACCGGCATTAAGCCGGTGCTAAGGCTCCCGCTCAGAACGGCAGACGGATGGCAGCACGATTGCTCGGATGATAACCCGTTTATTTGAAATTCCCTATAAGTGAGAATTTCCGCGATTCTCTGTGTACATACGTACAACCATACATGGGGATTGTACACATGTACGTATGTACGCAGGAAAATGCAGTAGTCTTTTCTGCCTTGTTTTTCTGAAAAAAAGAGAAAGCCAGCGCTTCTCCTTGCTTCACCATGAAAAAACGCTCACCAACTCCAACCAATACGACATTGAAAGGAATATGATTATGTGCTATGATAAGAACGAGCGGAAGCTCACGAACCTTGACAACTCGAATATCGCGTTACCATCTGTGCAGGTGTCTCGCGAAATGACTACGACCAACGGCTGTCACGTCTCCCTGCTGTTTCCCGGCACGGAGAATCCCCGCATCCATCACGAGATTGCCGGGATGCTGATTGCCGCCTTTGTAAAGAAAAGGAGCAGCGATCATGAAACGAGTGCTTTGCCTGTACAGAGTATCGACCAAAGGGCAGGTTGACCAGAATACAGATGACATCCCCATGCAGCGGCGCGAATGCCTGGCCTTCATCGACAGGATGGAGGACTGGATCTTCTTCGACGAGCGTGTGGAAAAGGGCGTATCCGGCTACAAGGTATCCGCCGAGAATCGCGACGCCATTCTGGACATCCGTGCCCTTGCCGAGAAAAAGAAATTTGACGTTCTGCTGGTGTTCATGTTTGACCGGCTTGGCCGCCGCGAGGACGAAACACCCTTCCTCGTCGAGTGGTTCATCGACCACGGCATCGAGGTCTGGAGCACGCGCGAGGGCCAGCAGAAGATTGAAAGCCGCAGCGACAAGCTCATCAACTACATCCGCTTCTGGCAGGCCGGCGGCGAGAGCGAAAAAACCTCCATCCGCGTCAAGGCTGCGCACAGCCAGATGACCGCAGACGGCATCTGGCGCGGCGGGAAAGTGCCCTACGGCTACCGTCTGGTATTCAAGGGGCGCGTCGGCAAGAAGAACCGCCAGCTCTATGATCTGGAGATCGACGAAGCGCAGGGCGCCATTGTACGGGAGGTCTTCGACCTGGTCGTCCATGAGGGCTACGGAACGCTTCGCGCCGCCAACTTCCTCAATGAGAAGTATCCCAATCCCGAAAAGGTCTGGACAGCGCAGACCATCCGCAGCATGATCCGCAACCCCATGTATACCGGCAGGTTTCATATGAACGACACGCTGTCGGAGCCAAATGAGGCCCTGCGGCTTATCTCCGATGAAACCGCGCAATTCGCTCAGTATGCACTCAGCCAGCGGATTCCCCGCAAGTATACGCAGCAGCGGCAGGCGGAGAACGCCGCCATGCCGGAGGATGCGCCGACCAAGACCAGCGTCTACGGTGCGTCGCTGCTGTCCGGTCTGCTCTACTGCGCGCACTGCGGGAAGAAGCTCGTCGGCGGCTACTGCACCAAGCAGAGAAAAAACGGCGCGTATCATCGTCCCATCTACCGCTGCTACAACGGCAGCGTAAAGGCCAAGCTATGCGACGGGCAGGCGGTCTACTCAGCGGCGAAAATCGAATCCGCCGTGCTTGATGTAGTTCACCAGTACTTCCACAGCCTTTCCCGAACGGTGGATGACGTCTGGCAGGAGCAAGCCCGTCGTCATCTGCGCAGCCGCCTGGAAAGTCAGGTTAAGACTGCGAAGGCCAATCTGGAGCGCCTTCAGCAGCAGGACGCCCGGCTGCGTCAGGAAGTCATGCGCTCCCTGATGGGCGAAAGCTGCTTTGAGCCCGATCTACTCAAGGAGATGCTGTCCAAAAACAAAGCGGAGCTGGCAGACGCCGAAGCCAGTCTTGCCTCGCTGGAAGCCGAGAAGGATGCCGAGGCCACCCGCATCCGCACTCTCTCCTCGCAGATTCAGCAGATTCACGACTGGGCCGGGGAATTCGATTCCGCCAACAACGACACGAAGAAGATGATTCTGGCGCGGATGATTGAGAGGATCACTGTTGACCGGCATTACAACATCGTCATCCGCTTCTTCATCTCGCCGGAGAGCTTTGAGGGAAGCGTCGCCGAAGGGGAGGAGGTCAGGAAAGCAGGTTGAGCGCTGATGAAGCGCCCCTTTCCAAATCTTGAACCATTTCATTATCCGTGATAGAATCATGATAGAGAATGGAGGAGGTTTTGCTATGCCAACACTATCCATGTTCTATGGCATTATTATTCGGATGCAAAGCGAAAAGGGCGGAAAGCATCATGTTCCGCATATCCATTGCCTGTATGGCGATGATGAAATTGTCATGAGCCTCGACGGAGAAGTCCTCGAAGGCTCGATTCCCGCCAATAAGCTCAAGCTGATCGTCGCATGGATTTCGCTTCACGAAGACGAGCTTCGGGCCAACTGGAAGCTGCTCAGCGAAGGCGAAGGGTACTTCAAGATTGAGCCGCTTCGATAACCCTATCGCAGTTACCAAGGAGGTGGTATGATGCTGCGTCCAACAGCGACGAAGGTTGTTCCCACGTCGGATTACCAGCTCATAGTAACCTTTGATAATGGAGAAAAGCGTCGCTTTGACGTAAAACCGTATATCAAAGGAAGCTGGTATGGCAACCTGAAGGATCCGGGGTACTTCAGCGCAGTGTCCGTCAACGGCTATACCGTGGAGTGGCCGGAAGGGCAGGATTTGTGCCCGGATGAGCTTTACTACAACAGTACAGCTTGCATGAATTGAGAAAGAATCAGGGCGAATGTAGGCGTGCTTCGTCAGCGCGCTACATTCGCATTGTAGAGGTCAGCGGTTCGAATCCGCTATGCTCCACCAAACCCAAGAAATCCGAACATCATCCCTGTTGGGGATGGGTTCGGATTTCTTCTTTTTATCTCAAGTATTGTGGTGTGATAGAATCAAACGACGAAAGGAGATCAGTAGAAACAAACAGTCAGCGGTTGCAGCAGTCACATTATGACCGACGCCACAAGAAAGCGAGGAACCACCATGAATACGCTCTCCTCCAGAGTCCACGACAGCCAAAACGGACTGAACTACACCCTCGTCGGGGATTACTACCTCCCCGATCTTGAAATTGAAAGCAGTCAGCCTATCGGCAAATTCGGCAGAGCACGGATGAAGTATCTGAAAGAGTATCGCCCTGGGTTGTACAGCCGACTGCTCCTCAGCGGAAAGCTGTATGACGATCTGAACGAAGTGGATGCAGAAGCTCAGCGCCTTCTGGATCAGATGATTCCGCAAATGGCAGCAGAGGCGGGTATCAATGAAGATTTGAAAGCAGTTGATCCGATGAGATGGGTGGGCATGATGAATACCATCAAGGCGCAGGTCGAGGAAATCATCTGTAACAATGTCGTATTCCTCTAAAGGTAAAGAGAATTCCGTATTAAAGCCTAATCAAGCCAGAATCCTTCATTTGGTTTCGAAAAGGATTCTGGTTTTTCGATTCTCGATGAAACATCTTTGTGTATCAGTACAGCGCTTCAGTTTTGATCAATACGCAAAGCATTTCATAGGAGCCGTCTTCAATAAGCTCCGCACAAAGAACGCCGAGTCTTGAGAAACTCCCGCGCTTCAGGTAGGCTTTCAAAAGGGGTTCCTGTACTGCGTCCTGCGCCAAGTAACGATCACGCAGCAGCCGGGAGCAAAGACCGACCAGCTGGGCACTGTATCGCTCGACCATGAACGCCGTATGCTCCTCGCAGGAGCCGATCAAAGCTGGATGGCTCTCCATCATTCGTATTGCCTCACCGTGCCGTCGTTTCAGGACATGCGCGCTCACTGCTTCACAAGATGCAGCTCGCCATCCTCCATCTCATAGATCACATCGCAGGCCCTCGCGATGTCCTCCGCGCTGTGGCTGGCCAGCAGGACGGTCTTGTCCTGCGCCTTGAAGCGCTGGAGCAGGTCATGCACCTCCTCCATGGATGCCTTGTCCATCGCGTTAAACGGCTCATCCAGAATCAGCACGTCCGGGTCTTCCATGAACGCCTGCGCGAAGCCCAGCCGCTGACGCTGGCCGAGCGAATACTTCCAGACGGGCTTCTTCTCGTCCGGGTCAAGCCCCAGCTCGATCATGGCACGCCGGGCCCGGAGCCTGTCCGCCCTGCCGGACATCGCCGCAAGGAGCATGAGGTTCTGCAGGCCCGTTTCGTGCGGCAGGAAGCCCGGCGTCTCAATGATCACACCGGTATTGGGCGCAAAGTCTGCTACGCGGCTAAAAATGCTAGGATTCGCTCCAACAAGCTCCGGATTCCTTTTGAGCGTGGACTTGCCGCCGATCAGCGAGCCGTTGACGACCACATAGCCCGACGTCGGCTGGGAGAAGCCGCAGATGCAGCGCATCAGCGTCGTCTTGCCGCAGCCGTTGCTACCAATTAATCCATAAATTTTTCCTTCATCGAATCGCATGGAGATATTTTTAAGCACGGTATTCTGTCCGTACACCTTGGAGAGATTATGAATCAGGATCATATCATCTCATTCCTTTCCTGAAAATTGGATATCCATATGTTGAATACGTACATCCATCAGCTTAATCAAAAGCGCGTCACCCACGATGTATCCGGCGATGACCAGTGCAATAAATCTGAATTTATGCTCCTGCACCTGTGAGGCAACAGCACTCAGCGTCGCAAACTGCACTGGAAGTTTCATGCGTGGAAGCGATTCAAACAAAAGAGTAATGTGCAGCAGCAAAAGCGACACGCAAAACACCACACCAAAGTTTGGTATGCCACAAAGAGAGAACAGTAAAATCAAGAATGCCATCGTTAGCCAGAAGAAGAACAAGATCACCGCAGCTAGTACGCAGGCTGTAAACGGCGTCAAGATACGGATATATGCCGCAACGTACTGGTACTCGTCAACATACTTCGGGTCCTTAGCGAGACGTTCCAGATCACTCCATCCATCGCCGGGCGTGACAAAGGTGAGTGAAAAAAGCGTGGAAAGAACAATCATCAACATGATGAAGATCAGGACCATACCCGTGCAAAAAATAATCTGCGATACCAGCCACCTGCGCCGAGACAAACGCATCAGTGTGTAGTTTTGGTAGGATACTCGTTTAGGCAGCTCCGACATCATCACCAGAAGGGCTATACTCGTCACAGTCAGGTTGAATCCGGAATCGAGATAGGCAAACAGTGTTTCACCCAAGTGAACCTCCCACTGTCTCATGGTTACGCCGCTTTCATAGCTCCTCGTCAACATGTAGTTCATCAACAAAATGAAAATTGCCATGAGGATTGTCCTCAACGAATGCGCCCAAAGATTGAAATGCCCATATAGGCTAGCGCTCAACCATTTGGAAGATATGCGCTTCTTGTCAGACATTTCGACATCTCCTTTCACACCCGATAATGTAGAAAAACAGACTCACCGCCAAAACAACTAGATAGGATATAATCGAAACAATTGCTTTTTGCATAGTCAATCCATCATTAAATAGAATAGCTGGATGAGGTAACATAACTCCTGTAAAATAGAACACTACATCCGTATTCCATAGATGATACAGAAACGAAGGGATGGCGACCGTCAGCAATTTATCGGGAACCCAAACTGAGATTGCCAGAGCTACAACCGCCCAAACGCTCGCCGTGAAGGCGATGCCAGCAGCAACTTCGATATACATGGGCAGCCCATAACAAATCCTATACCAACTATGGAATACGCATTCTTCTGGAAAATAGATTGTATGATTAGGGTAAGCGACGGGATCACAAGGTAGCGCAATGATATTCCAGATAATTGCATGTACCACAAACGCACTGGAAGCAGCCACCGCCGCTGTAATCATGCAAGTGCCAACCTTAATTCGCACGTATTTGAAAATAGAACCCTTCAGAACCTCCCATTGCATCATGCTGGATCCCATGTCGTCAATCTGACTCGTCGAATGAGCTAACGCCGCGCAAAACGGCAGCAGCATCATAAAACCACCAAAAAAGATGCCACCAAGCGAAAGCTGCAATGCACTTTCTCGATATTCCATCCACTCATCTATTAATATGCAGCCAATCCAAGAACCCAAAGAATATCCCATCAATGTTATGAAGCAGACAATTAACGAGGCCCACATCTGTGGCGATTTTATAGCTCGTTTTAATTCCTCCCCCATAGTATCCTCCTTTTCTGAAGTACTTTATATTTTATTTGATATCTTTCCACGTGATAAACCCCTTATAACGCGCATCACCACGCCCATATAGGCTTTTATCAAAGTAATCCATCATATTCCCCGTCTGCGCATTAATAGTCATCTCCCATATTTGGGGATATTCACGCAGTTTGTCTATTTTTGGATCATCCAGAATGTAGCATTCCATCACCCATGACGGCACCAGATACCAGGTATCCATGTCGTATGCGGATCTCTGCTTTCCCCATTCCTCATCCGGATTGCTGTATATAACATAGCCAAACCGCAGAGAAAGCACCTGCTGGATATAACCTTCCTCGATCATCTTCCGTGCACCTTCAATTACCTGTTCTACGGAACACAGCGGCATGTCCTCCGCCAGAATTTCCTTCACATTTAAATTGCTTCCGCCCCCAGAATACATATTACGATCTATCATATCAAAATAAACTTTTGGGGTTATAACAGGCCCGCTGATACCCATTCTAAACGAATCCGCCACGTGTGTCAGAATAGGTAATCCAAACTCCTCTGGCCAAAGTGCTACAGAATAGAGCGCAGGAACAAGCACGTCGCCTGTATTTTCGTTTGCACTATACAACACACTGAATGTACATGGTTGCTCCCAAACGTATTTCTGATTTATACCTTGTGCCTGTAAAAGCTCTCTAAGGAAATCATATACTTCACCAAGCGTCAAGTCGTTTCCATATTCTTCGGCATACCTTTGATCAAGGTTTACCTTCATACCCCGAACATCCTCATAGGGGTAAATCGATACACCTTTTCGCTTTATCCTAGCTTCCTTAATCGCAGCACGAGGTTCATTCTCCGAAAAACTGAAATCCTGCGGTTCTCCCCAACAGGCTTTGATGACCGGCGCAGTTTCCTCTCCGAACACATCAATGTCAATGTCCACCTGCCTTGTCCTGCCGTATTTATCGGTATACGTCTCATGCCATCCAGCTGCCGCCTGCTCCCGAATCTCCGGCAGCGTGTAGTATTCCTGCGCGGATACTGCGGTGCAGACAAGTGCGAGCAGCAGCGCAAGCAGCATCGTGATTTTCGTTTTCATGCGTGTGCCTCCTTATTTCACCTTATCCCACGAAATAAAACCCTTGTACCGTCCGTCTCCGCGGCCATATAGACTCTTGTCAAAGTGATTTATCATTTCACCTGTTTGCGCATTAATCGTCATCTCCCAAATATTAGGATGCTTTCCTAGTTTATCCACCTTCGGATTCTCCAAAATATAGCACTCCATCACCCACGAAGGCACCAGATACCATATTGTATCCATGTCATACAAAGATCGTTGTTTACCCCACTCATCATTTGGATCACTATACACAACATATCCGAACCGCAGCGAAATCACCTGATGGATATAACCCTCCTCAATCATTTCTCGTGCGCCCTCTATTACTTTATCTACAGAACATAGCGGAATATCTTCCGCTATCACTTCTTTTACATCCCAATTTGTTCCGCCACCATAATACTCAGTATAGTTACTCATATCAAAATACAGTTTTGCAGACGTGACTGGGCCATCAAGGCTTCTCACAAAAGAATTTGCTATATTCGACAAAATAGGCAAATCAAAATACTTGGGCCAAAACCACATAGAATAGTATCCAGGAACAAGTACGCTCTCGGTTTTCTTATTTTGGCTATACACTATATTAAATACTCTTGGTTGCTCCCATACATATTCCTGATCGACACCTTGTGCTTGTAAGTGTTCTTTAACAAAATCATACATCTCTCTAAGCGTCAGATTATTTTCGTATTCTTCAAGATATTGCTTATCGAGGTCTATCTTCATCCCCGTAGGAAAGTCAAAAGGATAGACCGTTACTCCGTTTCCCTTTTCTGCTGCTAGGATCGCATCACTTGGTGAAGTATCACCAATATAGAAAAGCTGTAGACCATCATCTGGCCAGCCCACCACTAATACTGGTGCGCTTTCTTCTCCAAATACTTCGACATCAATATCTACTTGTCTAACTCGACCATATTTATCCGTGTACGTCTCATGCCAGCCCTGCGCCGCCTGCTCCCGAATCTCCGGCAGCGTGTAGTATTCCTGCGCGTATGCTGCGGTGCAGACGAGTGCGAGCAGCAGCGCAAGCAGCATCGTGGTTTTCGTTTTCGTTTTCATGCGTATGCCTCCTTACTGTACCTTGTCCCACGTCATCATTTCCGGCACACTGAACGTCTCCGCATCGCCATACGTAAAGATGATCAGCTCGCCCGTCTGCACATCGACAGGTATACTGGCTTGATAATGGTTTTCCCACTTCGCCAATCCTTCCTCGGGATCAATCAGATCCTTGAGCATATACTCATCTCTGTTTTCATTCGTCACATATCTCGCATCGACAACCCAGCGCGGGATCGCCCATGCGTAGTCCGTCATATCCGGGTTGGAATAAAGCAGATAACCCAGCCTGATGGAATCCAGACCAATGATATTGCCCGATTCAATCTTTTCCCGTATACTTTCAAGCACACTGTCGAGCGGCACTAGCGGCACATTCTCATACTCTGTTGTGCGCACGCGCGCCAACTGGCTGCTCGTCCGATAGTTGTTTTCGTCCTTGAAGGTGCCATAGAAGCCGTTACCCGTCCCAAGCACACTATAACAGCCCCTTCGGTACGGATTCATCTCCTTGTATTTCCGATCATCCTCTTTTCTTTCACTCACATCCTTCGGCGTTCTGACGGCGATATTGCAGGTGCCTAACGAAATCGCGCCCATCAGCGGGATACCGCCGATCAGCTGCTCTGCCGCTTCGACCACAATCAAGCCATCTCGTTTGTCCTTCGACTTCAACTCAGGCTTCAGCGTACAGCCGCGCAGCGCAATCTTCGTCGGACGAATCTCGAATGTCTTGTCCGGATAGCACAGCGCTATATCCTCATGCCAAAGCCGCATGGCCTCGTTGAGCGTAATGTCGCTGTTTCGCACGCAAGCGGCGTCCAGATCAAGCTCCCATGCGTAGTAGCCCACTCTGGGCATCGTCCCCTTCCACTTCCCGTTGTCCCGGCTGTTCATGAACATGCCATGAAAGACAAACGTCAATTGAAATGCGTCATAGCCCGTATTGCCCGATTCCTCGCCGAAGGCATCGTTGTTCTCGAGACCCAGATAGAATCCGAGGTGCTCTCCATTCAGTTCAGTCTCGTAACTCAATTCTCTTTTCGTCCCATACTTTTTTCCGCTTGCAATCTGATTGAACAGTGCTTCGCTGATCTTCGCCTTCTCCACCGTCACCACCGGCATCGTCTCCACATCCGGCACAATGATCGGTACATCCACCGTCATTTCGCCATTGGGCGTGTCAAACGTCTCCTGCCAGACACCATCCGTCGCCTGAGCGTGCTTGTAAATCTCGGCAATCGAAACGTATTCCTGCGCAGCCGCGCAGAGCGGAAGCAGCTGCGCAAGCAGGCAGATGCCCATACAAATCAAATTTTTCATGTCGTTTCCTCCTTTGAAATGGGGCGGCGCGCCCCGCCCGGCTCACGCCGCCCGTCGGTTTATCTCAGCACGATATCCTCGCTTCCGTCCACAACCACACCGCTGATTCTGCGCACCGGACGCAGGGTGATGTGCTCCGTCGAAGCGGGCAGGTTGAAGCGCATCCCGATTTCATAGGTGCCATTTTCAGCAATCGGGCTCACGCTGCCGTTGATGTTCTCCTTTTCCTCGCCGTCCGCGATGAGCTTGTAGCTGCATACGTAGTCGCCGCTTTCCTCGTCCAGATCGCTGTTCCAGCCCTCTGCGGCCTCGACGGTCACCGTGCCGGTCACGTCGAAATCGGAAACCAGCAGCCGCGCGTGCGCGCCGTACTCCTTCGGCTCCATGTCGCCCATCAGCTGCGTCACGCTGCCGGTCACGGGCACCGTCACCGGCACACGAAGGATGCCGCGGTTGTCCGCCGGAACCATGTGCGCCCAATGCACGCCAGCTGCGTTCACGTAGTTCAGCACGCCGCCGTACATCACCTTCATCACGATATCGACGCTCTCGCCCGCCTCGTAGCCCTCGGGCAGCTCGACCTCATAGAATGCGCGCTCCGTATGCGCGTCAACACGCTCCAGCCAGCTGTCCCAGATGCGCAGCCTCGTACCGTCAGCAAGGTCTGCGCCGTCGCCGACGCCCGCCGTCAGCGAGCCAAACCAGCTGTCCTGCGGGTGTGCCGCAAACCATGCATCCTCGTCAGCCCAATACTGATCGTTGCCCAGAGAGGCGATGTCTTCCCACTTCTTTCCAGGCCAATCGACGTCCCATGCGTCAAACCCGCTGGGCTTGCCCTCGCCGGTAAAGACGAGGTTGTCGTCGTGGGTGAACGAATAGGTGTAGTAGAGCTTGTTGCCGTTGCAGTACACCTCGTCGATCGTCAGCTCAAACGCACGTCCGCCCATCGCGGCAAGCATCCGGCCGCGCACGGTGTCATCGCTCTCGACCTCGGGCGTCGTCAGATGGATGGTCTGACCAAGATCGACCGTCAGTTGATCAACGCGGGACAGCCGCTCGGCATCCCACGGCTGATCCTCTTTCAGCACATCGCTGAAGTGACTCATGCGCACCAGACCAGCAGCCACCGCTGCGCCTGCCAGCACCAGTGTCAGCACAATCGCGCACACCAGCGCAAATGAAACCTTCTTTTTTTCAACCTTTTTTTCTTTTTTGATGCAGTGCATGATGGCGTCGTGGCGCGATGGCATCGCATCCACGCCGGACAGACACGCATCGGCTGCTTCATGAATAAGCCTGCGAAGCTCCTCGTCATTTCTCATCTGGATGGCCTCCTCCCAGTCTGCAGCGCAGCAGCGTTCTGGCCTTGTCAAGCCGGTAGCCGACCGTCGTCGCCGCCACGCCCAGCATGTCGCCAATATCCTTCATGTTCATATCCTCATAGTAGTACAGCCAGACAGCTTCCATCAGCTTGCGCGGCAGCCGCATGATCTCCTGCATGAGCGCGATACTCGCATCTGGCACCGGCTCAACCGGGTCGGGCAGGTGGTCGAGCGTCACTCGCCTGTCCACATAGCGGAACCATGCGCTGCGGCGCATGTCGCGGCAGACGTTGAGCGCAATGCTGTACAGCCAGGTCTTTTCCGTGCTTTCGCTTCGAAAGCTACCAAGCGCCTTGTACGCCTTCAAAAACGTCTCCTGAACGGCGTCCTGCGCCATGTCCCTGTCCCGCAGGTACACGCAGCACGTCCGAAGCAGATCCTTCTCGTACAGGCGAACAAGCGAACTGATTTTTTCCTCGCGCTGGTTGTCCGGGCCCGTGACAACACTCATCTGCTTCTCACCTCCTCATATATTTAGACGTCGAGCCTGCGAATAAACGCAAACTTTTTCAAAGAACTTTGATCTCTTTTCCATATATTCAAATAAGCCGAAATCCTGACGGTTGTGTATCCCTATTCTAACGTCAATTGGCACCCAAAAGCGGCCAAAAGCATGAGACGCAACTTTTTTGTCATGAAATGCAGCTTTTTCCCCGTTCCAGCACATTTTCGATCAAAAAGAGGATAAAAAACAGAGCCTCCGAACGTCATCATTGACAAGGGAATAGACCCCTGATAGTATGTTGTTGCATGCATTCTGCCGCAAAGCAGCGGCCTTTGATGCCGCCGGCAGCATATCAGCTAAAATCAGAAGAGGAGGGAAGCGCGTTGAGAATCGTGGTTTGCGAGGATGAGCCGTTCTATCAGACGGCGATTGCGGAAGCGATTGAGCGCTGGCAGAGCGCCAGCGGGCATACGGATGTTGAGCTCTCCGTCTTTTCATCCTCCGAGGACGTATTGGAGGCCATCGAGCACGAGGCGGAAATCGATCTGCTCTTTGTCGATATTCAGATTCCCGGAGAGATGAGCGGCATTGACCTGGCGCGCAGAATCCGCGAAGCCTGCCTGGACATGACGATTGTGTTCTGCACGAACTACAGCGAATATGTCTTTGAGGGATACACCGTCAATGCCCTTCGATACCTCAAGAAGCCCGTATCGCAGGAGGATATCAATTACTGCTGCAGCTATGTCTATAACCGGCTTGCCATTCGGAACGATCACGCGCTGACCCTCTTTTCCGGCGGAAAGCGGTATGTGCTTCGCTACATCGAAATCCGCTGCATTGAGGCGCGCCTGCGCAATCTGCTTTTCTATACAACGCTCAGCGACGAGCCGATTCGCATCAACGCCAGGCTGGCGGATATCGAGAGCAGCCTGCCAAGGAGCCTGTTCGTTCTCTGCCACCGCAGCTACATCGTGAACATCGCCCATGTGCGGACGCTCACACGGACGGAGTGCCTGCTGTCAAACGGTGAATCCGTACCGATTTCCAGAACGTATGTCAGCGACATCAACCAGGCATTTGACCGTTATCATCAGGGAGGGAGACTGAAAAATGGTCTGGACAGCATTTGAAATTGCCATCAACTGCGTGCAAGGCCTGCTCACCCTCATGTTTGTGAAGCAATGCTTTGCCTATGAAAAGCAGCATCCCGTCGCGGACGCTGCGCTGGTGCTCTCGTGCGCGGGTCTGCTCACCTTCCTGCTTTCCCGTCACATGCTATTTGTCGATCAGATCCTCTATGTTTTCCCAGCCATCTACGCGCTCACGCTGTCCTCCGAGCGCAAGACATCCATTGTATACTGGCTGATCGTCATGACGCTGCTCTTCAACATGATTTCGGTGGTGACCTATCCCATCTTTGAGCTGCTGCCGCAGATCACACATATGCCGTTTCCGTCGGTGCAAGTAAAGCGGTTTGTCAGCATCATCGTGACCAATATCGCCCTGTTTGCCGTGCTGAAGCTGCTGATCCAAATCAAAAAAGGATGCTCCGTGCCCGGAACATCCTCCTATGCGGCATTCATGATCACCCTGTCGGCGGCCTTCCTCGTGGAAGAATCCCTGTATTCGCTCTTTTTGAACGTAAGCGACGAAACCATCGTCCCGTTCTTCTGGGCCTACATCGGCCTGATTGTCTTTACGATGATGACCGTCCTCCTGTTCCGCATGGTCTCCATGGATGCCGACAGGAAGAACCGCTATCAGACCGAGATCGCCATGCTCAGCCTGACCCGGCAGCATCAGCAGGAGCTTTCGCAGATGTATGAGGATTTGACGCAGCGCCAGCACGATTACAAGCACCACCTCCAAACCCTGCAGGAACTGGTCACTGGCAGCGGCGAATCCACCGCCAAAGCCTACCTGGAAACGGTGCTGAAGGATACCGACGCCGAGGATATGATCGTCACCGGCAATCCGGGCGTGGACGCGCTGCTGGCCGCCAAGCGCCGGCTCATGAGAGAGAAGGGGATCGCGTTTCAGTATTCCCCGTATCCGCTGGCGGAGCTGCCCCTCCCGACAGCCGACTTCTGTTCCATCGTCGGCAACCTGCTCGACAATGCCATCGAGGGCGTTCAGCTCATGCCAGACCGTCCGTGCAATCCGACCATCCACCTGACCTTCTCCCGCTCGTGGAACATGTTTTACATCTACTGCGAGAATCCCTGCGATCCATCCTCCATCACCGCCAGCAAGGGCCGCTTTGCCTCCTCCAAGAAGAAGGACGAGCCGGGACTGCATGGCATCGGGCTGCACAGCATCGAGGCCATCGCCCAGCGCGCGGAGGGGAGAGCGGAGTTCGGCGTCGAAGGAGATGTGTTCCATGCGAAGGTTGTGGTGCCGTATCTCAAATAAATGGAATTATTATTGAGCAACTGGTATCATTAGCACTTGCTTTGATTAGGAAAACTGCCACACGCATAAATGAACAACCGCTATTTCCATACTCAGTATAAATCAAATATGGTGCTACGTTCAAATCGTGATACCGCAGTTCCCTCCTTCTCGGCAAAAATAATTAGTCCATCATTATCTATCCTCTCTTGTATGTTCCCGTTTTCTGAGATTATTTCTAGAACCGGAACAACCTTTCATCATCTGCTCAGCTCGCCTTCGGCTGTCCATCATCCGCATCAGCGAATACCGCACTCCAAATGCTTCTTCAAGTTTCTTTTTCGCCGCATCCTGATATTCTGGACGCACGTTTTGTCGTGCAGCATTCAGCTTATCCGCATCAATCTGCGCCGCCTGCCTTTGCAGGTCGGCGTATTTTTGCAATGTCTGCTCAGACATCGCAGAGAACTTCCGTTCCTGCTCGTCGAGTTTTTGCAGCATTCCTTCAATCATTGCCATTCTCTGCTGCAATTCATGATCGCTCGCATCTTCTTTGCATCCTGCGTGCCTGAGAATCGAAGCTCTTCTGGTTTTCAGTTCCTCGATGTCCTCCGTCTTTTCCGCAATCTGGGCGGCAAGCTCCTTGTGCTTGAACACATGCAGCAGAGACAGCTCCCGCTTCTCAGCAATCAAAGCCTTTCGGGCCTTGCGCGTTTCCCCGAGTTTACGGTCAACCCTTCCGTATTCATCGCTGATCTGCCGCAGCAGTCTGAGATCGCTCAATCCTTTTTCTCGACCTTCCCGGATATGCGAAAGCTGATAGCAGAAGATCACCATGTCCGCGCACAGCTTTTCAAGCGCATCGGCAAGTAGGGAAATATCCATCTGCACGGCTTTACTGAGCTGCCTGATCTGCTCTTTCAATTCGCGCAGCAGCGCATTGTCGGTGCGAATCTGCCGGTTCAGCGCACGACGCTCGGAGACAAAGCCCTTTGCTTCGAGGTGCATGGCTTCCACGCCCTCGTGAATTGTTGGCTGTTCGTCGATACCGCGCACTACGTGACTTCGGTGGTCGATGCGTTCCTCAAGCCCGGCTTGTTCAATCGCGCGGTTCGCCATGTCAGCCCACGCTTCTCTCCATGAGATTAGTTGATCCTCGCTATTCCACCGCGCAGTAATCGGGTTTTGTCTGCCGTATCGGGAGCTCTTGGGATGCTTGTCCGCTCGGGCATAGCCATGCTCAGCCGCAGCAGACAGCGTCATGTATACCCTCTTTCGCCCGACGCGACAGAGGTACTGCTTTTCCCAGCCTCCCAGTTGTGCATCCTTGAACTCGGCGGCGGTAAAACCTCGCTCCTCGCCGTCCTTCATGCACAGGTATTCCTTCTCGGTTTTGTATTGCCATGTGCCATCCTCATTCAGCGGACGCATCGTCAGAAGGATGTGCGCGTGCGGATTGTGTCCGTCTGTATCGTGGATAGCTGCGTCTGCACACATACCGTCTGCAGCAAACTGCTGCGAGATGTACGCACTCGTGAGCGCAATCTGTTCATCGGGTTCCAGCCCAACGGGCAGCGCAACGATGATCTCCCGCGCAAGCCTGCTGTCCTTCGTCTTCTCGGCCGCCTCAACAGCGTTCCATAGCCGCTCCCTGTCACACCATTTCTGTGGGGCTTGGGGTGGGAGAAAGACATCCTGCCAAATAAGCCCCTGCTTCCTCGTGTAATCGTGCTGTACGCCGTCATAATCGTTGTACAATCGGCTACAGCTCATGTAGGCAGACGCCGCCACAACGGAGCGGCCCATTCCCCGGCTGACGATCTTCGATTCCATGTGGTAAATTGCCAAGCTCCGTCACCTCCATTGTTTTGTTTCTTGCGGGCTGTGCCCGCCTCCGCTTCCGAACAACACTTGCGTGGGCAGCAGCAGAGTGCTCGATGCACGATACTGCCCAGCAAGCTCGTCCCGTCGAAATGCGTGTGCCGCAGCACACGCACGCAGGCCGCAGCCTGCCGCTTCCCGCAGGAAGCGCAGCTCCCTCGGAGAGCGCACGTTCCCGACCGGAGGGAGGGATACCACCGCCCGCGCAGCGGGTGGTGAGTAAGTGCGCCCTTCCGGGAAAAAGAAGGAGGAGCCCGAAAGCTCCTCCAACTGCGTCAAGCTCCAAAACGTTCCTCAAGATAGCCTCTCAGCGCATCCAACTTCATCGTAGATGCTGCTGGCAGCACACTTTCCAAAATCGCGCCCTCCTGGATCAGCCGCCGCGTTCGCTGCTTTCGCTCCTTCACGCGGTCACGAGCCTGCGCTTCCTCCAATCTGTGTTTCGCCTGAAGCCGCGCTTTTTCTTCGGGACTCATCATTCTTTCAGCCATACGGTACCTCCTCTGTCATTCGTTCGGTTGGTTCTTTGGTTTCTTTGATGCATCAAAATGATCGTCATTTCAATGGTTTTCCATCATTCTGATGCGCTGCCATTTGTAGAGAAAAGAAGAAGCGCATCACTCTGATGCACCAGCTCGTAAGCGGACATCAAAGTGATGTGCTCCCGTCCATTCGTCACATGCCCATGAAGTTGAAATCCATCACACTTCCACTGAAGTCAGGCTCAGCTTCATCGGCGTCCGTGGGTTTGGGGTGAATTGTTTTATCTTCGGTTGCCACTTGAGGAACAGGCGGCACTGCAACCGTAGAAGCTGCCCCAGCCGAGTACCCGGCCAGATAGGCAGGCAGAATCTGTTGAAGCCGTTCGGCCACAGCGTCCGTCATCTGTTGGATGATTCTAGCTTCGTCCTCCGGAGCAAGATGCACGAAGTCCGTCTCGTAGGCATTCACAGCATCAGTCACGATTCGGTTGTATGACAGATGCGTTTTTCTCTGCAGCCTTTTCAGCTTGTCCCACGCCTGTTTCTCATCCTCATAGCCCGTATCGAGCCGGACGGTAAAGGAATGATCGCTCATTTCGCACGCTTCTCCTTTGCCCAGAGCAGCCCCTGAGCCATGTACTCATAGCCCCTGGCGGCGGCGTTCAGGTTGTCCACGAAGATAACAGATTCCGGGTCGTACTTGCCGAAGCGCTTCACGAGACAGCCTCCGCCGCCCAACACATACAGCTTCATCATTCGCGGATCGTAGCCGTGCGCACGCAGCGCATCGAAAAGCCCGGACACATAGCTGCGGGCAATCGCGTTCATGGATTCCAGAATCTCGCCGCGAAGGTGGGTCTTCCCGATTCGAAGGAACTGATCGATTACATTCTCCTGCAGATCCAGCCCGTCCTTGTCCATCATCTGCTTTCGGATGGTCAGCGTGCACTGATGAACGCCCAGCACCTCCGTCCAGCAGTACTGGTCAAGAGGACGTCCGTTTTCAAGCCGCATGATGTTCATGGTGCCGTTGCCGATATCCGCCATCATGACGGTGCCCATGAATTTCTGGAAGTCGTTTTCCTTCTTGTCCCAGTCCATCATGGGCACCATTGCGGCATAGCCCTGCGGGAAGACGCTGCACTGGGTGAAGTGAAGGTGATAGCTGACATCGTTAAACTCAAACTCCACATTCTTATTGCGCATCATGTATTCGCGGTACGCATTGCGCTGGCGGACGGTCCACGTCGTCGGAAGCCCGATGGCGAGATAGATATTCGCTTCCGTGATATCCTTTGTCCGAAGTTCAGCGGCAATAGAAGCCAGCGTGAGGATGTAGAAGTCCTCGTCAGCCGTCTTATCCGGTTTGAACGCCTTGTGTCCTTCGCCGATGCGGTACCACCTGCCATTGTAGTGCATGATGTCGCCATCAAAGTAGGGTTTGGTGTCCATCGCCGCCAGACCGGTCGGAAAGATGGTGTTCGCCGTCTTCATGTTGCCATAGCCGGCGTCCACGCCAACGATGATAAAGTCATTATTGATTCGCATAGGTTTCCCCCTCATGTTTCTGTTTCCACGCGGCAAGCTCACGTTTGCCGTCGTCGCTCTCGTAGTATCTTTGTATCATGGGCAGCATGGCACGGGCGATGCGCTCAATGGCTGCATCCGGGATGTCCATGCCGCTGTTTGTCTGGTCAGGTGATTTCTTCAGGTGGGTCATTCACTGCGCCTCCGTCGCGGATATGCCTGCTCATCCATGCAATGAGATCCGGCTTGGTCACCAGCTTCCGCGCGCCGAGCTGAAGTGTGGGGAAATCCTTAAGGTTCATCAGGGCGTATGCGCTGGATTTGGAAATGGAAAGTGCCTGTGCCAGCGTCTTGGCATCCAGCACATCGGGCAAATCAGAAAAAATCGCGCTCATTGTTCAGTCCTCCTCGAATTTGAGCAATAGAAAACCACCGTTCTCAGGCGGTGGTCAATGTTGCCGGGTTGTTATGAGTTCGTTTCTTTGAGGTTCTCTTCATCTGTGTATTCCAGAAACTGTTTGGCAATCTGCTTTCTGCGCTTGACGACGGCGCTGTGATTGCGGAATCCCACCTTTTCAGCGATGGTCTGATCGGTGAGCCCCTGCATCTTCAGCTCAAAGATCTGCCGGTCGCGCTCTGGCAGGTGCTGCAGGAACGCTTCCATCCTGATCTTGCTGAGCAGCTCGTCTTCAAACTCACCCTTCGGATCAGCGGGTTCGGTATCATCTCCTTCATCGCCTTCGCTGATCTGTTCCAAAGACAAAGGTGTGCCCATGCTGGAACGGCAATGGCTCCACTTGCGATACTGGTCGATTCTGTCTCGGCTCATATGCGTTTCGTCAAAGTCCTCATCGCTGCGGCTTTGCCACGCCTCGTCGATCATGGGCTGCCAGTGGTTTTCTTCAATGATCTGCATCGTCAGGTTTCCAACCAGTCTGCCAAAGTCGGCAAGAGAAGCCCATGCAATCTCCATGCCCGGCATAAGGCAGAACAGCCTTTGCAGTGTGAAGATGCCTTCGCTTTCCAGCTTTTCCTTGATGAGTGCCTGAATCATGTACGACACACGCCACAGCGGGAAATTGCCGGAGTAATTGTGGATGCTTCCCGTCATCAGCTTGTGCCCCTCGTCCTTATCCGGGATGGGCAGATACTGCCAGATGCACAGCGCGTATGCGTCCCAGATGGTTTCAAGGAAGGCATCCTCATTGACGATCTTGTCGTACTTGTCCGTGCGCAGAATCTCATACGGACAGCGGGGTAGCTGCAGATAAATGGGGCGCTGCTGCACGATCTCCCTGGGAATGCAGTAGAACATCGGCAGCCAGGCTTTGTAGGCGCTCTTGGAGATGCGCAGCTTGTTGCCAAGTTCCTTCGTGACAAAGGGCTTGTCATAAACGGGATTCTCTCTGTTCATGGGCTTCACCTCGGTTCTGGTCTTGTGTAATGAAGAGTCCCTCTAAGGGTATACGGCATGAAAGCGGGCGGAATGTTCCATGTGTTCTCATTTTTTCTTGTGTTATCTTCAGCGAAATACGGGAACGTATGTTCGTAATGCATTGTAGCAGAATTGATGTGTATTGTAAAGTGCCAGATAAGCAACGCATATAATTCGCACCTATTCGTAGATACAGTAATCCTTCAGGGCATCCCGTGGCAAATCACACATAACATCCAGAAGTGCCCATGCGTACCTCGTGCGCGGATAGGCTAACACTAAGCCGCCTACCATTCCTGTTGGAAATCACGCGGACAGAACCATTTTCCGCGCTCCAAATTACCCCCTTTCTTTAGGATAGAATACTTTGCCGCCCCACGACAAAGACATAGAAGGCGTATCAAACAAATCAGGATGTTTTGAAAGAATCCTGTCAACAACGCTAAAGTCATTTGTTGGAGAAAAAAGGCATCGTTCCGCTCTCGCAACCTGCATAGTGTTATAGTACTCTACAGCTTCTTCATCCATTGGAATGAAAGCCAAATCGTGTATCTGCAAGCTGTGATAATTATCGTCAACCATCACAAGAATAGCATTAGGCGCTATTGGAAAAGCGATTTCTACGCCTTCGCTGTCTATTCCGCCCATCGCGATAGGGCCATTCCAGACATGAGCCCTTGTTGTAATCGGATTGTCAGAAGTAATGATTGGTATGCCGGTCCGGTTGATAAGCAGACACCACTTATGCTTCAAAAATGATAGTGCCAGTTGGAGAACGTTGTCACTATCCATGAGCATCTGGTTATGAGTATCCTTAACGTTGACGTCAAGGTATTTACTCCAAACCTCTTTCTTTCCACTTGCTGCTCCTGCTTCGACTGCTTGCTGAAAGCAATCGAGCATATCAGATATACGATTTCTTGTTCCCTTTGTTCTGATGTATTGCAACGCAAGCATGAATGCAAATTCGATTTTCTGTTGTATGTTTAGGATGCGGCAGTTTTTTATATACCACGGAGTATAGTTATCTGCAGAACTCCTCAACCTCTCAAGCAAGTTACTGAAAACTGGTTCGATATCCCGAGCAAAAAGGTGTTCAATATACTGGACATCAATATCGTCGATACATTTTTCATTTACCCCAAGCACCTCGGTTATGATTGACCGTTCTTCTTCCGTAAGAGAAATGTCATGAAAGTAATTCTCCGAAGCCACATCTTCGTAGCTGTTAATTCGTGGGCGTTTAGTCACTTTATCGTATACATGCACCTGCAAAGTACCAGGAATTACAAACGCCTTGAGGTAGCAACGAGGAACATAGTGCTGTTTTTTTGTTTTCTGCATGCGATCAAGTCGAGTAGACAGCTCGACACTCCTTTCTCGTTATTCAAAACGTGAAGGGATGTCGCTGCCCCTCACGGAACCGTACGTGCGGTTTTCCCGCATACGGCTCTTCAGGAAATCGTTAGTGTCCAGTTCCAGATATCCGTTGTCAGGTGTAGCTCTGGAATGTAATAATTCCAAATTCGCAGAAACTTCGGATATCTCAGTTTTCCCTTTTGGTCACGGCGATTCAGCATTCGGTAGGTGGAGTATTTCAGATATTTCCAGAAGCGCTGTATAGTGTGGAAGTTTCCGTTTACTCCATAGTAGTTGCAGTGTCCCCGTACCTGACTTTGCCGGAGTATGGCAGACCTCCCAGGTATGCAGATACTACTTCGCACACTCGCCACGCGCTATGGGCCCCGACGGAACCTGAATAACCTTGCGATTACGGTTTATCCATTGCTGCCTGCGACCAAGGAGATGGTATCGGCTTCCGCTCTGTATAACTTACGAGGCTGAATCGCTTCACGCTTTCGCATTGCGGCTCTTGTGCTCCTCTGCCTACGCTTAAACCTCACTTCACGGTTCTGGCTCCAAGGCTGAGTACCGGCTGCTCGCTACGCTTTGCCGGGTTCGTACTTTCACCGTACTGTATCATCTGCACCGAACTGGCGCACCTCCTTGTCTGCATTATTATAACATATTTTCTTTCCGGAATGCCAAGGCCAAAAAGAATGCCGAGACCATGGAAGTCCATCAGATTTCTTGTTCATTGAGTAATGTTCTTTCCTTAATGGTGAGCTCATCGACGCCATTGCTCTAGGGCATGATCTTGGGCACACTCCCTTAGGTCATGTCAGTGAAAAAGCTCTGCACAACATTTAGTGGGACTTTCCAGAAGAATGAGATTGGAAGTTGAGAGCAGAGCATTGTTCCCTAGGAGAGCTCATAACAGTATCACTGCAAAATTTAGTGCTTTGATACCGTGGAAACTCCAAACTATTATCAATCTAATTTCAATTTAGAATTGACATATCAGATAATTTGAGTTAATATGGAGTTACTGAAACGAAAGGACATGCGATTATGGAAATCGTCAGCCAACGTATCCGCGCCCTGCGTGAAAGCGTCGGGCTATCCCAAGCAAAGATTGCCCAGCTTCTGGATTCCAAGCAGGCCAGCATCAACCGATTCGAGCACAACCAATCGGAGCCTCCACTTGCGCTTCTGTGCCGATACGCTGATTTCTTCGACGTGTCGCTGGATTACATCTTCGGCCGTACAGATCAGCCGCAGGGGAAGCTCTACGAGTACAGGCCCGCATATTCCCCGGAACGCGAGGACATGCGCCGATTCATCGAGATGTGCTTTGAGCCCGGTTCCCCGGCCAACGCGAAGCTGAAGGAAATGCTGCTGAAGATCGTCATGGACGACACTCAGCCGAAGAACTCCTGATACAATAACGATTCCTTCAATCGGAAGGTGGTGAATCCTACGAAAGCCGTCATCTACGCCCGCTACTCCTCGGATAATCAGCGCGAGGAGAGCATTGAGGGCCAGATACGAGAATGTACCGAATACGCTGTGCGCAATGACATCACGATTCTTTCCAGTTATATCGACCGTGCATTATCCGCCAGAACTGCTGATCGTCCCGAATTTCAAAGGATGATTGCGGATAGCGAAAAGGGACTGTTCGATGTTGTGCTTGTCTGGAAACTCGATCGTTTCTCTCGTGATCGCTATGACAGTGCACATTACAAGCATATTCTGAAAAAGAACGGCGTCCGCGTTATTTCAGCCCGCGAAAATATTTCCGAAGGGCCGGAAGGCATTATCCTTGAATCTATGCTGGAGGGCTATGCCGAGTACTATTCCGCGGAGCTATCCGAAAAGATTCAGCGCGGGCAGAAGGAAAATGCGCTTAAATGCCGCAGTAATGGCGGTAATGTTCCTCTCGGCTATAAGATTGGCTCAGACGGCGTACTGGAAATTGACCCTGCCACTGCCCCACTGGTTGAGGAAATCTTTACCCGTTATGAGAGCGGCGAAACCATCAAGGCTATCGCCAATTCGCTCAATGAGCGCGGACTTCGCACACGAAAAAACCGACCATTCCGTGTGGCATCGCTCAGCGTCACCCTTAAAAACAGAAAGTACATCGGTGAATATAAATACGCCGACACCGTTATTCCAAACGGAATTCCTGCCATTATCAATCCAGATTTGTTCGAGCGTGTGCAGGAACGGATGCTGACCAATAAAAAAGCACCTTCCAGAACAAAGACTGACGAAGATTATCTGCTGACAACCAAGCTGTTCTGCGGCGACTGTGGCAGGCTGATGGCAGGCGAATGTGGCACCAGCGGCACAAACAGCGTCAAGTATTACTACTACAAGTGCGGCGGCGCAAAACGCAAGCTGGGCTGTAAACGCAAGGCTGTCAAAAAGCGCTGGATTGAACGTGCTGCCGTGATTGCAACCATCGAACGGGTGCTGCGAGATGACGAAATTGACCGCATTGCTGATGCGATCATCGACCTGCAAAATCGGGAGGATACGACCCTTCCCGCCTTGCGCCAGCAGCTCAAAGATTGTGAGCAGGGCATTGAAAATATGCTGAACGCGATTCAAATGGGTATTCTGACTCCGTCCACCAAGACGAGGCTGGAAGAGCTGGAATCCCAGCGCGAAAGCCTCAAGGTCAGCATCCTGCAGGCCGAGCTCGAAAAGCCCAAGTACACCAAGGAACAGATCGTCAGTTGGATCAACCGATTCAAGTACGGAAACGTGGATGACATCGAGTACCAGCGGCAGATCATCGACACCTTCATCAATGCCATCTACGTCTATGACGACAAGCTGGTTTTCACCTACAACTTCAAAGACGGCACAGAAACCGTTCCTCTGAAAGCCGTCGAAGATGCGTTTGGTTCGGATTTAACTCAAGTTGCTCCACCAAACCCAAGAAATCCGAACACCATCCCGATTGGGGATGGGTTCGGATTTCTTCTTTTTATCAGAAAAATTGAACATACACAATAAAAAACGGCATTATAGGAAAAAACAGGCTTCAGGAATCAAGCAAGCCCTTCTCCCAAATCGCAAGAAAAAAGCAAGAATATAGGCGTGGCATTCCGGCGGATTCATGCTAAAATATCTCCATGGGCAAAGGAGGCGCGAACCGTCGTTCATCCCGCCCTGACAGTCAAATTCCTTCCCCCCACGTCTATGATTATGCAAGGAGAACATACCGATGGAAAACAACCGCGAATTGAACGAGATGATTTTCCAGAACTACGGCGAGCTCTATGACGCTATGCTCAACTATCTCAGGGAAAATTGCCTCGTCACGCATTTTCCCATCCAAGGCGACAGATACGACGAACAATCAAACAAGCTGCTTCTTGTCGGTCGTTCTCTCAACGGGTGGGGATGCGAAGACGAATACAGCGGCGCTTTTCAATACGAAAAAGCGCCTGCGCGCGACGATTATGTGAAAAAAGCATACCGTGCATTGTTTGCAAAACACAGATATGGATTTATCGAGGAAAACCGGATCAAACACCACTATGATACGATTGCAAGAAGCGCATTCTGGAGAACCGCGAAACTGATAAGCAGCGAAATCGTCGGTTTTCCGCCTGATGAAGCGAATTGGTACGAACGAATCGCATGGGCAAACCTCTTTCCCGCAGCGCCGAGCGAAGGCGGAAATCCATCCGATCATTTGATTTCAGCACAAAGACCGATTGCCAGGAAATTACTGAACCAAACCATCGACATCTACAAACCGACGCATATCCTTTTTGTAACCGGATGGGATGATTGGCTGTACTACAGAACCGATCACAAAAAGGGGGATCATTTCCAATGTATGCTTGACGGTATTCCCGAAGCTGAAATAAAAGCCATCGCCGACAGAAAGAAAGCCGTTATTTGGGGTGGTCTATGCCGGGGCGCAAAAATCGTCATTGCAAACAGACCGGAACGAAAAGCTGAAACGGAATATGTCAAGAGCGTCCTACGGGCTTTTCAGGATATCTGACACGTCGCGCGCCCGCGTTTTGTGCGGAATTTGCTTTTTGCTCCAATATTGCGCATCAAAAAACCTTCCCCCGACGAGGAGGGAAGGTCAAATGTCCGCTTACTTCGCCAGCGCGAAGGCCGCCGCGCCGGAACCGGCGATGCGTCCCCACGTGAACGCATTGGAGATGGTGAAGCCCATGTAGGCGCTGCTGGCCGTAGCCTCACCCGCCGTGTACAGGCCGGGGATCACCGCGCCGTCCGCACGGATGACTTCGGCGTTTTCATTGCGGGCAATGCCGCCATAGGTGATGATTTCGCACGGAGTCACGCGAACCGCGCAATACGGCGCGTTGAGCTTCGCCAGCTTAAGGCGGCCAAACTCCGGGTCATGCGCTGCGTCGCAGTAGGCGTTGTAGTTGGTCAGGGTTTCGCTCAGCGTCGCCGCGTCGAGCCCCATCTTCTCGGCCAGCTCTTCAAAGGTGTCGGCGACGACGAACTCCATATCGAGGCCGCGCTTCACGCCCTTCTCATCCAGAGAAGCCTGATCGCTGATCGCCCAGACGTAGCCCAGACCGTCCCTGTGCATCTGGTCGAACACCGGGCCGTTGAGCTTCTGGGTCATGTAGCCGCTGTCCTTTTCATCGACGAAGCGCTTGCCGTTCGCGCCGACGAGCACGGTGTTGTCGCGGCTGATAAAGCTGGAAACGTTCGCCGTGGCAGACGTGCCGTCATGCTCGGCCATGATTTCGTAATCCTTGAGCACACACATCATGTCGTTGGTGTGGGTCAGCGCCGCGCCGACGTTGCTGGCCATCATAATGCCCTCGCCCGTCGAGCCGGGGAAGCCGATACCCATCGTGCCCGCCTTCTCCGGGTCAAGGCGCACGGTCAGCTCCGGATTGTACGCATAGCCGCCGGTCGTGATGATCACGCTGTCCGCGTAGATCAGCAGGGTATCCGCGCCGCGAACGGCCTTCACGCCCTTCACAGAGCCATCCTCGTTCATCAGGATCTCCGTGCCCTCGGTCTCAAGCAGCAGCTCAACGCCGGTGCCCGCCAGCGTATCTTCCATCGCGGTGCGCATCGCCGGGCCCGCGCCGTCCACCAGATGCATCATCTGGAGCGGGCCGTAGCCGACGATCACGTTGTCGCTGAAGGGCATGCCCAGACGCTCGCCCATCCAGTCGATCGTCTCGCCGGAGCGCTCGACGGTGATCGTCGTCAGCGCCGGGTCGAGGCGGTAGGAGGCGTTGCTCATCAGGTTGCCATACATCTCTTCAAAGGTGTAATGCACGTCCAGCGCCTTGGTGTACTTGGTCTCATAGCCGCCGACCATGCCCTGGCTGGTCGCGGTCGTTCCGCCGATCTGCGTCAGCTTTTCGAGCAGCACAACGCTCGCGCCGTTGTCGTTGGCCTCGACCGCAGCCGCAACGCCCGCGCCGCCCGCGCCGACAACCACAACGTCCGTCGTCATTTCAATCGTCTCGCCCTCCGCCTGCTCGGCCTTCGGCGCGGCGGTCTTGAGCGCCTCGATGTCCGCGCCCGCCTCGGTCAGCGCCTGCTCGGCGGCGGCGAGGATGGCCTTGCTGGTCACGGTCGCGCCCGTCACGGTATCCACCGCGAGGCTCTGGGCGGCCACAATCGCGGCCGGGATTTTCTCAATCGCCGGGTCGCAGATTCCGGCGGTTTCCGCGTGCTCGACAACCTCAACGGCGGTGATCGCGCCGCCCTCCACGGTCACGGCGACCTTCACCGCGCCGCCGATGCCCTGACCCTCGCCGGTGTACGTTCCGGCCGTCATCTCCGCAGACGCGCCGACGGAGAGCAGCATCATGGCGCACGCCATAATTGCGACGATTTTCTTCTTCATGGTGGTTCTCCTTTCAGTTTCCCTTCGTTCTCACAGGGAGCGGCCAAACGGAATCCAAGGATTGATTTTTCTTTCCGTTTCCTGTAAACTATATACAGCGTCGTTCCCATTTCCGTTTCATTGTACAATCTCAAGGCGCTTGAGAGTCAAGCCCTTCTTGCAAATTTTTTTGACAATCTTCCGTTCTTCCACTCTTCTTTCCCTCTGCACGATTCATGTCAGGAGCGTATCGCATGAAAATATCCATCAGCGCGCTTTCCATCGCCTACGGCCTCACCCCGGAAGCCCTGCGTTATTACGAGGAAAAAGGGCTGCTTTCGCCGGATCGAGCCGCCTCCAGCGGCTTTCGGCGCTTTTCCATCGCGGATGTGCAGCGGCTGGGCATCATCAAGAGCCTCCAGCGGCAGGGCTTCTCGCTGGATGAGATCAAGCGGATTCTGACCAAATGCGCCCTCAGCGACCTGATTGTGATGATGGATGAAAAGCGCGCCGCGCTGCGCGAGCAGATTGCCCAGCAGAACGCCGTCTACGAGCGCATGACCAGCGGCACCGATCTGCTGCGCGACTGCCGGCGCCTGCTGATGCAGCCCCGCCTCTGCATGGGCTGCGCCGCCTATCTGGTCGATTTCGATTCCGTTCCCGCGCTGTGGACGGCCGTTCCCAAAATGCCGTTTCTCAAGGATCTGATCGACGCGCTCCCGCTGACCAACTACTGCACCACTGTCCCGCTCGCCCTGCTGAACGGCCAGAGCGCCGCCACACGCATCGGCATCGTCGCCCCGGTGGAGTTTACGCACGTCATCCATGCGGATTTTTCGCAGATGCGCATGAGTGCCGGGCCGCAGGCCGTCAAAATCATCTTCGACCTGTGCCCGCCGGAGAAGACCTCCCTGCAGCCCGCGATTGATCTGACGCGCGCGTTCATGCAAGCCCATCACCTCAAACCCGTCTGCGAGGGATACACGCGCCAATACGCATGGTTCGTCGATCCCGACGGGCAGATGCGCCACTATTCCGAATTGATCGTGCCGGTGACGGCGGAATAAGTCCGCGCTCGATATGAACAGACCCAGCAGCCCCATGCGCCGCGGCTCATCCCGCGCGCATGGGGCTGTTATGGATCGTGCGGAAACGCGCGTCCGCGATGAACGTCCTCTTTTTTGGCCGCTTCGCGCATTTTTATGTCAAGCATGCTTGACATTTACCGTCAGTCGTGCTATTCTATCCGTGTAAAGCAAGCTTTACTTTTGATTGAAGGAGTTTTTATTGCATGAAGAATCGGCTCGAAGAACTGCGCAAGCAGCGCGCCATCCGTCAGGAGGATTTGGCGCAGGCGCTGGGCGTGTCGCGGCAGACGGTCATTTCGCTGGAAAAGGGGAAGTACAACCCGTCTCTGGCGCTGGCCTTCAAGCTCGCGCGCTATTTCGGCCTGCCCATCGAAGCGATCTTCGACGACAGCGACGAATCCACCGACGCAACGCTGCCGCAATAACGAACCTCGCGCCCCACTCCGGGGCGGACATTGGGCTTTAACGTCAAGGAGGAATGTGTGATGACCTGTAAATGGGGAGAAAAAAAGAACATGGTGGTTTTGCTGGCGGTCGGCCTTGTTTTGCTGATCGGCGGCGTCGTTTTCAATCTGGTTTTGCCGGAGGACGCGCACATGCTTTCGCGCATCACCGGATTTTTCAGCGGCATGGGCAGCTCGTTCGTCGCGATTGCGCTGGTCGTGCTTCTGCGCCGCAGGCTGCTGGGCGAGGCGCGCGCCAAGGACAGCGAGCTGGCCGCCACGGATGAGCGCGGCCAACTGATCGCGCTGAAGGCGCAGAGTGTGCTGGCGCTGTGCGTCACTTTCTCCATGTGCGCGATGCTCGTCGTCGCGACGGTTCGCGGCGACACGCTCTACATGCTGCTGGGTGCCGCGCTGCTCCTGCTCAGCGCGGCGGGCAAGGCCATAGCGGCGCACATATACGGCAAACAGCTTTAACGCCCGGACAAAATCGCCCCACTGTCCCTTGTATCTCCCCCGCCGATTCTGATATACTGAATGTATCACAGACGGCAGGGGGATTTTTTATGCTTGAACTGATTTCGGAAACCAACTACCGCGAAACGATGGAGAACACCGTCGAGCCGAAGCTGGCCTCGATCCGCGAGGAGCTTTCCTTGCCGCTTGAGGACGGCGGCGCGCTGCACGCCGAGCTGTACGAGCAGCCGACGGCCACGCGCGCGGTCGTCGTGCTGCACGGCTACACGGAGAGCGGCGAAAAATTCCGCGAAATGACGTGGTATTTCCTGCAATCGGGCTTCAACGTCTACGCCATCGACCATCGCGGCCACGGCAGGAGCGCGCGCGCGGTGGATGAAACGTGGCTCACGCACGTCGATCACTTTTCGGATTATGTGCGCGATTTGGAAGCGTTTATGGATCGCGTCGTTCTGCCGCGCGCCCAAAATCTGCCGCTCTGCCTCTACGCCCACTCGATGGGCGGCGCGATCGGCAGCATGATGCTGCAAAGACACCCAAAGATGTTCGCGCGCGCCGTTCTGACCGCGCCGATGATTGCGCCGTCGAGCGCGCCGTTCCCGTCGTGGGCAGGTGCGGCGATTGCAAGATTCATGTGCGCCATCGGCAAAACGAGGGAGATGGCGTTCATCGGCAAGCCGTTTGACCCCCAAAGCGAAACGTTCGAGGCCTCCTTCGGCACGGGGCGCGCGCGGTTTGATTATTACGAGCGCAAGCGGCTTGAAAACCGGCATCTGCAAAACTGCGCGCCGACCTACGGCTGGGTCAGGGAGGCGATCGGCGTGACGAAGGTGCTGCTGAACCGGGAGCTGGATCGGCAGATTGAAACCCCGCTCCTTCTCTGTCAGGCCGCGCAGGACACGGTCGTGCGCCTGCCCGAGCAGAACAAATTTGTTTCACTTTTGCCGCACGCGCAGCTCCGCGCGTTTGACGCCAAGCACGAAATCTACATGTCCGACGACACGGTCATGCGCGAATACGTTCCGGCGGTCATCGGGTTTTTAAGGGGATGACGGCGGCCGCCGCGCCTCGCCTGCATGTTAGGGAGAACGTCCGCGTTCTCCTTTTTGATTGCCCTTATTTTTCTTATTCCCCCTGCATATCGCCCACGACGCGGTGGAGGATATCCAGATACATCTGCCCCAGCGCGGTCGGGCGATAATCCTTATGCGTAATCACGCCGATGCGGATGATTTCCTCCACCTCCAGCGGGATGGAAATGATGTCGTCGCCGCGCAGATACGACGGGCAGATGCCGGAGGAAATGGTATAGCCGTCCGTGCCGGTCATCAGGTCGATGATCGTGCCCTTATCCGTCACCTTGATGCTCTTTTCATGGTTGAGGGTCGAGAGGATCTCCTCGGAAAAATAAAACGAGTTCTGGTCACCCTGCTCGTATGTCAGGCATGGCAGGGATTCCAAATCCTTCATGCTGACGCTCTTGCGCCCGGCGAGCGGGTTGTTGCGCCCGATGAAGATGTGCGGCCTTGCGGAAAACAGCTCGGAAAAGACGAGGTTCGATTCGCGCAGCGTCTTTCGGATGACCGCCTCGTTGAACGAGCACAGGTAGATCACGCCCATTTCACTGCGCAGATGGCGCACATCCATGATCGTGTCATACGTCTTGCCCTCGCGGAGAACAAATTCATACGATTGGCCGCCCTGCGCGCGCACCAGCTCGACGAACGCGCTGGACGTGAAGGAATAATGCTGGGTGGAGACGGAGAAGCGCTGACGGCTCGCGGAGTGCGCGATGTATTTATCCTCGATCAGCGCGGCCTGCTGCACGACCTGACGCGCGTAGCCCAAAAACTCCGCGCCCTCCTGCGTGAGCAGAATACCCCGGCTGTTGCGCAGAAAGATGGTGATGCCCGCTTCCTCCTCCAGCTCGCGCACGGCGGCGGAAAGGCTGGGCTGAGCGATAAACAGCGCCTTTGCGGCCTCGGTGATGGAGCCGCGCTCGGCGACCTCGACGACGTATTTCAGTTGTTGAAGCGTCATAAGAAAACCTTTCTTGGGGCTCTGCCCCAAACCCGCCAAGAACCCGAGGTTCTTGGAAAATATCCCTCGAAGAGAGAGAGCCGGTTGACAGCCTGAGCTCCCTCCCCGAGGGAGCTGTCATGCCGAAGGCATGACTGAAGGAGTAGGCGTTCGCCTCCCCGATTCTACCATATTCTCTCCCCGTTTTCAATCCCTTTCATAGTTTCATCCTATGGCTAATCATATAATATCCATGTTTGCCTATATGGCGCATTTCGTATATAATACATTTCGTCACAAGGACGTGACTTGATTCCACATGCATGTTGAAGGGAGTGCTTCCATCTTGGCGCTCATTGAGCTGAACCACCTGACAAAGACCTTCAAGGGGAAAACCCAAACGGTAGACGCCTTGAAAGACATCAACCTGCACATCGAGCAGGGCAACATTTTCGGCATCATCGGCATGTCCGGCGCGGGCAAATCGACGCTGGTGCGCTGCATCAACTTTCTGGAACAGCCGACCTCGGGCAGCGTCGTCATCGACGGAAAGGATCTCGCCTCGCTCAGCCCGAAGGCGCTTCGCCAGCTCCGCCAGCAGGTCTCGATGATCTTCCAGCATTTCAATCTGCTCTCTCAGCGGGATGTGCGCGGCAACATCGCCTTCGCGATGGAAATCGCCGGCATGAAGCGCCCGCAGATTGAAAAGCGCATCGACGAGCTGCTCGAAATCGTCGGCCTGACGGACAGGCAGCACAACTATCCCAGCCAGCTTTCCGGCGGCCAGCAGCAGCGCGTCGCCATCGCCCGCGCTCTGGCGACCAACCCGAAGATCATCCTCTGCGACGAGGCGACCAGCGCGCTCGACCCGACGACGACGACCTCGATTCTCAACCTTCTGCGGGAAATCAACCGAAGAATGGGCATCACCATCGTCATCATCACCCACGAGATGAGCGTCGTGGAGAGCACCTGCACCCATGTCGCCA
>ERZ825896.1122-NODE-1122-length-31572-cov-3.788685_pt1 | contig 31572 bp, 27 predicted proteins | sample MGYA00519858_ERZ825896 | MGnify/ENA primary metagenome ERZ825896 (study PRJEB31778, sample SAMEA3449214) | human gut metagenome | biome: human gut; feature: human-associated habitat; material: faeces | place: United Kingdom | collected 2010/2012 ...
CCGCCGCAGCGCGCATATGCGCGCTGCGGCGGCCTTCTGCTGTCCTATGCACGGCTCTCCAGAGGCTGGTATTCGGTCCGTCCCCCAACATATTTGTAGGCGGGGCGAATGATCTTGCCCATGTTAATGAGCTCCTCAATGCGGTGAGCTCCCCAGCCCGCCACACGTGCCATGGCAAAGATGGGCGTATAGAGCTCCAGCGGCAGATCCAGCATGTGGTAGACAAAGCCGGAGTAGAAGTCCACATTTGCAGAGACTCCCTTGTACATTCTCCGCTCGCCGGAGATCACTTCAGGTCCCAGGCGCTCGACAAGAGAATAGAGCTCATACTCCTCGTTTCTCCCCTTCTCCCGGGAGAGCTTTTCCACAAAGGAGCGGAGAATATTGGCGCGGGGATCGGACAGAGAGTAGACGGCGTGCCCCATGCCGTAGATAAGTCCCGCCTTGTCGAAGGCCCTCTTGTCCAGCAGATCCCGGAGATAGCGCTTAATCTCGTCCTCGTCCTTCCAGTCCCGTACCGTCTTCTTCAAGTCCTCGAACATCTGGATAACCTTGATATTGGCGCCACCGTGCTTCGGCCCCTTGAGCGAAGCCAGGGCGGCCGCCATGCACGAGTAAGTATCCGTACCGGAAGAGGTAACCACATGGGTGGTGAAGGTGGAGTTATTGCCGCCGCCGTGCTCCGCGTGGAGGGTCATACAGACGTCCAGCACATGGGCTTCCCAGAAGGAGTAGGAAGAGTCTGCGCGCAGAAGGGTCAGAATGTTCTCTGCGGTAGACTTTTCCGGATCGGGCGCGTGAATAAAGAGGGAATTGCCCTCCTTGTAGTTGTAGGCCTGATAGCCGTATACGCTGAGCAGCGGAAAGGTCGCCAGCAGCTGGAGACACTGCCGCATGACGTTGGGCAGGGAGATGTCGTCGGCCCGGTCATCATAGGAGGCCAGGTTAAGCACGCTCCGCGCCAGGGTGTTCATAATGTCATGACTGGGCGCTTTCAGGATGACGTCCCGCACGAAGTTGTTGGGCAGGGAGCGGTAATAGCCCAGCTGCCGCTTAAAGGCCTCCAGCTCCGCCGCATTGGGCAGGCGGCCCAGAATCAGCAGGTAAGCGGTCTCCTCAAAGCCGAAGCGGCCCTCCCGCAGAGCTCCGCTCACCAGCTCCTCCACGTCCACGCCGCGGTAATAGAGCTTGCCGTCACAGGGGATCTCCTTGCCGTCTACAAGCTTCTTTGCCACAATGTCGGAAATTTCGGTCAATCCCGCCACTACGCCTTTGCCGTTCAGATCCCGCAGGCCCCGTTTCACGTCATAGCGCACATAGTCTTCCGGATCGATGCAGCTGTTCTCCAGGCTCATAGCCGCCAGCGCCTCGATCTCGGGGGTCACGTCACAGTAATTCGGATTGCTCGCCATAGCGTACCTCCTTTTTCTGATGTGTGAAATCTTCAATATTTAGTATACCACTTAAATGTTACCATTTTATGAATGGGGCAGCGAACTTTCCTGCAAAATATGCGAAAATGCAGGCATACCCGCCTGCATTTCCCCACAAAAAACGACTAAAAAAGATCCTTACGTTTCAAAAGCACCGCCACCGCTACAATGATTACGCCGGCGCACGCCAGCGGAAACCACCAGAATTGGTTCAGGGGCAGCCCCGCCACGTTCATACCATAGAAGCCGAAGACAATGTTGGGGATGGTCAGCAGAATGGTAATCGAGGTGAGCACCTTCATAATGACGTTCAGATTATTGGAAATAACACTGGCAAAGGCATCCATCATTCCAGAAATGATCGAGGAATAGATATTGGCCATCTCAATTGCCTGCCGCACCTCAATCAGCACGTCCTCCAGAAGGTCGTGATCCTCCTCATACAGGGTGACAATGCGCCCGCGGAGGATCTTCTCCAGCGTCACCTCATTGGCCTTAAGGGAGGTATTGAAGTAGACCAGGGATTTCTCGAGGTCCAGGAGCTGAATGAGCTCCTTGTTGCGCTGGGACTTGTAGAGCTGACGCTCCATGTAGTTGTAGATCTTGTCAATCTGCTTCAAATACTGCAGATAGCGCTTGGCCACCTGCAGCAACATGTAGAGGATAAAGCTGGTGCGCTTCTGCGTCTCGGCATTGCGCACCAGTCCGTCCTGGAAGTCCTTGAGCACCGAGGACTCCTTCAGGCAGACGGTGATAATGTGCTTTTCTGTCACGATAATACCCAGCGGCAGGGTGGAGTAAACCACTGCATCGTCCTTCTCCACAGCGGGCAGGTCGATGATGATCAGCGTCTGTCCCTCCTCTGTATCAATGCGGGAGGTCTCCTCCTCATCCAGCGCCGCCCGCAGGAAGGACGGCTCCACGCTCAGCGTCGCGGCGACGGTGTTGAGCTCATCCTCGCTGGGATAGGTCAGATTGACCCAGCAGCCGTCCTGGATGGCGTCCAGCCGGGTCATCTTCCCTCCAATGGTCTTATGAATGGAGAGCATAAAAAAATCACGCCTTTCCCGGCGTGACCAAAGCAAGGGCCTTTCTTAACTGCAAGAAAGCCCCTCTGCTGCGAGACACGCCGATATGTAATAGGTTCTTCGACTTCCAGGGTCGCTATTCACGACGGTCTCACTCCTTTTTGTCCATTTGGAAAGTCTTGTTGGTAACATTATAAGCCAGTCACGACCGGAATGCAAGTAAAAAGAATTCATACGGACGATTTTGGACTGGTAAAAAAGCCCGCTTCTTCGATGGTTGCTCCGGCAGTTTCCTTAAGGAAACTATCTGTCTTTCCCGTTATCTACTGTTTTAAAAGTGGGTAATTGTGCACATTGCCTTTTCCCGCTATGATTTATTTAGGCTGTATGTATATTTTGTATCTGCCGCAGGCCGGGCAGGTAATGCTGCGTTCCCATACAGCACTAAACAATAAGGAGAGGAATCATGGAAGCACTACAGAGCAAGCGTCTGAATGACTTTGGCAAAAAGGGCTGGGCAATTATTCTCTTCACCCTTCTCATCTATCTCTTCTCCAGTGTGCCTAATGACACCCTGAACGTTACCGCCGAGTTTTTTGCCCTCCACCTGGGCATGCAGACCAGCAACGCCCTCTTAGTCTTCTCCGCCGTTGGCGGCTTTGCCGGCGTAGCGGTCTCCCTGATCTTCGGCTGGATCATCTCCAAATACCGCGTTAAGCGGCCCTCAGCGATACTCTTTCTGATTTACGGCGTACTTTGGCTGGTCAATGGTCAGGTCAATAGCTTCCTCATGTACGGCCTTGTCGTCACTTTGCTCACAGCCTTTTCCAACACGCTCAACCTCATTACCACGCAGCAGATCATGAACAACTGGTTTCCAAAAAAGAAGGGTGTCGCCCTGGGCTGGGCTACGGCAGGAATGCCTATTTCGGGCGCTGTTATGGTGGCCGTCTTTCAAAAGATGATTTTGGGAATCGACCTAAGCGCCCCCTTCTACCTCATGTTCGCCATCTGCATCGCCATGGCGCTGCTCTTCGCCCTCTGGTTCAAGAACTACCCGGAGGAGGCAGGCGCTTATCCGGACAATGAGCCGATCTCAGAGGAAGAGCAGCGCAAAAATCTGGTGCTGATCTCCAGCTACCGCTCTCCCTTCACCGTGGGCCGCCTGTTCCGCACCGGCCAGTTCTGGCTGATTATCGTCATCTTCGGCTTCCTGTTTATGGGATTGGTGGGGCTCCTCTCTCAGATGGTTCCCCGGCTCATGGTAGTGGGGCTGGATCAGAACGGCGCCATTCTCTGGCTGACCATCGCCTCCCTGGTAGGCATCCCCATGTCCTACGTATGGGGTGTCATTGATCAGAAGATCGGCACCAAGCGGGCCGTCATGGTCTTTGCACTGCTCTGGACCGTCATGATGGCGCTCTCCGCCGTTGGATCCGGACTGAACAGCCTGTCTGTCTCCATCATTTCAGTGGTCTTTCTTTCCTGCCTCCACGGAGGTATGGCCAACCTGATGCCCTCCCTCATTATCCAAATCTTCGGCCGGTACGACTTCGCCCAGGCCAACAAACTCATTACTCCCATCGTGGTAGGCATCCGCTGTGCATCGCTGATTGTCATTCCCCTGATTCTGGAGATCGCAGGGGTGGGCAATGAGGCTGTAGGCTATCGAAATGTCTTCCTCGTCTTCACTGTGCTTTCCCTGATCTCCTTCTTGGCCTCCGTCATCCTCAAGAGCAGAACCATTGGGCGGACGGATTGAATCTAGGTCCCGTCCCTCCTCCCGCTTGCTGCTGCCCTCGTGGTAAAGAAACGTCAGCGGAGCGATGTCCGCCCCCTGCTCCTGAAGGCGCTTCAAACTCCACGCGTAAATTGCATCCATTACCGGCCGCAGCTCCTCCCCCGCCGGAGTAAAGCTGTACTCCACCCGGGGCGGAATCTCAGGATAGATGGTCCGCCTGATGATGCCGTCCCGCTCCAACTCCCGGAGCTGCTGCTGGAGCACCTTCTCGGTAACACCGGTGATCCGCTTGAGCTCGTTAAAGCGCACGAAGCCCTTGTAGATGATGCCCCGAATGATGAACAGCTTCCACTTTCCGCCCAGCACCTCACGGAAATAGTCGTAGGGCCGGATGCCGGGATCTTCGAGATGTTTCATATGCGTTCCCTGCCTTCCCCCATTTTGATTAGTCTATCACAGTTCGACTCGCCAGCCAAGTGCCATATCTTTTTTTCAACTGGAGGCAAAAAACTTATGAATGTAAGAACAGGCGTATTCTGCATCAGCCCTGTGTGCGGACTGGACTTCGAGACCCAGAGCCAGCGGGGCAGGACCGATGAGCAGGGCTCCTTCTCCTACCTGGAGGGGGAGACCGTCACCTTCTCCGTAGGCGATCTGGTTCTGGGCTCCGCTACCGCCAAGGTGGAGATGACTCCCGCCGACCTCTCCTTTGAGGTGGCGGGAAACGTCCGCCGGATTACCAACCGCAAGGTCACCAACATCAGCCGGCTCCTTCTGAGCCTCAACCCCGCCGACAATGTGGAGGAGCGGATTACCATCACAGATGCCATCCGGGAGACCGTGAATGCCTTCCGCTACCGCATCAACCTCAACGCACCCGAGGACTTCTTCACCGCCGACGAAGGGGTGCAGGCGCTGATGAAGGCCCTGGGAGGCAAACTCTACTCTCCCGCCTGCGCACGCAATCACCTGCGCCGCCGGATGGACGGCATCATTAAGCAAACCGACGTAAAAATTCCCTTGCGGAACGGCAGCTTCCTGTACGCCGACGTGTTTCGCCCGGTAAGGGATGGAAAATACCCCGTCCTCATCAGCTCAGGCGGCTACGGCAAGGCCTTCTGGCTGGGCAAAATCGGCAGCGGGGAGGAGTTCGAGCTCCACGAGCGGATGGAGGACAACTACTTTGAGGACCGCCCCGCCGAAACCGACTACATCAACTTCCACATCCAATTGGCCGGCGGCGATCCGGTCCCCGCCGGGGCCCCCGGCTTCCCCACGCCGGGCAGCCCGGTAAATGCCATGCTCACCCACGTCAGCGAGTACTTTGAGCGAGCCAACACCCGGGACTGGGTCCCTTATGGGTATGTAGTGATCAATGTGGACAGTGCCGGCCTGGGCCGCTCCCCCGGCATGCACAGCCAATTCGGCAAACCTGAGGCCTTGGACTACTACGACTCCATCCAGTGGGCGGCGGAGCAGCCCTGGTCCAACGGGAACGTAGGCATTTACGGAGGCTCATTCTATGCCATGAACGCCTTCAACGTAGCCACGCTTCAGCCCCCCGCCCTCAAAGCCATGATCCCACTGGCCGGCGATCTGGATCCCTACCGTGACTATTGCTATGTGGGTGGCATGCTGAACAAGTTCGGCTTCGTACCCAAGATTACCGTGGGCGAGTGGAAAGGTTACGACATGGTGGAGTACGTCCGGGCCCATCCCTTCGACGAGCCCGACGCCTATAATCCGGACGGGAAGGTGGCCATGGTGGCCGAGCCGGAGAAAATCCAAATTCCCTTCTGGACCGCTGTGCCTCTGGAGCAGGGCTCTATTCACACCCGGGGCGCCAGCGAGGCGTTCATCCACACTGCCACTCCAAAGGATCGGAAAAAGCTGGACGTGGTCTCCGAGGTAGGCGTCCACTTCTGGATGTACGGAAAGGATGTGCTGGCGCAGCACCGTGCCTTCTTTGACCACTGGCTGAAGGGGGAGGACAACAGCATCATGGATCAACCCCCGGTCAATGTCATGATCCGCACCGGCCACGGCGGTTTTTACTGGCTCCGGGAGCAGGAGTGGCCCATCGCCCGTACTCAGTATAAAAAGCTCTATCTCTCTGCCGTCAGCGCGCAGGGCGGGGATACTCACACCCTCTCCTGGGAGGCGCCTGCTCAGAGCGGCAAGATCACATACTCCGCCGATGTATCCGTGGGTAAGACTCCGGACAATACCTTTGGAACCCGCTTTGTCAGCGCACCCATGTCCCGGGATGTAACCCTGGCCGGCTACTCCAAGCTGGGACTCTATGTCTCCTCCACCAGTCACGACATGGCGGTACTGGTCAACCTGCGGGTATTGGACGAGAATGATCAGCTCGTGCCCGTAGTGCTGGATTTGGATCCCTCCTTCCCCATGGCCAAGGGCGCCCTGAAGGTCTCACACCGCAGGCAGGACCCTGATAAACGCACCGACTACCGCCCCTACCACACCCATAAGGAAGCGGACTATGCGCCGCTAACACCCGGTGAGATTGTAAACTGCGAGGTAGAGCTCTTCCCCTCCACCATGCGCATCAAAAAAGGCTGGAAACTGATGCTGGAGATCCAGCCCAACAACTCCGGGGAAATGATTGAACTCAACGACGACTACCGCCCCGGTGCGAAGAATTCCGTCTATACAGGCGGCTTAACTCCCTCCTACCTTCAAATTCCAGTGATTGATTCGCACATCCCTTAGAAATCATTTTAGATGACACACAAGCGGCCCGCCTCGTCCGAGGCGGGCCGCTTGTGTGTGGGTTATCTGCCCTTATTGAAGATGTTGAAAATGCTCTGCCAGTCCTCATCATCGGGCCCGCCGGTCTGCGGCTCCTTCTCCGGCAGAGGCTCCGGGGCGGCGGCCCGCGAAGCAGCCCCCCCCGGCGCCGCGGCCTTTTCTCCCGCGGCGGTAAAGGGCTTCTGAGGCATGGCCCCGGCTGTCTCTTCAAAGCCGGTGGCAATGACGGTAACGCGGATCTCATCTTCCAGAGTATCGTCGAAAGCGGCGCCGAAAATAATGAGCGCGTCGGGGTGGGCGGCCTGCTGCACCAGGTTGGCGGCGGTCTCCACCTCCTCCAGGCCGATGTCCATGGACCCGGTGACGTTGACCAGCACGCCCTTGGCGCCATTGATGGAGGTCTCCAGCAGCGGGCTGGAAATGGCCATCTTGGCGGCCTCTTCGGCCTTGTTCTTCCCAGCTGCCCGGCCAACGCCCATATGGGCCATACCGGCATTCTGCATGACAGCGGTAACGTCGGCAAAATCCAGATTGATAAAGCCGGTGTTTTTAATCAGATCCGAGATAGACTGTACGGCCTGACGGAGCACGTCGTCAGCAATCTCAAAGGCGTTTGCAAAGGTGATCTTCTGATCGGTGGCAAACTTCAGACGCTCGTTGGGGATAATGACCAGGGAGTCCACCCGGGTACGCAGATCCTCAATGCCCTTTTCCGCCTGAAGCATCCGGCGGCGTCCCTCGAAGTTGAAGGGCTTGGTGACCACGCCCACAGTGAGGATCCCCATCTCCTTGGCGATATCGGCCACGATGGGCGCCGCGCCGGTACCGGTTCCGCCGCCCATACCGGCGGTAATGAAGACCATATCGGCATCCTCCAGGGCCTTGGACACCGCGCTGCGGCTCTCCTCGGCAGACTTGCGTCCTACCTCAGGATCGGAGCCCGCCCCCTGTCCGCCGGTGAGCTTCTCACCAATTTGAATTTTAAAGGTCGCGCTGGAGACGGCAAGGGCCTGCTTGTCCGTATTTACAGCGATAAAATCTACGCCCTTGGTGCCTGACTTCACCATCCGGTTGACCACGTTGTTGCCGCCGCCTCCAACGCCGATTACCTTGATGGTAACAACGGTATCGGGGCCGGTATCCAGTCCAAACGCCATAACTGCTCCTCCTATGTAAAAGAAATCAATCTCTCTTTAAATCGACTTATTTTGTGTTCCCCTTTCCCGGGGGCACTATATCTTGCTCTATTTTATCCCTCTTTTGCTTGGAGGTCAATAGTTCACGGCGTATTTCCGCAAAGTTTTGGAACATTCTCGTGCCGAAGACCACGACAGCCGCCAGGTAGAGCGGAATCCCCAATTTCTGGCCCAGCCAGGTAAGGAATGCGGCGATGGCCGCATTGCCCACGGTGCCCGACAGAAAGATACCCAGCCGGAAGTTTCCCTTCACCCGCGCATTGTATCCGCCCAGAGCGGAGTCCAGGGCCGCCAGCAGCCCCGCCGCCACATACAGAGACCACTGGGCAGGCACCTGGAGCGGAACCAGGAAACCCACCAACAGCCCCGCCGCCAGTCCCATCAGCTCCAGCATCAGCCCACCCCCTCGTCAGTCCCGGCGTTCTGCTCTGTTGCAGGAGCGGCATACCGGAATTCCACCGCACCGCTGTACTTGGGGATCAGCAGCTTATCGCTCATCGTTACTTTGACCTCAATCTTCCACTGCCCCAGTACGTCCACCACGCCGTTGCGCATGGTAAGGGCGCCGTACAGGGTGTCCTTATCCCCAATAGCCATAATAATGTAAGGGGCGGCATAGCGGCGGCCGTTTACCGTTACCACCGCTCCGGTACAGCGGACCTCACTGGTGGCCAGAATCCGCTCTCCGTTGAGTGAAATGGCCTCCGCTCCCGCCGAGCGCAGCTCGTTGATCACCGACATGATGTCGTTGTCATGGATGAGGTAGTCCGCCTCATCCCCTGTGACATTGACGGCTGTGGAGTCCTGCATCACCACCGTGACGCCCGGCCCCTCCACGTCGGTCAGACCGGCCAGGATTTCCAGGCTGTCCAGCTCGGCCAGAATGGCCTCGCTGTACTCTCCGCCCTGGGCAGCCTCATCCCGATAGAGCGCCAGCTCATTCTGCAGTCTGGAGAGCTCGTCCTCCAGAGCGGAAGAGCGGTCCAGCTCGTCGTTGTAGAGCTCCTGGAGCGTCTCAAGACGCCCGGCCGTAGAGGCGTCGGCCGCCTCGCTGCTGAGCTTGACGCTCTTGAGCTGGAGCGCCAGCAAAAAGCCCAGCACAGCGCACACCGCTACCACGGCCAGCTCGCCTCTCTTACGCATCTTCACCATCATTTGGTTCTCCTTCAGGCGTGGGTGTCTGAGCCGGCACGGCCGCCCCGTCGTCAGGCGTCCACCGGTGGGGCAGGACGTGCGCCTCGCTCTCTCCATAGGTCAAATCCAGGGTCCCCGTCAATTCCACCATCTGCTCCTCGTAGGTCTCCTGGACCCGGCGCAGCGCAAAGATCTTGGCCGGAAAGTCTGCATTCATGGGAACCACGACCGTCAGCTTTTCTCCAAATCCAAATCGGATTTCATTGGCGGCGGTCAGGTCGATAAAATCGGTGAGCTGCCCATCCATCCCCTGCCGGTACAGAGCGGAGAGAAGCTGAGAGAGGCTGTCCAGCTTGGCACGCTCCTCCTGGGCAACCGCCAGCTGCGTCCCCACATCGGGGGCCAGGGGAGAAATTCCCCGAACCTCGGCCCTGCCCTGAGCCAGAGCGGCGTCTCCCCGTTCCAACAGCTTGCACTGAGCGTCCAGCAGCCACCACTCTCCGTCCTTTTGAATGGCGGCCACTGCCGCGCTCTCGGATACCGTGATGAGCAGTGTGTCGGGCAGCCTGCGGATAATCTGAACCTCTGAGACATAGGGCAGCTCCCGCCGGATATTTTTCTGCATGTTGAATTTATTGAGGCTGAACAGGTTGTCCCCCCGCTCCACGCCGGCTACGCCGATGATCTCCTCGCTGGTATAGCGGACGTTGCCGTCCACCACCACCACGTCTACCCGGAAAAAGACAATGCATCCGGCCAGAATGGCGGCGCAGATGATCAGGGCGGACATCAGCTTATAGAGGAAGCCGAAGCGTCCCCGATTCCGCCGCCGTCTGCGCCTGTTTCGTCTCGCCGCCATTCCGTTGTTCTCCCGTCTGTCTCTGATTTGCCGATTTTCGCGTTAGTATATCATAAATATCATAAGAAATCGTTAAGGAATCCTTACAAAATTTCCGATTTTCCAGCTCATGTTCTCTGAATCGTGGCCCCCAGGCTGCTCAAGGCTTTGTCCAAATCCTGATAACCCCGGTCAATGTGATGCAGGTCGGTAATCTCGCTCTTCCCCTCGGCCCCCAGGGCTGCTACCACCAGCGCCGCGCCGCCCCTCAGGTCATGAGAGCGGACTGCCGCGCCGTGGAGCGCGGACACGCCGCACACGACGGCCACCCGGCCCTCTACCTTGATGTCCGCTCCCATGCGGATCAGCTCATCCACATGCCGGTAGCGGCTCTCAAAGATGTTTTCCACAAAGACGGTGGCCCCGGTGCTGCGCGCAAAGGCCGCCATCAGCAGGGCCTGTGCGTCGGTGGGAAAGCCTGGATAGGGCGCGGTCCGGATGGGCCGGACTGCACGCAGAGGGGCGCTGCACTTCAGATCAATCCGGTCGGGGCCGCTGCGCAGGACGCACCCTCCCTCGGCCAGGACGGCGGTCACGGTGGACAAGTGGCGGTAGTCGCAGCCCTTGACCGTAATCTCGCCCCCCGCGGCGGCGGCCGCCGCCAGATATGTACAGGCCACGATCCGATCTCCCATCACGGCATACGTCCCGCCGTGGAGCGGCGCTCCCCCCCGCACCGTGATCACCGAGCTCCCCGCGCCGCGGATATCGGCCCCCATGGTGCACAGGAAGCGCTGGAGATCCACGATTTCAGGCTCCCGGGCGGCGTTGGTAATGGTGGTGGTCCCCGATGCGGTCACGGCGGCCAGCATGGCGTTTTCGGTGGCTCCCACACTGGGGAGCGCCAGCGTAATGTCGCACCCGGTCAAGGCGCCGCTGCAGCGCAGGCGGCCTGTCTCCTCCTCGATACCGGCCCCCAGCGACCGCAGGGCGGCCAGATGCAGATCGATGGGCCTGGGGCCCAGCTCACAGCCGCCGGGATAGGACATAACAGCCTCGCCGGTCCGGCCCAGTACAGCCCCGAGGAAAATAACCGACGATCGCATCTCCCGCATCAAATCGTCGGGCACGTCGCTGCGGGTCAGCGTCCCGGCGTCCACGGTAATGGTATCCCCCGCTCGCTCCGCCCTGCAGCCCAGGTGACGCAGGATCTCCAAAGACGCCGCCACGTCCGAAAGGTCGGGACAGTTTTGAATGACGCTCACGCCCGGAACCAGAATAGCAGCCGCCAGAATGGGGAGCACACTGTTCTTCGCCCCGTGCACCCGGATCTCTCCCTCCAGCCGGTGCCCGCCTTCCACAAAAAAAGCACTCATAACTCCGTCCTCCGCACAGTTTTTGGTTCCCTTTTATCGAACCATACTATGCGGCGGCGGAGAGGGGGGTTAACGAGAGGATTCGTTCAGCAGGCCGGTAAGGGCCGTATAAATCTGTTCTGCGGCATCCGGGACGGCCATCTCGCGCAGGGCCCGGCTCATAGCCTCCCGCTTTTCCCGGTTATTGAGGAGATCGCTGGCCATTTCCCACAGCTTCTCCCCTGAACACGCCCCCTCGGGCAGGAGCACGGCGCCCCCAGCAGCAGAGAGTACCTTTGCGTTCTTAGTCTGATGGTCGGCAGTCACATTGGGCGAGGGAACCAAAATGGAGGGCTTGGCAATCGCTGAGAGCTCCGAAATGGTGGAGGCCCCCGAGCGGCAGATCACCAGATCGGCGGCCGCCATAGCCAGTGGCATATCATAGATGTACTGCCGCAGATCCAAAGCGGGGTCCTTGGGGGCCGCTTTGGCCATCTCCTCATAGTTGCGCCCCGCGCCGTGGATATGGCGGAACGGAAAGCCCGCCTGATGCTCCAGGCGGAACAACTCCGACATATAGCCGTTCATCACATCGGCCCCCAGAGAGCCGAAGAAGGACAGCAGCAGGGGCCGTTCATCGGTGAGGCCCAGCTGCGCCCGCGCCTCTTTCCGCGTGTATTGAAAAAAGTCCCCCCGGACAGGCGTGCCCGTCACCACCACCTTCTCAGGGTCTTCATAGTGGCTCCGGCTCTCTTCAAACCCCACCATCACGAGATCCGCCGTCTTGGAGAGCGCCTTGGTGGTGAGTCCGGGGACGGCGTTGGACTCATGGACGGCAGTGGGAATCCCCCGGCGTGCGGCGGCATGAACCACCGGGTAGGAGGCATATCCCCCGGTGCCCACCACAAGGTCGGGCTGGAACTCATCCAGAATCGCGTCGGCCTGCCCTCTGGAGCGGTTCATATTGAGCAGGGTCTTGAGGTTGTGTTTCATAGCCGCCGGGCTCAGGGAACGGTGAAAGTTTGTGATGGTAACCGTACGGATGGGATAGCCCTCCTTTGGCACCAGCCGGGTCTCCATGCCGCCGTCCGCCCCGACAAAGAGGACCTGACAGCCCGGGTTCCACTCCTGAAACAGCCGGGCCAGGGCGACGGCGGGGTTGATGTGCCCCGCCGTGCCGCCGCAGGTAAAGAGAAGTTTCATAGATCTGCCGCGCTCCTGTTATGGATTACCCCTGTTTTGGGGCCGGTATCTGCCGTGAGACGCTGAGAATGACGCCCATTTCCAGCAGCTGTATCATCAGGGCGGTGCCGCCATAGCTGAAGAAGGGGAGAGAGATCCCCGTGGTGGGAATAAAGTTGGTCACCACTGCGATGTTCAGGAAGACCTGGACGGCCAGCAGGGTGGTAAAGCCCACCACCAGCAGGGCTCCAAAGCGGTCCCTGGCATGGATGGCGATCCAATAGCCCCGGATAATGAGCAGTGCGAACAGGATGAGCACCACCGTCGCCCCTACCAGCCCCAGTTCCTCACAGACAATGGAAAAGATGAAGTCGTTCTCCGGCTCGGGGAGGTAGAGAAACCTCTGCCGGCTTTTGCCCAGCCCAAGGCCCAGCAGGCCGCCGGATCCGATGGCGTAGAGGGACTGGATGGTCTGAAAGCCCTTGCCCAGGCCGTTCATGCCGTCGTTCCAGGGGTCCTTCCAGAGATTGATGCGGCTGGCCATATAGTCCGTACTGGTGATGATGAACCAGAGCCCCCCGGCCACCCCCGCTCCTCCAATGATAAACCAGTAGAGCTTGATGCCGGCGGCAAAGAGGACGGCGGCGCCGCCCACCAGAATCAGGATGGTGCCCGACATGTGGGGCTCCAGCAACATGAGGCCGGCGATGACGCCCAGAATCAGAATATAGGGCACCAACTCCAGGAAGCCGATGCGCTGGAGTACGCCCAGCGGTCCGCTGAGCAGGGAGCGGGGATTGAGCCGCCGTGGCTTTTCCGTATTCCGCTTGGACAATCGCGCCGCGAAATAGAGCACGACGCCCAGCTTTGCCACCTCAGAAGGCTGGAAGTTGACCGGACCAATCTGAATCCACCGCTGGGCGCCCACCGTAGCCCGGCCGAACCCGAAGGGGATGACCAGGATCAGCAGCAGAATGGAGATACCCAGAGCAAAGACAGACATCCAGCGGAAGGATTGGTAATTTATACGTGAGGTCACATACATGACCGCCACGCCCGCCACTGCAAAAAGGAGCTGTCGCATAAAATAGTATGTAGGGTCGTTCTTGGCCACCTTGGCATCATAAAAGGCCGTGGCGAAAGAGGCCGAGAACACCATCACCACACCGATGCCGGTGAGCATCAGCACCAGCATCAGGAAGGGGAGATCCACCGGCCCGCGGGCCAGCTGTTCCTCCATGGTCAGATCTCGCTTCAGCTTACGGGCCATCGTTCCACCTCCTTTGGACTGCGGCTGACGGACCGGGCACAGGGGCCCTTACATGGGATAGCGGTACATTACGCCCCAAAAGGCCAGGGCGCAGAAAGCCAGAGTAATCACGGTGAAGACGCAGAAGAGTTTGACCTCGCTCCAGCCCCCCATCTCCAGGTGGTGGTGGAGAGGCGCCATGCGGAAAATCCGCTTGCCGTGGGAGAGCTTGAAATATCCTACCTGAATGATGTCGGAAAGGGTCTCGGCAATATAGATAATGCCCACCGGAATGAGAATCAGGGGAATATCCAGGGCAAAGGCCATGCCGCATACCGCCCCCCCCAGGAAGAGGGATCCGGTGTCCCCCATGAAGACCTTGGCGGGATAAAAATTGTAGATCAGAAAGGCGCACAGGCCGCCGAAGAGGGCGGAAGCAAAGACGCCCAGCTCATCATGGAGCCAGTAGGCCGACACGGCGGTGAAGAACAGAGCCACAGGCATGGTGACCCCGGTGGCCAGGCCGTCAATACCGTCTGTGATGTTGACGGCGTTTACCGTCCCCACCATGACAAAGGCGGCGAAAACCATATAGGCCGGCCAGGGAATGGAAAAAGTCACATTGAAGAAAGGGATGTACAGATGGTTTTGCAGATACCCCTCGTAGCGCATGAGAACGGTAAAGAGGATGGCCGCCGCTAGCTGAAGCAGGAACTTCTGAGGTGCGGTGAGCCCCGTGTTCTGCTTTTTCTTCACCTTGCAGTAGTCGTCCACATATCCGATGATACCGAAGACCAGGGCAAAGAGGAAGACGAAGAGGCCGCCCCGGTAACCGGCCGCAATATCGCTCCATCCCACAGTCAGCACAGCGGCGGCAATGGCGATGATGAACATCAGCCCGCCCATGGTGGGGGTGCCCTGCTTTGACATGTGCCAGGTGGGTCCGATCTCCTTGATAGACTGTCCTGCCTTCATCCGCCGCAGTGCGGGAATCAAACACTTACCGGCCGCCGCGGCCACCAGGAAGGCAACCACAAAGCTGACGATTATCCTCATATCTTTTGAACCTCCAAGCCTCTCTCAGCTCTTTTTCACAAATGGGTATTGTACCACACACAAAACACCTTTTCCATTGAAAAAAGCAACGAATCTTTAGCCCTTCGTGGCAAAATACGCCGCCACTTCCTCCCGCTCATCAAAATGGTGCTGGACGCCGTCAATTTCCTGGTAAGTCTCATGTCCCTTGCCTGCCAGCACCACCACGTCGCCCGGCTCCGCCCTGTCCAGCGCACAGCGGATGGCGGCGCGCCGGTCTGGAATGACCACGTGAGGGGCGGCGTCCGCGCCAACTCCCGCGAGAATGTCCGCGATGATGGCCCCTGGCGGCTCCGTACGGGGATTATCGGAAGTAATCACCACAAAATCGGCCAGAGAGGCGGCAATCTCCCCCATGATGGGACGCTTTGTGCGGTCCCGGTCGCCCCCGCATCCAAAGAGGCAGATCAGCCTTCCAGGCGTAAAGTCTCTTGCCGCCGTCAAAATATTTTCAAGGGCGTCGGGGGTGTGGGCGTAGTCAATGATGACGGTGTAATCCGCCGGAACGGGGACCACCTCAACCCTTCCTTTGACCCCCTTTGCCCTCCCCAGCGCGTCGGCAATGGGGGCCAGCGGGAGCCCCAGGGCCAGCCCGCAGGCCAGAACGCCCAAGGCGTTATAGATGGTAAAGCCGCCCGGAATAGGAAGACGTACCCTCCGGATCGCCCCCCGGGTCACCGCCTCAAACTCCACATGGCCCGGGAAGAGCCGGATATTTTTGGCGGTGAGGTCGGCCTCGTCCTTATTCTCCGAGTAAGTAAACCGGGGACAGGCGACCCGCTGGGCATAGTACCGCCCGGCCTCGTCGTCCAAATTGAGAACGGCTACCCCAGTCTGTTGGAAGAGCAATTCCTTCGCCGCCCGGTAGGCCTCCATGGTGCCATGAAAATCCAAGTGGTCGCGGGTCAGGTTGGTAAATATTCCCGCCGCAAAAAAGATACCGTCCACCCTGTGCAGGCTGAGGGCGTGGGAAGAGACCTCCATGACCACATGGGTGCATCCCGCATCGGCCATCTCCCGCAGCAGCTTTTGAATTTCCCAGGATTCAGGGGTGGTACGGTGCGCCGGAAGGACCTTTTCTCCGATCAGGTTCTGATTGGTGCCGATGAGCCCCACCCGGGCGCCCGCCGCCTCCTCCAGCATCGCCTTGAGAAGATAGGTCGTGGTGGTTTTTCCATTGGTGCCGGTGACGCCAATTATGGTAAGCTCCTCCGCCGGATGGCCAAACCAGTTGGCCGAGATCGCCGCCAGGGCGGCGCGGGGGTCGACTGTCACCAGCCAGGGTCCCGGTCCTTCCGGGGCATGCCGGCAGAGGACCGCAGCCGCGCCTCTGTCCAGAGCCTCCCGAATGAACCGGTGCCCGTCGGTTTTATAGCCCGGCAGGGCCACAAAAAGGCAGCCGGGGATCATCTGTCGGGTGTCGTAGCAAATTCCTGAAATTTCCACATCCTGGACAGCCTTAACCGTCAGCTTTACGCCGTCCAATAGCTTTTCAAGCTGCATACCGTCACCCCTCATCGCCGCAAACTCTGTTCTGCTGCGCCCCCCTGACGGCGGGCCTTTGCTCTCTCCGTGTTTTCCCTCTCCCCGGCGGGCCGTCTAATCTGCCGGGGAGGTGCAGTCATGCTCCGCAGAACATGCCTGGATTCAGAATCCCCACCCGGCGCCTCCGCCGGCATTGTCCGTAAAGTGGACCTCTACCACCGTGCCGGGATCCACCATGGCTCCGGGCGCCTCTGATTGACTGGAGACGATGGTGGAAGCGCTGTATTCCGCCGCGCCGGTCGCCTTCAGGTACAGTCCCACGCTGTTCATGGCCTGCTGGGCCGCCTCCAGTGTTTTGCCTGAGAGATCGGGCACCTCTACCTGTTCCTTGGGCGCCTCGCTGCCCATATAGAGCACGACCTGGCTTCCGCCGGGAATGGAAGCGCCGGAGGCCGGAATCTGCGCAGTGACGGTATCGCCGTCTCCCACTGTGCGCAGGGACAGATTCTTGCTCTTCAGCCGGCTGGTAGCGTCTGCCAGGCTCAGTCCGGTGACGCTCGGTACCAGGGTATCGGCCTCGGCGGTATAGCTCTTCTCCACTCCCAGGTAGTCCAAAATGTCTCCCAGCAGTTCACCCGCCATGGATGCGGCCATGATACCGCCGCTGATGTACCAGCCGCCGGATGTGTAGTTGCTGTTGGGGCCGGTGGGCTTGGGGTTGTCATAGGCCAGGAGAATCACCACCTGGGGATCGTCGGCGGGGGCGAACCCCAGGAAGGAGACGATGGTGTGGTCTTCCTCGCTGGTCTCGGAGGAGCCGGTCTTGCCTCCGATGCGGTATCCGGCAACCCGTGCGTTCTTTCCAGTACCGCCGTCCACTACGCCCTCCAGAATGGTGCGGCAGCGCTCGCTGGTCTCCTCGCTGACCACCTGGCGGACCTCAGTCGGTTCGGTGTAGCTGAGCGTATTCCCTTCCTGGTCGGTGACAGACTGTACCACATAGGGCTTCATCAGATGCCCGCCGTTGACCACAGCTGCGGCAGCGGTAATCATCTGGATAGGGGTGACGTTAAAGCGCTGGCCAAAGGATGCGGTCGCCAGCGAGGACTCTCCGTAGGGGCCGGTAAAGAACTCCCGGCTCCAGATCAGGCTGCTGGTGTCCATCTCGCCCTGCATGTCAATACCAGTCTTCTCCAGGAACCCAAAGTCCTCCAGATAGTCGTAGAACCGGTCGGCTCCCAGCCTGTTGCCGATGGCGATAAAGGCCGGGTTGCAGGAGTTGGCCACTGCCTGAGCCAGGGTCTGGTCCCCATGGCCCTCTCTCTTGGAACAGCGGATGGTATTGTCAGCCACCTGTACGCTGCCCGAGCAGTGGAAATGATCCGACTCTGTCACCACACCCTCCTCCAGCGCCGCCGCCAGCACGACGGACTTAAAGGTGGATCCGGGCTCATAGGTGTCGTTGATGGCCTTGTTGCGCCACTGCTGGTTCTGCAGCTGACCCAGCGCCTTCTGGTATGCATCCTCCCCAGCGGCGGGGTCATTCTGCACGGTCTCCAAATATTCCTGGAGCACCGGGTCGGTAATAGCCCAGGGATCGTTCAGATCATAGGTGGGAGAGTTGGCCCAGGCCAGAATCGCCCCCGTCTTGGGATCCATGGCGATGGCAAATCCGCCGTCCTGAACCTCAAATTTTTCAATTCCTTCGGCCAGTACCCGCTCACAGTAATACTGAATGGTGGAATCAATGGTCAGATTCAGATTGTTGCCGTCTGTGGCGTCGTAGTAGTCCTCGTACCGGTAGAGCATCTCTGTGCCGATGCCGTTTTTAGCGGTAACCACGCGCCCCGCCTCTCCGGCCAGCTCGCTCTCATATACGGCCTCCATGCCGTAGGCGCCCTTGTTGTCGTTCTTCCAGTTGACCCAGCCGATGACCTGGGCCGCCAGGCTGGAGCCGGGATAGTAGCGCTTGGTTGTGGGGGGCAGGTAAATGCAGCCCTGAAGCCCATTGTCCACAATGAACTGCCGGACCTGGGCCTCCTCCTCCGGTTCAATCCGGCTTTTGATAATCTCATACATAGACCAGGTCTTTTCCAAGCGCTTGAGAATATCCTCCTTTTCAAGCCCCAGAATCTGGGCCAGACCGGAGGCAATCAGCTCGTTGGTAGGCTCCGGAGTGGCCGGCATTTTCCCCTTTCCCTCCTGGGCCGCCGCTACCTTCTCCGCGTAATCCTCCTGAACGCTCAGCACCTCCCGGGGAGAGAGCTGTACATTATAGACGGTGCCGCTCATAGCCAGTGCCTGACCGTTCCGGTCGTAGATGGTTCCCCGGCTGGCGGACACCTCCACATCGCTGGTCTGTTGATCCAGGGCCTTGGCCTCCAACTCGTCGTGACGGGTAATCTGCAGGTCATACAGCGTGGCGAACAGGGGAATAAACGCCACCACGCCAAAAATCACCATCAGGAACAGGGTCCGCCCCAGAATGGTCCGATTGGCTCGGCGGTCCGGCTGCTGGTTATGTCTGTCTTGGGCCATGTGCTCACCTTTCTCTCGCTTGCCTGCCGGCCGCTGCCGGCAGATGTCTGCTTTCTGCAAGGAGGGCGTAAGAAAATCAAATTTTCTTACGCCCTTCGGTGGGCCGCCGGAGGGCAGCCCGTTTTTTCTGTTTGGGGTCTGCAGAGAAGTATATGGTCTCGACTATCGGAAATATTCCACCACATTGCCCCAGACCGACCTCAGGCTCTCCCATGCGCCTTTGATTCCGGCCGCCGGCTCCTCCTCGTGGAAGAACACCACGCTGTCCGGCTCGGACAAATCCACATAAAATATTTGGCTGCTCTGGGGCTTCACCATGGCGCCGCCCGCGGTTACGGCGGTCTCAATGCTGTTTAAATCGTAAGCCAGCTCATACTGGGCCCGGAGCTGGGCCTCCTCCGTCTTGAGAACCTCCATCTGGCTCTTCATCTCCACCACATCCTCAGAAATGGCGGTCAGCTCCGCATAGGTCATCAGCAGAAGCACTGCAAAAATGCCCACAGCCAGAAAGCCCACCACGGCGAAGACGGAGACCTGTCCGGCCTCCCGCACCCGCACCTTTGGACGCGAGAGCGCCCGCTTCCGGGGCTTGACCTGAGGTCTGGGCTGCAGGATCTCCTCTCGCTCCAGCTGGCGGGCGGCGGACCCGTCGTAAGCCCCATAGCCCACCCGCGAATAGGTATCATAGCGACTGTGTTTGCTTCTGACCGCTGTGGCCATGCGGCTTCACTCCATTCCCAATAAAACTCAAATCTTCTCTGCCACCCGGAGCTTGGCGCTTCGGGCCCTGGGGTTCTCTCTCAGCTCGTCCTCTCCGGAGACGATGGGTTTTTTATTTACCAGCCTGATAACCGGCCGCTTCCCGCACACACAGACGGGAAAGTCGGGCGGGCAGGTGCAGCCCCTGGCAAAGGCGGCCAAGCCGTTTTTGACAATGCGATCCTCCAGAGAGTGGAAGGAGATGACCGCCAGCCGTCCGCCGGACCTCAGCCGGGGCACCGCCTGCTGTATCATCCTTTCCACCGCACCCAGCTCGTCGTTAACGGCAATCCGGATCGCCTGGAAGGAGCGCTTGGCCGGGTGCTGCTTCTCCCGCAGGGCCGCAGCCGGCATGGCCGAGCGGATGATCTCCACCAGCTGCAAGGTGGTTTCAACAGGGGCTTGTCCCCTGGCCCGAACGATGGCCGCCGCGATGGCGGGGGCATACCGCTCCTCTCCATATTGAAAGAGAATGCGCCGCAGCTCCTCCTGGGGCCACTGGTTCACCACCGTCCGGGCCGTCAGGGTGTCCTCTCGATCCATACGCATGTCCAGCGGGGCTTCCGCCATATAGGAAAATCCCCGCCCGGCATCATCCAACTGGGGGGAGGATACCCCCAGATCAAAGAGCATTCCGTCTACGCCCGGAATATTCAGCCTGTCCAAAATCTGGTTCAAACCGGCAAAGTTTCCGTGTACCAACTCTACCCTGTCCCGAACCTCTGCGAGCTTGTCCTCCGCCGCATTCAGCGCCGCCTGATCCCGGTCCACGCAGATCAGCCGTCCCGTCGTCAGCCGCCTGGCGATCTCCAGGGAGTGCCCCGCCCGTCCCAAGGTTCCGTCCAGGTAGATCCCGTCCGGCTTGATGTTCAGCCCCTCGATGCACTCCCACAGAAGTACGGGGCGGTGAGAGAACTCTTGCATATCAGAACCCCAAGGCCTCCATACAGGCCGACATCTTTTCAGGGGTCATCTCCTCTTCCTCCTGGGCGTTCCATGCCTCCGCGCTCCAGATCTCCGCCCGGTCATGGACGCCGATGATGACCGCATCCTTCTCAATACCGGCGTATTTCCGCAGCTTCTGCGGAACCACAATCCGCCCCTGGCTGTCCAGCTCACACTTGACGGCGTTGGCGAACAGAGGCCGCATGACCTTGGACTGGCTCATGGGGAGCGAGGCAAACTTCTCCGTGAAGCGATCCCAAGTGGCCTGTGGATAGATGGCAAGGCAGGCGTCCACCCCCATAGCCAAGTAGAAGGAAACCCCTAACTCCTCCCGGAGCTTGGCAGGAATGAACAGCCGGCCCTTAGCATCGAGACTGTGCTCATAGGTGCCGGTCATGTGCTCATTCCCCCCACTTCAATTTATTTTTAAGGGTTTCTTCCCCACTTCGCCCCACTAGCTGTTACCAGTATAAGCGTTCTGTAACAGAATTGCAACAGTTTTTTTACTCCTTTTTCCGAAAAAACTCCCCTCTTTTCACAGAAAATCCTTCCTTTTTCAAACAAAAACATTTGTTCGATTGAAAATTCTCCACAAAAAAGGCCTGGGACACACATTTTCTGGTGTCTCAGACCCTTTCCGGCACAATATTTAGAAAAACGGGGCTGCGGGCTTTACTGGTCATCCTCCGCAGCGGCGTCGTAGGGCGCCCGCCCCCCCTGGGAAGCCCCTGACGCTGCGGCACGGAACCGGGCACGGGACCTCTTAATCTCGTCATAGGCCTCGGCCACGGCCTCCTCTGTGCGGCGCAGCGCGTCCTCACAGTATTCATTGGCCGCCCGGCGCAAATCGCGGCTGCGCTCTTCTGCCTGGCGGACAATCTCATTGCCCCTCTGCTTGGCCTTGGCGGTCAGCTCATCCTGGGCCAGCATCTGCCGCGCCTGATCCTCCGCCTGCTTGCGGATGAGCTCAGCTTCCCGCTTGGCAGAGGAGATATATTCATTCCGGGAGGCCAGCAGCTTTTTCGCCTCGGCAAGTTCCATCGGGAACTGGGCCCGGATTTCGTCCAGAAGGTCCAGGGCCTTATCCCGCTCCACCATGCACTTATCGCCGCTGAGAGGCACATTCTTGGCCTCGTCTATCATCTGAAACAGCATGTCCAGCAGTTCGTCTACGCCGGTCGCCATTACCCATCCCTCCTGTTTTTCATCTTTTCGTTCACATCATCAATAATTTCCCTGGGCACAAAGTCGGACAGATCCGCCCCGTAGAACGCCATCTCCTTCACCACGCTGGAGCTGAGATAAGTATATTTGGCGCTGGAGGGCAGAAACATGGTCTCCAAACGGGGATTAAGCTTGCGGTTAATGAGGGCCATTTGGACCTCCTTCTCATAGTCGGACACCGCCCGCAGCCCCTTGACCACCACGCAGGCCTTACGCCTGCGGCAGTAGTCGGACAGCAGCCCGCTGGAGCGATCCACCTCTACATTGGGCAGACGTCCTACCACCCGCTGAATGAGCTCCACCCGCTCGTCAGGCGCAAAGAGGCCGCCGTCCTTTTCTGAATTCACCAGCACGCACACCACCAGCTTGTCAAAGCACACGGCGGCCCGCTTGATGATGTTCAGGTGCCCCAGGGTAATGGGGTCAAAGCTGCCGGGATACACGGCGATCTTCATGCTGTCCACATCCTAACTTCCCGCGGCGGCGCAGCTCACACGGCACGGCGGTATACGGTAATCTTAATCTTGCCGTAGCGGTAATCCTTTCCCCGCTCATAGGGTGCTTTCAGCTCCGGCAGTTCCGTCTCCAGGGCACTTTCGCAGACTATTATACCATTTTCCGTCATAATGTCAATTGCGGCAATCGCCTCCAGAGACTTTTGCAGCAGCCCGGACGCATAGGGCGGATCCAGGAAAACCAAGTCGAACTTCTCCCCACAGCCCGCCAGAAAGGCTAACGCGTCCCTCTGGAGCACAGAGGCCCGGTCCGCCAGCTTGGTGTGCTCCAGATTTTCCCGCACAACGGCCGCCGCCTCCTTCCTCAGCTCCAGGAAGGTACAGTGGGCCGCCCCTCTGGACAGGGCCTCGATGCCAAGCTGCCCGGTTCCTGCGAAGAGATCCAGCGCCCTCCGCCCCTCAATGTCAAACTGGATAATGTTGAAAATGGACTCCTTCACCTTGTCGGTCGTGGGCCTTGTGTCCAGGCCGGGAAGCTCCTTCAGCTTTCGGCCCCGGGCGGAGCCTGTAATAACGCGCATGGAGCACGCCTCCTTACTTTTGTAACATAGAATTGCGGCGCGGAGCCCCGCTCCAGAGGCAGGATTACTTCTCTGCCCCGCCGGCGTTAAAAAATGCAAACACCGCTCTGGCGGTGCGCCTGTCCACGGTCTCCTCCAGCTCAGCCAGGGAGGCCGCCCTGATATTCTTGACGCTCTTGAAGTGTTTTAACAGCTCGGCCCGCCGTTTTTCCCCCACGCCTGGGATCTTATCCAACACCGACCCCTGGACCCGGCTCTTGCGCTGGAGACGGTTGAACTCAATCGCAAAGCGGTGGGTCTCCTCCTGGATCTGCCCAATGAAGGAAAAAACCGATGGATTCCCCTGGATCCCGATCTCCCGGCCTTCGGGGGTAATCAGGGCCCGGGTACGGTGGCGGTCGTCCTTCACCATGCCAAACACGGGGATGGTGAGTCCGCACTCCTCCAGTACACGCACCGCCACCCTGGCGTGGTTCTCGCCGCCGTCGATGAGGAGCAGGTCGGGCAGATCCCCAAACTTTTCGTCGCCGTCCAGATAGCGCCGGAAGCGCCGGGTAAGCACCTGCTCCATGGAGGCATAGTCGTCGGGCCCCTGCATGTCCTTCAGCTTGAAGTGCCGGTAGTCCCGCTTGAGGGGCCTGGCGTTGACGTAGACCACCATGGAGGCCACGATGTCGTCGGCACCGGTGTTAGAGATGTCGTAGGATTCGATGCGCTTGGGGGCGCCCTCCAGGCTCAGGAGCCTGCCCAGCAGCTCCAGCAGCCTGCTCTGGCGCTCCTCCCGGGTGGTCCACCGCTCCACCTCCTCCACAGCGTTCTTGTTGGCCAGACGGATGAGATCCATCTTAGCCCCCCGCTGGGGATTTACGAGGTTAACCCGGTACTCCGCCGCCTCAGAGAGCATCCGGGCCAGGGGCACCTCGTCCTCCAGCTCACAGGGCAGGAGGATCTGCCGGGGCAGCCGCCCGCGTCCGGCGTAATACTGCCGCACCAGAGCGGAGATATTCTCCGCCTCGTCGGCCTCCATGGGGGTCTCGATGAGGTCCCAGTCCTTGGCGGCCAGCTCCCCATCCACATAGTGGAGGACCACAAAGCAGCTCTTGGCCTCCCCCCGGTGGAAGCCCACCACATCGGTGTCGGCCAGGGACCCGGCCACCACCTTCTGCCGTTTGCCCAGCAGCTCGATGGCCCTGTAGCGGTCCCGCAATTCCGCCGCCTTCTCGAAGCGCAGCTCCTCGGCGGCCTGGGCCATCTCGGCCTGGAGCTCCTCCCCCACCTCCTTGAACTTGCCCTCCAGCAGCCGGATCGCCTGCTCCACGGCCTCCCGGTAGCGGCCCTGATCCATCTCCGGGCGGCAGTAGCCGTCGCACTGACCCAGATGGTAGTTGAGACAGGGGCGCTCCTTTCCTATATCTCTCGGAAACTTCTTGCTGCAGGAGGGCAGCTTCAAAGCCAGGCGCAGAGCGTCGATGATGCCCTGTGTGGAACCCCGGCTGCCGTAGGGGCCGAAGTAGCGGGCCCCGTCCTCGGCAGCCTTGTTGGCCAGGGAGAACCTGGGGTAGGGATCCTTCACTGTTAAGCGGATATAGGGGTATCCCTTGTCGTCCTTGAGCAGAATGTTATACCGCGGCTGGTGCCGCTTGATGAGTGAATTCTCCAGCACCAGCGCCTCAAACTCGCTGTCGGCTATGATGACGTCGAAGTGGTCAATCTGGGAGACCATGGCCCGGGTCTTCTCCGTATGGGAGGCCAAATCCGCAAAATACTGGGAGACCCGGTTTTTCAGCGCCTTGGCCTTTCCGACGTAGATGACCTCATTTCTTGCGTCCTGCATGATATACACGCCCGGCTTCAGCGGCAGGGCATGGGCTTTTTCTTTCAGTTCATCGAAGGTCATGGCAGCGGCAACACGTCCTCCTTTCCACTGGGGGTTCTCATGCCCTGCCGCTGGGAGCGCCAGCGACCCGGCGCCTTGCGCCGTCCGAGCGTTTGGCCGCAGGCCAAACCTCGCCGCAGGCGGAATTCACTTCCGCCGAGGATGTCAAATCATCCACTGGGGGTCCCCAAAAGCGCCCCGCGCTTTTGGGGGGATAGGGCATGGGCTTTTTCTTTCAGTTCATTGAAGGTCATGATAAGAGCGGTATGCCCTCCTTTTGGCGAATATTACGCCGTACCTGTCAGGACGGGCTGGCAGTACCTGCGTCTTCCGGCAGCATGGGGTTATACATCATAATCGCATGGTTCTCGGTGACAAACTCGTCTCCGATCTGGTTCCCTCCCCCGTCAAACACCCGGCGGAACAGGCTGTTGTGCCGGGTATAGCCGCCCCAGTACTCCCCTTGGATATAGTGCTCCTTTTCATAAACCTCGTACCGGCATAACTGGGGCAGATTGGAATACCACGCCCCCTCCAGATGGGTATCAGCCACACGCAGGGACAGCCGCCAGTTTTGGGCGGTGTCATTGCGAATCATCAGATCCAGATAATTGTAGAAACAGGTGGCCCCGCTGCCGAAAGGCTGGGTACGATCGGCGTCAGGGAAGACGTCGTACCCATGGCGGTGGCGCTCTGTTATCGTCAATGGAGTATGGAGGGTCATCCAGTACAGAAGGTTGGTCATCTGGCACAGCCCACCTCCCACACCGGAGGCTACGCGCCCGTTGCGCAGCACCATTCCCTCCCGGTAACCCTTCCGCCGTGTGGGCCTGCCTACCATCTTCCAGAACGACAGGGTCTCCCCCGGCAGGAGCACCACGCCGTCCAATTTGGCGGCGGCCAAGCGGAGATTGGTCACCTTGCTCCGCTGGAGATCCATTTCCACATCCTTCAGCCTGCGCAGCAACGGCGTACGGTGGGCGGCACAGAGATGGTGGCATCCGGAATCCAGCCGCTTCCGCGCAAAGTGCAATCCACTGGTTAACCACAGGATCTGGCGGTAAATCTGAAGGCGCCAGGCGCCCAGCTTCAGGCGCAGCCCGCCTCTCAGCACCGGTTCCGGGGTTATTGCCAGTTTCATTCCCGCACCTCCTCATCTATCAAAAAAAGCGCCGCTATGCGGCGCTTTTTTCTCTCGCGGGCAACTTACTCAGAGAAGTTGGTGGAAATCAGCTCAACCAGGGCCTCCACAGCTTCCTTCTCATCGGGACCGTCCGCAATCAGGTTGATGGAGGTCCCCTTCACGATACCAAGGGAGAGCACACCCAACAGGCTCTTGGCATTGACTCTGCGCTCGTCCTTCTCCACCCAGATAGAACTCTTGAACTCGTTGGCCTTCTGGATAAAGAAGGTCGCCGGCCGCGCATGCAGGCCGACCTGATTGTTCACGACTGCCTCTTTCATATACATAAGCGTTATCCCCCTAAGCTGCATTCGCATACTGCATATATAGCATATCAAATTTGGGTCAACCCGTCAATGACATTTTACACAAATTACGTGTAGGAAACACAGGGTAATCACGGACAACTTAGTTACTTTCTGGTTATGAACCTCTGCCGGCCTGCTATCTCAGCTCTGCGATTGTAACCCCATCCTCCCCCTCGCCATAGCGGCCTGGACGGAAGGACTTGACATACCGGCTTCTTTTGAGGTGTTCCCGCACCGCCCGGCGCACCGCGCCGGTGCCTTTGCCGTGGATGATGCGCACCTCGTTCAGCTTGCCCAGAACTGCGTTGTCTAAGAAGATATCCAGGGCTCCGATAGCCTCGTCCGTCATCATCCCCCGCAGATCCACCTCAGGGGAGGCGCCCAGGGCGCGGAGCTTGTGCTCGGCCCGCTGGACAAAGTGCTGCGCCTGCTTTTTGCTCTGGCTCTCCTCCCCCACCACGCGGACCTCTTCCTGCTTGGCGGAGATCTTCAAAATACCGGCCTGAAGCTGAAGCGTACCGTCCTTATTGACCGATAGGACCGCAGCCTGCGTGCCCATCTTCACCAGCTCCACAGTGTCCCCCGCTCTGGCAGGCCGGGTGGGCGGGGGAACGGGCTCTTCGGGCCGGGCGCCGAGGGCTTCCTCAGCTTGGTTGAGGCGCCCGCGCAGGGCGGCGCGCGCGTCGTTAACCGCCTGCCAGTCCTCCTCCCTGCGCTGCCTCCGGCGCATGTCGTTGAGTTCCTTGAACACCTGGTCCGCGGTGCTTCTGGCCTCGTCCAGGATGGCGCGGGCCTCGGCCTGAGCCTTCTCCACCGCTTTGGCCCGCTCGGCCTCCATTCTGGCCCGGTACTCCCGCACCGTCTTCGAGGACTCCTCCATCTCCCGCCGGAGTTTTTGGGCGGCCTCCTTCTCCTTCTCCATCTCCTGTCGCTGTTCATCCAACTGGGTGAGCACATCTTCAAAGCGGACATTCTCCGCATCAATCCGGGCCGCAGCCCTTTGAATGATATACTTGGGCAAGCCAAGCCGCTCCGAAATGGCAAAGGCGTTGGATTTCCCTGGAATGCCGACAAGGAGCCGGTAGGTAGGGGCCAGAGTCTCCACGTTGAACTCACAGGAGGCGTTCTCCACCCCCTTTGTGGTCATGGCATACACCTTGAGCTCCGCATAATGGGTGGTGGCGGCCACCAGGGCCCCCAGTTCCCGGGCGCTCTCAATGATGGCGGCGGCCAGGGCGGCCCCCTCAATGGGGTCGGTGCCCGCCCCCAGCTCGTCAAACAGAATCAGTGTACTGTTGTCCGCCTCCTTTAGAATGCCTACAATGTTCACCATGTGGGAAGAGAAAGTAGACAGGCTCTGGGCGATGGACTGCTCGTCTCCCACGTCGGCCAAGACCCGGGAGAAGACCATAATATGGCTGTCGTCGGCCACTGGGATATGAAGGCCGCACTGGGCCATCAGGGTCAGCAGGCCGATGGTCTTGAGCGTCACCGTCTTGCCGCCGGTGTTGGGGCCGGTAATAACCAGGGTGTCAAACGCCTCTCCCAGCATCAGATCGTTGGCCACCGCCTTGTCTGGAGGCAGCAGCGGATGGCGGGCTTTCCGCAGGAATATACCCCGTTTGGCAAGCTTGGGCTCGCAGGCCCGCATCTGGTAGGAGAGCTTGGCCCGGGCAAAGATACCGTCCAGCAGAATCAGCAGGTCGTAGTTCTGCGCGATATCCTCCTTGAACTGCGCGCACTCGGCGGAGAGCTCGGCCAGAATCCGCTCAATCTCCTTTTCCTCCCTGGCCTGGAGCTCCCGCAGCTCGTTGTTTGCCTTCACCACCCCCATGGGTTCGATAAAGAAGGTGCTCCCGGAGGAGGACACGTCATGAACCAGGCCGGGGATCTCGTTCTTATGCTCAGCCTTCACCGGCACCACGTAGCGGTCGGACCGCATCGTGATGATGGACTCCTGGAGATAGCGGGCCTGGCTGGAGGAGATGAGCTTTTGCAAAATCTCCCGGACCTTGGAGGATGTGGCACGGATGTGCCGCCGGATCGAGGCCAGCTCCGGGCTTGCCGCATCGGCGATCTCATCCTCTCCCAGGATCGAGCCGGTAATCTTTTCCTCCAGGAACCGGTTGGGGGTCAGGGAGGCGAAGAGGTGGTCGATACAGGTCTTGGCGTTTCCCTCTCCCGCAGCATAGTCTTTGGCGGTGCGGGCACACCGGAGAACTGCGGCGATGTCCAGCAGCTCCCTGGTGTTGAGAGAGCCGCCCATATCAGATCGCTGGAGAGACGCCCACACCGGCCTTACCCCCGAAAAAGAGGGCGAGCCCCTTAAGGCGGTCATCTGCACGGCGGCGCTGGTCTCAGCCAGGGCCCGCGCCACGTCGTCAGGGTCAGTCATGGGCCGCAGCTTCAGCGCCCGCTCCTTCCCCTCCTCGGTCACCGCCTGATCAGAGAGCTTCTCCAGCACGCGGGGCAGCTCCAAAATATGAATCGATTTTTCAAACAACTCGCTCATTGGTCTACGCTCCCTGTTTGATGTAGCTATATCTATATCAGGTATATTGTGTGCCGCAGACGGCGGACTTATTGCGCCTATCCCCTGCGGCCGCCTCTCATTTTCTCACAACCTCATCTGTTCGGCAAGAACGCAGAGGGACGGCGGCGCGCGCTGCACCGCCGCCCAGGGTCTGTCTATGCCCGAACCTTGTCGATCAGCGTGCAGAACTCCTCCCGGCCCCAGAGAACGGGGACGGGATAGAGGGGATTGGCCTCCTTCATGGCCCAGGAGATGATCTGGGGCACGTCCTCACTCTTAATCATATCCAGCTTCTCAGGGATCTTCATCTCCCGCTTCAGCGCTTCCATCCAGTCCAGAAATGCCAGCGCCCGCTCCTCCTGGGTGTTTCCCTCCATGCCGCAGATCTCCGCCAATCTGGAGAGCTGAGGATAGACGGCGGCACCAAATTCTCTCATAACCCAAGGCAGCAGCACCGACATGGCCAGGCCGTGGGGCGTGCCGTAGAGCCCGCCCAGCGTGTGGCCGATAGCGTGGACATAGCCTACGCACCCCCTGGTAAAAGCCCGCCCGGCCTTAAAGGCGGCAATCTGCATATTCTGGCGGGCCTCCAGGTTCTTTCCGTCCCGGTAGGCGGTGAGCAGGCTGCTATGAATCAGCTTGACCGCCTCCTCGGCATAGCGCTTTTCCAAAGGCGTGTTGTAAGTACCGTTGGTATAGGCCTCCACAGCGTGGCACAGAGCATCCATGCCGGTGGTGGCTGTAATGAAGGGCGGAAGGCCGATGGTGAGCTCCGGGTCCAGGACAGCGCGGATGGGCAGCAGCACCGTATCGTTGATAGAGGCCTTGTGGTGGGTGGCGGCATCGGTAATCACAGCGGCCACCGTGGTCTCCGATCCGGTGCCCGCCGTGGTGGGCACCGCAAAGAAAGGCGGGAACCGGCGCCGGCGCCGCACCTTGAGGATCCCCTGGAGCTGGGCGACCGTCTTTCCCGGCCGGACCGCCAGGGCTCCGATCCCCTTTGCACAGTCCATAGGGGATCCGCCGCCAAAGGCCACCAGAGCCTGGCACCCGTTGGCTTGGTAGAGTCTGAGGCCCTCCTCCACATTCTCACTGGTGGGGTTGGGGCATACGCCGTCGTAGACCGTGTACGCCACTCCGGCGGCCTCCATCGCCTCCAGCATGGGGGCAGGCAGCCCCAGGGCCATAAGGCTGGCATCGGCCACCACCAGCACGTTGTCAATGCCCATACTCCGAATCACAGCCGGGAGCTCCTTCACTTTGCCCGGCCCCTCCAGCGTTACGGGTGTGCGGTATCCAAGAAAATAGTTTCCAACTTTAAATACCGCCTGATAAATCCGGCAGTACGCCTTAAACAGCGCGTTCATCTCGTACTCCTCCTTATCCCTTTCCAGCCGCCGCCGGGACAGGTGCGGGCCGCCGGGACGTCATGACGACGGCCCCTACGGGACAGCGGTCGGCGCAGATGCCGCAGCCAACACAAGTCTCGGCCTCGCAAAGCACGGCAAAAAGGGCAATATCTCCGTGGAAGCGGGGCTCAGAGATAGCCAGACTTTCGGTGGGGCAGTTCTCCACGCATACCGAACAGGCGGCGCAAAGGGTTTCGTCCACCTCTGGTATGTACCACTGTTCCCGGGGCAGGCGGGACACGCCGCCTCCCTGGTCGTTAACCACCGCGCCGAAGGCGCACAGGCGGCCGCATACCCCGCAGCTCACACAGCGATCCGGGTCAATCCGGTGGAGCTGCTTGGGCGCCCCGTCAATCGCCTTCACAGGGCAGTGCCTGGCGCATAGGGTACAGCCCCTGCACCGGTCGGTAATGCGATAAGACACGGCCATACACCTCCTGTCAACCGCCGCTGGCGGGCGTCATCAGCACTACCTGGTCGCCGTCCGCCAGTGTCCGCCGCGGGCGGCTCTCTTTCCCGTTGACCAGGACAATGCAGCCGCGCAGTTCTTTTATGCTTACAGTCTCCCGCCCCAGCTCCGCCGAGAGGGCAGAGAGCTGCCGGAAGAGCTCGTCCAGGCTGGTGCAGTCCAGCCGGTACTCCCGCAGTCCGGAGCGCAGGCGCAGCGCGCCGAAAAGCTTTACTGTCACCATCAGGCTCCCTCCTCTCCCACCAGTCCCAGCTTGCGCAGGGTCTTTGCTGTGGGTACGCCTTCCGTATCCCAGCCCCGTGCGGCGTAGTAGGCCGCCTTCATCCGATCCAGCGGCACGCGGGTCCTCGGGTCGTCCGGATCCTGAGGAACCTCGGTGAGACGCTTTGGCAGCGTGTCGTCCCTGGCAGTCACGCCAAATCGGTGATTGACGCTGCGCTCCAGCGTATACCCCCGGCTGCCCACTTTCATGTAGTGCCCGAACGTCATGGGCATCCCTACCGCGTACTCAAAGGCCTTGGTATGGTGGAAAATCGGGGAGAGGTGGATACAGGCCAGCTCGGGATACCTGTTCAGTATCCGCACCACCCACCCTAAATGGGGCAGCAGCTTGTTTACCATCCGTGTGTACCAGGCGTTTGGCTTGGAAATCAGGGGAGCCGGAAAAAAAGCGTAGGAGGTAAAGAGGCACTGTCCGCTGGCCGCGATCATCTCCATCAGATTCTGGAACATGATCGTAAGGTCTGCCTTGGCCTTTGGGGTCTGGGTATCCATATGCAGGCCC
>ERZ825896.1124-NODE-1124-length-31536-cov-5.911216_pt1 | contig 31536 bp, 30 predicted proteins | sample MGYA00519858_ERZ825896 | MGnify/ENA primary metagenome ERZ825896 (study PRJEB31778, sample SAMEA3449214) | human gut metagenome | biome: human gut; feature: human-associated habitat; material: faeces | place: United Kingdom | collected 2010/2012 ...
TATTTCCCCATCTCTTTTAGCAGATCCCTGATCTTCGATGCCTTTTCATACTCTTCATTCCGGACAGCCTCGTCCAGCATCCGGGTCAATTCCTGAACGGAATAGGGTTGTTGCACGACCTCTTCTTTTTCGGGGGATTCGGTCTGTCCTGTTTCCTGACCGACCGCAATACCGGCCTTTTCCACAATTTCAGGCGTAGAATAAATAGGACAATCATAACGCAAAGCCAAAGCAATGGCATCCGATGTCCGGGAATCTATTTTGATTTGTTGAGTATTTTTCTCAAATAGCAATTCCGAATAAAAAATTCCGGAATCCAGACGATAGATAAAAGCTTCTTTTAAAGTGACTTGCAACGCATCCGCCAACTTCTTGATCAGGTCGTGAGTCAACGGCCGCTGAGTCTGCATCTTTTCAAGCTGAATAGCTATCGACTGTGCTTCAGGCATCCCGATAACGATCGGAATCCGATGCATATCCTGCTCATCGGCTAAAATCAGAGCGTATGCACCGGCCTGCGACATACTATACGACAGACCTAAAACTTTCAGTCTTATCCTATCCATCTTTATCTGTTTTAAAATATGAATTTCTATTTTCTCCACAAATATGTTCTTTTTCTTCATACTCTAATAATTTAACCTAATATTGACAGGCAATTTTATATTTTTTTCTTTCGTTTTTACGTTGGTATATTGTCTATATCCATATTTTCTCTTAAAATATATTGTTTAATTTTAATATCTAATCTTTTATGAAATATTATCGGCCTCCATAAAAATTTATATTTATTAGCATTAGCTTCTATCTTTGTTCCATCTAAATATTGATTATTTATATTTAAGTTAACATCTTCTATAATGGTCTTTGTTATCATCGTAAAAATTTCGTATTGATAAAGAATATATTTATTAATACAATCTTTTATAGCACTATCACTTGGTTGTTCTTGTTCCATTATATACGTTACCCTTAAATCTAAAATGCATAATTTTTCTATTTCACGTATTGAACTTTTAAATTCTGAAAAGCAATAAATAATTGTTGCAACCATATTAAAGGGATTATAACCATTTCTTCCATTCTTTTTTGAACTTTTTCAATTATTTTTCCAACATCAGTTTTGTTTAAAATTACTATAGATTTATCAGTTTTAGCAAATTTTTCAGTGCATTTGTTTGGGGGAACTATGAAAATAGCTATATTTATGTTAAAATAGTTCATATGATATATCTTCTTTCGTCAACTAGATTGTATCACAAATAGCGTTAGAAATTAATTTTTCTAACGTTTTTTTAATTTTGTAATTAAAATTTTTATAAATATTCTTTTAACTTTTCAACAAAAGATTCTTGAAGATCAACAAATTCATTTGCAACGTCATTAACCTTTTTATCTAAATTCTTATTGTTAATTATTCTTCTACCTTCAATAATTCCCATATTAGTACCTTTTAGTATAAGTTCAGCAATTTTAGAATCACTATCATCCATCATTGTTTTCATTTCTATACCATAAAAAGTCATAATTTTTTCCATTAAATTTGTTTCATGTGGTGTTCCATTAAAATCAAATTCACTATATAACTTATTTATCTTCTTCATAATCTTTTCATAGTGTTTACTTTGCTCATCAAGTACCTTTTTTAATTTTTTATTACTTGTCTTTTCAACTATCATTGAAATAGCATCAACTCCCATTTTACTACCTTTATTTAGTTCATCTAATGCATTAATATTTTCTTCCATAATTTATTCCTCCTATTCTATTATGAAAGAAAAAGAAAATATTTATACAAAAAAGATAGAACTAGTCTATCTTTAACTATTTAACTTTATTAATAAATCTAAAATCATATCAACATTTTCAATATTGGTATTTTGTTTTATTAAATTATTACCTAAACTTTTAAGTGATTTATCTATGGCTGCTATTTGAATTAAAATATCATCACATTTACGATCATTTTCAATCATTTGTCTAACGCCTTTTACTTGGCCTTCAACAATACCTAAATGTTTAAGTAATTTTTGCTTTGAATAAATTTTATCATTATCCACTTTACATCACCTACTATTAGTATATACCCCTTAGAGGTATTTGTAAAGTTTTTTCTTTCTTTTATTGGAATTTGGAAAATTTTTGGGCTTCATCTTCTAATTGTTCTAAACTTTTATTATAAATAATATAATCATAATCATAATTTTCAACATTAGCATCTGATTCGTTAGTCATTATATTATCATATCCATCCCTTTTAATTAGAAGACTCTTAGCCTTAAAAGCATCAACGGCTCTTTTTATTTCTTCTGGTTCCCTAATATGTATAAACATAATTTCATCATCAGAATTTTTAAAAATATTAATTGCATCTTTTATACTATTAAAAGCCATATCATTATATTCTGTCGTTAATTTTTTTAAATCAGATAGAAATTTACGATCTTTATCTGTTTTTCCACCATCCCAACCAATTAATTTAGCAATCTCTTTTACTTTATCAATAGAAGAAAAATTATAAACTCTCTTATATTTTGAAACAAAACTTACAAATGTATCCTTACCACAACCACCTGTACCATTAATAATTACAATTTGTTTACTACCCATGTTTTTTTACCTTTCAATAAATTCAATTATTTGTTCTTTAGTTAAAGTAAATTTATTACCTGTCTTAGTTTCCTCTATTTCATAATTTATTCCATCAAATTTATCTCCTATAATTATAACATATGGTGTACCTAAAATATAGGCATCTTTAATTCTACTACCAATAGAATAACCTTCTCTATCATCAATAATAGTATTTATTTTTCTTTCATTAAAATAATTATATAAATCAAAAGCAACATTTTCTTTAGTTTCTTTATATATTATTTGCATTTTATATGGAGCAACATTTAATGGAAGAGAAAATCCCTTAATTTTATCATTATCCTTAATAATATTATTTTCTATTATAGTTGCAATAATTCTTCCAAGACCAATACCATAACATCCCATATAATATGGCTTATCAGTACCATCAGCATCTTTAAAATATAAATTCATAGATTCAGCATATTTAGTACCAAGTTGAAAATTATTACCAAGTTCTACAGATGGATATTCTTTTAAATTAGATATATCTGTAACACCTAATTGTTTTAAATACTCATCTTTATCTTCAAAATCTAGAACTTCCTTATTTAGTCCAATATTATTTACCTCATCATATACAACAACGTCTTCGCCTAAATTAGTAATTGCTTGGAACTCTTCAGATATTTTACCACCCATTGTACCATTATCTGAAACAGTTGGTATAATTTTAATTCCTAATCTTTTAAAAATATTCATATATGCTTCATGCATAATATTATAAGTTTTATTCATGTCTTCAGCACTTTTATCAAAAGAATAAGCATCCATCATAACAAATGTTCTAGGTCTAAATAGATATCCTCTTGTACGTATTTCTTTTCTAAATTTCTCGCTTATCTGATAGTATATTGCAGGTAAATTTTTATATGATGGTAATCTATTAGCACCAAATATACTTGCACACTCTTCAGCTGTTGGAGCAAGTCCATACTCCCCTAAATTGTTATCAAGAGTAAACATAATATCATTTTCTTTAGTATATACATCCCATCTACCTGATCTATCCCATATTTTTTTGGGTTGTAACTTTGGAAATTCAACTTGAATGCATCCAACTTTATCTAATTCTTCAATAATAACATTTTCAACAATTCTTTCTAATTTTGTCCATAGATTACCATAACCATATATACCACTTTCAAATTGATATAATTCTCCCATTTTCATTAAAATATCTTGACCTGCATAATTTACGTCAACATCATCTAAAGATATTTTTTTAATATTTAAGTTACTTAATTTCATATAAAATTCCCTCTTTCTATACAAAAAAGGATGATACCAACAAGGAGCACAAATAGTGCGGTACCATCCTTTTTATACTTAATTAAGATAACGGTTTTAACCGGAAATGTTTACATTTCACTCAGAGGTAGGAATTTTTAAATAATATGTTATTTCACATCAACCAATAACTTTCTGAAATTATTAATTTAAAAATTATGTCCTCATCAACACTTTTTACAAATAAATATTATCATAAATTATTTTTTTTGTAAATAAGCATTTTAATATTATACAATATTTCCTTATTATAGTTTATGAATTTCATCAATAGATAGTCCTGTTATATCGCTAATATCTTTAATATTCATATTCTTTAATAACATTGCTTTAGCAATCTCTATACTTTTTTCTTCCTTTGCTTCTTTTATTTTTATCTTTTCACCACTTATTCTTAACTTTTCTAAGTCTTCATCTGATCCATAGTATCTTTCAATTTCTTCATCACTGCATAATTCATCCATCGTATCTACAAAATCTTTTTTTATTTCATCTTCCATATCTATTTCACCTATACATTTCATGAAGTCTTCATTATTTGTTATCTTTAATAGTGCTAAACATCTTATTAATTTTTGTTCTTCTTCACTATACCTTTCTATGTCTCCATTGTACCAACATTTATACCATTTATCAATATTGATATGGTATATTTGTAGTATATTTGTTAGCTCATAGTTATTATCATTCTTTAATGTAAATAAATCTAATATCTTTTGACTATTTTTATCTATATCATATGTGTTAAAATTTATTTGTATTACAGGTTTTATATCACTATAATCTTTTCCTACTTTTAATGAACTAGATAATAAATTGATATTATATCCTAAATTCCTTACAATTACCTCTTTATAGAATCCTACATTCATCTCTAAATTTACTTTTCCAAAAGATGAAAATTTAATATTTAATACAATATCACTTTTACTCATCTTTTCATTTACTTTATTTACTCTTTTTTCTGATTCTATTATTTCAATATTATCTTTTAAATCTTCAAATGGTATTTTAAATATTGTACTAAGTAGATATGCAAGTTTATCTGTATTATTTGGATCACCAAATACTTTTTTAAATATTTTGTCATAAGTAATGGGAATATATCTTCGCATTTCTTTCACCTCCACTTATATCTTTCGATACAAGTGAGTTAAATTCCTTTTAAATATCAAAAAAATATGTAGATTTTGATTATTTCTACATATTTCTATACAGTTTCCCTACTATATATTAATATACTTATTCGTATTATAAACTGTTCCATCTATTTCTAAATATATTTTATATTTACCTTTTAGTCCCTCTTTATTTATGTATTTAGTAACAGTTATTCCTTTTTCATTTTCTTCTTCTGTAAAGATATCAACACAAAGAGCTGTATATGGTTTTTTACTAATAGGTACTTTATATATATTTAAATTCATATCTTTATATAAAATAATATTTACATTGGTACCTTTTTTAAATAAGCCATTAAATACTAAACGATCTTCTTCTAAATTAAAGGAAATATTATGGCTATTATATTCTTCATTTATCTTTTTAGAATTTAATATAAAACCTTTCTTTACCTTAATAGTTTTTGTTGTACCCAAACTTCCTAATCTTTTAGCACTTCCAAGTTCATAAGACACATTATCATAAAAATTCATTTTTTCTACTCGATAATTATTTGTTGGTAAAACAATTTCAAAAATAATTTCATCATTTAATATTTCAACTGTATCAGACACTAATTTATCTGCTCCACCAAGTCCTGCTGGCTGATTAGAATTTTTTCCATCAACATATACTATTCCACCCGAATGAATAATATAATGATTTTCATCTAAATAATCAACATCTGATATATATGGTGAATAAAACTCGCTACCTCTTTCTTTGCCATATTCATATATTTGTTCAATAGTCATATTATTTGTGTCTATTTTATACATAACACCTCTTGAATAACTATTTTCAGCAGATACATAATTTTCTTTAATTTTTGATTTATTATTACCATTATCAAATAAAAAGACATATCCTTTTGGTGTAATCATAGCAGCATGTTGACTCCATTGCCATTCAAAATTATCCCCTACTGGTTTAAAGAAATATTTTTGATATTCACTAGACCAATTAGTACTATCACCAATAATCCAATTTAAATTTCCTGTCTCATAAGAAATATTAATAACAGCATCTTGATGTCTTCCTGATAAGGTTATCGAATTAGTTTTATCATCATACCAAACGGCATTATTATGAAACCAATCATAACTACTCCAATTTTCACTTTTGCCATCTTCCATATTTAAAATACTTTTTAAATCAAATTTTTTTACAATATTACCATTTTGTCTATCAATTTCAACAATATAATCTTCAACAGTTCCTTCATCACTATTGAAATTATCACTTGCAACTAGAATATTACCATTTGGCATTTCATAATAATCATGATGATATCCACCATCTAAAGAGTACTCATTATATATCTTTCCAAACATATCTATTTCATATAATCCCGTCATATAATATGGTGCATTAATAAGTCTTTCAGTACTAACTAACATATGTCCATTTTTTAGTTTATTTATATTCCATATAGCATAATTAGTTAAGTACCATCTTACATCACCGTTTGTATCATATGCACATGTATATCCTCTACTAGATGGTGTAAAAAAGTATAAATCATTAGATAATTTTTCTTTATCTGCTTTAATACTAGTAGGTAAAATAAAATTATCAGGAAGTGTATTCGTTTTAATGGTAATTTCTTTTCGAACATTTCCATATTCAATTATAATAGTATTTTCATAATCAGCATATAATCCATATATAGGTAAGTAATGCTTATTACTCTTTTTTGATTTATAGGTGTAGGTTGTTAATTCATCCTTACCAACAATCGTAATAGTTGGCTCAACTTCATCATTTGTTTCGAATAAAACAAGTGCTGTAAGTGGTGATGCATCATATGGATCTAGTATAATATTTGGATTATCAATTGTATAACCATCAATTTTAAATTTTTCTTCTAAATTACTTTGATATGTAATCAAACTTTCTTTAGCAATTATTTCATCACTATTTTCTAAATTATTTTGAACTAGAATAAATAGAGGAATTGTTAAAATAATAATAGAAATTAATGAAATAATTATTTTCTTTTGCATATTCTTGTTCTCCTTTCACCAATATTTTAACTAATAAACTTTATAATAACAATAAAGCAATGGTTGAAAAAACTCAACCTAAAGTTGAGTTAAAATCATTCTCTTAATTTTTCCACGTTTCATATTTCTAGGAATACCATAATTCATATTTATATAATTTAAAATAAGGTTTCTTATTAGCATTAATTCTTCTTCACAATCGATTCCTTTTTTGGTATTTATTATTTTAAATAATATATTAATTTCATCATATATTAAATGATTTTTACCTTCAATACAATGAAGAAAATCATGGGCTTTTTTTGTAAGTATGGCACCATTTTCTAAAGAGTAATCGCCTCCATTTTCGGCTTTAATTATATGGTGAAATGTTAAATCACTTATGTTATCGATTTTAAACCCCATCCAATCATAATCCTTGATATTATACATTTCTATCATATCTACTAAAATACTTTTCATAAACTGCTCACCTTGATTAATTATACTATCATAAATAACTTTTGTTGTAAATACGAAAAAAGACAAAATATAAATTTGTCTTTACGCAATTATTTATTTAATTCTTCTTCAATACGCATTAATTGATTATATTTACATACACGATCTGTTCTTGATAATGAACCTGTTTTAATTTGTCCTAAATTAAGTCCAACAGCTAAATCAGCAATAGTTGTATCTTCAGTTTCACCACTTCTATGTGAAATTACAGTTGCATAGCCATGTTTTCTAGCAAGTTCAATAGTTTCAAGTGTTTCGGTAATTGTACCAATTTGATTAACTTTTAATAAAATTGCATTCCCTGCATGATTATCAATACCCATTTGTAAGCATTTTTTATTTGTAACAAATAAATCATCACCTACTAATTGAATTCTATCTCCAAGTCTTTCAGTAATTAATCTAAATCCTTCCCAGTCATTTTCATCAACAGGGTCTTCAATAGAACAAATTGGATATTTATTTACAAGTTCTTCGAAGAAATCAACTAACTCTTCTGTTGTTAAACTTCTTCCTTCACCAGCAAGAACATATTTACCATCTTTATAAAATTCACTTGCAGCAACGTCAATTCCAAGTTTTACATCAACGCCTGGTTCATAACCTGCTCTTTTAATAGCTTCCATAATAAGTTCAAAGCCTTCTGTATTACTATTTAAATCAGGAGCAAATCCACCTTCATCACCAACACCAGTCGCAAGTCCTTTTTCATTTAAAACTTTCTTTAAATTATGGAATACTTCAGAACCAATTCTAACTCTTTCCTTAATAGTATCAGCTTGTGGAATAATCATGAATTCTTGAAAATCAAGTTTATTATCAGCATGAGCTCCACCATTAATAATATTCATCATAGGTTTTGGTAAAATAGTTCCATCTCCTACATATCTATATAAAGGTAATCCTTTTTCAAGGGCAGCAGCCTTCATAGCAGCCATTGAAACACCTAAAATAGCATTTGCACCAAATCTTGATTTAGTTTCAGTTCCATCTAATTCTATCATAGCATAATCAAGTGCTTTTTGGTCAAAAACATCATAACCAATTACTAAATTCCTAAGTTCATTATTTACATGTGAAACAGCTTTTAAAACGCCTTTACCCATGTATCTTGTTCCGCCATCACGTAACTCTAATGCTTCTCTTTCACCAGTTGAAGCACCACTTGGAACAGCTGCTCTACCAACAATTCCAGATTCTAGTACAACATCAACCTCTACTGTTGGGTTTCCTCTTGAATCAAGTATTTCTCTTCCTATTACATCTTTAATTTTTGACATATTTTCATCCTCCTTAAGTTGTACATTTTCATTTTATCACTTTAATTTTAACGTTTCAATGCCTTTTGTTTAATTGTTTCAAAATTATATTTATTTATTTTTAAATATTGTTTTAGAAAATACATTTTATCAAGTTCATTATCAAATATTAAATCAGATAATTCTATGGCATCATCTAAATAAATATCAGAATATTGTTCCAATTTCTTAACTTCATAATTTTTCATTTTTTTATTTATGAAATCTATATCAAAATTATTAGAGCGACAGTATAATAATAGTTTTACAAAAAAATTAATATTATTTTGCCATATAATATGGCTTAATGTTCCATTTGGACATCTAAATTCAATTGTATTTTTATCATCTATATTAACTCCATTACAATGTCCAAAATTTAGTCCATTGCCAAGAGCGTTCAAATTCGTAGCACAATTAGAAATTAAAAAATATAAATTCGTTTCTTTATTAATTTTATTACCATTTAAAATATGTTGATATGCAGACTTATTACTTTCATATTCTTTTAAAAATTCATTATAATATGGAGCAACCGGATAAGCATAAGTTACTAGAGATGTTCTTGGTTTATCATTTTCACCATATGCAAAAAGATATATTACATGCTCATATACTGTCCATAATTTTATTAAATTTAAAATAAACTTATCATTATCATTTAATATTCCACTATCAACATGAATATGAGAACCTGCTTTGCCTTGATTAAGACCAAAATTATGTCTAATTAAAAGGCAAACTGTTTTTAAATCACTCCATGCTTTCTTACTATCATGAAGAATTGGTGAAGTAACTTCTCCTCCATGATCAATCCCATTATAAATACTGGTAACAGATGGGTCCCCTTTCAAGTTCCAATTAGATAATTTTTTCTTTTCTTGTAATGCAAAAGACACACTATTAAAACTTGCATTTTGAAATTCTATTTCTGTCCCAAATTGTACACCTTTAGGAAAGTCTAACTTTTGACGATATTTTACTTCAATATCTCTAACATTTTCACATACTTTTTCTAATTTACTCATAAAATTCCCTTCTTTTGATTACATATTTTATCACAATAAAAATATAAAAACAAGTATCTTTATGGGCTATATTTTTTTTCTTATCATATACTTTTCTAGGAGGCCATATATGTTTTTTAGAAAGATTCATACTAGAATTAAAATAATTATGATTGTTATTATATTATTATTTATCTTAATTATTGGAAAAGTATTTTATATTCAAGTACTTAGTTATAATAAATTAAATTCTTACGCAAATAGTTTATGGAGTCGAAATTTACCAATTGAGGCTAATAGAGGAATTATTTATGATCGAAATGGTGTTGTACTAGCCGATAATTTAACAACAACATCACTTGTCTTTATTCCAAATCAAATTGAAGATAAAGAAAAAACGGCAAAATTAATTAGTGAAATATTAGGAACATCATATGAAGATATGCTTAGTCATGTTAGCAAAAAATCATCTATTGAAAGAGTGCATCCTGAAGGAAGAAGGCTGAATTTTGAAGTTGCTGATAAAATTGCTTCTTTAAATTTACCAGGGGTATATCTTGTAAAAGAATCAAAAAGGAATTATCCATTTGGTACTACTCTTTCGCACACTCTAGGATTTGTTGGTATTGATAATCAAGGGTTAAGCGGTCTTGAACTTATGTATAACAGTTATCTAACTGGTAGTTATGGTGCCATCAAATATTATAGTGATGCTAAAGGAACAAGACTTAATCTTGCTGAAGTTTATGAACAACCACAAGATGGTGTTAATATGACACTTACAATAAATTATGATATTCAAGCGTCTCTTGAAAGGGAACTTGATAATGCGGTTTTAAAATATAACCCTGACCAAGCACTTGGTATTGTTATGGATCCAAACAGTGGTGAAATACTTGCGATTTCATCTAGACCAAACTTTTCACCTAGTGAATACCAAAATTATACAGTTGAAGAAATTAATCGTAACTTACCTATTTGGATGACTTACGAACCTGGTTCAACTTTTAAAATTATTACTCTTGCTGCCTCCTTAGAAGAAAAGGTTGTTGACTTAGATAATGACACCTTTACAGATACTGGTGGTATTGTTGTTGAAGGAGCAACTCTTCATTGTTGGAAACATGGTGGACATGGTTATGAAACTTATTTACAAGTCGTTGAAAATTCTTGTAACCCCGGTTTTGTTAACCTAGGTTTAAGACTTGGAAAAGAAAAGTTATTTAGTTATATCGATAAATTTGGTTTTGGTGAAAAAACGGGTGTTGATTTAAATGGTGAAGCAAATGGAATCATTTTTAATGTCGATAAAATTGGTGACCTTGAAACAGCTACCACAGCCTTTGGGCAAGGTGTAAGTGTTACGCCAATTCAACAAATTACTGCCGTAAGTGCCGCTATTAATGGAGGTACATTATATAAACCATATATTGTTAAAAGTTTAAATGAGCCAGAAACTAATTCTGTTATTCTTGAAAATAAAAAAGAAGTTGTAAGAAAAGTTATTAGTGATGAAACTAGTCAAAAAGTAAGATATGCTCTTGAAAGTGTCGTTACTAACGGTACAGGTAGACCTGCTTTTATTGATGGTTATAGAGTTGGTGGAAAAACAGGTACTGCACAAAAAGTAAAAGATGGAAGATATATGGTTGGTAATTATATTGTGTCTTTTATAGGATTTCTTCCTGCTGATGATCCACAAGTTATTGTATATATTGCTGTCGATAATGCTAAAGGTGTAACACAATATGGAGGGACTATTGCAGCACCGATTGCCAAAAATATTTTAAAAGATGCTATATCAGCCCTTAATATTCAAAAACGTGAAGGAGCATCTGAAAAGAAATACAATTATCTAGATAGAAAATATGCAACAATTGAAAATGTTGTTGGTATGACACCAAGTGAGGCTATTAAAGCATTAAAACCTTTTAAAGTAGAGTTTTCTGGTACAGGCAGTACTATAAGTTATCAATCGCCTAGTGCTGGAGAGCGAATTTATGAAGGTGAAACAGTTAGATTATTATTAAGTGATTAAGGAGGAAGTTATGTTAAATTTATCAAAAGCAATTCTCTCTTTATTTATAGGATTTATTTTATCGGTTATTTTAGGAACAATACTCATACCTATCCTAAAAAAATTTAAATTTAGTCAACGTCTTAGTATTTATTTAAGTGATGCTCATAAGAAAAAAAGTGGTACACCAACCATGGGTGGATTTATCTTTATTATACCAACACTCATAACAACAATGCTCTTATTTATTCTAAATAAAATACACTTTAGTTATAACTTTCTCATTATTATTTTTACCTTTATTAGTTATGCAATTATTGGTTTTATTGATGACTTTTTAATCATCAAAAGAAATAATAATAATGGTCTTAGTGAAAAAGCTAAACTAATTCTTCAAACTATCGTAGCCATTATCTTTTTCTACCTTTTTATGAAAGCTGGTAATGAACCTTTAATTTGGATTCATACACTTGGTATTAAATGGCATATCGGTTGGTTTTATGGTGTTTTTATTCTCTTTATCTTAGTTGCTAGTTCGAATGCCGTTAATTTAACGGATGGACTAGATGGACTTGCAGGTGGCCTTTCTTTTCTAGCGTTTATTACTTTTGGAATTATATGTTTTAATACGGGATGGCTTGAGGGATATATTGAAATGGCACTCTTTTGTTTTATACTAGCAGGATCTCTACTTGGTTTCTTAGTTTTTAATGTAAGTCCTGCCAAAGTATTTATGGGTGATACTGGTTCACTTTGTCTTGGGGCAACACTCGGTAGTATTGCCATTGTTACAAGACATGAATTACTACTTGTGATAATTGGTATTGTTTTTGTACTTGAAACACTTAGTTGTCTAATACAACGTTTCTACTACAAACTTACCAAAAAAAGATTTTTCCCTATGGCACCTATTCATCATACATTTGAAAAAAAAGGTTGGAAAGAACAAGATATCATTAGATTATTTTGGATTATTGGTTTTATAGGAACTTGTATATCTATTATTTTTGGAGTATATATATAAATGAAAAAGAAAAATTTTGATATCTTGTTATTTATAGCTATTATTGTTATATCAATATTTGGTATTATTATGATTACATCAGCATCATATATTTGGGCTGAATATAAATTTAATAATCCATTTAAATTTACTACGAACCAAGGATTATTTTTTATCATTGGTATTATCATGATGATTATAATTAGTAAAATTGATTATAGAATTTATTATGAAAAATGTAATATGATTTTAATAGGTTGTATTTGCCTTTTAGTACTTGTATTAATACCTGGAATTGGTGCAGTTAGAAATGGTAGTAGAAGTTGGTTTGGTATTGGTTCATTTGGTGTGCAACCAAGTGAATTTACGAAACTTGCTCTTATTATTTTTACCTCTAAATATTTACAAAAAAATGAAAAAATACTCAAAAACATTAAAAATGGTGTCCTCCCTATCTTAGGTATTACAATCTTTATCTTTGGACTTATTATGTTACAACCAGACTTTGGAACAGGGACAATCATCGTTATGAGTATTGTTGGTCTTTTATTTGTTGGTGGAGTTAAATTTGGTTTTTTCTTAAAAATTGGTGTTGTTGGACTTATTGGTATTATTGGTTTAATCTTAATTGCACCATATCGTCTTGCTAGAATTTTATCTTTCTTAGATCCATGGAAAGATCCTCTTGGCAGCGGATTTCAAATAATTCAAAGTCTATATGCAATTGGACCTGGTGGTTTATTTGGATATGGATTTGGAAACTCTAGACAAAAACATTTCTATTTACCAGAGCCACAAACAGATTTTATCTTTTCTATTATAAGTGAAGAATTTGGGTTTATGGGAGTTCTAATTGTTACGCTCCTCTTTCTTACTATTATAATTCGTGGATTTAAAGTTGCTCATAACTGTAAAGATTTATTTGGTAAATATTTAGCATTCGGTATTATCTTTCAATTATCTTTTCAAGCCGTTCTTAATTTAATGGTTGTTGTTGGGCTTATACCTGTTACTGGTGTAACATTACCATTTTTATCATATGGTGGCTCTAGTTTACTTATCACATTATGTAGTATGGGGGTTGTTCTTAATATTTCAAGGCATACAAAATAATAAATTAAACAATAATACTAAGTTTCAAAAGTTTATATGTATTATAAAAAAACTAGTAATCAACATCTTTTAATAAGCATATTGATTAACTAGTTTTTATTTTTTTAACATAGTTTTTTCTTTATCGTATGACTCTAATATTTGTATCATTTTTTCAATATCATATCCTTCAACATTTTTGACAAAATAATACATATACTCTATATTTCCACTTTCAATTATAGTTTTTCCTAAATCTTCAAAGGGATAATTAATAATCAAATTAACCTTTTTCGTTTTAATAAGTTCATATATTAATTCATCTATTATATAACGATATTTAGAATCATTATAATCTACTTCACAACCTACATTAAACATCTTAATTAATTCATTAATTCCTTTAATCATAAATGTTTTCCTTTCTTTGACTTATACTATCATATATACTTCATTATTACAAGATATTTATTTGATACTAAATATTTTTTTAACCAATTTTTTACTTTTATACTTTATATTTTTGATATTATTTACAGATTGTATCATAAACTTTTCATTAATTAAATCATAAAGGACATTTTTATATTCATCTGCATGTTCCTTATCACTTTCTATTAAACATATCAAATCTTTTATATTTACTAAAATTTCCTTATATGAATAACAATGTTTATATATTAATTCATTATAATATTTAATTAAATGTTCATCATTAGTTAAGGACTTTTCTAAAATAAATTTACTTATCAAATATCTATTTCCATTTTCATCATATTCTAAATTAAAGTAATAATAATTTTTTCTAAATAATCCAATATTTGTTTTTATGATGTTATCAAATAGTTGATCGATATGTATTAATTCACCATTAATTATTCTTAAATTATTTTGATTATATTCCATTTTAGGAAATTCAATTTCTAATGCTGTATACTTTCGTATAAAGTTAATAGTATCTAATCTTGCTTTATATTCGGCATCATATTCATGTTTAAAACTCCAATAATTTTTTTCATATTCTTTTTCAAATAAATAATGTAAAATTATTTCCTTTCGCATTTCATTTTTATCATAATTATAATATTCTTCATCATTATATTGTTTGGCATGATTTATTTCATGAAAAAGAGTTTGTAAGTTAGTTATTATGCTTTCTTGTTTTAAACTATCTATGGACATAATTATTTTTTCATCACAATGTACATATAGTCCTAAATTATTTTGATCATAATTTTTGTCATTAACACTTCCGAAAACAACTTGTCCCTTTTTATTATATTTTTTTAATTCTCTATTATATAGTTTGCTTCCCAACTTCTTAAAAAAATTTATGTATGTACATCTAGGTATTTTATTTGTTCCTTCAAGTAGCCTTTTTAAAATGTATTCTTCCATATTACCAAAATCAGCAAAAAAAGTATATGTATTTACTATTAAACTAAAAGTTTTATCATCTACATCTCTATTTTCTTCAATTATTTTATAATACTCATATAATTTTTGACTACAATAGTTATTTTCATATTTTTCAATTTTAAGCTGTTCCTTACAGTATTTAATTATTTCTTCATACTGATTAGTATTAAGAAAATTATAACTATTAATATAATATTTAGTTAATTCTTGAAAAAAGGGATCTATAAAAAATTCCATTCTATTATAATCTTTATATTGGCAAAGAACTTTATTTAAACTATTAGTAATACTTGTTGCATCATTAAAATCAGTATCATATATAGTAAAAATAGAAAAAGTTTGTATATCTTTTTCTATTTTGTTTTCATCAAAATCCTTATCCATATAATATACAGCCCCTTTTTAATTAGCCTCTATTATACTCTTTTTATCGGATAATGCAACATCTAATTTTAAATCATTATTAAGTGTCGTACCTTCATTAATACTTTGACTAGTTACATAACCATAACCATTAAAAGTACAATTTATACTTAACATATTACAAAGTGTTTGTACATCTTTTTTAGACCACCCTATAATACTTGGCATAGTATATGTATCACTATTTATTTTAATAAAGAATTTATCGCCACTTATTATTTTTTCTCCTTTTAAAGGATACTGATCTATAATGTAATCTCCACTACCCATTTTAATAATATTTAATTTATAATCTTCAAGACTTTGAATAACTTCATCTATCTTCTTATTCTTATATGATTCAACTGTTAAACTCTTAACATTAGTATTTTTGCCTGTATCATCTTGTAAATTACGATATTTAACAATATTTTCAATTACTGATTTAACTTGTTTAGCAAGGACACTACTTGATCCTACATTTGGCCTTTTTATAGCTGCATATATAATATACTGTGGATCTGATGCTGGAAACATTCCTGAAAAAGAATATATATATCCATTTGAATCTTTTAAATATCCACCTGTTTCATTATCATATATTTGTGCCGTACCAGTTTTACCAATTACAACTGTACTATCTGTTTTATAAGCAGAACCTGTGGTACCTACATCAGTACCATTTACAGTATTATACATAAGTTCACGTATTTTATTCACTGTTGATACACTTACAACTTGATCACTTTGTTCTGTTTTACTTTCATATATTGTTTTTCCTGTATTTGGATCAATAATTTTATCAACAATATGAGGTGACAACATTCTACCCTCATTAGAAATCATACTAAGGGCTCTTAAATGTTGTATTGCTGTTGTGGTAATACCTTGTCCAAATCCAGCGGCTGCAACCTCAACAGGATAATTAAACTCTATATTGCCAAGCATTTCTCTTGGAAGTTCTATATTAGTATAACTACCAAATCCATAACTTTCAAGACAACTTTTTAAATCATCTTTATCAATAAATTTTTGAAGAATGTTTGTAATGGCTACATTACTAGAATATTCATAACCTTTATCATATGTAACCGTTCCCCATCCACGGCCACCATTCCAATCACTAATCTTAGTACCTTCAACTTCTATACTACCAGATTCATAAGTAGCACTTCCATCATATGTTCCTTTTTCAATAGCACACATATAAGTATATGTTTTCATAGTTGAGCCTGGTTCATAAAGGTATGTAACAAGAGGGCTTTCATAATTAGTTATATCTCTAATATTAGGGTCAAATGATGGTGTAGATGCGGTTCCTAATATATCACCTGTTTTAGCATCCATAACAGTAATCATCATCCAATCAGGTTTATATTCACTGTTAACAGCCTTTACAGCTGTTTCTAAAAATCTTTGAATATTAGAATCTAAAGTTAAATATATGTTGGCACCATTAGTTGCTTCAATTCTTGTTTCTTTAGTATCAGGAATTTTATAACCAAATCTATCACTTTGATAACTTAAATATCCATCTTTTCCTTTAAGTAAATCATTGTATTTAGCCTCTATACCAAGTTCACCATCTATTTCATAAGTTACTTTTGTATAACCATCTTCATCTGTTTCAACATTTTCATTTGTTTTAGCATATCCAATAACATAGGATGCAAAATCACCATTTGGATAATATCTTTTATAATTTTCAACAAAATCAATGCCAGGTAAATTTAAATTTTCAATCGCCTCTTTATTCATTTCTGTAATACCATGAGCAAGTTCAACTTGATATTTGCCTTGTTCACTAAATGTTTTTAATAGATATAATAAATCATCTTCATCTTTTCCTAGCACTTCAGAAAGTTTTTTAGCCGTTGTTTCTTTATCAACGACATGAAGTGGTGTCTTACTATTACCTGTTCTTGATTCATCTAAATAAGCAATAACTGTATATGATGATACATTTTGTGCAAGAATAGTTCCACTAGAGTCATAAATATTTCCACGACTTGCTGGAAGAATTCCACTTATGGTATTACGATTAAGAGCAAATTCATCCATATTAATTCCATATATGGTTGGAGATAGTGAAAGATAAGATAACTGTATAAATAACACAAAAATAAAAACAAGAAAGATAAGAAATACTATTTTCGGAAATTTCCAATTGGCATTCTTTATTTTTCTTGTTTTCAAATTAAGCACCTCTTTTATTTATCAACAACAATAATATTATTATTGTTATAAGCAAGTCCCATATCTTTAACTACTTCTTTAACATTATCAAATGATGTAAGTTCACTAACTTTCATTGTTAAACTTTCATTTTTCTTTGCTTGTTCATCCACTTCATATCTTGTTTTTTCAACAGATATATTTAAGTGACCTACACTAGCACCACAGAATACTTTAAGCACTATTGTCATGATAACACAAAGCAATCCAAAAGTATATAACATTGTTTCCATTTTACTTAATTTACTTTTTCTTACTTTAACTTTTTTCATTTTATCACCCTAATCTTTTATTCTTTCAATAACACGTAGTCTAGCGCTTCTACTTCTTTTATTATTTATAATTTCTTCCTCAGTTGGTTCAAACGAGCCAATAAGTTTATATTTAGGTTTTAATTCTTCAGGTATAATTGGTAATTTAGATAATTCTTTTGGTACACTTGTATATTCTTTAAAAATATTTTTACAAATGCGATCTTCTAGTGAATGAAAAGTTATAACACAAATACGTCCACCAACATTAATTATATCTAAGGCCTGTTTTAAGGAATTTTCAAATACTTCTAGTTCATTATTTACTTCAATTCTTATAGCTTGAAATACTTTTCTTGCAGGATGTTTTTCATTTTTATACTTAAATGGAACACTATCTTTAATAATATCAACAAGTTCTAAAGTTGTATCAATTGTGTGTAAGTTACGCGTATCAACTATTTTTCTAGCAATACTACTTGCATATTTTTCTTCACCATATTCTCTAAAAATTCTTGTTAAATCGTTATATGAATAATTATTAACAACATCATGGGCAGATAGTTTTTGCGTTCTATCCATACGCATATCTAACCTTGAATCCTTATGAAAACTAAATCCTCTTTCATCTTCATCTAATTGTGGACTAGATACACCAAGGTCGTAAACAATCGCATCAACTTTTGATATACCTTTTTCTTCTAGTTTTTCTTTTAAATAAGCAAAGTTACTTTTAATAATCGTAAAATTATTTGATATTTCACTTAATCGTTTGGTACTAGAAATAATGGCCTCATCATCTTGATCAAAAGAATACAATTTACCTTTTGGTATTCTTTTTAATATTTCACTACTATGACCACCATAACCTAATGTACAATCAACAGCAATACTATTTTCCTTTAAATTAAGTTCATCAATTGTTTCTTTTAACAATACACTAATATGCATAAGAAATCCCCCTATAAACTCTTTGAAAATAACTTATCGGCAATATCAGCAATATTAGGCTCATTGTCAGAAAGGTATTTATTCCAAATTTCGGTATTCCAAATTTCTATGTGATCATCAACGCCAATAATGGAACAATCTTTATTTAAAGAAGCATACAATGATAAAGAACTTGGAATATTAATTCTTCCTTGTTTATCAATGCAAACAGTTGATGCACCTGATATAAGAAAACGCATAAAGCTTCGTGCATCTTTTGTATTAGGTAGTTGTTGGTAGTGTGAAATAATTTCTTTCCATGCATCTATTGGGTAAATAGCAAGGCAACAATCCATGCCACGGGTAATTACGAACTCATTGCTTAAACCATCACGAAATTTAGACGGCATAATAATTCTTCCTTTATCATCAATTGTATGATTATACTCACCCATAAACATAATTATCACCCACTTTGCACCACTTTGTTCCACCTTACACCATCATTTTACCACTAGGACCACCAAAAGTAAATAATTTATGACTATTTTTATAAATAAAAGAAAAAGGAAGGTTATTCCCTCCTAGTAATAGTAATTATTTCGAACTGCTGAACCTAGTATGATAGCAAGTAAGATATATAATACAATTATAATAATGTAGTTAGTACCAGTTCCTGTACTTGCACCAGTTCCACAGTTATTTGATTGACAAGACATGGATTTTACCTCCTATTCCATATGGCTTAAATATAAGCTCCAAGTATGATTATTAAAAGAATAAATAATACTAAAACGATTGCAGCTCCAGATACACCTGAATTACACATAATTTCATACCTCCTTTTTTTCTCTTTTCACGTTATTTTATGAAAATTTTAAATAAGTGTGAATACTTATAACTAAATTATTGTATTTTTTGCTTATTTTTGGTATTATATCCTTGTACAGTTAGAGGAGAATGTGCAATTAAAGAAAGGAAAGATAACATGAAAAAGAAACTATTAGTTGTACTTGGTGCTTGCCTACTTACAGTAACTGGATGTGGTAAAGTTCCTAAACTTGAAAATGGACAAGAAGTTGTTGCTTCAATTGACGGATTTAATTTAACAGCAGAGGATTTATATGAGGAATTAAAAGATGCAAACGGAGTTAATATTATAATTAATAAGATTGATGAATATATCGCTGATAAAGAAATCAAGGACTCTAAAGAAGCTGAAGAATATGCTAAAAAACAAATTGAATCTTTAAAAACTCAATATGAAATGTATAAGATGGATTTCAGTGCTGCTTTAAAAAGTAATGGATATGCAAATGAAGATGAACTTGCTAAAGAAATTGCTTTAAGTTATAAAAAAGATGAAGTAGTAAAAAAATATTTAGAGAGCAAATTAACTGATGAAGAAATTAATGAATATTATAATTCAGAAATATTTGGTGAAATGACTGTTAGACATATTCTTATAAAGCCATCAACTACTGATGATATGTCTGACGAAGATAAAAAGAAAGCTGAAGAAGAAGCTTTAAATAAAGCAAAAGAATTAATTAAAAAATTAGATGATGGTGAAGATTTTGCTACACTTGCTAAAGATAATTCTGCTGATGAAGGTACTGCTTCTGAAGGTGGTTTATTTGCTAACTTTACAAAGCAAGGCGTTGTAAGTGAATTCTTTGATGCAGCTTATGCTTTAAAAGATAATGAATATACTAAGGAACCAGTAAAAACTACTTATGGATATCACATTATATTAAAAATAAGTCAAAATGAGAAACCATCTTTAGATACCGTAAAAGATGATATTAAAGATACACTTGTTACTAACAAATTAGATAGCAATAAAGAATTAAGTGTTACTGCATGGGATGAAATTAGATCAAAATATAATATGTCAATTAATGATGATAAATTAAAAAGCAACTATACAACTATTATTGATTCATACAAAAAATAATCAGGTTTAATCCTGATTATTTTTTATTAGTACTACACTATCTTTGTGATAAATTCTTTCAACAGATAAATTTTGCCAATGTGTACTATCTTCTGTTATATCACTAAAGAATAATAAATATGGTTTAACTGTATGCTCTTTTACAGTTATATTTTTATCATCACTTAAATATTTTTCTAATCTTTCTAAATATTCATTATAATAAATACTTGCTTCTCCACTTTTTAATGAATTATAAGCCTTATAACTAATAAAAGTTTCTTTATTTGAAAAAGTATTTACAAACAAAAGAATTCCTAAAATTAATATTGGTACATTATTGTTTATAGAAAATCTTTTACTTAAACTACTTTCACACTTTTTATCAATTACACTGCATTTAAACCAATTAATATAATACATAAGATTAAATAAAAGTATTAAGTAATAACTATAATGAATTATATTTCTAAGTCTTCCCTCACCTATATTAGACATGGCATATAAAGGTGGTGTGAATTGAGCTGCAAAAAGGCATATAGAAATAAAACTAAACAATAGTGGATGTTTATTAAAACCATTTATATATTTTAAATTAGGATATATTATAAATCCTATAATAATAAAACAGATAATGGTAAAAAGATTAGTCCATTCATTAAAATAATAGGCTGCATATTTAAATGATTTTATAATGGCTAAAATAGCACTTGTCCCTTCTACCATGCTTGCTCTTGCATTATTACCTGGAGCAAGGGCATTTACCATAAAACAAATTAAATATAATAGAAATAAGGAAAGAATATACTTATAGTTCTTATTTTTTTCAAAAAATAAATATAATGTTCCTAAGAATAATATTATTAAGTTAATCAAACAAGTTGTGTAATTACTTCCAGCAATAATAATACTAAGAATTGATAAAATAATCATATATAATACTTTTCGTTTAGTCTTAAATAAAGATAAAATAAGGCCAAAATAAATTAATGATAAACTATAAAAGAAAGTATAATAAATAGAACCATTCCACCAATAAAAGGCCTCTACTGGTGATGATGAAAATTCAATTCCTAAAAAACATATTATACTTGCAACTATGATATAAGACCATTTATCAATATTTAAATATTTTACAAGTAAAACATATAAAAAATAAAAGGTTGATATAAGAAAACTAAACAGTAAAATACATGTTCCTAAATTTCTAAATCCAAAATGAACAGGATTTAAAGACATTAAAAAGGTTGCACTATAAGTTCCTTGCCATGTATTATAGAAATTTTTTGATGTTTGAAAACCAGATCCAATCGTTTTAAAAACATTATGTGTATCGTTCCAAGTATTAAAAGTTATAATTCCATAATCATAATCATCAGCAACAGGATGATTATACTTGGCAATCTTAATTAAAGGCATAATAGAAATAATAAGAATTATAAGGGAAATTATAGCAAGTATTATTTTTGGAAGTTTAATATACTTGCATACCTTATCATATATATTACTACTTGTCTTTAATATAATATTATTTTCTTTCATGTTTTTCCTTCTCCATTAAATTATCGGCAATAATATATCTTGGTCTCTTTTTTGTTTCATTATATATTTTACCTATATATTGTCCAATTATTCCAAGTGATAACATCTGAATACCAGCAACCATCCAAATAGAACATATAATGAAAGTCCATCCACTAACGGTATTGCCTAATAGTTTTACAATAATAGAATAAAGCATAATAATTAAACTTAAACCAAATATAATAATTCCCATATTTAAAACAAGCTTTATAGGTTTAATACTAAATGATGTAATTCCATCCCATGCAAAAGAAAGCATTTTTTTAAGTGGATATTTTGATTTTCCGGCTACTCTTTCTTTTCTTTCGTAATAAACATTAGATGACTTAAAGCCAATTAATGGAAAAATACCTCTTAAAAATAAATTTACCTCTTCAAATGATTCTAAATTATTTAATACCCTCTTACTAGTCAAACGATAATCAGCATGATTATAAACGATATCAACACCCATAAGTTGCATAAATTTATAAAACATTTCTGCTGTTTTTCTTTTAAAGAAAGTATCTTTCTTTCGACTGCTCCTTACACCATATACAATTTCTGAGCCATTATTATACTCCTCTATCATTTTATCAATCGCATCTATATCATCTTGCAAATCGGCATCCATACTAATTACGATATCTGCGTACTCTTTAGCTGTCATTAATCCTGCTAAAAGAGCGTTTTGATGTCCCTTATTACGTGATAAATTGATACCAGTAAAATAATCCTTTTTACTAAATTCCTTTATTAAATCCCAAGTTTTATCTTTTGATCCATCATTAACATACATTACCTTACTTTTATTTGATATCATTTTTTTATCAATTAAATCCTTCATTTTAACTAATAGTTTTTCTGTTGTAATGGGAAGCATTTCTTCCTCATTGTAACATGGAATTACTATATATAATATATTCTTCATAAATCTACCTCACAATACCTTTAATTAATCCAACTAAACATTTAATAAAATTAATAATAATATTTAATAATTCTTTTAAAGTTCTAACAAAATTTTTTATAAACTTAATAATAGATGCTTCTAAATTACTTGCCTGATATCCAATTTTTAATTTATAGAAAAATTTATCTGTACTATATTTAAACATATATAATTTACGATGTTTCTTTTTAAATTCTTCAGAAATACCACCATATACCGCTTTTGTATATTCTAACTTACTCCACGAACTCTCTTCTTTACATGACATAAAATATAAATTAATATAGTCTTTTAATAAATTTTTACTATCAATATTACTTGCCATTTTTACAATATTTTGATTTGGTGTCTTAATAACACTATCTATTTCTTTTTCAAAATTTTTAATCATATTATCAATTGTAAAACCATTTATAATTTTCTTTCGACAAGATACTTTATATTTATCTAAATTATTTAATATTCTATTTATAGAAGAAACATATATATCTATTTCTTCATCTAAATAATTTGTAAAATGAATATCTTCTTCCTTTTGCATAAGTGGTACGATGGCACCAACCGTATCATCGATAAGTTCACTTTGTCCACCAACATCACTCGATACAACAGGAACACCCATGGAAAGAGATTCATATGATGTTAAAGCTAGGCCTTCTTTAAGGGAACAATTTACGGTAATATCACATATACTATAAATTTCAGATGGATTATTACATTTTCCTAAAAAACTAATACTATCTGTTATTTTAAACTTACGAGCATGGGTTTTCATTTGCTTTAAAAGTGGTCCATCACCAGCAATAATAAAATGTAAATTATTATTTTGTTCTAATAATCTTTTCATTATATGAACAAATAATAATGGACGTTTTTGATAATCTATTCGGCATATAAAACCTATTATGTTTTTATTTTGAGGGACTTTATATTTCATAAGCAGCTCTTTTTTATCGTAGTTGTTTGCATCAAATTTTTTTTCATCAACACCAATATAAATAGTATCAGTTTTCTTTTTATCTATACCAAACATTTCATTCATAAGCAACTGACTTTTTTTATTACAAAAATATGTTTTATCAATAAATTCATTTACAGCACTTGAATCTCTTGAATATCCACCATTTCTGTTATACCACTCTTCCATATGGATATAATCAATAATTGGAATAGTTGGATAACAAGCCTTTATATATGGAATTGATGCGTATCCATATGAGCTATTGCTTACCAAAACTAAATCTATTTTTCTTGAATCAATAATATAATTAATGAAGCCATTCCAGTATTTTTCATCTATAAAGGTACTTAAATCAAATACTTCATAAGCCTCTTTTTCAAAGAAAACTCTCCACTGATAAATAGTTGGAATAGTTGTAATAATAGTAACTTCATATTTATTTTTATCAAGTAATTTCAAAACATCTAAATTAAATTTATCAGCACCACCCATAACCATCCAAGGTATAATAAATAAAAGTTTCTTTTTGTCTTTATTTTGAACATTTGGGATAATAACACTATCAGGCATATCCATGATTCCATCCCAATTATAATTTTGAACTGGGTACTGTTTTGCCTCTACATAATTAGTAACTTCTTTAGATAACTTTTTTATTAGGTTAATGGCTCTTTTCCTATTCTTCTTTTTGGCTTTAGATAATTCTCCTGCATCACTTCTGCGATACCAAAATCCAAAATAATTTACATGTAATGGTTTATAACCTTTCTTTAGTAAATTAAGCCATAACATCCAATCTTCAAACACTGCTTTTTCACATGTAAAAGCTTTTTCTTCTTTCAACAATACATCTTTTTTAATCATTGCCGTAGAAACAAATAGATTTTCTTTTTTCATAATATCAATATTAAAAGATCTTTGCCATAAATATTCTTGCCCCTCAAAACCAACTGAATCAGTATAAGCAAAGGAATAATCCGGATTAGTCTCAAGGGATAAATAAAGAGTTTCCAAATATGTTTTATTAATTAAATCATCACAATCCAAATAAACTACGTATCTACTTGTACTAGAACATTTATTTAAACCATATTTCTTACTTGCTGACAAACCCTCATTTTTTTTATGATATAAAGAAATACGATCATCCATTTTTTCCACTTTATCAAGTAATGCAAGTGTTTCCTTACTTGTAGAACCATCATCAATAATAATAAATTCATAATATGGATAAGTTTGGTTTAAAACACTATTTACAGTTTGTAAAAAAATATCTTTTCCATTATAAACACACGTTATTATGGATATAACAGGATTCTTTTTTTCATACTTATAATTATTTTCTATACTTTTACCAGGCTCTAATTTGAAATCAAAATTATGCATATATAATCACCTATTCCTTTTTTATTCGTTATTTATTAATTCATTTATTTTATTTAATATGTCATCATTATATCTTTTAGCGTCAAATTTCTTTTTTATAATAAACCCATGATTAAGAAATTCTTTCATAGCATTATATATATTATCATCAAAAATACCATATTTCTCATCAAGTTCTTTCCAGTCAGATACCTTAGTTGATATAATTGGGCAATTAAGCGTCATAGCCTCTAAAAAAACAACAGGGTAACCTTCATATTTAGACGATAATACCGTTGCACTTGCTTTTTTAAAATATGGATAAGGATTTTCCTTACGACCTAAAAAAATAATATTATTGTCTAAATTATTTTTAGAAACAAAATCTTTATACATCTTAGTATCAGGACCATCACCTATTAAATATAACTTAAATTTATAACCTTCAAGAGTAAGTTTTTTAGTCGCATTAAATAGATTTATTAATTGTTTTTGTTTCTCATCATGTCTTCCAATATTTACAAAGGTAATACCGTCAAACTTCTCATTGATTTCTTTATAGCTTAATTTATTTATCATATCATCATCAATCAAATTATTACATACTATTCCTTTTTCACTTATATTATTATAATGACTAGTAATACTTAACATATTTTCTTTTGATACATATACAAGTTTTTTAAATCTTTTTATCATAACCGAGTCTAAAAATTCAGACATTTTCTTTGTATCATTGTTATATAAAACATAGTAATTAGCGTGTAAATAAAGACAGTTATTAGAAGAAGCTGCAAGAGCAATATGGGCTCCTGGTATAGAATATGTTGCAAAACTACAGGAAAAAGCATATTTATTTTTTATTTTTCTTGTGAATAATATTAATTTTAAACGATTATATATTTTTCTAAAAATAGTAAATTTACTTGTCGATACTTTATATTCTATTACTTTAATATTTTTAGGTATTAGATTTAAAAATATTCCTTCCTTATGTTCTAAAACAAGTGTTATATCGTAATCATTTAATTTATTTAGTAAAGTAACTAAAGCCTTTTCAATACCACCAACATTTAAATCATATGCTGTAAATAATATCTTTTTCATTCTTCAAAATCTTTTCCCATTTGTTTTTTATAATATTCCTTGCATATCTTCTTTGCATCACCTATTTTAACAATTTCACCATGATCAAGCCAAATTACTCTATTACATAATTCCATAATGGATTCAAGTGAATGGGATACATATAAAACTGTTGTCCCACCATTTATCATCTCCATCATTTTATTTTTACTCTTTTCTTGGAATTTTATGTCACCAACTGACAATATTTCATCGACAATTAATATTTCTGGATTTACAACGGTTGCGATAGAAAAAGCAAGTTTAGCAGTCATACCAGATGAAAAATTCTTAACAGGCACATCTAAGAAATCTTTTAACTCTGAAAATTCAACTATTTCATTAAACTTTTCATTAATAAATTTCTTTGAATAACCAAGAACAGCACCATTTAAATATATATTCTCTCTTGCCGTTAATTCTTGATCAAAACCTGCTCCAAGTTCTATCATAGGTGAAATCGCACCATTTACAATAACTTTACCAGTTGTTGGTTTCATAACGCCACTTACAACTTTTAATAATGTACTTTTTCCTGCTCCATTAGAGCCTATTAATCCTATAACTTCACCAGGTTTTATATCAAAACTAATATTATTTAAAGCACTAAAATATTCTTTTTTTCTTTTATACTTTTTATTAAATAAAGAAATAAACAATAATTTTATAGAATAACCTTTATCTATTCCTAAATTAAATTTCATAGAAACATTTTTAACATGTATCATATAATACCTCCTAAATATAATAAATAAATTTATCTTGTTTTCTTTTAAATACAAAACTTCCTATTAATAATGTTAAAGCTGCAACCCCACCACACATTAATAAACTAGTAAGTGATGGACATTTTGAAAATAAGATAATTTCTCTTGATGCATTTATAAACATATATAAAGGATTTAATTTAAAAATTGGTTGAAGTGATGCAGGTATCATGGAAATATCATAAAAGATGGGTGTAAAATAATTCCAAATAGTAAGAATTATTCCATAAATATGAAATATATCCCTTAAAAAAACAGATATAGCTGAAAGTAATAACCCAATTCCCAAAGTAAACATAAATAAACATAAATATATATATGGTAACAATAAATAATAAATATTTAAATGGCACTTTGTATCACCACTACCTGTAAATAATACAATTATAACTAATGGAATTAAAGTAAGTAAAAAGTTTATACCTACAAATAGACATTTAGCAAGTGGAAATATATACTTTGGTATATAAACTTTAGTCATTAGTTGAAAATTTTCAACAATAGATGTCATCGCCGTATGTGATGCTTCATTAAAATAATTAAACATGACAAGTCCTGTCATAAGGTATACTAAATAATTTACTCCTTCTACTCTTACAGCAAACATTTGAGAAAAAACAATTGCCATAACAGCCATCATTAAAAGTGGATACAACAAACACCATAATATTCCTAAAACACTTCTTTTATATTTAACTTTAAAGTCACGCATAACAATTTGTTCAAGTAAAAATGCATACTTTTTAAAATTATAAAATATATTTTTTATAAAACTCATGTACATCCTCCTATTACATCTTAATTACTAACTTATTATACCATATCACGTAAATTAAAGTAAATAAATTAAGGGAAAAACAAAAAGAGATTATTACCAAATTCTTCAAATATTAACTATATTTGAACAGAAATTGTTTCAACTCTTTCTATCATTATTTTTATACAATGTAATTTATCATCAAAATGATGATTTTCATTTGAATCATATTTAAAGTTTACCCACTCTTTTCTCCCATTTTAAGTTCAAAACTTACTTAGTCAATATATTTATATAAAAATATTATTACTTCTATTTTCTGATAAAAAAACTAGTACATAAGCATATAAAAAATAAGCTCGTACTAGCAATACTTTTTTATTTGAATTATATATCATTAAATTAATTATTTTTATTATATTCCTTACATTTTTCTTCTAACAATATAAAATCACAGCACCTTGACTTAATTCTTTCATCTAATCTACCCTTCTTATATTTATCATACAAATTTAATGCTTTACCTTTAACATTTTTGATATTTTTATTTAACCATAATAGTTGAGATTTTAATAAATTCTGCCTCTTTAATTCATATGTATCTTTTGGAATCGCATTTAGGTCAAACAACTCATAATTTTTTGATGTCACTGGAATCATATTATTAAAATTAACAACGCCGTATCTTCCACCATCTATTTTTACAATGTCTAAATTATTTTTCATATTCATATGTTTAACTTTAGGACTTGATAATGGTGCAAAATATTCACAACTATTCACTTCAAATAAAATTCCTATAAAAGGTCTTAACTCCTTAATACCAACATTATAAGATACTCTACTATCAAATTTTCTTAAATAATCACAATATTTATAATCAACTTTTACTATTTTAAAATTTCTTATCAAAATGCCCCACCCCTAGATACATTATACATTAATTCAAATAAAAATAAAAGACTAGAGTTTGCTCTCTAATCTACTTTTTCAAGTTCCATATAACGGCTGGAATCACCACTTTTTTAATTACCATTTGCGGCTGGTTTCACCACTTTTTTAAATTCCACTTTGAGCTGGATTCACTCGCTTTTTTTGCTACATAGTAGCATTATTATTATATGCATTTCTACATTACATAATCACTTATGCATTAATAATATAGCACAATTTGAAAGAAAAATCTATATTTCTTCAAAATTTTTCAATTTTTTCATTAAAGTAACAACTATTATTATACATTTATACAACGTACAATTTATTTTAAGTAGTTTTGACGCTAATATTCCTCTTCTAAAGTTCAATTAAATAAATTCCATTTTTAGTTATCTATTCTATACTTTTTAAAATGAATATAATCCAATCTCTATAATTATTGTTTCATCCAAATTCTGTAAGCAATCTTGTTTACATCATATCATTTACAATATAATTTAAAAACTGTTCATTATTTTTATTTACAACTAAATTATATATTGCTTCTATTAATGGACTATCAATATTCTTAAGTTTTATAAATCTATATATACCATTTAAACTATATAACCCCTCAATAGTATTATTTGATATATACTCATTTATAACTTTGTCTTCTTGTTTTTCACCAATCATTTTACCAAAACTATAGTTTCTACTCTTATTTGATGTACAAGTTAAAATTATATCACCAATTCCTGCATATGAAAGAACTGTTTTACTATCTCCACCTAGTGACATGATTATACTTTTAATATCATTTATGGCTTTAGTTATATAGGTTGCAACTGCAGAGTTACTATAACCCATTCCATATAAAACTCCAGAACCAATAGCAATAATATTTTTTATAGTTCCACACATTTCTGTACCAATAATATCACCTAAGTACATAAAACTAACATTTCCATCAAATAGATTCATAGTAGTATCAAAAATTTCTTTATATTTAGTAGCAACTACAAAACCTACGGGATTGTTGTTTGCTAAATCAATAGCAAAAGTAGGACCTGATAATATACCAATTTTATCAGTATTTAAATGTTTTTGAATAATTTCATATGTAAACATACTATTTTCTTTTTCAATTCCTTTGGTTGCTACTAAAATATTTTGCCTTTTATAATATTTACTTAAAAGAATTAAAGTATCATTTAAAAATTCAATAGGGATTGCAATAACAATAAAATCACTATTAAATAAACAATATTCCATATCGTTAGTAAATTCTATATTATTATTTAACTTTATACCTGATAGTAACTTATCATTACCCCTATTTTCAATAAGCATATTTTTTTCTTCTTCAAATTTAGTCCACATTGTAATATTTACATTTTTAAATCTACTTGCAAGAGCAAGTCCAAAAGATCCTGTTCCTATAATACTTAACTTCATATTCTTTCACCTTATTTATATTAACATGAAAATGGAAAAAAACAAAGACTATCTTTGTTTTTTATGATTTTTTATTAAAGATAAAATTAATATTCCTAAACTAGCACCAATCATATCAATAAAAACATCAAGTAAACGTCCTGTTCTATCTGGAATAAATAATTGATGAAATTCATCAAAACTTGCTAGAATAAAACATATTAAAATACTTGCAACAATCTTTTTATCAATTTTAAATTCATTAATAAAATTTAAAACTAATATTCCAAGTATAAAATATTCGGTAATATGAGCCATTTTTCTAATTATCATAAAGAAAATATCTGAATCTACAAAGAATAAGTATTTTTCTAAAATACCATTTGTAAGTGATGTTGAGGTACTTCCATCTTGATTAGAAAAAAGAAAAATAACAAATAACCATATTATAATAAGTAATAATTTAACTATCTTTTTCATAAAACCTCATTTTATTTCTAATTTTTTTA